>Ga0315900_10000070_pt1 | contig 166262 bp, 145 predicted proteins | sample LakEriMetagenome_FD_203521 | JGI IMG/M metagenome (GOLD analysis project Ga0315900, IMG submission 203521) | Freshwater fungal communities from buoy surface, Lake Erie, Ohio, United States - Buoy 12 MA114 | ecosystem: Environmental > Aquatic > Freshwater > Lake > Lake biofilm | place: USA... | reverse complement strand
CTAAATCCAAAGTCCACGAGCACCTGTTTTCGACTGCGGTCGCCCCGGTACATGCCGCCAATTTGTGGCACGGTGATGTGACTTTCGTCGATGAACGTGATGAAGTCTTTGGGGAAGTAATCAAGAAGGGTGGGTGGCGGCTGACCGGGTTTCATGCCAGTGAGGTAGCGGCTATAGTTTTCAATGCCAGGGCAAAACCCTAGGTGTTCCAATAGTTCAATGTCGTGCATGGTGCGCTGTTCAAGGCGCATGTATTCGACCATTTTACCGGTGGCGCGAAGTTCGCGCAGACGTAGGCCTAAGTCTTCAAGGATTTCCTTGACGATCACCTTCATGTCGGTGCGGTCTGTGACGTAGTGACTGTTTGGGTAAAGCGTGAGTTCGCCTATTTTTCTTATGGTTTCTCCGGAAATCGCGTCTACAAGCGAAACTCGCTCTATTTCGTCTCCGAAAAACTCAACGCGCACCATTTCGTCGCGTTGATGTGCGGGGAAAATGTCGATCACGTCACCTCGCGCTCGAAACGTCCCACGCACGAGATTCACGTCGTTACGTCCATACTGAATATCGACAAGCCGGCGCATGAATTTTTCGCGAGATATTGTGTCTCCGCTCTTAATCGGCAACACAAGTTTAGCGTAGCTTTGAGGAGAACCAAGACCGTAAATACAGCTCACACTTGCGACCACGATGGTGTCTCTGCGTTCAAACAGAGACATGGTGGCCTTGTGGCGCATACGATCAATGTCATCATTAATGGCGCTGTCTTTCGCGATATAAGTGTCGGTACTTGGTACGTAGGCTTCTGGCTGAAAGTAATCGTAGTAGCTGATGAAGTACTCGACCGCGTTTTCGGGGAAGAATTCTTTAAACTCAGAGAACAGTTGGGCTGCCAGTGTCTTGTTCGGTGCGAGAATGAGGGCAGGCCGACCCAGCTTTGCAATGACATTGGCCATGGTGAATGTTTTTCCGCTTCCAGTGACCCCAAGGAGCACGGAGTGGCGTTCTGCTGATGAAATTCTACTCACTAACTCGGCAATGGCCTTCGGCTGATCTCCCTGCGGAGTCAGGCCGGTGGCCAGTTTGAATGGAATTTGCTCTGTCATGCGTCACCGTCTAAATTCGATCAAGAGCCATGCATAAGGGGTCTTATAGCCTGTTTAAAAACTAATCACAAGTCCGCGTCATCGCTAACAAAAAGGGTCAATTGACGGGGCTGTTTTATATTGTCGAGCCCCGACAAACACTCTATCATGGTGCTTCTAAGTTTTCGTCGTGAGATCGTTTGTTTATGTCTCTGCCGTGCAAATTTTTTGTGGCAGTTGAGGAGGCGAGAAACAGTGTCAAATCTCTTTGGGCCGATTTTAAAATGGATGCAATTAGGAGTTTTAAGCTTATTTTTGGCTGTAGTCAGTCAGGCCACTCCTGCAAGTGCTTGGTGGTTTTGGACGCCGGGCGACACGGTCGACAACGTCGGTTATAAACCCGAGCAACCGATCCCCTTTAGTCACAAGCTTCACGCCGGTGATCGAAAGATACCTTGCGAGTATTGTCACTCAAGTGCAAGGCGCTCATTCTCTGCTGGAGTTCCGTCAAGTAACACTTGTATGGGCTGTCACAAGGTTGTTCGTACGGATAAACCAGCAATTAAACAGCTTACCGAAGCCTACGAAAAGAATCAGCCGATCGAGTGGGTTAAGGTCCATGATTTGCCTGATTTCGCAAAGTTTCCTCATAAACGCCATGTTCAGTCCAAAGAGCAAGGCGGGGCGGGAATTCAATGTCAGGAGTGTCACGGTAAAGTTGAAGAGATGGAGGTACTCGAGCAGGGTGCTCCATTGCAAATGGGCTGGTGCATCGGCTGTCATAAAGAGAGAAACGCTCCGCTTGACTGTTTAGGCTGCCACTACTGAGTCGATACCTTGCGTATTCTAGGTTTGAGTTCCACATCAAAAAGAGGATCGTTGTAAGATGAGTCAAGACAACACCAATCATGAGAAACATTCGGTTACGCGTCGCACGCCAGTCACCAGCATTCCTGGTTATGAGATGACAGAGCGTGGTCCCGAGGTCTTCGCACCAGTTGATGGCCCTCTAGAGGCGCCTGTACAGGATATCGAGAAAGGTCCTCTTTACATGGCAGCTGAAGAGGTGGTGACGTCTCTTGAAGAATCTCAACCGACAGCTAGTCCGGGCGACGAAGCTTTGGCAAATACATCTGTTAGCCGTCGCGACTTCCTGAAATTATTCTCGGCGGCCGCAGTTGCGAGCTCTGCCGCGTGCGTTCGTCGTCCGTTAGAGAAGGCTGTGCCTTACGTCAACCAGCCAGTGGATCAGGCGGTTGGTATTCCAACGTACTACGCTTCGACTTGCGGCGAGTGCTCGTCAGGTTGCGGTATTACCGTCAAAACGTCTTCAGGTTTGCCGATCAAGATTGAGGGCAACCCAGAGCATGCTCTCAGTCAGGGATCGACGTGTGCCACAGGTCAAGCCGCGCTTCAGGCGTTGTTTCATCCTGATCGCCGCACGGCTCCTGGTTTTCAGTCAGCGACTGGATTTTCAAGTTACGCGTGGAATGACATGTATGAGGTCTTGGCGCAGCGGTTGTCTGGCAAGAAGGTGGCTATATTTACCAATGGCTCGACCGGGTCTAGAAATTCTTTCTACGGCGACGTCCTAAGGAAAATGGGCGGATCAGAGAACGATCTTTATACCTACGAGTCAAATTCCCTTTATGAGTCCATCAGCGAAGCTCATCAAATGGTCTTTGGTGTGGAGTGTCTACCTCGTCCTGATATGCGCTTAGCTAAGGTCATTGTAGGGCTTGGAACAGATTTCCTTGATGTTGGAACTCACCCTGTATTTTTTGCGAAAAACTTTGCAGGCTTTCACTCGCTTCGCGGAGCAGAACTCGGAAAGTTTGTTCAGTTCGAGAGCATGATGACTCAAACTGGTGCCAAAGCGGATGAGCGTCACGTCATTCCGCCGTCAGGTGAGATCGTCGCCGCACTTCTTTTGATGAAGGCTTTGGTTGATAAGAATGTAGCTGGCCGTGCCAGGGATCAAGCATCAAGAATTTTGGCTGCAAATCTTGAGGTTGTGAAGGGCGGCTACGAGCTTTTAGGTATCAGTAAAGACGTGTTTGATCATGTCGCTGAGGAGTTGTTGAAGGGGCCAGCCATGGTTTTGGCCGGCAATACAGCATTTGATGAGAATGCAACAATGCTCCAAGTTGCAGCTGCTTTGATTAATGAAATGATCGGAGCATACGGAAAAACGTTATTCCTTGAACGCGGCTGGATGAGATCTCCTGTTCGCACGGGTGACGTCAGCCGTTTCATGTCGAGTGCAAGTAAGTATGATGCGGTGTTTTTCATTGATACAAACCCTGTGTTCTCATTGCCGCCATCACTCGGTTTCGAAGGTGTGCTGAAATCCATACCGATGATCGTCAGTATGCAGTCATCTCCCAATGAAATGGACAACTACGCGCACGTCATCATGCCGGTCACCCATGCTCTGGAAAGTTGGGGAGACGAGCAGCCTGTGGCAGGGTTCTGGTCAGCGCGTCAGCCTGTTGTTCGAGCCATTAAGGATGCACGTCAGGCAGAAGATATTTTCCTTTGGCTGCTCGCGGCTCAAAAGAAGAGTTTGCCCTACGCGGACTACCGCGCCTATCTAATGGATAAGTGGAAGCCGCTCATGACGCTCGTTGACGTCAAGGGCGTCGATTTTGATACGTTCATTAAAGCGTTTCTTCGCAGAGGCTTTGCGGGGAAGGTTGAGACTCGTCCTGCGCCGTCGGTTCGAGATGTGGCGTCCACGTTCAAGCTAGCTCCTGTCGCCACGACCAAGGGACTCAAGCTTCTTGCTCCGCTCGATCCAAGGCTGGGTGATGGCCGAGGCGCTGACAAGCCGATTTTGCAGGAAATCGGTGATGGAATGACGACTATTGCGTGGGATAGCTGGGTGGCTATGAACCCCAACACCGCCGCAAAGATGGGATTTAAACGCAATGACCTTCTGCTGGTTGAGACAGCTACAGGCAGTGTGAAAGTTGCCCTTTATCCGTTGCCAGGTCTTCATGCGGACGCTGTCGTCGTTAACCGTGGAAATGGCCACTCCAAGGAGTCAGGCATTATTCAAGGTGGCGTCGGCGTAGATCCTCTTGTGATGCTTGGAAAGGCAGTTGACCCTGTTACTAAGGCCCCAGTTACAGCAGGGCAAGAGGTCAAAATCTCCAAGACCGGTCAGATCTACCGCCTGGCGGCGATGCAAAAAAGCCATGACATCGGAAAGCGTATAGGCATCGTTAAGAAATACTCGGTTGAGGATCTTAAAGAACTCAAACGTAATCGTAGTTTGGACGATGTGCCAGATCTCTATCCAAAACTCAAAGAGGATGAAGAAGCTCAATACCGTTGGGGCATGTCGGTTGATCTTACCAAGTGTTCAGGTTGCGGTGCGTGTATGGCTGCTTGCGCGATTGAGAATAACGTCCCACAAGTCGGGCGAGATCAAATTCTCCTTGGACGCGAGATGCACTGGATTCGACTAGATCGCTACTTTGCTGGTGACGTGGATAACCCTCAGGTTACGTTCCAACCGATGATGTGTCAGCAATGTAATCATGCACCTTGCGAGGCTGTTTGTCCCGTTATCGCGACAAGTCATGATCCGGAAGGCATCAACTCGATGACCTACAACCGTTGTATCGGTACGCGTTACTGCGCCAATGCCTGTCCATACAAGGTTAGACGCTTTAACTGGTGGACTCACAAATGGGGTGTTTTGGGTGATCGCCCCCAAGACCGAATGCCGAGAGCCCTCAACCCAGAAGTAACCGTGCGCACGCGTGGCGTAATGGAGAAATGTAACTTCTGCGCGCAAAGGATTCGTCAAGCCAAGTACGTGGCTAAGGAACAAGGTAGACTCTTAAGCGACGGTGATTTGCTGACGGCTTGCGCTCAGGTTTGCCCGAGCGATGCTATCGTCTTTGGAAATCTTAAGAACCGCGGAAGTCGCGTCAGTATTGAGCGCGCCGATGCAAGATCCTACCTAGCCCTGGGCGGCGACCCTGATAAAAATGAATTCGGCATCAAAACACTGCCGAATGTCAGCTACATGGCCGTCATAGCGCACAGGGAACCTTTAGGCACTGGCGCAGAGGGTCACGGTAGTGGTCATGGTGATGCTCATGGTGAGGGTCATGCACCGAGTCATGAAGCCTCTGCCCCGGCCCCGGCTGATTCGAGTACCGCTCCTGCTGGCACTCAGCAGGAGGCTCCGGCTCCTGCGCATCAATAGATATGGAGCTGTTTGTTTGTAAGATTTGGTGTCCTGGACTCAAAAAGCCTTCGTGGAGTTAGCACAGATGAGTGAAATAAAATGGGAAAAGTCGATCTCAGACGTTAACAGTGAGATTCTCGTCAACCTTGAGAAGCCTCACAAGATGTTCTATGTGGCGCTTGGTACGGCGGTAACTTGCCTTTTGATCGCGGTCGGCATGGTGGCGTACCATACCTCGGTTGGTCTTGGTGTTTGGACGGGCTTTGCTCCACCAAACTATTGGTTAGTGGATATTACCAATTTCGTTTTTTGGGTTGGTATCGGACATGCGGGCACGTTGATTTCTGCGATCTTGTTCCTGTTTCGAGCGCAGTGGCGAAACACTGTGAATCGTTCCGCTGAAGCGATGACCATTTTTGCCGTTATCTGTGCCGCGGTATTCCCGTTGATTCACATGGGCCGTATGTATTTAGGTGCATACTGGGCCGTTCCACTTCCCAACACGAACAATCTTTGGGTGAACTTCCGTTCTCCCTTGTTTTGGGACGTCTGCGCTATTTCAACATACTTCACGACGTCTCTATTGTTTTGGTATCTGGGGCTCATCCCCGATCTTGGCTCTATTCGTGACCGGGTTACGGGCGTAAAGAAGGTGGTCTATGGTCTATTGTCCTTCGGCTGGCGCGGCACTGCGAGGCAATGGCATCACTATGAAACCGGCTACGGATTTTTAGCAGCCCTCGCAACCCCATTGGTATTGTCGGTACACTCGATCGTATCTTGGGACTTCGCCATGTCCATTCAGCCAGGGTGGCACACAACGATTTTTCCTCCATACTTTGTAGCCGGAGCTATCTTGTCCGGTTGTGCGATGGTTTATACGTTGCTCTTGCCGATCCGATGGATGTTTGGACTTGAGAAGTTCATCCGTGATGATCATCTTGAGGCATGTATTAAGCTCACTCTTCTGACGTCTACGATCGTTTTCTATGCTTACGGCGTTGAGTTCTTCGTGGCGTGGTACTCGGGTAACCCTTACGAGTGGGCTATCTTCGAAAAACGCGCGGTCGGTCCTTATGCGTTCTACTTCTGGACGATGGTGTTCTGTAACTGTATTTTCCCGCTGGTTTGGTGGTCCAAGTCGATGCGCTATAACAAGACAGTGTCCTACGTTGTCTGTGTTTTGATTAACGTTGGCATGTGGTTTGAGCGCTACAACATTATTCTGTCCTCATTGATTGAGGATTTCTTGCCTGGATCTTGGGGTCACGCAGAACCAGGTCTATGGGAGATTGGGTTGACGATTGGAAGCTTTGGTCTATTCAACACGTTCTTCCTGCTGTTCTGTAAGTATTTCCCAATCGTTTCGCTGTCCGAGATCAAACTTATTATGCCGAAGCCTTTAAGCGGCCACGGTAAGGGAGGGCACTAAGTATGAGCCAGAGACCAGGTATCCTCGCGCTGTTTAAGCATCTCGATACAGTTTGTCACACCGTTGAGAAAGTTAAGGGGCGTCAGGACTTCAAAGATCACGAGGTTTTTAGCCCAACCTCCTATCATGAGATTGAACATGCTTGTGGTTACGCTCCAAGTCCCGTCCGCTGGTTTACATTTGTGGGGGCTATGACTGGGACATTCACGGGGTTTGCGCTACCGCTTCTTTGCGACTGGGATTGGCCAGTGGTCGTTGGTGGAAAGACGGCAGGCATATACTCGTTGCCGGCCTATGTGGTCTTGGGATTTGAATTCACTATTTTATTTGGTGCGATTGCGACGGTGCTAGGGGTTTTAGTCATGTGTCGTTTGCCTAACCCCAAGGTCACGATTCTTGATAAACGATTGACCGATGACATGTTTGGAATTTGGGTGCCGAATGCTGCGCTTGACGGTCCTCAGGCCAAGTTTCTTAAGGAAGCTGGTGCTGCTGAAGTCAAAGCAACGCATTGATCAACCAAGAGACACCGGGAGTATTGAATTATTATGAAAATGTCTACAAAAACAGGGATGTTGTTCGCGACGCTGGCCGCGATGAGCATGAGTTCCTGCACGAAGTCATCCGGCGATCCAGTTGCCCACACTGGTTTAACTGGGAAGATAGCGAAAATGCTGGGAGGCGATCCCACTCAGCCAAAAGTACAATATGTTCCGGACATGGCTGATGCACCGACGATGAAGCCTCAAGAGAATTACCTGGAGCCGCCCGAGGGTTCAGTTTCCACAACGGCAATTCTGTATCCTGCTACAGCGGAAGAATCAGAAAAAAATCATAAAAATCCGCTTCCGAATGAGCCTCAGGTAGTTGCGTTAGGCGAGAAGACCTACAACACATTTTGTATCACGTGCCATGGTGCAGAGGCTAAAGGGGATGGAATAATTACTGACCTTTATCCTCGTCCACCCGATCTTACGGCCGATATTTACAAAAAACGTGAGGATGGTTTCTTTTTTCACCGCATCACGTTTGGAGCCAACATCATGCCTGGTTATGGCCATGCCATTATGCCACATGAGAGATGGGCCACGGTCCATTACTTGAGGAAATTGCAAGGGGTTACGAAATGAGTCACAATCCGCAACACGAACTTTTTGAGCAGCGACAAAGTTTTTTCCTCCCAGCTAGTTCCCAACTGCGAGGGGCAGTGGCAGCGTTTGTCTTAATCGGCATAACGACCCTTGGTATTGGACTGTCGAAGGCAGATTTGCAAACGCGGGTATGGGGAGCACTGCTATTTAATACGTTTTTCTTCTTTGCTCTTTCTCTGGGTGGCTCGGCATTCGCCGCGATGCAGGATGTCATTGGTGCCAAGTGGGGCCGTCCGATCATGCGTATACACGAGGCGTTCTCAAGCTTTGTGCCGTTAGCTGCTTTGATTTTTTTGGCGGTTCTAGGTTGTATTAAATTCAATGTTGCCAGTGCCGACAAGGTGTACTCATGGATAGCTAACCCTGATGTTATTCATCACTTCTGGGGTAAGCGAAGTTGGCTCGTTGAGAACTTCTGGTTGATCCGCGACATTTGTGCACTGGCTATCATCGTCGGATTAGTCTACTGGCAAATTGGAATGAAGACCGATAGAGATCGCACATTCGTGGCAGGAAACAAAGACGAAGCTGCCGCCAAAGGTGTCAAGGTTCGCGACACACTCCGCTACTGGAGCGCGCCCTTACTTGTAGTCTATTCACTTTGCTTCACGCTATTGGCGTTTGACCTGATGATGTCACTGGCTCCAACTTGGTTTTCAACCTTGTGGGGTGGCTGGTTGTTTGCTGTCATGATGCAAACCCTGATGGCAACGCTCATCTTGACGATGTGGGCTCTCAAGGGAACGACGATTGGGCAGTATATCAAGCAGTCTCAGTTTCATGACATCGGAAAGCTCATGCACGGCTTTTCAATTTTCTTTGCTTATCTCACCTACGCGCACGTCCTGACTTACTGGTACGGCAACATGCCTGAAGAGACCGAGTATTTCATTCATAGGCTTCATGCGCCGTGGATCTATATTGTCTTGATCGCGCCGATCTTAAGCTTTTTGGTGCCCTTGTACGGATTAATTCCGAAGGCTAGCAAATGGACGAAGATGATCGTTGGACCAATCGCAATCGGCATTCTTGTCGCTCAGTGGTTCACATACTTACTTGTTGTTATGCCTGAGGTTGTCAAAAAGGGACCGTTTGGACTGCCCTTCATTGAGGTCGGTATCTTTTTCGGTATCTTTGGCCTCTTCCTTGGAAGCTTTGCATCGTTTGGTCGACGAAATCCTATGGTCGCTGTAGCTGATCCGTTGCTGCATGCGTCTTTGTCAGAGGCTCATCACTGAGGTTTTTACTTCGGTTTTGAGTCGATGTACTAGCCGATGAAAGGTCCGTGCACCCAGAGCCAAACGGCTGTCAGTGCGGCGCTGTTGAACAGCCATCGAATAAGTACTTGGTGGAGCTTTCGCATCACGACCCCTTCGTTGGCACAACGACTTAGTTGTGCCCGTGACCTTTGGGGTTTTCGGCAGGATTTTCCAAAACTTTTATCGAAACTTAGCATAAACACAAAAAACAAAAAAATCATAATAATATCGGATTCTTATGAGAACCGCGCCGAGCAAAAAACTCGCCTAGCTCAGCATAATATGGGACAATAGTGCTTAAGTGTTCTGGCAATTGCCTGAATTTTAAGGATTTATCTTTAAAATTTTTTCGACTCAAACTGAGGAGGCCCCATGCGTGGTGCAATGGAAAGTGTAACGAGGCTTGCCCTCCAAGAGATGATTGCGGCGCATGCTAATCAATCGCGGTTTGGCTATGTCCTAAGCGAGGATGGAATGCGCGATCTCATCGATACTCTCTATGAATTTTTTGAGACGAGTCGCAATTTAAAATCAGCCGGTGATCGGATGCTCCAGAATTCATCTCCCGTCGTAGGCTATAAAACCAGACCAGATAGGCCTGGGCGTTGAGGGAGATAAGACTCTTGAGCCAATCACAGAAAAATAAGAATTTAAGATCATGAAAAGCGAAAAAGTTCCTCTGGAGGTTTTCGTTCGTCAGGTGTTTGCCACCCGTGCTGTGCAACAAATTGTCGATCGTTGGCCCATCAAGGCTGAGATTGGACTTAATTCGGTGGTGAAGCACCTCGAAGAGTTAGGTATTTTCACAGTTGAGCCCCTAGTACAGGGGCCGATCATCAGTAAGCAAATTGTATTTTTCCTTCAGAATTCTCCGTCTATAATAGAGGCCATAGCCCAAACTCGTAAGGCTGCAGCCAAAGCTGCCAAGTCCAGTAAAAGCAGGGCAGGTCGTGAGTAGTTTGCACTTTGAGTAAAACCAAACATCGTTTGGCAGATTTTTTAAGAGGTTTCAGCCATAAAAAACCGATTACGACTTCTAAAAAAAGATCGATCAAGACCGACTAACGCGGAGCCGGTCCCTACGGTTCGATCAGCGATCATTGTGGGTGTACTGTTACCCGGTGAAGATTCAAAAATATTAAATGATGACTTGATTGAACTAGAGGCACTTCTAACGACACTTGGCATCGTGACGGTTGGCCAGATTGTGCAAAAGCGTCCGAAGCTCACGCCAAGCTGTTTAATTGGAACTGGGAAGGTTGAAGATATTCGTAACCTCGCGCGTGAACGCGGAGCACAGTACGTTGTAGTTGATCGGGCCTTGTCGCCTCCCCAGGTGCGAAACCTCGAGGAATTAACCAAATGTAAAGTGATGGACCGTAGCGGGGTCATTTTGGATATTTTCTCCCAAAATGCCAAAACGAATGCCGCAAAAACACAGGTCGAGATCGCTAGACTTGAGATGATGCTGCCGCGAATGGTTGGTCAATGGACCCACTTGCATCGTCAAGGTGGGGGCGGCGCCGTTGGACGTAGTGACGGTGAGAAACAAATTGAAGTTGACCGCCGGCGCGCACGAGACCGGATTGCCAGGCTGAAGGAGCAACTCCATCAGATTAGCCGAGAGCGAGAGACTCAGCGTAAGGCGAGACGTAATGAAATTAAGGTTGCAATCGTCGGGTATACAAATAGCGGTAAGACGACGATTATGAATGCCATGACAAACGGTGATTTCGTGGCCAAGGATGCATTATTTGCGACCCTAGATTCTAACATTAGAACTCTTGATCCTAATTCCCGCCCTAAGATTCTTTTGAGCGACACGGTAGGATTTATTCGTAATCTGCCGCATACGCTTGTTGAATCGTTCAAATCGACTCTGGACGAAGTTTTAGAGGCTGATTTGCTCCTGATCGTCGTGGATATTTCGCACGACAACTACAAGTCACAGCTCGAGACTACACGAAACGTCCTGAAAGAAATCGGAGCAGGGCATATCCCAGTCGTGCATGTATTCAATAAAATTGACCGTGTCGAAGATCCATTTCTTGGTCGCATACTAAGGCAGGCTTACCCAGGTAGTTTGGCCGTTTCTGCGTATAGTCCGACCGATGTGGCTCGACTTCGTGAGCACATATATCAGTTTTTTGTATCGAACTTTGTGCGGTGTAAGCTGGCGATCCCATCGGCAGATCAGGATGCCGTGTCCCTTGTTTATCGAAATTGTATGATTTTAAGCGTTGACTACGAAAGGCAAGACCTAGCTGTCTTTGATGTTCACGTGACCAAAGAGTTCTATCCAAAGCTAGCAGCTTATCGTTTACAGGAAGAGCAGGAGCTATTTAAAAGCTAAGGCCGATCTTTTCGGCAATCGTTTCCCACAAATCATCGTCATTATCAATATCCCAATGTTCGGCTTCATATTTCGGATTCTCATCGGCTTCGTCGATGGCTGAGGAGTGCAGAAAAAACGTGGTGTCTTGCCATGCATTAACCCATATTTCGGTGTTATCACGAATACGCCCTCGAGCATGAGCGTCCAAGTCGCGAGGTGCGCTAAGGCACTCGGACACATTGTCAAAATAACAGAGTTCCTTGCTAATAGGGTCAATGGTGTGCAGTGTTTTGATTTTATCCTTGGCACCATTGTAGGTCTCAGCAAGCTTCATCGAAAGCCAGCCGCCATATGAGTGACCAACCACAAAAATATGAGTGAAAAAGTCGATTTGCTGGTGCACGCTGGCTAGGTAGTCTTTGTCGGTCGGTTTAGTTAGTTTCCAAGCGTCGAGTGATGACGCGGCAATGAGCTTACTGTCGTTTGTGAAACAGCTGGCCATGAGTCCAGGTTCAATGCCGAGTTTGTCTGTAATCTGCTGAAAGATTGGTTCAATTTTTCGAAACAGCTGCGCTCCGAGTGGACCCTGGTTGCCGTTGTGATAAGAGTCTGATTCAGTACATGTCGAATAACCAGACATTCCAACGATTAATGGTCTTACGGCTGGCAACGATGAAAGGTGACTGGTTTCCACCTGACGAAATCCGCAGGAAGCGAGTGTCAGGGCTGTCATTAGTATAAGCAGGAGGTGGCTTGTCTTCATAAATAAATCCTCGCTGGGGTTTGCGTTGATTTAGTTGACGGCTGTCAGAAATCCTTTTTCGGCATCAGTCACGCGATTTACAATCTCGCGAATCGCATGTCCCATAATTTCGACTTCCCACGTATCGCCTTTAAGTTGACCTTCAAGGGACTTTAGCCAGTCGATGGTGTCGTTGAAAAACTTTTTTGGATCACCCTGCATGGAGTGATGGAATTCACTTGATAGGCGTTTAATCCAGTGTGAGCTGGGTTGCCCGATGAGATTGACAAACTGATTTAGCCTCTGGGTGGACTCTTGTTCCTGCCAGCCACCTGAGATGCGAAATGGGAACCACTCTGTGTCTTTTTTGTGCAACCAGATTCGTGCCTGGTTTCCAATGTCGACAACTTTGAAATCTTTTGGCTCTGCGCCATGAAATCCGTCGGGTCTTTTCCACACGACAAACATGGACGTCTCCCCAGCGTAAATATTTGAATATTCAGCTCGGTGTTTTATCTCAAATGCCGAAGTCTAGCAACCGCTAGATGTTGTCCCAGCTAAATTTCTCCTGCTCGAACGCGTGGTCCGCAACCGATTTGATTAACTCGTCATTATTGTTGTCAATCTGGTCGAGATTGGACTGCATGCGGCGTTTTACGTCCCCAGCAAAGACCTCAAGGATCTCGAGTTCCTGAGCTGACTTTGCCACACCATTTTCTTCTAATGACAGGGACACTCGGCTAATGACACAAGCAAAAACGTAAAGATCAATCATGATGTCGGCCAAGCGGCGCGTTGCAAACTGTTTATTCATGATGTTTTTACCGTGCTTACGAAGAATACGGTCAGCAGCTGATGCCAATTGCCTGGTCATGGTTTCAAATAATCTCGCATGTTCTGCGATAGCTGGGTGAGCTTTCGTCATTTCGTTTTGACCAAGACCCGTCGCGTGACTGACGCGGCGTTTTGCGTAGTCACTCAAAACTCCAAATCCTTTGATGGGGTCATGCAGCGCGCTCCCAAGGGCACTGGCGACCTCTTTGAGTTGCGCGCCGACGTCATTCATGGCCGTCAAGGCGACGAATAGTCGTAAGATTTCGTTGGTACCCTCAAAAATTCGATTGATTCGGCAGTTACGCATAATTCGTTCGTAAGGGAATTCGCGCATAAACCCGTTTCCACCGGCAATCTGCAGCGCCTCATCGACCGTGTCCCAAAGAGCTTCGGTGGCAAAGACTTTAGAGATAGCGGCCTCTACAGCATAGTCCTTGTGCCCGCGGTCAACCATTCCGGCAACCATGTTGACACAAGCTTCTGCGGCGTATGTATTAACCACCATTTTTCCGATCTTTTGCTTTATCAGGCCGAAGTTGGCAATGGGCTGTTCGAACTGTTTTCGCTGCTTGGCCTGTTTTGTGGCTTGCTCAATCAAAAACTTCATGGCACCAACGCAACCACCACCCAATCCCGTACGGCCATTGTTGAGAATATTCATGGCGACCTTGAATCCGCCACCAACCTCACCCAAGACGTTTTCCTTCGGTACTTTTACATTTACGAAACTAATGGTTGTGGTGCTACTGGCTCTGATACCCATTTTGTCTTCATGGGGCCCACTGGACACGCCGGGGAGATCTTTAGTGACAATGAAGGCAGTGATCTTGGCTTTGCCGCTAGCATCCTTCGATTCGGTGCGTGCGAATACGGTGAAAAAATCCGCGAAGCCCCCGTTGGTGATCCAGATTTTCTCGCCGTTGAGGAGCCAGTGATCTGCGTGCTCGGTGGCTTTAGTCTTAAGGCTTGCGGCATCTGAGCCAGCGTTTGCTTCAGTGAGGCAGAACGCAGCGATCATCTCGCCGGTGGCTAGCTTTGGAAGATACTTTTTCTTTTGTTCATCGTTTCCAAAAAGCAGAAGTCCCTTCATACCAATACTACTATGTGCTCCCGCAGTTAAAACGACACTTCCATCGTAGCGGGTTAACTCTTGGATAACTCGCGAGTAACCGGTTGCACTCAAACCGAGTCCGCCAAATTCTTCGGGTACAATCAGGCTAAAAAGACCAAACTGCTTCATTTCATCCAAGAACTCGTGGGGAAGTTCACCCTCATGGTCCCACTTGCGAAAATCCTTTTCTCGAGGTCCTAACCATTGTTGGAAAGACTGAGCCATCGTTCGCAGAGTTTCCTGCTCTTCTTTCTTCATTTTAGGGAATGGAAATAAAAGAGCCTCTTCGATGCGTCCCATGCACAACGAACGCATAAAACTGGAGTTTTCCATCGTCTCACTCATGGTGAAGTCCCTCTCATCGGTAAAACTAGAAATGTTCGATAAATCTTGCTGTTATTGTGCCACTACGTCGCCTCTGACACTAGGTCCAGAGCAGTTTTTTGTCTTTTTACCAAATTATTCAATGGAGTCGTTTTAAAGGGCGGGTCAACTTCTGCCGAGAAGCCTACTAAATGCTTGCGTTAAGGGTAGGGGAGCGCGATTGAAGCCAGGATTAGCAGATTTTAAGTCCTCGTTGGGAAAACGCCTCAGGTTCATGGCGGGTGGCCTTGGTGTCTTTTTTGCGGTACTGCTCCCTGGGGCCCTGTGGTACAAGGCTGCTCAACGTTCCGTGGCAACGACCGCTGCGCGTCAATCCATGATATCCCTGCAACAGCAAATTGATTTGGCCGCCCAGTCTGTTGGTGGCGGGCTCGATTTAGCGGGTCCTTGGCTCTGGGAATCTTCCAAAACTAGTAACAAGAGATTGTCAGAAGCAGGTCGTCTTCGTCGTCAGTTGCCCTTTGATTTAGCAACAGTCTTTACTCATGACCGCAAGTTTATCGATGGGTTTAGGACTTTGTCTCAAGGTCGTGGTGTGGTCGATTTAACCGGTGATGCGGCCAGTCTTCTGTTTGCTGCGGATTCTGGATTTTTTGATCGGGTCGGCTCGGAAAAATCTCTTACTGGTCTGATCACGGTCGAGGAAAAGCCGCTACTCATTGCCGTCAAGAAAATACCCGCGGATTCTGTGGGTTTGGCGCGTGGTTATATTCTTGTCGGTCGCTGGCTCAATAGTGGTGACTTTAAATTTCTCAGCGAGTTCGTTGATTCAGAGCTCAGATACTACAGCCTCGTCAGTGATGCGAATCTTCCAGAGCGTGTAAAGAGTGTCATCCCGGGCGCTCAAACCAATAACGGTTTTTTGTATGAGTTATCCAATGACGGGACAGGGACACTTTACACGTTGATTGACGACATTAATGGCCGCCCCTCTCTGATCGCAGAGGTGCCATGGCAGGCGCCGTGGCGAGCGAATGGTACGATTGGGTTTGGTGTATTCTTCGCGACGGCTGCCATGGCAGGACTTGGCACCTGGGTCTTACTGGTTTGGGGCGACGTGAGGAGCCGCCGCCGAGTAAGGAAATTTGATGGTTTAGCAAGTCTCAGCATGGAACATATCAAGACTCTTGTGGAGGCTTTTCCTGGCTATGCGTTCGCACTGAATGCCGCAACCGAGTACGTGGGGGTTAGCAGAACTCTTGCTGGAGTCACTGGACATGAGTCCGCATACTTTTTGGGACAGACGTTTGGCGCCATTGCCGGCGAAGATAGTCCGAAGCCCTATCATCAGCTTTTTAGTGAACTGCAAGACCCTAAACGATGGCCGCGTGTCAGTGGTATCACGCACAGTGTTGAGGGCCTTGGCGAGCGTTTTGAGTTTTCTGGATCCGCGCATTATTTGGCGAAGCAAGACATCATACTTGTGATACTTAACTGTGATCCGAAGTCCATTCAAAAATCAAAGACGCAGAGTAAAGATCTGAATGAACGACGATTGAACAAGCAATCTGATGTTGCTTGAGTTTTTCTTTATCTATCCAGCTCGACGACTATTTCGTCCGCTTGATTGGTTGCCACCACATCGATTTATAAAATCGTCCAGTTTCTTGCGCTGAGATTCATTAAATTGCGTAAATTGCACGCCCATGCCGACGTTGATATCAGCACGCCCAGCGATAGGTCCTTGGCTCCAAATGACCTTGGCTTTGGTGCGCAGCGTCTCTTTGCTATCCGGAATGGTAAAGGTGAGGTCGATCTCGGATCCAGCGCTGAGAGGTGTCTTCGTTTCAATGAAAACACCGCCGGCTCCAACATCCTTGCAAAAATCGAAAAGGTAACTTCCGTCTGATCTATAGTCTACCAGCAACTGAATAGGAACACGGTGATCAGCGCGATCAGCGGCTTGACCCTGTGATTTCTCAGAAGCCGTATCTACGACTTTTGTGGGTTTGCTGGTCTCTTTCGCAGAATTTTTAGTGGGTGCCTTTTTGCTCATTGCTTCTCCTGATGGCCGATTTGCCGCTGGACTTTATCAGTTTTCGTACGTGAGCATTATGCTCTGCCAAAGTCCTAGAAAAAATGTGCTTGGACGGATCTTCACTGTCGAGCACATAGTAATAATAACCCAGTTTGGTTGGGTTCAGAACAGCCACAAGGCTTGAAAGGGATGAGGCTCCAATCGGCGTAGGGGGCAACCCACGATGAATACGCGTATTATATTGGTTTTTTGCGTTTCTGAGATCCTTCCATTTAAGGTCTCCATCATAATTCGTAATGCCATAGATGATGGCTGCGTCTATGCCCAATGGTTCCCCACGCTTAAGTCGAGACCAGATAACTTCCGATATCATCGGCTTTTCCTCGTCCCGCATTGTCTCAAGTTCAATCAGTGAGGCAAAAGTCACGGCTTGTGTTAGGTTTAATCCGAGTTTAGCGATGTCGTCTTCATAACTTGTCGGTAGTTTTTCGAAGAACGTTTTCACGGTTTTCTTTAAAAAATCAGCGCCGTTCGGCATGCTTTCAAAGCTGTATGTTGCCGGATAAGTGAAGCCCTCCAAAGTCGTCGATTTTATGCCGAGGCTTCGAAGAAACTTGCTATCTTTAACCAGCTTTTCAAGCTCAGCCTGAGACGCAACGCCCTTGGCAGCGAGTCTATCGGTGAGCATCTTGATTGTGAAGCCTTCTGGGATGGTGACCTGTAACACCAGAGGTCTATAAATATCGCCCGCGACAAGCTTTTCACGAACCGCCACGGGAGTTGTGTCCCCCTTGAAGAGATAAGATCCGGCCTGAATTTTTGAATAATCAGAACCAAGTCGCATCCAGGTGTAGAAAAGTAACTTGTTACTGATGACGCCCTGTTTTTCCAAAGTTGAAGAGAGTGTCTTAAGGGCGGTACCTGGCTTAACCTCTACAACTACATCATTAGGCAAGTGGATGGATGACGAAGCCCATGAACCCATAAACTGAAAGGCGCCAACCAGCGCGCCAGCGGTTAGAAACAGGAGAAACAGGCTAAATAAAATAAATTTACGCAAAAGTGGAATCCTTATGACCTTGACTTCAAATCATAACATACCCGGCGGCACTCCTAGAAGTATGACTTAAATTATCGGAAACTCTGAGCCTATTTCGGTAATTTTTGCATTTGCTAGAGCCATCTCGGTTATGTATTTAGCGCTGCCGCCGATAATGATGAATATGAAGCAAATAAAATCTAAACTTGGAACCATGGCTGCGGGCTTGCTGTGCATTGGTTCAGCTATGCTGCCTCATTTCGCAATAGCAGATGAAATGACAGAGCGAACAAGTACGGCATTTATCTTTGCAGACTACGGTCTCGGAACCTATAAGTCCAAGCTCGTTGATAGTAATGACACAATGAATGTCGTGACCTATGGAATTGGCGCTAACGCGGGCGAAGAGAGAAATCTCGGTTTCGAATATCGACAAGAAAAGCAGACCATCGCTTTTACGGTGAACGAGTCAAGTCTAATCTCTGATTGGACGTCGACGATCTTCAAATACCGGTTCTGGATGATGGAGCTCGGCGCAGTAATTGGTGGCGTTAAAATGAAGGTTGAGCGCGAGGGAACAGAGGTTTTAGACATTGTTGGTGATGGCTATGGTGGGTACTTCGGGCTTCTCATTCCGATGAGCCGCGGAAATCTCGCGTATCTCAACGCGATGAGTGTGGCCACAGCCAGTCCCGTCGATAAAAAAGAGCGAGTTATTGCCATGGGCTCAAGGCTTGATATTGAAGTCGGTGGGCGTTTTGCGATTTCTCGCAAATATCTAAATTTTGACGTCGGTTACAGAAGGCGGGCGAACGCCATAACAGAAGGTGACACAGCCTACAACGAATTACAGACGTCGACATTTCTTGGATTTAGCTTAGGGCATATGTTTTAGTTCGCTAGCTGATCAATTAGGCAAAGTATTAATAATAAATTTAGCATGATTACCGAGGTCTACAGCAGATCGACGCTCTTGCCTCAGCCCGTTGCTGAAGACGACCGAGTCTGATAAAAATGAGGCTATTGGGCGTCTTCCGGAGGTGCGACGTTTGAAAATCAGACCGCGAAAAAACGAAGGAAAATCCCGGAGGTTGTTTCTTCGGCAGTTTTTTGAAAAACCTGGCGAAGTGGCGTCAGTTATTCCGTCGTCTTCAAATCTCGTGAACGGCCTTCTTCAAGGTTTTGACTTCGATAACCTCAAACTAGTTGTTGAGTACGGTCCTGGAACTGGTGCCATCACCTATAAAGTTCTTGAGAAGATGCCGGGTAGTGCGAAGTTTGTTGCAGCTGAACCCAACGAGGTTTTTAGGGCGCATCTTATCGAGGAACAGCTGCCGATAGAGATCATCCCTGATTACGCGCAAAATATTGCGCCGCGTGTGCTGAAAGAATTCGGCGCGGCTGATCTTGTGGTCTCTGGCTTACCTTGCTCGATTATGCCGTTAGAGGTTTTGCAGGATCTTTTTCTTTCCACTAATAATCTTTTGCGAGTTGGCGGTGAATTTCGAATGTTTATTTACACCCACACACTCCTTATGCCGAAGATGCACAAAATGCTAGCCCTGCTACGGAAAAATTTTTCCAAGGTTGAGACGTCTATGGTATGGCAAAACGTGCCACCAGCAACAATTATCAGGTGCATAAAGTGAGAGCGGCATGAATGGGCGGCCTCCCATATTTTTATTTGGTGAAGGAGACGGCGTGAGGCCGACAAACTTGCTTTCGGTGGACGGCCAGGCCTTTCATATAAAAAATTTTTTTCATTCCGATGAAGCCGACAACTATTTAAATGCTATTGTTTGTTCAGCCCCTTGGCGACAAGAGCCCATTAAGATATTTGGTCGTTCCGTCCTTCAGCCGCGTTTGACGGCTTGGATGGGTGATCCAGGCGCTTCGTATCGTTACTCTGGATTGTTGATGACTCCTGAGCCTTGGTCAGAGCCGGTCCTGCAAATTAAGTCAGCGATTGAGAAGGTGGTGGGATTTAAATTTAACAGTGCCTTGTTAAACTATTATCGAAGTGGTCTTGATAGTATGGGTTGGCATCGCGACAACGAGCCTGAGTTGGGTAAAGAGCCTATCATAGCGTCGGTCAGTCTAGGCGACCTTAGGGTTTTTAAAATGAGGCACTATTTTAATAAATCTTTGGGTGTCGATATCGATCTGGAGCATGGCGATCTTCTCGTTATGGCAGGCGTGATGCAGTCCTATTGGGAGCATAGCCTGCCTAAAACGCGTCGGCCGAAAGGCACCCGTGTAAATATTACATTCCGTAGTGTCGATATCCCCAAAAACTAGTTATAATCTCAGCACTTTTACACCCCCCTTCGAACTATCGAGGTTGATCTCTTATGTGCGGTATATTGGCTGTTCTGAATGCATCTGACTCCCATAAGCAACTTCGTGAAAAGATCATCACGAGGTCTAAGCGTATTCGGCACCGTGGTCCTGATTGGAGTGGTGTCTATTCCGATAGTAAAGCCATTATTGCTCACGAACGTTTGGCGATAGTTGATGTCTCGGGTGGAGCGCAGCCTCTTGTCGATCCCGAAACGGGCCGAGTTCTAGGAGTTAATGGTGAGATCTATAATCACAAGGAATTACGGTCGGCGTTGCGGGAACAGCATACGTTTCTCACGGAGTCTGATTGTGAAGTCATTCTACATTTGTACACCGAAGACGGGCCTGCGTTCCTAAATCGACTTAATGGTATTTTTGCATTTGTTCTCTACGATCCGAAAGACCACTCGTTTTTCATAGCCCGTGATCACATGGGGATTGTTCCTCTTTACTGGGGCAAGGATTCTCAAGGGCAAGTCTTTGTCGCGTCCGAAATGAAAGCGATTGTGGATATATGTGATCAGGTGGAGGAGTTTCCTCCGGGGCATTATTTTAAATCTGGTCAGTCATCTCCCGTTAGATACTACGAACCAAGCTGGTTTGATACGAGGGAGCTTCCTGCAAATGCCTATGATCCCAAGGCCCTTCGTGTGGCGCTTGAAAATGCTGTTAGAAGACAGCTGATGTGTGATGTGCCGTATGGGATTTTGATTTCTGGTGGTCTTGATTCTTCGATTATTGGAGCCCTTGCAGCCAAATTTGCTAAAAATCGTGTCGAAGAAAACGGCAAGGCTCCTGCTTGGTGGCCTCAGATTCACTCGTTTGCAGTTGGTCTCAAGGAGTCTCCGGATTTACCAATGGCCAGAAAGGTTGCTAGCCATATCGGTTCCATCCATCATGAGGTTCACTTCACCGTTCAAGAGGGACTCGATGCACTATCTGATGTGATCTATCATCTGGAGACATTTGATGTGACGACGATTCGTGCATCAACTCCGATGTACTTAATGACACGAAAAATCAAAGCCATGGGTATCAAAATGGTGCTTTCTGGCGAGGGTTCCGATGAGATTTTTGGCGGATATCTTTACTTTCACAAAGCACCAAACCCCCGCGAGTTTCACGAGGAAACCGTGCGCAAGCTGAGATCTCTGCACTTATTTGATTGTTTGCGTGCAAACAAGTCCACTGCGGCTTGGGGCGTTGAGGCTAGAGTTCCGTTTCTTGATCCGGAGTTTTTGCAGATGGCCATGGCTATTAGGCCGGAAGAAAAGATGATCACCAAAGAACGCATGGAAAAATGGATTTTGCGAAATGCCTTTGAAGGGGAGCTTCCAAGTGAAATTCTTTGGAGGCAAAAAGAGCAGTTTTCCGACGGAGTAGGATATTCGTGGATTGATTCACTCAAGGCGGAAGCGAATAATATGGTAAGTGACAAGGAGTTTGCGTCGGCTAAGGAACGGTTTCCAGATAAAACGCCTCCCACGAAAGAAGCATTTCTTTACCGGCAAATTTTTGAAAAGCACTTCCCTCAGGCGAGTGCTCGGGCGTGTGTACCAGATGGCCCGAGCATAGCATGTAGCTCACCGGCTGCGATCAGGTGGGACGCGTCATTTGCTAATGCTGCGGATCCATCCGGGCGCGCGGTCAGGGGCGTGCATCAAAATAGTAGTCAATCATGACAAAAGCTCATTCCGATCGGCGAGATGTTTTGCTTGTCATGGGCAATCAGTTATTCCCCCCGGCGCATTTACCGCAGCCGAGCAGCGTCGTGGTTTTTATGGCAGAAGATCGCGAGCTTTGTACGTACTACCGCTTTCATAAGCATAAAATTATTTTATTTTTGGCAGCCATGCGTTCCTACGCTGATGAGCTTCGAAAAGCTGGCTATGAGGTTTTATACGCTAAACTTGATGATGATCAGATAGCATCAAAAAAATACGAGGAGAAGCTCGCCGCTGAGTTGTTAGCAAGGCCAAACGCAAGTTTGATCGGCTTTGAGGTCGAAGATAAGTTTATGGAAGTCCGCATTAGAAAGCTCTCTGAACGACTTGGCAGAGATTACAAGATTTTAAAAAGTCCGATGTTTTTGACTTCAAGAGATGAGTTTCAGGGTTATCTGAAGGGGCAAAAAAAGCCCTTTATGAAAACCTTTTACGAACAGCGCAGAAAAAACCTTGGGATACTCGTCGATAAAGATGGGAGGCCGATTGGTGGTAAATGGAGCTTTGACGAGGATAATCGATCGAAACTTGATCCCGACATAAAAGTACCTGGTCTTCCAAAAATCAAGACAAGCGATCACGTTCGTGATGTGTCAAGACTTGCCGATGATTTGTTCGAGAGTCATCCGGGAGATTCGAAAGATTTCTGGCTCCCAATAACTCGCACTGAAGCGCTGAGATGGCTAGAGGATTTTCTTGCGAAGAGATTTGAGCATTTTGGTGAGTTTGAAGACGCCATTCATCCGGATGAATTTAGCGTGTTTCACTCCGTCTTATCGCCCACAATCAACCTTGGACTTTTGACGCCAGACGACGTCGTGAAGCGCGCGTTGTTGTTCGCAAAAGAAAACAAAACACCGATGAATAGCCTAGAAGGCTTTGTCCGCCAGGTGATTGGTTGGAGGGAGTTTGTCAGAGGTATTTATCAAAATTTCAGCGAAAAGCAGGATGTGGAAAACTTTTTTAAGCACGATAGAAAATTGTCTAAAGTCTGGTACACCGCCCAGACTGGGATAATTCCGCTGGATGACTCGCTTACTAAAACTCTAAAGTTTGGCTATGCGCATCATATTGAGCGCCTAATGGTCATCGGCTGTCTTATGCTATTGTCCCAGGTCCATCCAAGGGAGGTCCACCGATGGTTTATGGAGATGTATGTGGATTCATCAGATTGGGTGATGGGACCCAACGTATACGGGATGAGTCAATTCAGTGATGGCGGAATTTTTGCGACGAAGCCGTACATCTGTGGCTCCAACTATATTTTGAAGATGAGTAGTTACAAAAAAGGGCCATGGTGTGAAGTCTGGGATGGCCTTTACTGGAAGTTTGTCAGTGAGAAATTTCAGTTCCTAGCCAAAAACCCAAGGTTGTCCATGATGGTGGCGATGTGGGGTAAGAAATCGAAAGCTGAGCAGAAGTCTCTCCTTACGGCGGCTGATGGTTTTATTCAGAGGGTGACGACTTCTTGAAATTACGAAATTTAAGTCGATAAAATGCAAAATTCACGCTAGGAATGACTTGGATTTTTCTTGCGGAGGCATGCGTCATGTTTAGAGGTCTAATTTTTATTGTGTTGGCATCAATGTCTGGGTCTGTAAATGGCGCTTCGATTGACGGGGGCCAATTCTCGGACGCTGCAACCGTTGGGTGCATGCTAGGGCCAGACCAGTCAATTTACTTATTTCAAGACGAGCAGCGAGTTTTTCTTTCGAACGTCGAAAAGAATCTTGTGCCCTTGGCTCTGGAATCGTTTGAGGTTTACAGGTGCCCAGGATGTTTTGGCTTTGACGGGACGGTCGAGGGGCATCGCTATGAGGGACAGACGTCTAGCCTCTACAACGAGGGCACAGGCCATTGGGATGTCTTTATGGACCTGACAATCGATGGTGGGCAGCCGCAGCGCCTGGGCTGCTTTTGGCGTCCCTGATTGCTAAATAAACATATTAATTTCGGTTACTTGCGGAATTTCTGCAGGCATTGACCCTTAGAATAATCATTAAATTATTAACATTGATTTAATAACCTAGAGATTATATATCTCCCTGCCGCCAATTTTGCTTAAATTTTAAGCTAAACACCGGTTTTTGCCGGTCTTACCCGGGCGGGGAGGTTTGTAAAAACGTGCTCTGGGTCCTCAAACCATCTCTTTACACCAAAGCTAGCCATGTAGAGGCCGGCATCGGTTACGTGTTCTCGAATTCAGAAATTCTTTGGGAAGCATTGACCCATCGTTCTGCTTTGGTGGGTGTAGCTGGTGTGACGGCTGATATTCTCGAAATGAAGCCGTGGAACGAGCGGCTTGAGTTTCTGGGAGACTCCGTACTTGGATTGGTTGTCAGTGAGTCTCTACTGATGTCTGTTGAGGGACTTAGTGAAGGCGAAATGTCACGAGTTAGAGCAGCAATCGTTTGTGAAGATAATTTGGCGCGTATTGCGCGGCGAATTAACCTGGGAAATATTCTGGTGCTCGGCGGAAGCGAAATGGCGACAAACGGCCAAGACAAACCAAGTATCTTAGCTGACGCTTTAGAGGCGCTTGTGGGTGCCGTTTACAAAGATGGCGGTTGGGAGGCGGCCCGACGCGTGACGCAAGCCCTTCTCGCAGTAGATCTCACCGGTGATCTACGTCGGTTTTTGGGTGGTGATGCCAAAACAAAACTTCAAGAGCTAGTTCAGGCAAAATTTAAAACCACGCCGATCTATGATGTCACCAGTGAAACGGGACCTGCCCATCTAAAATCTTTTGAGGTCTCTGTTAAAGTTGACGGGCGCGTTTTGGCTATGGGCGAGGGTTCTAGTAAGAAAGACGCGGCACAAGCCGCTGCAAAGCAAGCGTTGGCTCATTTTGAGGAGGTCGCGCCATGATCAAGGGAACAGTCGCGATCGTTGGTCGCCCGAACGTTGGTAAATCAACCTTATTTAATGCGTTGACTCGCACGAGAAACGCACTCGTTGACGATTGCCCAGGCCTTACCAGAGACCGTCTTTATGGGGTTGTATACTTTGACGATATGGAAGAACGGGGCTGCATGGTGGTGGACACTGGTGGCTTTGAAACCGAGGGTGTTTACTACCAACCTTTCAGTGAGAATATCGTTTGGCAACAAACAGAAACGGCGATTGATGAGGCGGATATTGTCGTTCTAGTTTTTGACGGCAAGTCAGGACTTCACCCCCACGACGAGCAACTTTTGCGTCATATGGCGAAGAGAAATAAGCCTGTCATTTATGTTGTCAATAAAGTCGACGTCAAAGAGCACGAAGATAGGGTCTTTGACTTCTATCAATTAGGGGTTGATCAGTTCGTCGTGACGTCAGCTGCCCACATGCGCGGAGTCGACGAGCTTTTAGAGTTGATCGAGACTAAGCTCACATCGATTGAAGAGCTGCGAGCAGATAAGAAAAATCTACCTGTCTCTGGCACTCGGATCGCACTTGTCGGTCGCCCAAATGCAGGTAAATCATCAATTCTCAATCGTCTCATCGGCGAAGAGCGAAGCCTCGTTAGCGAGGTCGCAGGCACGACCAGGGACTCAATCGACACGCCGTTGGCTTATAACGGAAAAAACTATGTTTTAGTCGATACGGCCGGTATTCGTCGCAGAAGCCGCATTCACGACAAAGTGGAATCTCTAAGTGTTATGCGCAGTATGCAGGCGATCGAACGATCAGATGTCGTGCTTTTGGTGCTTGATGCGACGCAGATGCTGACTGACCAGGATGCAAGGATTGCCTCGATGGCTGCCGAGCAGCATAAAGCTATGGCGATTATCGTTAATAAGTGGGATCTGGTTGAAGACAAGAACTCTAATACGGCTAAAGAATATACGGAATTTCTTCGCTATAAGTTGAAACTCTTGTCATGGGTTCCAGTCCTTTACGTGTCCTGTCTTGAGAATCAACGAGTTCATAACATCATGCAGTTAGTCGAGACTGTGGTGTCTCAGTTTGAAAGACGTGTTGAAACGCGCGCAGTTAATGCGGCACTTCACAAAATGGCTCACGACCACACGCCGGCTCTGATTAAGCGAACTAGCAAACGTGTGAAGTTTTATTATGGGACCCAGGTGCGATCTTCCCCTCCGACTATTCTGGTCTTCTGTAACGTAGCCCGTGAGATTCAAGAGGGTTACAAGCGCTATATGATCAACCGTTTCCGCGAAGATCTTGGTTTTGTCGATGTGCCGTTACGTATTATTTTTAGAAGTAAAGAAGACCAAAGAAAGCGCAAGCAAGAAGAGATCGCTCGGCTTTCTAGGCAGTATGATCCAGGTTCTCGCAAGTCCCAGCCCGTTGGTCTAAAGCCGATGATGTGGGATCAAGCTGACCTGCCAGAATTTAGCGAGATGGATGCTGGAGCCTTTGAATTTGAAGTGGACGCAAGTCTTGAGGTTGAAACTTAAATTCTGACTTTTTGCCATCAAGCACCGCGTATGCTTAATTTTTCATCTTTACGGGTGCTGTGGCATCCTGTTTTAAAAACACGGTTGTGAGACTCGATCGCACTGGTTACCATGACTCTTAAGATTTCATAAACTATCTTGAGGGTTTGCGGTATGCGTCATGCGTCGTTTGTTCTTGCTCAGATATTCAGTGTCTCGGGTGTAGCCTTTGCCAATCAATCAGCGGAGTCTCTGGAGGCAAGGCCGAGTGAAATCTTGGATTTGTCGGTAACTGCTACACGTGCGGAGGCGCCAGTTAGTCGGGTGCCTCGAAGTATTAAAATTCTTAAAAATAAAGACTTAGTTGAGAAAGAACAGGCTGTATCAATTCCTGAGGCTTTGTCGCATCAGTCTGGCGTTCTTTTGCAAAAGACCGCCAGGGGCCAGGGTTCCCCGTTTGTGCGTGGGTTCACAGGCTTTAGAAATTTATTTTTGATTGATGGGATTAGGTTTAATAACTCCGTCATGCGCGACGGTCCAAATCAGTACTGGAATACCGTTGATGTTTACTCGGTCGATAAGCTTGAGGTGGTGAAGGGGTCAACGTCTGTGCTTTACGGTTCAGACGCAATTGGTGGAACTATTAATGCTTTGACGAGAGATTTATTGTTGGAGGGCTCTGATGATCCGCTATCGGCGAGGCTTTTGTACCGCTATGCTTCGGCAGAAGACGCTCGCATTCAGCGAGGTGAAGTTGTCGGACGTTCAGGTAAAAACTTTGCCGTACTACTTGGTGGAACGAAGAAAGCATATGGGGATCTTCGCGCGGGTGCGGCCACTGGCTTGCTTCCAAGGACTCACTACGGTGAACATAGTTTTGACCTAAAAGCTCAGGGTAAAGTCACAGCAAAAGATGAATTGAAACTGGCTTGGCAACAAGCAAGTCAAGATGACGTGATGAGAACCCATTCAACGACCTTTGCAAAAAGTTACCGGGGCACCAAGATCGGTACAGATCGGGAGCGCTCGCTCGACCAAAGGCGTGAGCTGGCTTACTTGAAGCATAAGCATATTTTCGAGACAGGTTTTCTAACTAACGTGGAGTATACCCTCTCATACCAAAGGCAAGAGGATAGTGAAGACCGCGTCAGGTCAGACTCGACTAAAAGTGACCAGGGCTTTGATGTTCACACGCCAGGCTGGATGCTGCAGGCGCAATCTGACCTGGAGTCGGGGCGCTGGACGTATGGCGTTGATGCTTACAGGGACTTGGTGGACTCTTATAGACTTAACTACAAGGCAGACGGCTCTTTTGATTCAAAATCGATTCAAGGACCCGTGGGCGACAATTCGACCTACGATAACATCGGTGCATTTGTTCAGGATCAATATAAAGTGTCTAAAGATATTGAGGTTACTGCCGGGATTCGTCATAACCAGATGACAGCAAAAGTTGATCGCTATGAAGATCCCGTCACAAAGAAGGAAGCGTCATTAAATAAGAAATACTCGGCTACCGTCGGCAGTATGAGGGGCGCATACGATCTAAGTTCAGATGGCCATGGTAAATTGTTTTTGGGAGTGGGGCAGGCTTTCCGTGCTCCGAACCTCTCAGATCTTACGAGATTTGATCTTGCTCGCAGTTCTGAAATAGAACAGCCAAGTCCTGACGTTCAGGCTGAAAGGTACCTATCGTATGAATTAGGTTCTCGTTGGGGTGACTCAAAAGCTTGGCAAGTTGAAGCGTGGGTTTTTAAAACGCAAATCGAGAATATGATCATCAAATCACAAACCGGCGAGAAAACACCAGACGGTAAAAAGTTCTATGTGACAAAAAAGAACTCCGGCAAAGGCTATGTGCAAGGTGCTGAGCTAGATGGATTTTACCGAGTTACTCCGGAGTATGTTTTAGGTGGGAATTACACGTTCCAGTGGGGTGAGCTTGAGACCTATGCAGGCACATCCAATCAGACCAAGCTTGAGCCATTAAGCCGTGTTATGCCGGCCACCTTGAATCTGAATGCGCGCTATGAAAGTCCAAATGATCATTACTGGGCGGAAGTCTTGTATACCTTGGTCAGACGACAGGACCGGATTAATAGCGGCGATAAGCTTGATAACGAGAGAATTCCGCCGGGCGGTAGCCCAGGCTACAAAACCTACGGGTTAAGAGCTGGCGGCTCGTTACACGAAAAGGCGAGACTTAGTCTTGCCTGGGAGAATCTTCTTGATGAAGATTACAGGGTTCTTGGATCCGGCGTCAACGAGCCGGGGCGAAACTTTATTGCCACCTTGGATGTTCGACTGTAGTTAGAATATCGTGAAAATATGGATTCGATGCTCAGGCGGCAACGTGAGTGCTGTCTGGGCTTTCTTTTGTAGAAGGGCTCTTTAGTCCGATAACAATCCAGCTTTTCATGATGCCTTTGCCCTTGACTGGGCTCTCGGGAAGTTCTTGAAGGGTGAACGCGTCGCCGATTTCATTTCTGGTGCTTTCTGTGATCCTAATCGCGCCAACAGGGGATAGTGACTCCATTCGGCTTGCGATATTTACGGTGTCGCCCCAGAGATCGTAGGCAAAGCGAATCTCCCCGATGACGCCTGCGACGACCGGCCCAGAGTTTATTCCGATTCGCAGTAGAACTGGTTTACTATCTAGGGTGATGCTTTTGGCGGCCTCGTGGAACGCTAGGGCTAATTGGATAATTCGCTCGGCATGATTTTTCGTTGGAATCGGCGCGCCGCAAACAGCCATATATGAATCCCCGATAGTTTTGATTTTTTCGCATCCATGCTTGGCGGTCATCCGGTCAAAGGCTGAGAATGTCTGGTTAAGAAACAAAACCAACTGCTCGGGGCTCATCTGCGCTGTCGCGTCGGTGAAGTTCACAATGTCGCAGAACATCACAGTCACATCGTCAAATCGCCTTGCCTGTGATGTATGGTTCAGTTTTAGCTCTTTGGCAACTTCGAAGGGGAACGTTTTTACCAATAGGTTATCGGCTCGATTCGTTTCAGCCTGCAATAGTTTTTGATCTTCGAAGGATCGACGTCCGTATCGTTCTCCTACTATGGCACCAGTAATACCTACCGAAAACGCTACGGCTAACGCAGACAAGTTGCTTATAATCAACTCGGAGTTGGATGCTTTTAGGATAATCATGCTTGAAAAGCTAAACAAAAAACCAACACCAATTAGTAGCGAATCTTTCACCCGTATGTGAAATGCGCTCATAGCGTAGGGTAGAACCAAAAAAGCGAATAAGAAATCCAGCTGTTTGATATTCTCGAAGGCAATATAATAAATTAATGACATGCTATTTAACACAAGATGCAAGAGGCCTAAATAAATAAAGCGGAGGTTTGATTGAACGAATGGATGGTTGTGAAACCAAACGACACATAGCCATAAAAGGGTGATTGATAGACGTATGGCCCACAGCGTTTTAAAACTTTGTGGTGCGACAATCCAATCCCATACCGCAAAAGAATTATAGATGAGAAATCCAAATGCAGCGTCATTTGAGCCGCGCTTCACAGATCTGTGAAGCATGAATTCAAGAAAATCTTTTTCTTCTTCGTGGGAAGCCATAAAGTGCTCTTAGTTCTCCGTTTATTCTATTCGGAGTTTCTAGTACCGAGTGGCGCAGAGATATTTGTGGTTTGTCAATAAATGACGATTTAAAATCATAAAATCGGGTCGTTACAATAAGTGGGTGCGAGCTGTTTTGGCTGTTATAGTTGGTGGTTGGTGTTCGTCAAGCACCGCTAGTTAGATTGGAATTTGCTATTTCATATATCACTGATTTTTGTTTCACTAACATGCGTCGATAGTTCGATTTTAAATCGCCAGACTTTGTTTTAACGCGAAGGTTTTTTTTGAGTCTTGAATACAAAATGTCGCGCGTCATGGTTTCTGGATCTGAGTGGACTATCCAGCAGTTCGCCAACCGTGATCAATTTCCGACGTTACTTGAGCAGGATCACATCGGAGGCCAAATGTGGGGCGCCGACGTGCCTGAATCGTTGTGGCCACTAAGTGGAATTCTTTGGCCGTCCGGGATTCTTCTAGCAGAGCTGGTTGCGACAAAAAAATACGATGGGCTGCGAATTTTGGAGATTGGCTGCGGCGTGGCGTTAGCTTCTCTTGTTCTTAAAAGGCGAGGATGTGACGTCACGGCGAGTGATTACAATCCATTTGCGGGCGAGCTTCTGCGAGAGAATGCGAAACTAAATGACATGGAACCGCCTGACTTCATCAAGCTATCGTGGCAGGAACCATTTGTCGGCGAGCCGTATGATCTTATTATTGGCAGTGACGTTTTGTATGAGCCGGGATGTGCAGCCCATGTCTGCGAGTTTTTAAAGTCAGCGTTAAAGACTTCCGGCAACGCTTTGTTTGTAGACCCTGGTCGAGCTCATGTGAGAAAGTTTGAGACGACGTTGCAAGCGGCCGGTTTTAGTTGCGACGTGGTTTGGCCAGTTTCGGGTGAGAAAACCAGAGTTCTCAGGATCACGAAGGCTGCCTAGATTCAACTAGGCGCGGTAAAATCTAAAAGCCATTTCAACAGTAGCTCCAAGAGGCAATGCGGCCACTCCTACCGATGTGCGTGCTGGTGGCGCAATGTCTTGGGTGAAGAATTCCTCCCACACTTTGTTGATGGTCGGGAAGTCCTCAAATCTCGTCGTAAAAATATTGACTGACGTGAGGTGGTCTAACCCTAGGTGGATTTCTTTTGCAGCAGACAACATGTTGGTAAGAATCCGGCGGGTTTCGCCTTCAACGCCACCAGCGGCAAGCTTTCCATCCGGGCCAAGGCCAATCATACCGCTAAACTCATAAAACGGTCCCGTCTTCACGCAAGGCGTGTAGCGAAATCGAGGCGCCGGAGTTGATTTAAATGAAATAAGTTCCCGCATATATGGTCCTCAAGGCCGTTGGTTACTACAGATCGAAAGTTAGGCATTTCATCATTTTTTGGTGCAAAAATAAAGGGTTTCGCAGCAAAAAAATAATGCTACACTTTTCGGTTATGAAACCCAAAAATGACCAAAATCATCTCTTTTTTGAGATTCCGTACTATCACGATTACATCTCGCCGAGGCTGGCCGAGCATGTCATTAAAAACGCGCAGCCAGTCGCCGGAATTGAGGGTCTTCGCCATGTTGGGGAGATGGGTGGGCTCGAATCGACCGAATCCCTCCGATTTCTGGTCGAATTGTATCAAGCTGTCAAATCAGATCTGGGAAAAGTCTTAAAGCAGAGATCCATCGACCGCCGATTTATTGATGAGCGAGTGAGGGCTTGTTACGAATTTAATCAAAATCTTGGTCGCGATGTTTTAAGCCCTGCCTATAAAACAGTTATTGGCCTTGAAGATGGCGACGGTCGCATCGTGATTGGCCCAAAGACAGAGAGCTATTGCTCACCGGGTGGATCGCAGGTAGCCCCGATCCCTGATCACCTCAAAGGTCCGCACGTCACGCTCTTTGGTCCGCCCGATTCGGCCAAGATGTCGATTAATGCGATGAATTCCTATCATCGGAAACTTCCGGGCGAGCCAGCGATTGTGGGTGAGCTCTTGGGCGGCCAGACGGCATCACCTATGTGGGGTGCTGATGATGAGGATTCAAAAACACCCATGCGTGCTGATCTGGCCGATGCAGCGTCAAATCTGACCCGTTGCTTTGAAGGTGACTTAAAACTTATTGAGGGCGAAAAGAAATATGAACTCGCCGCCGATAAGTTAGCACAGCCAATCAAGCGTTTTCCTGGGCTGGCCTTGCCGTGTGCGTTCTTGTTTTACAATGATAGTCCAATTCCTCTTCACATGTATGACTTTGCCCTCCACCTTTTTGCGAACTGGCAAAACGAGAAAGCTCTGACATTCTACGTGCCAAAGCTCGAAAATGAGGAAGAGGCTCGTTACATCCACAAAATGATCTCGACAGCTGAGTCCATGATTAAGGTGCGTTATCCAGACTATAAGTTGGGTCGGATTCGTCTCATGATTGTGCTTGAAAATCCTCGGGCGATTTTAAGGACCCATGAAATCATGGATGAGCTTTTTCCGTACTTCGCGGGAGCCTCTTTAGGTTGGCATGATTACCTGGGATCAACGGCTCGTCTATTCAAGGAAGATGCCAACTACCGAATACCCGTTAAGGCCGACCCTTACATTGTTATCAAATACATCAAAGCATCTCACCGAATGCTATCGGATGTCGTTGGGTCGCGAGGTGGCATCAAAGTTGGCGGAATGTACGGTATTTTGCCGCAACAAAACGACATGCAAAGTCCCTCATTCCAAGTGACGTTGAAGGGCTACTTTAAGGATGTCATCACGCAGCTGAAGCGGGATTTAACTGGGTTTTGGGTGGCTCATCCAGATTTTGTGCGCCTTGGTCTTGCCATTGTCGAGGCGTGGCGGCTTTATAAGGCGGGCGATAAGAAGCCGCTCATGACGTTAACCAAAGAGATTTTTTCGGATGAGCATCGCAAAGAGGTAGACGCATTCATTGAGGGCGAGGATATCAAGGGCCTGGATACCAAAGATCCTAATTATGTTAGGTCTCTTCTTGTTGCAGACCTCAAAGAGTCAGATTTCATCGCGAATAATCATCCAGACGAAATTCGCTACAATGTGTTCCAGTCGTTGCAGTACCTGACAGATTGGCTTTCCGGTAATGGCTGTGTGGCCTTGCCCACGACCGTTGAGGGTGTTCCGGTTAGGGTGATGGACGACCTAGCAACGGCAGAGCGGTCTCGTTGGGAGGTCTGGCATGAGCTCTATCATGGGCGGTTTTCGGTAGAAGACTTCTTGCGGATTGCCCACGAAGAGATGCGCTTTATTAGAAAAGACCTCTCAGATGGTAAAAAAATCGTTCAGGTAAAATGGGATGAGCGAACCGCAAAATGGTATCCCGTGGCCTTCAAGTTGATGACTCAACTTATGACGGCGCGCCAGCCGGTAGAGTTCGCAACGGAATTACTGCTGCCGTTTACACTAGATGAGGTCCGTAAAGCCGAAGATCCATGGGCCGCGTTGATGCAGATTGATCACGCCCATTATCAACTGCCTGATTACATTGAGCGATTTAATTATTATTTTGAACGCTGCGGCTGCCAAAGGTTTGCTACCGACATGGCATCAGGCGCTGTTCTCGATCTTGATCATGCGGAAAAACTTATTAAGGGTTTTTCAGTTGATGAGATTATTGAAGCGGCGAGCTTCCATGGGGATATCGGCGAGGCGTCGAAAACGCTAGATGTGCTGGCCAAAAACGAGCAAAAACTCGTGACATCAAGTCAGCAAAATGTGGTGGACGAGCTCAGACAGCTTGCGAGTCGTTACCAGGAGACCTTTGGATTTAAATTTTTGATTTCGGCAAAAGGCAAGTCGGCACCAGAGTTAATTATCGCCCTCAAAGAACGTTTGAACAATCCGCGCCACGTTGAACTGAGGCATGCTCGTGATGCTTTGTGGCAAATCACAAGGAAGCGGATGGATGCAGAACCACTTGATCACGTTATGGACGAGATAAAATCCAGCCTGTCTCGTCATGGTGTGCGCGGTGTGCAAATTGCCGTCGCAAACGATTCAGGCATTCAAAGTATCACAGCCGGGCTGCGTAGTGAGAAGGGTGAACCAGTTACTCAGTCAACGCTATTTGAACTGGCGTCTCTTAGTAAATCGATTGGTTCTGCATTTATTATTGAGTTTTTAGGACGTAAAGGGATATCCCTTGATGAGTCCGTCAATAAGCTTTTCGCACAAACAAACTCGTCCTTTCGTCTTACGTCGTCCGTGGATCCGGCGTGGGCAGATATGGTGCAGGTCAAGCACCTAATCAGTCACGCAGCCCTCAACCTTCACTACGTTAATGGTTTTACTCTAGACAAAAGTCAACCGACTGCCGGTGAGATCTTGAGTGATCCAAGGCGCTATGGATACGATCCAATCGATGTTATTGCCAAGCCAGGGACCAAGTTTAGCTATTCTGGGGCAGGTTTTATGGTGGCAGAGCATCTTATTGAGGCTCTCGGGGGCCAGCCCATTGGACATCTCACAAGAGATTTTCTTTCAAAAGTGGATATGGACCGGATAACCTTTGCGCCGGGGTCTGACCTTGGCGACTGCGCATTTGGATATTTTGATGACGGCCGTGTGGTCGGGGGTGGGCGACTAAATTTTCCAGCATTTGCAGCGGGCGCGTTAGGTACAGCTGTTAATATGACTAGATTTTTAAGACACCTTGAGACGGCTTATCATGAGCTTGAAGGTTCAGTAGGGGTTTCCCACGATACGGCGGTCACGATGATGCACGGCAGGGATCTTGGCTGTCGAAGCTTCATGGGCTGTGACATGGGGCTTGGTGTTTTTGTCGCGCAAGTCGGTGACAATAAAGTTGCGATTCATCAAGGAGCCAATGAAGGGTTTCGCGCTTTATATCTTCATGTTGTGGCTGGTCCTGAGCGTGGTCGTGGCTTCACGATTCTTTGTAATGCAGACAACCGCGGCGTGTTGTTCATCGCGGATGTGGCGAAGCTTCTGATAAAGCATCTAAAAATATCGGGAGTGAATTTTGAAAAAGTAGCGGAGTCATTTGACTATAGCCGCCTTACCCAGGAGCAGATTGTAAATCTCGGCTATAAGGCACTGATATTTGATGCGTTTGAAAAAACGATGCCGGAAGAAATCATTGACAAGGGATCTCTAGATCCGCTGGCAAACTATAATCTTCTAGACGACGCAAAGGTGCTTTCTGTCACCTGTGAGCGGTTTGCAAGAGCTAGTAATCTATTCTCTAGATTTGATCCGATTTTTGATCCAGAGCTCTTCGGCAAGCAGGGTAAAATTATGGATAGCTGGGAGACAGTTCGCCATAACGAATCGGATAGAGATTCCTTGCATCTTAGATTAAAGGTACCAGGATCTGCGTTATTTGTTCGTATTTCGACGAAGTTTCACGACGGAAACCATCCACAGTTTGTAAGGGTCCTAGGTCGAGTCGGTTCGGATGCCCCATGGCTGGAGATTATCCCTAGACTGCATATGGACGGACATTCTTGTCGACGCATTAGGTTGAGTGCGCCGACTCCACCCATCTCAGAAGTGTTAGTTGAACAATACCCAGACGGTGGTCTGACAAGATTGGGTCTTTATTCCCAGTTGCCCGAATCTGAGTCTAAAGACTATGTCCCGCTGTCTGAGTCCCGATGCGTTCGATTCAAAGACGAGATTCCAAAAGTTAAAAAGCCACTATCGGTTCCGTATCTACCAACTGCTGAGGAGATTGCTGACAATATTCGGGGTGTCTCGAAAGATGCCATCGATTACGCATCGTCTGCGTTCGGTGGGCGAGTTATGGCGGCGACTAATGAGCACTACGGCCCGGCTGCTCAGGTTATTTCGCCGTTGCCGCCGCTCAATATGTTTGACGGCATGGAATCTGCGCGCAGTCGCGATGCAGGACATTTTGATGAGGTGACCATTAGACTCGGGAAAGTTATTAAACCGGGGCGTATCGTTCTCGACTTCAAGTACTTCGTTAATAATAACCCTAGGGCAGTCGAGATACTCGGCTATGCTGATGGACGTTGGAAGACGATAGTTGATGCAACCCCAGTTAAGGCTTTTGCGTCTAATAAAAAAGTCATCCTAACAAACGTGGATATCAAGACGGATCAAATTAAGGTGAGGACACTGCCCGATGGGGGGATCAATCGGGTCCATATTTATGAGTAACAATCAGATAAATTGTCTGTTGGATGGGTGGTCTTAACTTATGCTTGGAATAATTTTATCGGTCGGCTTATGTCTCATGGTGCTTGAACGTCTTATTCCTGACCAGGCGCTTCAAAAGGTCGACGGTTGGTGGTTGCGCGTCATAATTGTTAACGTGTTGCAGCTTGGGGTGGTGCTCCTGGCTGATTTGGCTTGGAATCAATGGTTTGGCTTTCATCTGATGAATTTACCCGGGTATTTTTCACCGCCTGCAGCAGCATTTTTAACCTATTTGATTTTGACCTTTGTTTTTTACTGGTGGCATCGATGGCGTCACGATGTCAACATCCTCTGGCTGAGTTGTCACCAGCTCCACCATAGTGCAAGCCGTATTGAGACAATCACGTCGTTTTATAAGCACCCTGTAGAGTTGGTGATAAATGGTATTATCATCGCAGCTGTCAACTTTGGTTTGTGCGGCCTAACGCTGGAGGGCGCTGCGTGGGTGACTCTTTACACGGCGCTGGCCGAGTTCTTCTACCACATGAATGTGAAAACGCCGCGGTGGGTTGGTTACATAATTCAAAGGCCCGAGATGCACCGCATTCATCATAAGCGCGGGTTTCACTACAATAATTTTGCCGATCTGCCAATTTGGGACATGATGTTTGGCACGTTTGAAAACCCTGCTGACGTGTCGAGTGCTTGTGGGTTTAAACCTGAGCGGGAAGTTAAGTTTGGAGATATTCTACTATTCAAAAACGTGAATAATCCGTTCCCGTTCATCATTCGAAAGGGGGCGTCACAGTGATTGAATTTTTCAAAAAGCTCACGTTTTCCGTTGTGTTGGTCATGTCTATTGGTTTTTTGCAGATTTTCGGTTTTCTGACGGGCATGGAAAGTCTTAGAAATGTTGGAAGACTGACAGCGGCATCCCCTCTACCCTTGGTGTTTTCTGATTTTCGAGGACTTGAAACGTTTTCTCTGGATTTTTCGATCGAAGCAAAAGCCGCAAATGGACAGTCCGTCATAAAAAAAATAACTCCGGAGTTGTACGATAAATTTAAGGGTCCCTACAACCGGCGCAACGTCTACGGTGCAGTCTTAGCTTACGGGCCAAAGCTCACTGAGCCCAATGAAGAGCCGATGGTCGAGTCGGTTTTGAACTATGGCTTTTGTAAGGGTGGACCTCTGGCCGGTATGTTTGGTTTGTCGGGTGCCTTGCAAAGCGCGACGATCACGGCACTATCCAAAGCTCGTGGTGATGGTGGTGCTTACGTGACGGAGGTAGACTGCCCATGACAGTTAAGGCTGCTGATCATCGCTATTCTAGCTGGCATTTTGCAATTTTTAGAATTTTATTTGGGCTATACCTTGCAATTCACTTTTTTGATTTGATCCCTTACGCAGCAGAGATTTGGAGCGGGAGTGGAAATATTCCCAAACCGGAAATTCTTCCGACCTATGGGGTTTTTCCGAATGTGCTGTTTTGGTTTACGGCTCCAATCTTTGCTAAAGGGTTTCTTGGATTCTTATGTCTTGTTTCAATTTTCTTTATGGTTGGATTTTGGAGGCGCACATCCGCATTAGTACTGTGGTATGGATGGGCGTGTCTTTTGGGACGGAATCCCTTCATAGCGAATCCAGGCATTCCATTCATAGGCCTTCTGCTGCTCTCTTGTGCCATTATCCCTGTTGGCGAAGCACTCTCCGTGAGCACGTCTAAAGCTAGCGAGCCTTGGCATATGCCATTTGGTATTTTCCAGGGTGTCTGGTGCATTATGGCCCTAGGGTACACGATTAGCGGTCTTCATAAGTGTATGAGCCCCTCGTGGGTGGATGGAACAGCAATTATCCACCTTCTAAATAACCCTTTGGGCAGGGATAATATTCTTCGAACACAGCTTTTATCGATGCCGGAGATTCTGCTTCGATGGAATACTTGGGGTGTGTTGGCGCTTGAGATATTGTTTGCCCCGCTATGTTTATTTAGTTTCACTAGAAAGTGGACGTGGCTTGCCATGATTGGTATGCATCTAGGGATCGTAAGCCTGGTTAATTTTGCAGATTTGACCATTGGTGTTTTGATGGTCCATTTATTTACGTTTGATGAACGTTGGCTTCCAGCCAAGAAAACCGACAGTTCACCTGTACTTTTCTTTGACGGTGTCTGTGGCCTTTGTAATGGGTTTGTGCAGTTTTTGTTTGATATTGATCAGGCGTCGCTGTTTAAAGTGAGCACTCTGCAGGGAACATTTGCCAGTCAGAGACTGCCTGAAGGCTTAACCAAGGATTTAAATAGCCTTGTAGTGCTAAATGATAAGGGGCAGCTTTTAACAAAATCGAGAGCAGTCTTGTACATATTCGGCACTGTGGGCGGACTTTGGAGAGTTTTAGCCTGGGCTGGGTGTTTACTACCCACATCCTTAACAGACATCATTTATGATCTTGTGGCTAAGAATCGCTACCGTTGGTTTGGTCAGCTAGAGGCCTGCCGCATGCCAACCCCCGCGGAACGTGGACGATTTATTGCCTAAACATCAGGGCGGGTAGATGGGGGTAATTTTTCTTACGACGTGTGTTCTTTGTCTATTAGAATTGCTACTTCTGGTGGCAAGTAAATATGGCCGCACCATGGGCTCTCGTAAACTGTGCTGTATCAAGGTCCGATCCAATCACCAAGTTGAATTGTTGAGCCTGTGGAGCCGTGCTGCCGTGTAGGAAATATGAGGACGTTTCATTTTTTGGATCAATCGTCATTACGGCATAACCTCGAGTGGTTGTCCCTTCCTCTACCTGGATTTCCATCAGAAGACTGTTGAGATCAAGTTTCACATCGACCCATGATCGTTTCATATTATGATTGATTTCACAAATATAATGAAGACGTTCCGACGTGTGTTCAAGCTTATAGTCGTTAAGTACAACTTGCCCGCGCCCATAAGCCGATGTTGACGTTAAGATGCAAAACAGGAGAGTTTTTTTTAAAAATTTACACATTTAGGATCTCCAAAAAAAATTTAAATTTTTAGTGACTTTCTAATCCAAGGGTTTCTTTCGTTGGATCGGCGAATTGTGCCGAAACGTGCTTAATCAATACTCAATCAGTCGGGTGTCCCCACTCAAGGATTTTGATTTTACGTTGGCCGGAGTCGGAGCGGCCCGGGCGGTTTGGCCCACCTGGCGGCATCTCACCGCGAGGTACAAAAATTTCTACGTTTACCGGCTTTTCCGTGTCACACCAGTTCCAATCAAGGCGCATGCGAAACTTACGTGGCGACATATAGCTTTGACCATTTCTCCAAGACGCGGGCTCTGCAAATGAGTGCGGCTTGTGGGCCCGTTCATCAAAATAAATGGGCCACTGCTTTGGCGAATACTTGGTGATGAGTTGCAATTGCTCACCCTTGAGCTGCGGGTAGTCCTTTGGGCTAATCCAGGTGTCAGTCTGTGAAAGAGAATCTTTTGGGTAGAGGCGATGTTCGGCCACCAAATTCACCTGGCCTTTTGTGCCTTTTGCCCAGCTTCGCTTGAGCCACTCGAGGTAGGCTTTATGGCGGCGCTGATCCCAAGCTTCTGCGGTTTCTCCGCGCTCTTTTTTGGGTCCAACCCAAGGACCAGCTCCGCGTAGGTGCTGCGAGTTAAGATTCAGCATGACGAAATACTTATGACCTGGGCGAGGGGCTTCCTTGATAGGTGTGACGAGACCGTCAGTTCCTTTTGTGAGCTCGTCATTGTACCAAACGGTTTCGCCGTCCATGTGAAGTCTTGATCCGGTTTTGCAATCATCTACAGACCAATAAATGTCTCTTTGGGAAAGGATTGCTCCAGGTTTAGTCGCGATGGCCTCGTACTCTTTGGGTGACAGTTGACGCCAGACGGCCCAGTAGACCATAAAGTGCTCGTCATCATCTGCAAATTGAGGCTCCGTATTGACCGTTTCATAGCTTTGAAAGGTTTCAGCGACGGTGTCATTGAGAACGGCCTTGGGGCTTGTCGTTTTGCACGCGGCAAACGAAACCATAATCGCAGCACTCCAGATAATAAGACGCATGACTCTCATCCTTTCTTATTGCCTTGATTCAAACCAGGCGCGAATAGTTTCTCTTTCTGGTTCAGTCATCTCCGTGACGTTACCGACGGGCATAATTCGCTGCTGCACGACTTGCGTGTATATCAGTGCTGCGTTTGCTTCAATCGCATCAGTTGATTCGAGCGAGAGGTTTTTAGGGGCCATTCCCATCAGCCGTGAGTTGACGGCGTGACAAGGCGCGCAGCGCCGCTCAATAATCGGCCTAATATCATCAATGGTGGCGGTCTGTGGAGCATTGGCTTGGGCGGATTTAGCTGGTGCAAGGTATACAATCACAGCTAGGATCACGGCAGTAGCGACAGCCGGATACCACCAGACGTTTAGGCCCTTGTGGCGTTGGACGAAATAATGACGAATGAGCGCGCCCGCTGCCATCATGGCGACCAGAAGAAGCCACTGTAGTTTGTCACTATAAATGACATGAAAGTGGTTTGAGAGCATGGTGAAGAGAACGGGTAGGGTGAAGTAGGTGTTGTGCACGCTTCTCTGTTTGCCCCGTTGTCCATGGATAGGATCTGGCACTTTGCCATCTTGCATCTCAGCGATTACAGTTCTCTGACCCGGAATAATCCAGAAAAACACATTTGCTGTCATGGCAGTTGCCATCATGGCCCCTGTTATGAGAAACGCAGCTCTTGCTGCAAATATTTGACACGTGAGCCATGATACAAATACGACCATCACGGCAACCCCAACTCCCACCAAGGTGTCCTGTTTGAGCCATCGGCACATGAGGTCGTAAATAATCCAGCCTGCCACGAGTATGATGAGTGCAAACAAAACGGCTTGATTGCCCGTGATGTTGGCCACACGGGGATCTACCATCATGGTTTTAGCGTTGAGAAGATACACCACGACAAATAAAGCAAAACCCGACAGCCACGTTGAATAAGACTCCCAGTAAAACCAGTGAAGATCTTTGGGTAGGAATTTTGGGGCGATTAGATATTTTTGGGGATTATAAAATCCTCCACCGTGAACGGCCCACAGTTCCCCGTCCACTCCTTTGTCTTGGAGGTCTTTTGAAGCGGGTTTTTGGAGGTGATTATCAAGCCACACGAAATAAAAAGACGCACCAATCCAGGCGATTCCGGTGATCACGTGTAGTGAGCGCAGGAGTATCTGTAGCCATTCCAAAATGTAGGCTTGCATATAGACTCAGCTTCCGCGGTACGTGGAATAGGACCACGGAGATACGAGCAGTGGCACATGGTAGTGAGCCGAGCTGTCAGCGATGGAGAATCTTATGGGGATCTCGCCGAGGAACGGAGGATCGGTCAGTGTGGTGCGACTACGGAAGTAGTCAGCTGTAGAAAAAACTAATTCATATGAGCCAGGTTTGAAGGCTGGGCCTTCTAAAAGAGGCCCATCACAGCGTCCATCAGTATTTGTCACAGTTTCTTTTAACAAGCTTCGCTTGCCGTCCTTTATCTCGTAAAGGGCAAGTTTCATCGCCTGAGCGGGAACCCCGGATGCTGTATCAAGAACATGAGTTGTTAAACGGCCCATATAATAATGCCTACAAGAGTGGGTAAGTTCAGTGCCCCGGAGGGTCGGGGCACGGGTCTTTTCTTAGACCTTGTTTTTATTACCGTCCAATAGGGTTTGCAAGCACTGTCGTGGAGCGAATGGAGTTTTCATAGAGGGTCTTAAGGCTGCTAAATCTTAGTGGGCCTACGTCCATGAATTCTGGGGGGTCTTGCTTCCAAATAAAGTCAGGGCGATCCTCGGTGAGCCAGGCGCCGCCAATAATTTGACCATCTGCATTTAGTTCAATCCGGTAGTTGTAGGTCCTGGACGGCGTGTTCGTGATACCCGACTCCCAGTGAGATCCTGCTTCGCTGATGAACTGCATCACTGTTTCAAGGGTGATCTCTTTAACTGTACCGGTTGCCGCTCCCGGGCTTGCTCCATCAACTTCGGAAACAACTCGGCTTTCATAGCCGTAAACCGGGTGATTCCATACTTGGAGATCTCTCGTTATGTCAGCGACGAAACCCTCGCGTTTAATTCCAATTTGGTTTGTAAGAACTAAGTGAAACGTTCCCGCATTGGTATCGCGACACTCAGGGGACACAGCCGCAGATGGGTTACGTGATAAATCGACATTACAGCGTTCAGCAACGAAGTACGTGCGAGAGTCGCTAAAGTTACCAACGTAAAGGTCAATGAGTGCCTTCACATCAGCAGCGCCAAACGGGATTTCAATACCATCGGCGTTGGTCATCAGGACGGCTTTCGGTTCCTCAAGCGTCAAAGCGGCTGAGGCCCAACCGTGACAGAGGCCTTCCCATGTTGGCGCGTTACGGCCTGTTCGAGAACGCTCAGAGTTGAGCAAGGTGTAGTTGTAGTCACCGTTCAATAGGTCGAATTTTTCAGCGGGTGAGAGGCCTGCAAGTTGAGCAGGTCCCATTCTTCGGATGCGACGATACGGTAGAGCTCGGTATCTAAAACTATCTTCATAGTAATTAAAAGGTGTGTTCCAGCGTAGTGCAATACCGCCTAAATATGACGGCCAGTATGAGTCTGACCAAGGTGCTTTCTCAAGTGTCGACGCGGTTGGTAGCGCTGCGAATTTACGCTCAAAGTCAGTTGGTAGGAAGTTTAGTGGATCATTTTGCTCGTTCCACTCTTCTTTTAGACTAGACGAACTGGGTTCTTGGCGTTTTCCGCAACCAAAAGCCGTCAATGCAAGTATCAAACAGGTAGACCCCATCAACGTTTTTCGAGCCATTGGTGCTTTCATCTTGTGTAAATCTCCCGTCGAGTTAAAAACAAAAAATGCCGCAAATGAGCGGCACTAGGTTAAAGACTCACAAACCATTTGTTACATTCTCTTGCCATTAGTTTTGTGGAAGCAACAGTCTGAAATTCAGAGCTTGCTGCGCCTCATCTAAAAACGGCCAGAATTCAGTCAAATCCGTAAATACGGTTGTGCCCTTCTTACAGGTGCGGTCGCCCCTTGAGACGATTCCGACTAGCCAAACGTTTCGTCCAGCCGTGAAAAAAGCAGGACCTCCGGAGTCACCAAGGCATCCCATTTTTCCGGTTGGATCTACAGCTGTGAACTCCATGACGGGTTTACTGACTTTGCTGATTTTAAGATCGACTTTTTGCAACACGCCCGACGACTCTGGATCGCTGCCATCAGTTCTACCGTAGCCAGCAATAGTAATCGGAAGATTTGACTCCACACCCCAACGAGACGTGTTGATCAGAATGGGCACAGGAATTGTTCCTGCAGAAGGCTCAGTTGTTTTGACGAGGGCCACATCATTCGGGGCTGACTCCGGCTCAAGGACTTCCAGAAGTCCGCGTGAGTAGTTTTGATGAGCCATCACCTCGCGCTCAACTTTTAACACCTCAGGCTTAGCCCAATTTTTCGAATCGGTTCCACTTAGCTGACGAGCTCGACCTTGGTAAATGGAAAGACCAGTTCGAATAGTCCAGTCAGTCATATCCTTGCCGTAAACGCAGTGGGCTGCCGTGATAAAGATGTCGCTAGCGATCGGTGCAACCGAACAAACAACCTTCTCTTCCGCATCAACAAGCACAGCAACTCGATTTGCTAGTGGGTCTTGAGCGTTGACGGGAGTGCCGCCAATGATTTTTTGCGAGGAGGGCTCAGGTGTTCTGCAGGTTGAGACAAGTAGAACGAGAAGTACGCTGGCAATGTTAGAAGCTGAAAATGTCATCTCTAAAAACCATCCAAAGTCTGGGTGATTAAAATAAGCACAGCCGCCGTCTTATATTAATTTCTATTGAAATGGTCAATATATATTAGTTTTAATAATTAACCATTGATTACAAGGGGTTTTCGGGACGTCACGAGGACTTATCTAGGAATTTACGATGACGGGGCGAAATTGTTCCTCTACCGAGAGCCAGGCGTCCCTCAGCGCGGGGTCAAGTCCCATGTCTATCAGAACCTCCCGCATGAGGACTTGGCGGCGGTTAAAATGGACCGGTCTGATTTTAAAGGGCTTGTGAGCCGCTTTCAGAGGCTTGCCGCTGTAATTCGCGGGACCGCCTAGCATGGCTGAGACGAAGTGGATTTGTTGTTCTGTGATGTGATGGATGTCTGAATTGAAGAAGAAGTGACCAATCAGAACGTCTTGGAAGGCTCTTTTATAGAACTCGGCCACGGCCTTCGCAATGAAGGCGTGGCCTATCTGATCATATAAACCGGGATTCCTAGTTTCCTCTAATCCAGTCATGCGCCTTTCGGAGCAAGCCAGGGTTTAGTTATAGTACGCGATTCCAAATGCGAGCTCGCGTTTTTGCTGGCTGCCGATGAGGCTACCGTAGCTGCTATGGGTCGTGTCGCGCAACTGATAGTTGTGGACCATGTAAGAGCCAGTGAAAAAGAAGCCATTTGAAGCTGGTAATTCAAGGCCCACGCCCGCATGGTATCCTGGGCCCATGCCTTCAAGTTTATAATTGCTCGTGGTGCCTTGAAACTCGAGACCACTCGTATTTCGCAACTCGGTACGGATGTCAGTCACCTGGCTATAGACGCCTGCACCAGCCTGAAAGTACATGATTTTGCCGAAGTTAAACCTAGCAAAAAGGCTTGCTGCTTTACTGGACGTGCTGGCCTGGCGGCTGAGCTCTTGACTTGTAGACGGTGATTTCTCGCTAAATTCCTCATATTTATTCTCAACATTCAGCATAACGCCGAGGTTTAGAGCCTCGAACGAATAGCCAAGATAGGGGCTAAATGCCTGACCGGCGCTTTTCGTTCTTGTATTTTTGTCGTTTAGGGTGCTTTGCTGTCCGCGATCATCGCTATCCATGATTCGAATAGATGAACCAAAATTCAGTCCTTCTCGATCAGCCCGGCGAGCATAAGCTGCCTGACTGAAGGATGCTGCTATGAGCAGCACCAAAGATATACGGTTTACGGTTTTCATGATCAGTCCTCCAAAAAAATGTCTTATACCCCTGGAGTTGCAAGGGGTGTGCCAGCCATAAGGGTTTTTGATGATTAATAATAACTATTTGAAATCAGTGACTTACAATAATGGAGGTCGAGCCCGGCTGTCCAAGTGTCAGGGGGATTGGCGGATTTTAGCCATAAGTGTCAATTATGAGAACAGGTCAAAAGGCCCCTGTTAGGGGTGCAGAGGGGTATGAGACGCCCTTCAGCGCTCGACTTTAAACGGAGTGGCAGCCGGATCAACGGTTTCATCAAACTCTCGAGCTGCTAGGTGGCCCGCGAAAACGGCCTGGGCAATGGTGGCTGGGGCCTCGGCGTCCCCGATAATGCGGAGGGATTCTAGTTGACCACTCTCCCGGGCGGGGAGTAGCTCCTTATATAGATGATCATTAGGGATCCGGTCGGTGACTAGGACAACTGCGTCTCGTGAAAGGGCGGTCTTTGCGCCAGTGATGGCGCATTGTGTCGTCACGGATTTTTCCTCGATATTGGCGAGTGCGTGCCTAATCAAAAATTTAACGCCCATTTTGGCCAGTCGTGCCTGAATCTTTTCCTGCTCAAGCGTGAACTGTGTCCAATATGAAATCATGGGTGACGGAGTCACGATAGTCACATCACAACCTTTGCTGGCAAGCAGTTCGGCAAGAACTCCTGCCATGTAAAAGTGATCATCATCGTAAATCACAACTTTGCCGGAGGGATAGAGGCCGTCCATGATGTCATCAGGCGTGAATATTTTTATTCCGTCATGACCTGGGATCGGCGCATGAATAGTTCGTCCAATGCCGTCTCGGCGGTAGGTAGCTCCCGTGGCGATGATGACATCTCGAATCCCGGTATCCAGCACATCAGCTGCCGTCATCTGACTGGCCGGGAACATTTGCACGTTGTCGCGACGCTGCGGCGCAGATAATCGCCATTCGGCAACACGCCGCCATTCGCTAAGGCCTGGAAGTTTTGCCTCGCGCAAGACTCGGCCACCTAGTTCAATATTAGAATCCACCAGGGTTACCGGGTAGCCGCGCTGCCCAAGGGCTCTGGCGCACTCGAGACCAGCTGCGCCTGCGCCAACAATCAGAATATTTTTGTCGGATTTTTTGGGTTCAATAGTTTCTGGATGCCAGCCGCGACGCCACTCTTCGCCCATGGTTGGATTTTGGGTGCAGCGAATGGGCACGACTTTCATGTCGGCGGCCGCGCAAATATTGCAGCCGATACACTCACGAATATCTTCGAGGCGGTTTTCTTTGATCTTATTAGGTAAGAACGGATCTGCAATCGATGGCCGGGCTGCTCCGATAAAATCCAAAACGCCGCGCTTCACGGCAGAAACCATAGAGTCTGGCGACGTGTACCTGCCAACTCCCACAACGGGTTTTGTGGTGAGTTTTTTAACGAAGGACGTGTACTGCTCCTGGTAGCCTTCCTTTTGGAATCTTGATGTGGCCGAATCGTTGCTCCAGCCGCTGATATTGACATCCCAAAGATCTGGTAGTTCTGCCAGCATCGAAACGATGTCGTAGCCTTCCCCTTGGTGTGTGATGCCTTCAGCGCCGAGCAGTTCATCGACGGCAAATCTCACGGCTACTGCGCACGTGTCACCAACGGCGTCTTTTGTGTCCTCGATGATTTCTCTGAAAAACCTCACGCGATTTTCAAGGGAGCCACCATATTCATCGGTGCGGTCATTGTAGCGACGCATCATAAACTGCATGGGTAGCGTCAACCCGTGGCCTGCGTAGCAGTAGATAATATTAAAGCCAGAATTCTTAGCTCGTATGGCTGCATTGTGGTGCCAGCGGCGCACGTTTCTAATGTCTTGTTTGTCCATCCGACGTGATTGGACGGGATCATAACCACAGCCTCCGGAAATGCCCATGGACCTTGGTCCCATGGGTGGGAGTCTCGAATAAAGATTCGTACTGTTCATTCCACTGTAGACTAGCTCGATGGCGGCCAATGAGCCATGTTCATGGACGGCGTCTGTCATCAATCGCAGTCCTGCCATATCATCATCATTCCAAAGTCGGCCTTCATGAAACGGAGCCAAGTCACTTGTGTGATGTATTTCAACTTCCTCAGTACAAACCACACCCCAGCCGCCTTCGGCCTTTACACCACGAAGCCTAGCAAGAGATTTTGGAAAGCGGTGTCCCATACCGTTACAGTGGGCCACCTGGTAGAACCTATTGGGAGCCGTCACTGGGCCGATTCTGACTTTATCGAAAAGTATCTTGTAACGATGATCCATATTGCGCTCTGCCCAATCGGAAATTACCGACGTCCGATGGAACGTAAAGCCCACACGCGAACCATGGCCTCAAGAACGATCTTAAAGCTCATTTTAGACTGACCAGCGCGCCGCTCAGAGAACATTATGGGTGACTCCACGATAGATTTACCAGCGAGGTGAGCTCGGTACTTGAGTTCGATTTGAAACGAGTAGCCTTCGCTAGCTACCAGGTCGGGATTGATAGCCACCACCGTATCTCGTCTCCAGGCATTAAAACCACCGGTTAGATCGCGGATGCTTAGACCTAGAATCATGCGACTATAAAAGCTACCAAAGACACTGATGCATTTTCTGATGAAACTCCAGTTTTCCGTGCCGCCACCGTCGCAGTAACGACTGCCGACAACCGCATCGTACGTGCCCAGCTTTTTGATAAAAACGGCCAGTTCCTTTGGGTCATGGGAGTGGTCGGCGTCCATCTCGATGAGCGCATCGTAGCCATTTTGAAGGGCCCATTTAAATCCGGCGATGTAAGCTGTGCCGAGGCCAAGTTTACCGGCCCTTTTTAAAATGTGAATCTTTCCAGGGTGCTTATCTATGAGCTCCTGGATTTTTTCACGGGTGCCGTCTTTGCTATTGTCGTCGACAAAAAGCACATGAATGTGCGGAGTTGATTTAAAAATACGCTCGGTTAGTGATGTAACGTTGTCGACCTCATTATAGGTCGGTACAATGACGATAGGCTTATGAATCGTGATGTTCTGTGATGTTTGGGATTGAGCCATTTTCGAAGCCTGTTTTCTTGCGGGTCACCGTTCAAATGTTCAAAAAGCAAGGCTCAAAGTTGTAGCACACTCAAAGGAACCTCGAAAGATATGACTGACAAATCAAAAATTACCGACTTCCATTCTGCCAAAAAGCGCGTTGGCGCCCAAAAAAAAGACAAAAGCCCTCTTAACGGCGGCTATGACGGTGCCTTGCGCAAACAAAAGGGCATGCCTAGTCCAAAATTTTCGGGGGGCGGCGTTAGGTGGTTTCACTACGTTCAGTTGCTACTGATGCTTGGCTTGGTCGTTTGGATGATGAAGGCATGTAATTTCTGAGACTTCGGTCTCAGGATGCCGTTGCTTAGCGGGGCGGTGTTTTTAAGGAGTTTTCATCTAAGAAAAGTTTGTCTTTTTTGGCGTTGTTGCAGTCTTTGCATGCCACAACGACATTGCTTTTTGTGGACTTACCGCCCCTGACAATTGGCACCACATGGTCCATCGTGCACTCTGCCTTCTTAAGCTTCTTTGTGCAGTAGTGGCAAGCCGGGGAGTTTGCGATCTTGTTTTGCCACCAGCGAGACTGTCTTAGTTCCCGCGCAGCTGCCTTCTCCCGCTTAATAACGGACTCATCCATTTCATAGTGATACATTAAAAAAGCCCTCTTGAGAGACGAGCTTTTAATAGAGTCTTGTTTGAAAATCAAATAGTTACATCTGATTTTCGACCTAAGACCGGATCACGCCGACGTTGGAGTTGGGTTTTTTAAGGCGGGAGCTGGTGACTTAGTACTCGTAAATGTCTATTTTTGTTGAACTTTTTTTGACAAGTTCAGGACATTTTATGCTGCCTTAAGTTAGGCGTCTAATCTGCCGAGCCTTCTATTATATGGGGGGCGAGTCTGGGTGATGGGGGCTAATGTCCTAAAACTTTGGTTCCTTGCGTGGCTCTTAATGGCAGTCACTGGTTGTGGTGTGCCACAAAACTCAATTGAAGCACAAACGGCAAGAGAGGCTGCCGCTGCAAACTGTGACGCGAAAGGCAAGTGCGTCAAAGATCCAAATGGGCTTGTGCTTTACAACTCGGATCTGGTGACTGAGGGCTTTGTTCTTAAAAGACCAGAGCAAGACCCGACGCTTCTGACTAAGCTCATGAATCTCATCGATGAGCCAAAACTCTTGGTTACTTCTGATAAGCTTGAACCCCTCATCCGCGGCGTCGCCATTGTGGGCGAGTTTGAGCGCTGTGATTCACCCAAAGGGATTGACGGAGCCAATCCAACAGCTGGTCAACTAAGGTCCCTTAAGCAGGGCCGCTACAAAGCCTGCATCTCATATATCGGTGATGGCTTATTCAAGAGAGCTTATGCACTTTCGCCCATCGATGTTGATACGACTCCGCCAGAGGTGGCCCAGATTGGGGTAACTCACATGGTCGTGACACCAACCACTGCTGGTTTGGCCTGGTCAAAAGCAGGCGATAACTTGACCCTGGACGGAAAGCTTGTCTATTCGGTTTACACATCAAAAACAAATGTACTGGACTCCATTGAGGCTGTGCGCACGCAGGGAAATCTTGTGCCTGGCCTCCTTATCGGAGGAATGTCTTATACAATTACATCACTCTCAGAGAATACGAATTACCATGCCGCAGTCGTCGTAACAGACGAGGCTGGTAATCAGTCGCTTGTGGGTCATACAAATTTTCGAACGACTACGTCTGATACGAATCCATCTGATACGAATCCGCCGACGTCTCCAAGTGTGGTCATCAACGTTAATGATTCATACACCAACACCACGGCAGCCACCCTGACTCTGGGTGCCGTGGATGCTAGCGAGATGTATGTCACTGATGCAGACGGATGCACATCGGGTGGCACTTGGGAGCCATACGTCACGTCAAAATCTTGGACGTTAGCTCAGACAAACGCAACGGCTACCGCTTATGCGAAGTTTAGAGATCTGGCTGGTAACGAGACGGGTTGCGTGAATGACACGATCATTCATGATGATATCGCCCCAACAGCTCCGAATGTCATCGGCGCAACTCCTACCAACGATACGACTCCCTCTTGGAGCTGGACGAGTGGTGGCGGTGGTAACGGCGCGTATCGATATAAGCTCAACAGCGCCGATCTCACCACGGGAGCTAGCGAGACGACTGGTACGACGTTTACCGTGTCACCCGCCCTGTCTGAAGGTACGCACACTCTCTATGTGCAAGAGCGCGATGCGGCTGGTAACTGGTCTGCTTCCGGCAGTCGCGCGGTCGTCATTGATACGACGGCACCTGCACTGACGATCAATGATGCTTCGGCAAACCTGGTCACACCGGTGAACCAAGCCAGCTACTCTGGCGTCACGGGAACATGCTCAACCACTGATGGCAGTGTGACAGTCTCTTTTACGAAAACTCCTTCCGCCCCCGTGACCCTGACCGCAGCTTGTAGCGCGGGCAGCTGGAGTGCTGGCGCTGCTAACTTAAGTCCATTTACTGATGGCACGGTAACGATTACAGCTATGCAGACTGATGCTGCTACTAACTCCGCCTCCGTATCCACGACGACCACCAAGGACACGGCGGCACCAAACACCCCAACTGTAACAGGCACAACTCCCACCAGTAGTGTTACTCCCACTTGGACATGGACGAGTGGTGGCGGTGGTGGCAGCGGGACTTACCGCTATAAGCTAAACAGTGCCGATCTCACCACGGGAGCTAGCGAGACGACTGGTACGACGTTTACCGTGTCACCCGCCCTGTCTGAAGGTACGCACACTCTCTATGTGCAAGAGCGCGATGCGGCTGGTAACTGGTCTGCTTCCGGCAGTCGCGCGGTCGTCATTGATACGACGGCACCTGCACTGACGATCAATGATGCTTCAGCAAACCTGGTCACACCGGTGAACCAAGCCAGCTATTCTGGCGTCACGGGAACATGCTCAACCACTGACGGTAGTGTGACTGTCTCTTTTACGAAAACGCCCTCTGCTCCCGTGACCCTGACCGCAGCTTGTAGCGCGGGCAGCTGGAGTGCTGGCGCTGCTAACTTAAGTCCATTTACTGATGGCACGGTAACGATTACAGCTATGCAGACTGATGCTGCTACTAACTCCACCTCCGTATCCACGACGACCACCAAGGACACGGCGGCACCCAATGCGCCTGTAGTTTCTGGGGTGACTCCGAGCAATAGTACGACACCAACGTGGACATGGACGAGTGGTGGTGGTGGTGGCAGCGGGACTTACCGCTATAAGCTAAACAGTGCCGATCTCACCACGGGAGCTAGCGAGACGACTGGTGCGACGTTTACAGCGTCACCGGCCCTGTCTGAGGGCACGCACACTCTCTATGTGCAAGAGCGCGATGCGGCTGGTAACTGGTCTGCTTCCGGCAGTCGCGCGGTCGTCATTGATACGACGGCACCCAACGCTCCAGCCGTCACCGGCACAACGCCGACCGCTAACACGACACCGACATGGTCTTGGTCCAGTGGTGGCAATGGTGGAAACGGCACATATCGCTACAAGCTTAACGATCCTAATCTCTCCACGGGAGCTACGGAGACCGCCAGCACGACCTTCACCCCTGGCACGGCACTTTCCGAGGCCACACATACACTTTATGTCCAAGAACGAGACGCCGCAGGTAACTGGTCCACATCTGGCAGTTTTGCGATTCAAGTCGTCACGCCTCCAGCGGCTCCCACCTTGTCCACGCCGACTCGTTACGTGACATCACTAGGTCTTTCGTGGGCGAGTGTCGCAGAAGCCACATCTTATAATCTTTATTGGGCGACAACAGCTGGTGTAACGATAGCATCAACAAAAATTTCAGATGTGGTGTCAGCTCATACGCACTCATCACTTAGCGGAGGGGCGCCATACTACTACAAATTAGCTGCCGTCAAGAATGGCGTGGAAGGAGCTCTATCTAATGAGGTGAGCGGCACGCCATTTGTTGGCCAGGTGGCAGCACCCGTCATGTCACCAGCAGCGGGAACTTACGCATCGACGCAAACGGTCACATTGACTTCAAGCACAAATGGTGCGGTGATTTATTATAGGTTGGATGGAGTATCCGCCTCATGCTCAGCAGGGTCAATTTACACTACACCAATTACTGTGAGTGCAACGACCACAATTAGCTCAATCGCCTGTGCGACAAATCACCAAGATTCGAATCCAAGTTCTGGAGCATTCACGATCGAGACCGTGATTGCAGATAACAACTACGGAAGATTTTTCGGCTGGGGGTTTAATAGTGATGGTCGATTAGGAAATGGAACAACAAGCGCCATCACAAGCCCCTCACAAATTGGCTCTGATAGTGATTGGACTGCTTTAGTCCATTCTATGTATCATTCAGCTGGTATTAGATTGGGCAAGCTCTATACATGGGGCAGAAACGTGGAGGGCCAACTTGGAAACGGATCAACAACGAATTCCCTAAGCCCTGTCGAGATCCTCCCACCATCAGTCCTGCCTAACATTGACAATCGTTGGACACATGTGAGCGTAGGCTGGTATCACACGGTGGCAATTCGTGGTGGTAAGCTTTACGCTTGGGGTGAGAACGTCTGCGGCCAACTAGGTGATGGCACGACCACTAGGAGGAATATACCAGTCCAAATTGGCACAGATACTGATTGGACTCATGTTAGCGCTGGCGGTCACGTAACGGTCGGTATTAGGGGTGGGAAATTATACGGTTGGGGAGACACGACCAACGGTGTAATCGGAAATAACGCCACGGCTGCGAATTGTATTTTGTACGATGAGACGGTGCCCATTCATCGTTCGCCTACACAAATCGGTATTGACAGTGATTGGACGCATGTTAGCACGAGTGGAACTCACACGTTAGGCATTCGTAATAATGGTAGACTCTATGCGCTCGGCTATAATGAGTATGGCAAGCTCGGTGACGGAACCTCAGTCAACAAAAATACACTAACACAAATTGGTACAGCAAGTGATTGGACATCGGTCAGCACTGGTCGAATACATACCGTCGGCCTTCGATCTGGGATGATTTTTGCATGGGGTAGTAATTGGTATGGACAATTAGGAACTGGTGGTTCTACCAATTCGGCTGGTGCATTTGTCACAACCCCCCAGCAAATAGGTGTCGAAAATACTTGGTCAACTGTCAGTGCTGCCGATGACCACACGATGGCGATAAGAGGAGGATCCCTTTACGGGTGGGGAGCAAATCACAATCGGCAGCTTGGTGATGGTACGACGACTCAGAGAAACACGCCCACTTTAATAGGTTCTTCTACAGACTGGATATATATCTGGGCAGGTGGATCCGTTTCGCTTGGCATTCAAAAGCCAGCCGCGGGTTTTATCGCGAGCTGTGCCGGAGACTGCTACATGGAAGGCTCTGCCCCAGGCTACGCGCAAAGTCTTCCTGTTGGAACCGAGAGGCTAGGTCCTGCAGGCGTAACCATGAGTTTGCAACATGCGAACGGGTCGAGTGGGTTTAAGATTTGGAAGGAAAAAAGCGGCAGCCGGATTTTAAATGCCTCTGGGATTCCAACGATTGGTTGGCAAAAGCAACTTGACCCGACCGGCACTTCGTTTAGCGGATCGGATTTCAATACTGTGTCCACTATCGCGGGGCGAGCATGTCCTGGTAGCGTCTTCAGAAGTCACGTGAATCCTTCATCGTCCAACTCCTGTCTCTATTTTGATGGGGGTAATTCCACCCAGCGCTTGGACTCAGGGAGTGGATTAGAAGCACAGGACTGGCTGAGTCTTTGGTGGAATGCTGCTACCGGTCAGGGAACGAACTCTTCGTACTTCGAAGGGAATGTGAAAACGTGTGCCGATAAAGGCATGCGATTGCCGACGATCTTTGAGGTAAGTGTTAGCTCCCTCGGTGTTTATAATCCCTATTTACCAACTGGTGATGGAGTTAATCCAAGTTTGGCTGGAGCTGCTGGTGTGCCCTCGGTCAATACAGGTTGGACCTGGACCTCGTCAGCCTATACTTATGGGGGCCTAGATGGCGACTATTATTACACCTGGTCTGGTAGTAGTACTGGCGTAAATGGATTCAACGATAGCACAATTGCTCTCCGATGCGTGTTGCCCAATAGTATCCCAGCATGCACAGGAGATTGTTATCTCGAGGGTTCAGCGCCAAACTATGCTCAAGATTTAATGACTGGGACGGAGAGACAGGGTCCTTCAGGGACAACAATCTCGTTGCAATTTGCCAGTGCTACGTCCGGATTTAAAGTTTGGAAGGAAAAATCCGGAACGAGAATTCTCAATGCAACGGGCTTAGTTGTAAACGGTTGGCAAAAGCAGCTGACAAGGGCTGGTACTGGGTTTAGTGCTACAGATTTTACAACTAGCACAAATATTGCTGGCAGAGCTTGTCCGACCCATGTTTTTTTAAGTCACAGTAATATGACTGCTACCAACCGTTGCTTATATTACGACAACATAAATCCAAACCAAACGTTGAATGCTGTGGGCGGAATCGAAGCCCAGGATTGGTTGACGAGTTGGAATCGCGCTGCAACTGGGGCGGGCGTTAGTCCATCATGGTTTGAAGGTAACATTAAGACCTGCGCCGATAAAGGCATGCGACTACCTACTCTTTATGAGACTTCTGTTCCAACACCGACAACAGGTATGCCGACAGATGCCGCTCCAACTTTTGGTGGGACTCGAGTCCCGTCCTCCACAGGATCTAGTTACGACTATGCTTGGACCGCATCTGCGCACACAACAAGTTCTATAAATTACTGGCAATGGAATAATGCATCCGAGTCATGGGACAACTACGATGACAATGATTATGGTCCGTATCAACTCCGCTGCGTTCTACCGTAGTTCGCTCCTCCTTCTCCTGAGCAAGTGGGACACCCGACTGATTGAGTATTGATTGACCTGTGTGAGGTAAGCCCTACTGTGTGCGTGTCCGTTTAGGAGGGCTAGGTCCGGCGTCGCATGAGGCTTTTGGAGTTTATTATTCCATTGGCATAGGATGATTTGATGTTCTAATCGTCAATATAGTAGAATATATAAGAGATTGTCACTCAATCTATTTCACAGTCGTACATATCCGGAGCCTTTTATGATCCGCTACGTTCTTCTTGTCTCATGCGTTTTCGTAGGATTTTTGGCGGGTGCGTGTAAGACGGCACGCAAAAACTACAGCTATGGCAAGCAGGTGGTGACGCCGGCTGCTAGTCAGAATACAGATCCGGTGGCGAATGGAATGGCGCAGTTTTTTGCCAATCTGTACGCAAAAAATAAAGGCGACATCAAGAAAACAATCGCTGAGCTTGATGCCTCTGGTCCTGAGGGTGAAGCCATCAAGAAAAATCTGACCGATCACCTGTCAAAGATTAAACAAATAAACGACGAACATGGGCTGAATATTCAGTTTGAGCTTGATGCAGCGGCCGCTGGTGAGGAGCTTAAGTTCATATCCAATATTCTTGCCGATACGAAATTCAAAGAGAACGTGGATTTGGTGAAGTTTTTAAAAGATAACACGCCCGTCTTTTGTGTCTACGAGCTGGCTGATAACGGATTTGACCTTGAGAGAACCTGTATCAATATTGCTGCCGTTGCAGCAGATATTTTTGGTTCAATTACCTCGGGCGAGTTTTTCCGAGACCAGAATATTTTACAAACCGTTACAGCCCGAGTTGCCTATAAGGAAACGGTTGATTTTGATAAGTACGCCCAAGTGCTGGCTGGGAAAACACCAGATGAGGTCTATCAATGGAGTAAACAGAAGTTGGATCTTCTCCCGATCGAAAACTCTGCAATCAGGCTAGTCGGTGAGGCGATATCCATTCGTAATGCTTGGATTCAAGCGATGGCTAATGGCGACTTTGACGCCGCAGAGCGCTATGAGCAGATGGGGTGGGACTTGCGGAGTGAGCAGGGTGACTACAAGCGAGTGCTCGAGTACCAGACAAGAGATGATCAGCTGACGGTCGTCGGTCGATTGGTCCGGATCTATAATTTATCATTCAACGAATTGAAGTCTCGCGTAGAAGCCTATAACACCTCAAGCAAATCTTGGTGGCAATTTTGGAAGTAATTCAAATGGGGACATTCGACTAGGTCAGATCTTTTTTGCTGAATACCCAGGCCGACAGGACAAGACAGCCAGCTAAAACTGATCCTCCCCACGTCAGGCGTTGGGCGAGGTCTTGAAGGGCCACGGTTACTTGGCCGGCCTCGAGTTTTTCAATCATGTTAAAACGCTGGAAGTTCCAAAGACTCGCCGTGAGTTCAATTAATTTTCGTTGCAGCGGGTCTGTTTCGGGTCCAGTTGTGGCTGCGACAATCGGAGCCACTAGTCCCAATATCCAAGCCGTGAGGGTCACAAACATCGCCGTTGAAAAGCCGGCGATCGTTCCTAGTAACAGTCCCAAAGCTCCAAGGACCAGCCACTCGCACATCACAAGTCCCATGGTCCAGCTTTGCAGATTATTCATCGTGCCGTAGCCGTTCATCACCATGAGGCCCTGCCAGATTCCGATAAATATGGCACCCATCACGATCAGGCAAAAAGCGAGGCCAGCGTAGCGAGCTAGTATCCACGAATAACGCGCCGACGGTGCGGCAATCCGTAATTCGATACTTCGATCTTGAAGTGGGTCGGTGATCATCCTGACACCCCACAAAATAGCGACCAGTCCACCCGTTAGACGAAATCCAGCGAGGCCTACGTCAAATAAAATCTTCTCCCAGCCTTCAAACGTCCAGTTACTCGCGAGATTTGCAAAAACACCGATCACAACACCGACGATAATAATTGGTAGAAAGATCCGGTCTCGCTGTAAGATTAAGAAGCTTTCTTTGGTGAGATGCCACCACGCAACTAGTCCTCTTGTCATTGCGAAAACTCCTCTTTGAAGTGAACGAGTAGTTGCTCTTCGGTCGCACTATTGTCATCGCCAAAGCGAACAATCACGTAGCCGCTTGCCATTGCGGGCTCCAGCCAGGCTGCGGCACCGGTATAGTCTCTAAAACCAAGTCGAACCAAGAATCCTTCTTGCTGGGCGGACTGCCAGGCGGGAAGTTTGCGTTTTGACCGCATTTGGTCCAAGGCGTCAAGAGTTGCCCCACTGATATCGACGAAGTAGTGCGGTAGCGTGTCGTCAAGGGTGCCGCCCTTTAATTGTTTGTCGACCGACGAATAAACGAGCTTGCCCTGGCGAAGTATGTGAATGTGATCACACAGCGACATGATCTGTGGTAGCTCATGAGTACAAAGCAAAATACTGACCCCGTTTTTCTTCTCGGCCAAAATCCAATTTTTCATGGTGATTCGTCCGAGTGGGTCTAATCCTGTAAACGGCTCATCCAAAATCAAAAGATTGGGCTTGTGAATTGTGGCGTGAGCCCAGGCAAGTCTTTGCATCATGCCTTTACTGAAGTCTCGGATCCTTCGTTTTGAGTGATTTTGTAGGCCGACGGATTCAAGTTTAGTTTTGACGAGTTCGTTAGGTTTTGCACCGGCTGGACATTCATGTAGCGCCAGCTGAGTGCGCAAAATTTCTGAGGCTGTAAGTCCTCCAGGAAAGCGCGCTGACTCAGCCATGTAACCGATCGTGGCGCGACGGTTTCTTGAAATGGGCTCGCCTTTATATAGAATACTTCCTCTGTCGGGTTTAATGAGCCCTAGAATCATCCGAATCGTGGTTGTTTTACCGGCTCCGTTGTGTCCTACAAGACCCGTACAGACGCCTTCCGGGAAATCAAGGTCGATGCCTTTTAAGCTTTGGACGGGCGGCTTAAATATGTCTGTCTTAAAAGTTTTTTCAATGCCTCGCAGCGATAGCAGTGGCGGTGAGTTTTCCGAACTGGAAGCGTTGCCTTGCGTCTTTGTGTTTGCCTTTGTCATGGTGTTTCTCCAGGGCGATCAGGTGGTACGGCGTCTTTTAGCCGTTGCCGAAGTAGTTCAGTAATTTGCGTCCCGCCAGGAATCTGGGTCATCAGCTGAATCGTTTCGTTGAGATCTTGGCCATCGGCAAATCCCCGAGCCGTAAGCCGTGCAGCTAACTTGCCTACATACTCGGGACTCCTCGGTCGTGATGCGGCTAACTGGTAAAACGCTGCAGCTTTCAGGTCATCTTTCATAACGAAACTGGCGATAAATCCTTGGGTCATGGGTATTCGCCAGCTATCCGGGAACGCTTTAAGACCTTCGACACTGATTTTTTCGCAGTATTCGGGTCGCTGAAAATCAAGACCCAAGACGAAACAGCTAAAAATGTAAAAGCCCTCAATCTTCGGCTGGTGCTTCATGATGGCAAATAAAGCTTCAGAAAGATCTTCGGCACTCGTGCTTTCTTTTAATTTTGGATCAGCCAAGAATTGGTTGGCCCAAATGAGGGCAAAATCATCATAGAGCCCCGAATGCCCGAGCATGAGCGCGTCCAAGGTTTTCGGATCAAGTTCAGCAAGCGGAGGAGCATTGACTAGCTTATAGGCGGCTCGTTCCTTGACGCTCAGCTCTGTTCCAACCTTTTGACAGGTGTAAAGGGACGTTAAGAAAAGCAGACATGGAATAATATGATGCGAGATCATTCCTTCTGCTCACCCCTATGAAGGATTAAGAAGCATAATTTTAAGTTGAGGAATAATCCCTTTTTGTAGGGTCGTAATAATCAAAAGGACAAAGAGGGGTGCTAGGTCTATGGGACCGCTGAATCCCTGGGTTAGTCGTCTAAACGGGCGGTACATAGGCTCCGTTACATTTCGAATAACTTGAACGATGGGGTTATAAGGATCCGCACCGACCCAGGAAATGATGACGGACGCGATGACTACGACCTGGGCCAGATTCAAAGCTAGCTCAATCACAAACGACACCATATTAATAACTTCAACAGGCATGTTTTTTGTCCCCGCTCAACTTGATTTTGCAAGTGATAATACGAGCTTGGACTGTGGTGGGTCAAGTAAAATTATGCCGTTATCCGGGTTTGCCTTGGTATAAGTTCGCCTTAACTAAACTGGCCGTTGACGGCCAAACGAGACAAAAGCCCAGGTTCCCAAAGCGCACATGACGGCTATGAGAGACGCCGTAGCAGCGGGATCTAGATATTTGGAACCGTAAAGCCAGACGGCAAAAGACAACGCTGTAACGGCTACCATTGAAAGTGCCAGCACAATGCCGGCCCAAACCAAGAGGCTGCCGAATTGTGCTTTTGCCACACCAGAGATGGAACGTGGTTCATGCAACGGAGGATTAGGCTGGTTTATGATCAGGGCAACGATCTCTAAAGTACGGTCAAGAAATCGTTGCCCCAGTGCTTTTCCAATAAAAATCCCAGTGCTAAACCGCCAAGGATCACGGGCGTGGACCAGCCTTCAGAGGGCTCGTTTGGTCCCCGATGCTCCGTGCTAGTCGTTGTACGAAGGTCTTCCAAATCTCCAGAGATACGCGAAAGGTCCGCTTGAAGGCAATCCAGACTTTGTGAAGCTTCAGAGTCATTCACCAAGCTGTCAGGCTGGCTGATACGCTCAGTAACTTTGTTTAGCGTCTGAATGACGTCCAAGGTGTCTCGATAGATATCTGCGTAGCGTGACGCGCTAATTTGAGCGGCTTCCATCAGCGGTGACTCCTCCGAATTTATGGATCTTCGACTACTTGCGATGTGCCAGCTGACGTTCGACGATTAAAGCTGCCAGTGCGCCAAGCCCAACGGCCCCAGCAATAAACGGATAGGGCTGAGCATGAACTTGTGAATTCACAAGTTGCACACGCTTTCCTAGAGAGCGCCCCATGTGTTCTACCTTCACGCGAAGGGTTGCCAGATTTGCTTGGAGTTTTTCTATATTAAGTGGTTCTGATTCTGCTGACGCAGGCTTCGAAGGATTATCCCCTTTATCAATATCATGAGAAAGGTTATCGATAGAGGTCAAAACACGTTGGGCATCCCGGTGAAGGGCATCAAATTGTCGTTGGATCTGCATTGAAACTGGCATGACATGTCTCCTTAAATGAAAAAGATTTCAACCAATTCTGGGGCAAGCAAAGTTGATGCCAAAAAAAATATTCTTCTATTTTTTTGGAAAATGGCTATGACTCTGAAATCGCGTCATAAAAATCAAATATCAACGATAAATAATTCTTCTGCTAATTGGCAGATGTGGTGGAGTTTGATTTTGTGGCGCAGGTTGTGTCGAACGGCGCAATGTCTATTGAGATTTTCTAGCGCCAAAAATTGCGGACCCGATTCTAACGCAATCACTTCCAGCCTTGATGGCTAAAGCTAGGTCTCCTGACATGCCAAGGCTCAGTTTCCCAAGGCCAGTAGACGAAGCAACGCGTCTGAGGTTTTGATAAAGCTCTGGGATTTGCTCCGAGCCTGATGCAAGCCAGATTTTGTCATTAAATGTTGCTGGCGGTATTGCCATGATTCCTTGAAGTTCAAGGCTTGGACACTGAGTCGTAATGAAATTTGCAAGTCGCGGTAGTTCTAGCCAACTGATGCCCTGTTTTGTAGACTCATCGCCAGCATTGACACATATCCATACTGGGAATTTCGATTTACTGTTTTCATGGGCGTAACGTTCAATGTACCTCGCGTGTTTTTCGGTCACTATTGATTGGACCTCGTCAGCGACGCTCATAATCTTTTGGATTTTGTTTGATTGTAGTTGTCCAATAAAAATCCAGCGTATATCAACTAAATCGTCAAGCAGTGCGGATTTTTCGACGAGCTCGTCGGCGTAGTTCTCGCCAAATTCTCGCAGGCCACAGTCGTAGGCTTGTCGCACGAGTTTTGCTTCGAAGGTTTTACTGACGGCAATGAGACGAATGCTTAAGGCTTTTCGGCGCGCCTTGTCGGCGCAATCACTTATATTTTGTTTCGTTAATGCGACGAGCTCACTCAACATGCCCCAAAACCTTATCCTCCGGATTTTGGCGGATTACTGCTTGCAGGTTGGGCCGGCAGAGCGTTAGCAGATGCTGACTTTGGAACAGTTACGGGGGCTTCTCCGCCTGGTTTAGCCGACCGATCATTGCCTTCCCACGCCGGTTTTGGGGCCGACATGGCTTGAGGTGGCTTATGCTCTGGCATGGGCGGTTTTGACGAGTAACTAGACAAAGGCATAAACGTTTCTTCCTCTGTGACCTGGTATTGGGGCGCTGTCACGTAGACGTCGCCGGTCTCAGTTATTTTTACGTGTACGTTGCGAAGATCCTGGCTACGAGCGCTGGATATGTCAATTCCGTTTAAAAATACACTGCGGTTACCCGACGTGACGGGGAGATCAGCGGATGATGCGTTGGGGCTTGGTCCTGCCGCAAACAGTCCGCCCTCCAGGCTTGAGAAGAGAAAAGCCAAAGCAGCAGTTTGAACTGCCCGTTTCATAAGCAGAGAATGCATAAGGCCTCCTAACTAAGACGCGGAGAGTGGAGTTTTAATCGCTCCCGATGTACTATTATAGCATATCTGAGCCGATATTTTTTTCCTGTATTGTAAACATATGAATCTGCTGGGAGAAGTTTAAATGATTTTGCGTAATGTCAAAATGTTAACTGTCTTGGGTTTGGCCTTCGGAGCTCTGAGTTTGTCATCGTGCGCTCCAACCATGTCGGGAGAGTATGCAGATCCCCAAGACTCCCGCATGCTAGATGATAAGTTTAACCCAAAAGATCAAGACGCAATTATTCGCCGAATGATGACGTCTTGTTTAGGTCGCCCATGGCTTAAAAACTTCCAGAAAGCGAATACCGGACGTAAGCCGATAGTTGTTGTACAAGATGTTCAAAATCGTACAGATGAGCATATTGATACGGTCATGATCACGGAGATTATGGAGACCGAGTTGGTGAATAGTGGTGAAGTAAAGTTCCTCGAGAAAGCTCGGCGGGAGCAATTGATGGATGAGTTAGAATGGCAAAACAGTGGCGCTGTTTCAGAGCGCTCTAAAAAGAAAACAGGGAACATGAAAGGCGCAGACTTTTTACTGGTGGGTTCCATCGCTAACTTGATCAATGCGCGTGGCAAGGATAAGGACGTCTATTATCAGGTTCAGATGAAGTTGGTGAATATTGAGACCTCAGAGATTGAGTGGACCGATAGCGCGAAAATTTTGAAGAAGTTTACTCAAAGAGGAGCGAACTTTGACTGATGTTTGATTTGCGTTTATCCGCAACGCTAGTAGTGACTTGGGCCGCCCTTTGGGGCGGCTTTGTTGCTTGTGCGTCCTATACGGCTGAAACGGCCGCCATGCGCGAGGCTTTTTCGCGTGGAGATTATGATCAGGCGTTAGCGTCCCTAGAGAAAAGTGGCATCAAGAGTCGATCCCAAGATCGTCTGCTTTGGCATTTAGAGTCCGCTACCATTCTTGACCGCAAAGGTGACTATGATCAGAGTCGAGATTTATGGCTTAAGGCGGACCGAATTGCAGATGAACTATTTACTATCAGTATTAAGAAGACGGCTACAAGCTTCATCGTCAGTGAATCGTCCACAGACTATGAGGGTGAGGACTACGAGCAAGTGGCCATTCATTCAATGCTAGCCCATCAGTTTATTAGTCAAGAGCGTTTGGCAGAGGCTCGAGTGGAAGCCAGACGCATCAACACAAAACTCTCAGAGATCAACCAAAAGTTTAATCCCGATGGCAAATACAGATACCGAGAAGACGCCCATGCTAGGTATCTCAGCGGAATCATTTTTGAAGCGTTGGGTGAATTGGATAGCGCAATCATCGACTACGAAAAGGCCCGAGTGCTTTATGAAGGTGACTTCTCAGGTTATGTGTTGGGTGGCGTGCCATCAGGGGTGATTTTAGGTCTTTATAGGTGTTTACATTTGCGTGGACGCACAGATCGCCTCGGATTTATCACAAACCGTTATGCTAACATTTTAGGATCGACAAGAAATATGGCCAGGGATGGTGAGTTTGTAACGAACGGCGAGATAGTCGTCATTCACGAATTAGGACGGGTTGCCCGGAAGGTCGCAAGGGAGGAGTTTCTAACAATCGGCGATCAGCTAGTTCGTTTTTCGTCGCCAATGATCAGACCAAACCCTATCCAGGATGCCGGTACGGGGGTCACGATGGACACGAAGGGTTTTATTAGGGCGGAAAATACCGTTTATTTTGACGCCATCGCAAAGGATTCGCTTGAGAACCGACGAGGTCGCATGATTGCCAAGCAGATGTCGCGCCTTCTGTTGAAGGGGCAAATTAACTACCAAGCTAGGCGGGAGTTCGGCCCTCTGGGGGGACTAGCGGCAAACGTGTTGACGCTTGCTGCAGAAACGGCCGATACTCGTTCTTGGAGTACATTGCCACAGGCTTTTTATGTCACAAGAGTGCGTGTGACGCCTGGGAAATATAATATAATGGTGAGAACCAATCGTCAGGATCGAGCTATGACCGTGACGGTGCCTCGCGGGGGCATTCAAATTTTGAGATCTTTTGATCGTTAAATAGGAGGACCAGTGCAGGAAAAGCAGATACTCGCTATTTTACCCATTCACGAGGCCGAGTGGCTTCAGTCGATGCTTGCCAAAGAGGGGATTGATGTCGCTGCCACGTCAAACATTGCGTCATGTCGATCTGGTTGTTCTCCCACAAAAGAAGTCTGGGCTCGTCCCGAGGACGTACACGTGATCGAAAAAATTATTGTTAATGAGCGTATGCAGATGCTGGCCGATATGGGGGCAAATATCGGACTGATGAATCAGATCTTTGATCCGACAGCGCCCTTGGCGACTTGCCCGGCATGCGGCTGCACATTTGAACCAACAAATTACCAATGCTCAGACTGTGGTCTGAACTTCGCTTGATAATTTGCTAGTCGAGAGGTCCTAGCGACGAATCCACGATTGGTTGTCGTAGGTGTGCTTGAATCCTGTGACTGCTTTTACGCCGTTGATTCGGCGCTCCGCGATGGCATTTGACGCCACATGGGTCGACGTGCCTTGCTTATCTGCCTCTGCGTAGACGGAAAGAAGTGTTTTGTAGATACCTGCGGCTTGGTTGCGCGCAACCTCAGCGTTATAGCCTCGGAGTTCATTGTAAACGTTTATGAGTCCTCCAGCATTAATGACGTAATCAGGTGCGTAGAGAATGTTTTTGTCTTTCAGGACTTTTCCATGCTTGTGCTCGTCTAGCAGCTGGTTGTTGGCACCACCTGCAATGATCGGGAACTTGAACATAGGAATCGTCTCGTCGTTAACGATGGCACCCAAAGCGCATGGTGCGAAAACATCTGCGTCGACGCTGTAGATCGCGTGACCTTCGACGGCTTTGGCGCCATATGCATCAACGAGAGCTCGAACTTTGTCAGAGTCGATATCACTGACGATCAGCTGAGCTCCCGCCTCATGAAGGTATTGGCAGAGGTATTTACCAACAGCTCCACAGCCTTGAACGGCGACCTTCAGGCCTTTGATGTTTTCCTTGCCGAGCCGCTGTTTCGCGGACGCGCGAATTCCGTGGAAGACGCCCCAAGCAGTGACCGGGGATGGGTCGCCAGATCCGCCTGGACGACTCGTCACGCCAGTCACATATGACGTCTCAGCCGCGACCTGCTCAATATCATTAACATTGATATTCACATCTTCAGCCGTGATATAGCGACCGCCTAGGCTATTGACGAATCGCCCAAATGCGCGAAAAAGTGCCTCGCTTTTAATTTTCTTTGCATCGCCGACGATGACGGCCTTGCCTCCACCCAAATTGAGCCCGGCGCAGGCGGCCTTGTAGGTCATGCCGCGAGATAGACGTAGCACGTCAAATAAGGCTGCATCAGTATTTGCGTAGTCCCACATGCGAGTACCACCGAGCGCAGGTCCAAGAGTGGTGTCATGAATGGCGATGATGGCTTTAAGTCCGGTCGCTTTGTCATGACAGAACACTACTTGCTCATGTCCCATCTCAGATATTGTTTCAAAACCCTGCATGCTATGGTCCTTCCCGAGTCAGTTTTTGACTCTCGCAAATATAAAAGTCGAGTCTCGTATGCTTGGATAATTAAGACGCGAGCCAAGACTCTAGCGAATCAATAGCTCTTTGACAATAATGGGTTATAGGCTGGCTGGCCAATGCTGATAGTTAGCACAAATTTAGAGCTGTCTTTAAAGGTGGCAGAGAGCCATCATGACTGTTCGTTTATGAGGCGTAGCTGTTCCTCTAAATCTTGGGTCTGCTCGGCCCACCAGCGGTCTGTACCGAATTGGGGGAACGCTCGGGGAAAGCTTGGGTCCTCCCAACGCTTGCCGATCCAGGCGGCAAAGTGAACGAATCTTAGAGCGCGCAAGGGTTCAATCAACCTGAGTGATGTTCGATCAAAAGGTCGCATCATTTCATAAGCTGATAAGAGCGCCATGAGTTGCTGCCTTGTGCTCTCATCTCGTCCGGGTATCATAAGCCAAAGGTCTTGAACCGCGGGGCCAGTGACCATGTCATCAAAATCAACCCAAAATGGTCCCTCTTGACCCCATATAAGATTTCCCAAATGGCAATCACCATGGATGCGGATTGGACTTGAGGCCTTAAACCAAGGATCTGAAAGGTCACAGATCCGTTCAACAGCATGCCGGTATCTTTGCTCTAAAGTTAAAGGTATCAATTTACTGTCCAGGAGCCATTTAAGATTCGCAACTCCATAAGAGGCCGGGGTTAGGCGCACTCTGTGCTCTGCCTGTCGAAGCGCACCGACGTTATGCATCCGCGCCAGCAGTCGGCCCACGCGCTCGCACTGGGAGTTGTCCAGTTCATCAGGACTTCGGCCTCCCACCTTGGGAAATAGGGCATACATCAGTTCTAACTTGGGATCTTCAAAGATCGAGTGGCCGTCAGGCCTTGTAACAGGTGCAACAACTGGGATGTCGGCCTCTGCCAAATCAAATAGGAAGTCGTGTTCGTCCTGAATTTGGTCCCATGTCCATCGACCAGGACGATAGAATTTTACGATCAGGAATTTTTCAGAGGGTGACTTTGGTTTGTAATCGGTATCCAGTTCGATCTCAACCTCGTACACGCGGTTTTCCATGCTGTTGAGAGCAAGGCATCGCCCGGTACATATGTAACCCAAGCTTTCCACAGCGTCCAAAATGTGTGAGGGTGTGAGCTCAAAAAAATGCTTTGTGGAAAGGCCCCAAGGTGTTTTATCTGATGTCATGGCCATCCATGTTACGAGGCTGATCCGTTATTTTCCAAACGATGCGTTGGGATTATTAGATCGATTTTAAAAAACCTGAGAACATGCGCGCTCGGGTCGTAGACTCTCGCAACGCTTCTTCACCGTATCCAACTCGGTAGCCGCTAGTTGTCTGGCCGAACTTACTTTGAAGGTAAACCTGTTCTTACTTGCGAATACTATCTCGCCCTCAATACCGTACATCTTATTGCCCGGTACCCATGCGTTTTCTCGACCAACTAAAAACACCTTTAACGGTTTCCCTTTAACGAACTTAGTCCATTCGCCCTCAAGGCTTGGTCCTGATCGTAGTTCTACTGTTAAGGATGCGTCGGCGTCCTCAGAGCCGGGGACTTCCCAGTATTGAATGACAAACGGGTTGAATGCAATGAGAGGAGCAGCTTCCGGTATCTTTGCAGTTTTCCAAGCCTCGGACTTGATACGATTGAGATCTTGGGGTGCCATGGGGCAGCTCGTCTCCATGAGAAAAGAAACCATTTTTGGACGAGCGTGATTTGTGCCTTTCCAGTCGATCCGACCTTCTCCGCCGGTGCATGGAAATCCCATGGCCATCCAACCGGAGTGTTTTTTATGTCCGCGCTGACCAGTCAAGGATATGCAGGGTGACATAACGCGAGTTACGAACACTTTGTTCTCTGGGAGAAATACGGAGGAGTCGTCGGTAACGTTGAATGATGTGTCGCAATCCGCAATCACTGGCGGCCGATGTTCCGCAATATCATGAGTGGGCTTCGCGGAGGGTGCTGGTTCTTGTGGGGTCACCACAGAAACTGGCGGTGTGTCTTGCGAAACGGAACCGGTGATCCGCGATGGCGCCGGTTGATTGTTTGGTGCGACTGGTTCGGAGCTAGGTTTCCTGGGTAGTATCGGTTCGGTGACTTCTGGGGGTTTGCTGCAATTCGTCATGGATAAAGTCAACGATAGCGTCAAACAAAACAATCTATTGATTTGGCTGAGTGACGTCATGAGTGTGCTGAGTCCTATGTTCAAAGTCATTTTAGATTCAGGTCCGTAAGTGTATCACGATGGGCCTTCGAGCGGCTATAGTCCGGATAGATGTTCGTTAGTATGATTCTGATTCCCATCCATATCAGCGCTGCACTAAGACCAACGATCATTGGTTCAAGGCTCATCAGCAATGTGGATCTTAGCGGTTGTGCCGAGGTTGGGAAAGCTATCATGTGCAGTGCTCCATCGGTTAGGCAGGCCAGACAGAACGTTAGCACGAGTGTTCTTAGAAAAAATGGAACCCCGTCTCGTAGGTGCTTGGTCCAAACAGCTGCCAACAGAAGGATAAAAACGGAGGCCTTTTCGTGGGAGTCGGTGCCTAAAAAAGCGCTCCAAGTGGCTCCTAGGGCTTGATTGACGATCGTGAGGGCGTCGAATGGATTCTTGATCGTAGCATTGAGGGCAATGAGGTTTTTTACGGATGAGGGTGCTACCGCGCCTACGAGGAGGACCATCGAGGGATAGAATGCAGCTGCGGCCATTATGCCACCCGTTTCCAAATATTGACGGGAGGAGTTTGAAGCGCCCTTTGCTTTTGATGCATTCCACCAAAGAATCGCCGACACCGCGGAGGCGATCAGTGCGAATTGCGGGGAGATAAGGGTGGCTAATGCTAAAACGAAAAAAATCATAGGTAGCAAACCCGCAAATTTTGACCTCACAAACAGCGCCAGTAATAAAAAATATAAGCAAACCGTAGGCTGCATAATTGAGTAGGCGCCCGCCAAGGTTTTTGCCTGAAGCACGGAACCGCGGCTCAGGACTACCGCCGATGCCAGTAAACCGCCCACCCAGCTTGAAGTGATGACGCGCGCTGTTATTGCAACGAGCAGGGCGGTCAGCGTTACAAACTGCGTGGCCAAACTGGTGAAAGAGTTAGCATCCAGTTTGTCAAATAGACAGATGCTCAGAAAGACAGCAGCAAGCCCGGGCGATGTTGGCGCGTGGGGATCAATTTGTGCATCTGACACGGCTAGCGGGTAGGGGAAGTTTTGGTCAACGGGTACTGGGCAGACTTTTGCTAAAGAGCGGTTAAATGACAGGGCTGTTGAGTCATATTCCGTAGTGAGCTCCCGAGCGGGCTGATCAATTTGAAGCCAGATGAGTCGCGTGGATACGACAAAACTTAGTATGACTAATAGGACAACTTCAAATCGATTTGCGACCAGCGGGACTGGGGAGGGGGGCATGAAGGCCTCATCCTATGCTTAAAAAGGGCGATTTTAAGGGGTATCTATACGATTTTTTGACTAGTTATCCCCAAGTTTTTTGGGCCAATTACGGCTGTCTTTATATATAGTTGCAAGAAAACTTGATGAAGGCTAGGCAAATCGTGTCATAACTATGATAAATAGGCTTGACATAGTTAAAATCCGTTAGTAAATCTCAGGCCGCTTGAAAAGTGTCATGTACATTAAGAATTCAGAGGAGAATTAAAAATGGCTTCTGTAGAACTACGCCCCGGCGATACATTGAATATTGTGTGGTCGTCCGTTCAGGACACGCCGCTGGGACTCAGAGAAGTTGAGAGCAACTTCGCGTTTACATATGAAGAGTTGCTGGCCAAACTTCGTGCAAAAGGTAGGACAGGCAAAAGCCGTAGGTCCGGAACTGAAGGCGCCCGTTTTAGCCGTGTTGTAGCTTTGGCTACCAACGCGATGCGTAAAGGTAAGTGGTCAACTGGAGCTGACATCGACAAGGACGAAGTCTTCGAAAGAATGATGAGCCGATTCCGCATGCTCCAAGACAAAGAATTTATGAACATCACCGGTAATGCACGTGAGTCGTTGGTAGAGCTTTGTGATGCCAAGTCCCTGAAGCCAAACCAGCGTAAGGAACTAAAAGACATTCTTGAGAGAGCTGGGATTCGCGTTGACTGATAGATTGTCACAGCCTTCTGGATTCTAAGTAGTTATTGATTAAAGAGAGCGCCTTCTGCATCATCGCAGAGGGCGTTTTTTATTATGGGTACTCGGGGTGCCCGTGCGCAAAAATGGTTTAGAAAGAGGCATTTTTTATGTCCACATTTAAGGTTTTGGGAATCAATCATCTAGGACTGGCTGCCAAGGATCCGCAAAAGTGCGCGTGGTTTCTCAAGGACTGTTTAGGGCTAGATCATTTGGGTGGTGAATTGGTTGTCCAGCAGAAAACCATGACCGATATGTTTCTAGCGTTGACGAAAGTCAGCGGGAGCGGTGGCGAGGCATTCCCGTCCCGGCTCGAAATTGTATCACCGCAGGCAGGCACAAATGATGGACCCATCAGCAAGTTCATCGAAAAGAAGGGTGGCGGTATCCATCATGTGGCTCTAGCCGTGGATAATGTCGCCCAAGCCATAGCTCACTTAAAATCCAAAGGAGTCAGGTTGATTGATGAGGCTCCAAGACAAGGAGCTCATCAAACATCGATCGCATTTGTGCACCCTGAATCAACTGGAGGAATATTGGTAGAGCTGGTTCAAGAGAGTTACTCAAGCTGATGCTCGCATATTTATTTTAGATGACAGAAAAATTTAAATACTTTAAAATTTTCAAAGATTTTAGCTAAGCTTATTTATATTAACGTCGATGGCGTGCTGGCGGACTTGATCGGCGCTCGCCGTCTATGTCTGAGTAAGCATGAGGCACTAAAACCTTGAAAGGTGGTAGCGTTCTCCTATGATTCAAGCCGTCAGACTGCTCCCCATAGCATTCATATTTACTGCCGCCGTAACCCTTATGGATGGCTTATTTAACGAGGAAGTCCGTCGACTCTCCTCAATCAGACAAGATTTTACACGTGCCGTGAGTGAGACTCGTGGTCGATTAACCGCGGGCGTTTGGTCGGTCCTTCTGGATGATCAAATTGGTCAAAACCTGACGATGGGTAATACGAACACGGTTGCGCAATCCTTGCAGGGGTATCTCCGCCCGGGTGAGATATCGCAAATTGACCTTTATGACTCTAATTGTAACCTTCTAGCTCGTGCCCCGCAGTCGGCAAAGACCAGCGGGGATATTTGTCAGGCAGTAAAGTCTGGTAAGCCCGCTTTGATGTGGTTTGAGGGTGAGCAGGGGGAGCCGCTGCTGATGTCGACGGCCAGCAAACAAATGGCTGGCCAAACCGTATATGCTGTCGGACAGTTGGCTTTTGATCAAACTTGGCTATCGCTGAACCATCGTCTTGCCAACCTTGTGGCAGAGAGAGATATCAGCATTTCATCGGCAGGCGGAGCTGTGCTGTGGAATGAGGGAACCAGGCCCGACGGACAAAGTGCATTAGTGCTTCGAGTGGATGGTTGGTTGTACCGAATCATCCCCGACCTTACCGGCATATCGCTGGAGCCCGTGCGAGAGAGGTTTTGGCTTCTTTACGGGGCACTGGGCGTTGTGATGCTCTTAGCGATTTCTGAGGTATCCGCGCGTGCCAGAAAAGATCAAATTGAGCGTTCACAATTTGAATCCTGGGTCTTGGGCCAGTCATCAACTAAGGCAGCCGGGTCTCAGCCCGCTGCGCCCTTGGCGCAGACATGGGCAGAACTACTTTCATCGGCCCAAAGTATCTTGGCATCGCGCGACGAACAAAAAGCGCAGCAGTTGCGACTCATGTCTGAGCGTTTTGAGGCGGTTTCCAATCGTCTCCGGGAGCGCGAAGTGGAGATGGCAGAGTTAAACGACCGAATCTCCGAAATGAGTGATCTTGCAAGTTTACAGCAACAGTTGCGTCATACGACTTCGTCGTTCTTGCGTCAAATGGCACAAATTCGAGAGATGTGTGAGACCATCTATGATGTGGCTTCTGATGGTCTTAGTCGACAGGCCAAGGAGTTGAAGGTTTTTTGTACGCGATGGAAAGAGGGTGTTAGTCAAGGCACTAGCCGAGACATGGCAGCTCGTAAGTTTTTTCGATCACTCGTTGAGACCCAAGGCAAGACGCCTGGTAGTTCGCTACTGGATGACGATCTTAGAAATCTTGAATCACTGACCACTGTTGCATTAGACCAGTCCTTGCATGTGGCGATGCTGGCCAAGAAAGCCCTCAATGATTGTGAGTCAAGTACACAGATGGCGTTACTATGGCATGGCATTGCTGTTAGAGACCAATCGGTGAAGTCTCCGGATTGGATCAAATCACTATCAGCAGCTCAAAAGTTAGTGAATGCAGATGATCGATTTAAGTCGGTGGAGTTTCAGATGCTACCCCAGTTGGGTAATCCAGAGGAAATTTATCCGTCCGTCTCTAGCTCGGCATTGGTCAGTGGATTTTTTCATCTCTATCTAGCGTTGCTTTCCGATACGGATCCATCAATATTGTCGGCTCCCATGGTCGTGCGGCAGAAACGCTCAAACGAGCAGGGGACTATTATATTGTCACTTCCTGCCAGACAAACTGTAAGGGCCAACGATTGTGTCAGCAGGCAGATGATGTATCACGTAGATATCGCGAGAAAACTCTTATCGGGTTGCGGGCTGAAGGTGGCAGTTTTGCCACCAACTGTTGCCGGTCACCCCGTGGGTATCAGTTGGATGTTACCGACAAAGACACCATCCACTCAAGTACCGAGCAACACTATAGCTGTGAGCATGTCGTCCGATCTTGGTCAATCAGTCTAGTGGGAGACTTTGTCTAATAAGGACTCGGGATCGTTTCCGACCGGCGTGAAACCTGCACCTTTGTCACGATTTAATCCGTCGCCAGCCTTGGCGTTTTGTTCTGCAATGATACGCTCGTTCAGTCTGTTGATAGAATTACGCAGAGCCAAATCGTTTGGCGCAAGGTCAAGGGCTCGCTGCCAGGAGCGCATAGCCAACTCGCGATTTCCTGTCTTTACCAACAGTGTGCCTTTCATCTTTAAAAGCTTCGGGCTATTTGGATAAAAGGCTAGCAAATTGTTTAGTTCGACCAGCGCTAGCTCAAAGTTACGTTCCTTAAAATGTTGATTCACCTTTGCGATACCGAGCGTATAGCTTGGAGACTGTACTGGTCCTTCCGGTGGTGCCACGCCAAATGCCGAGTCAAGCATGCCAGTTTTTGAGCTCTTTTCTTTGGCGATATCCGGAAGGGCTGACACCAATTCTTTATCAGTATTTGCGGGGTTTGCTGCTCTGCGTCCCGAGAGATCACTTGCCGTAGTTGAGCCTGCTGGAGTGATTTCAGCAAGAGGTATTTGAATATCGTAGCGCGATGAATTTTCCGGAATCTCCACCGTGTATTCTTGCGAACCTGTGGTTGATCGTATAACGAATGGTTCCCGTCGTTTTGTTGATCCGAGTGACCTTGTTTCACCAATAAATGGATATGCGATTGAACCGGTGGTTATTGTCGGCGTCGACGCCTCTTGGGTCGTCGCACAACTCGTAATCGTCATGAGCGCCATGGAAAGGAGGAGTGTTCGTCCTGCAAGGCCTGCGCCAGAGTTTTTAGAAGTTGTAGGAAAGGGCAAGGTCACCGCCACCTCCTGCTCTTGATGATTGGAAGTCAGTTCCCACTAAAATAGAACTCTGTGTAATGTAGTGCGCATCAAATGATGCAACAAAGCGGCGACCAAGATAGAGATCGTAGCCTGCGCGTACGGATGGGGCCAGGTAGCCTTTGCTAGCAACCCCACCAACACCAAGATGTACGCCGTGTCGAACCTTGTCATAAATTTCTACGCTTCCAACAAAGTTGCGTGCTAAAAGTCCGTGAACCCCGAGTAGGTATTTATATGGCAACGGCCGCCTTTTGCCAGTGTATGTCGTTGTAGACGAGGACGATGTTCCCTCGCTCGGGTAAGCTTTAAGAAAGTCGCTAGTATTTGTCCAGATTGACGTCGACAGTCCGAAATCTAGACGCCGATTGTCGAATTTCTCTAGGGCTCTGATGTGGACGCCGAGGAAGGACTTGTCGCGTTCATTGCCAGCAACATTAGGTAGCTGTGAACCACCAACTCCCAGCATGATTTTATATTCAGGAACGTAAACATCGCTTTTGCGGCTTTTGTCGACCTGATTAAAGTCAACGGCCATGCGCTGGTAGTTGCTGCGAAGAGTTTCGCTATTATAAGTTCTAGCCCAAGTCAGTTCTTTAGATTGTGTGTTGAATACATTGAAAGCTAAAACCATATGAGTCGTATGGTACACAAGCACCACGTCCATGAAATTTTCAATCCCGAGCTGATTCGCGGCTTCGTCCATTCTTTGAAGGTTTGTGAGTGGTGATGTGATCATGAGTTTGCCTTCAACCATTGTCGATGACTTGGATTTGCAAGGCACGCAGTTCAGTAGTTTGACTTTGCTATTTTCCCGTAAACGTTCGCTCACCAACAATTCAACATATTGTTCGTACGTTCTAGGTAACGTATCTGAAATGTCGACTCGTCTGATGGAAAGATTTTTTAAGCCATTAACTTGCCCCTGCTTTACGTCGTACGTGAATTCTGAAAGTAGATCGTTCAGAACATCGTGAAACTGACGAACCTCAGAGTTTGAGGGCGCATAAGATCCACCCGATACTGATTGGCTTTTTTGTGATTGCTTCTGATTCGATTTGACGGATGTTAGGCGTTTGGGGATTTGCTGTTGGGATTGGTTTCGTCTTGATGGGGAGCTCTGTTCTGCTTGCTGCTGATCGACGGCAAAGCAAACGGGTGATCCCAGTAGCGCGACTGATGCTAAGAAAACAGCAACGGATTTGATCACAAAAAACACGTCACAAGCTCCTGGTTGGGCTCTCGATGCAAATGACTCAATACACACTGATCTAATGGGGGTATCGGAATGGCGCATAAGGACTTTAACTCAGGTAGGCGCATCCTTGCCGAAAAAACGAAGCGCCTTACTTAGTAAGGCGCCTTGTTATCGTTTAGCTAGTTAGATAAACAGAAAGTTACGTGACCATTACCATTAAATTCGGGATCTTATTAGGGCTTAACCTGGGGACACGTCTTGCTTGCGTAGCACTTGGTGAATGAGTCGGCTACTTTGACTGTGGCGTCAGGTTTCGTATCCATGCACTGCTCGAGAACGCGTAGCTCAGTAAACGACAGCGGGCCGCTAAGAGTGCCTGTCTCAAAATTGACTGTCTCATTGATTGCAAGCTTGGCTCCGGCTTTTATCTCAACGAAATTTTGAGTAAGAAAGACCAGCTTTGGTGAGGGCTCTTCATAAAATGCCTCTACTGCGATCCCACAATACTTAGTTACGGTAGATGCTGATGTGACTTCGCCTGAGAACAGGACTTGATTGCCTTCAGCTGTTCCAGTCATGCTTTTGGCCAGTTTGAGAGCTGTGCTGATTGGCATCGCTTGATCAGATGATTGAGGGTTGTTGATCGAGTTATCCGTAATGCTAGGACACTCGGCGGCATTAACGCCTAAATCCTGAGCGCCTTCGGCTGTGACGCTAACACAGGCGCGGATGGTTATCTCCGTTTTTCCCTTCAAGTCCTCTTTTTTTACCACTGCTGGTTTTGCAGGTTTTCCTTCGTAGGTATCCGACGTTAAGTAGACTTTATCGAGTTTCTTGAGGTCCGAGGAAATCTTGCCGAAGCTCAGCAGAATAGAGTAGTCGCACTCTTGTTTGAGTTTTGCGTCGATTTTTACGTCGTCAGTTCCAACGGCTTCCGTTCTCTCAATATCTGTGAATTCGCAGCTTCCTGCAGTCTTTTTTACTTGAAGACTGTAGCCGGTGATTTTGCCGCTGACATCTTTATTTCCGATCATTGTTGGAACGCGCATCTTTACGCTAGTGAAGCTGGAGGTTTGGGGATTGTTTTTCGATGAGCCAGGGGTTTTGATGCATCCTGTTGCTACAGCCGCTGCGAGACACATTGTTCCGGCGATCTTTAACGACTTCATGATAAAAGCCTCCTTGCTAAATTTGATAGCATTATTTTCGCGCCTAGCACTTACTGTTCGTTGAAGGAGCCAGCCGATTTTCCCCGACCTTGCTTTGACATGATCAAGGCATCAGGGTCAACAGTCTCAAGTCGCCGGCCGAACGTATTTTGACTGATATCAGTATACCGTGTTCTTAGGTATTTTACGTATAAGTCGCTACCCGTCGCATCTGTGAGCGCCGTACCGAGAACCCAAAGCTGCGACATCCTCTCAAGAAATAACTCCGCTTTTTCACTCATCAATGGAAGGTTTTTAGCTAGTTTTTCATCAAGATCAGCCATTATTTGATAAAAACACCAATGATAAAGACGGTTATTTTTGCTGATGACTCCTTGAAGGGCGACCGACGCATCCTCCAGTGCTTGAAGGTTCTGCGCGCCCTTGATCGCTCCGACGACTGTTTCAAAGCAGCCTGAAATGTCCGATGGACTAGGTTGCTGCATGCTGACAATTAATCGACGGGTATTCCAGGCGGTAGCATCCTTTGGGTGAGAAAGTTGTGTTTCTACTCCCTCATCTGATTCCGTATCATCGTCTTCAAACCCTTCGTTTTGCTGGGATTGGGACTGAGAGTCTGCTAGAGAAAACTCTTGATCAGTAGACGACGGCGTCGTGCTTCGGCAGCCACTGCCAACGGCCGAGGCAATTAATAACATGGCTATGAATCGCCACAATGTTAGCTTCATTACGGTAGTCTCCGAAGACGTGCACCCGGCACTATTTACCCAGTGGAAATCGGCAGACAATCAGATCATCTTTAACAGGAATTTTGACCAGCATTTAGTTGTCATGCAAAATAAAACACAAACATCAATATTTTCAGTCGTGTATTTGATGGGATTATACTTGTCAGTATAGACCAGATGCGGATACTCCAGCGTACGTGAAAGCTTTCCCTGTGCCTAATTGAGTTCCCAAAAGACAGCCAAATCCCAGCGAGCCCATGGTTACGCGGTACCATCTGAATTCAATCCACGCACCACTGCCGTCCAAACTCCACGCGCTAGCTTTGAAGTCTTCGCCAGCGCTAAGCCCTTGATCGGGAGCTCCCGAAAGCCTTGTTTGTCCGGCGATGCCGCCGCTCAATAACGTGACGTAGCTTGTTGCGGCTGGCCCGAGACGGTCGTCTTCAAATGTAATTTTTCCTAGACCAATGGCTGGTCCCATCCACGTGTGGGCAAAACGGGCAGTTAAACCCTTCTGCGTACCGTAGCCAGCAAATGGAGCAATCCTTAGTCCATACCATCCCTGAAGGTCGCGAGGCTCGTCACGCCAAATAGAGCGTATATAGCTGCTGAAGTGTATGCTCGGGTCGAGGTGGTAGTTTGAGCGCCCTTCGCTAACTAACGCTTTTCCAATGGACATGCTCAACTCAGAAAAGCCGGCGAACTGTCGGCTTTTAAGCAACGATTCTTTCGCCTTCTGGGCTTCCGCCTTGGACGTTTCCGCCTGGATTTTTTGTCGTGCAGTTTCCTCGCTCTTTTTACGTTGATCTCTGCTTTCAAGGAGGCGTGGATCTAACCGGGGGGCTTGCGGAGCAGGTTGTTCAACTGGTTTCTCGGGGAGTTTGATTTGAGCGTGAGCGGTAGCCCCGCCGAACTCAAAAAATAAGTAGCAGGCAAAAAATGCCAGGCAAAAGATTCCACTAAATCGGCAAAAAGTGCTTATTTTACGCAATGTTACACCCACGTACACTCGTATATATGAGCCCCTCCTGCGCGGCGGGCTCTTCTTGCGTCTGACGCTAAACAGTTTAGTCGCTATGCGGCGTTTTTGAAAGGGGCATTATCCTCATGGGCATTTTGCGGGACAGTCCTTCAGCGGCCAAATACCCCACCTTAGATCCCTTTGAAATCTGTGATGACGTTATGATTGATCTACCGTCTCGCGCAGCGGTGTCGACGCCTGCCTCAAAGCCATGTGTTGAATCGTCAAACATTCAGCAAGCGCGTACTGAAAAATCAAAGAGAACGTCTCAAAGTAACAATAAAACGGTTGCTGCTAAAGATTCTTTTCCTAAGAGAGGGCGTTCCACACGTTACTACGCGGTGCTTTGTATTCTCGCTTTTGGACTTATGACAATTTTTGGGGCGATGAAACCATGGTCGTACTTTTCACAGCCAAATCTTGTTTACGCATACTTTGAAGTCCGAGCACTTGACGAAAATGGCCGCCCTATTGCAGGTGCGGTCGTTAAAAACGCGGGAAAGCGTGTTGGTACGACTGATAGTTTCGGCGAATGGCGACGTTATATGCAAGTTCCATTGGGATCTACTGTGCCCATTAGTCTCACCAAGAAAACGTCTAACCAATTATTATTCGTGTCGAAGAATTTTGCCGTTCCCCCTGTGAAGCAGGAGAAAAACGAGATCGAGCTAAGATCAAGTGTGCAGCTCATGCCCACAGAGCCTGCAACTGTCGGGTCGGATGTTGATGGGTCAGCGCGCGCCTCTGAGTCGACAAATGCTACGATAGTTCAAACGCCCGAAGCAACGCCTAAAATAATACGGCAGGATGGCGAAGCATTGTTGGACTTTTCAGATCTTGGGTCAGTCTGGTTTACTGCTTCGGACACACGCAATGATAAAGAGTTGGTTCCCGCTCTTGTGACACGTGCAAAGGAGTTAGGACTCAAAGTTGAAAAAAATTCGCCGTGGCAAATTCAACTAACCAATCTGATAGATAAACCTGCGAAAGTCTCAAAAGATGGTGGCGGTTTGATACTAGTTAGCTCGGCTCTTGCCAACGGCTCCCTGCCTTCGGTTGAGTTTTTGAGAAACTACCAGGCAGATGCGCGTACGACCGCTAGAGGGATACTTTTTGGTCTCGTGAATCATGTGAAGAAAAATGTCTTGTTGACTCAAACACGGGGGCGTTGGGCCGCTGTGCTGCCGAAGAGTTCACCGCAGATTTGGCGGCTTTCTTCGAATCAGTTGATTCATTCATCGGTACAGGGCCTGAGGCTGGACGATGAAGCCTACGCGGACGAAACGATGCAAGGTTTTTATCTGAAGGGGCAGAAGAATTCGCCTTGTGCTCCAGATCTGACAAGTTGCTATGCCCATACGGCTAGTTTTTCGGAGACGCCGCCCGTGACTGGCTGGCGTCGTCTGAAATTGACCACGTCGGGTATTGGTAAAGATGCTGTTAAGGTTTTTGTTTCAGGTTATTCAGCCAAAGCTTTGGGTGATAACGTATTTGAGTACTGGGGCCAGGAAAGAGCTAAAGCCAATGCCACGATTTTACAAAATGATCGCCTGGTTCTTCGTGGTGCCGTAAGGGGTACTGCCTCTGCAACAGCTATATTGGGTAACCAAGACCTGAGTCGGCGATAAGCTTTACTGTAGCTAGTGGTTGTTTATTATGGTGCTGATGTTGGTCTGGAGACGATAAGGTGAGCCAAACAAATGTGCTAATTACCGGTGCTCTGCATGACAGCGCGCTGGCACTTTTTAAGACGAAAAAGCATTTATCCGTAAGCTATCATCCTGATTGTGATAGAGGGACTTTGTTGAAGTTAGTTCCTGAGGCGCAGGTGCTTGTGACTAGGAGCGAGACCGATGTGGATCGCGCTGTTTTGGATGCCGCAAAGAATTTGAAGGTCATAGCTAGGGCGGCCGTTGGGGTGGGGAATATCGACATTCCTTGCGCCACCGACAAGGGCATATTAGTCATCAACTGCCCAGGTAAAAATACAAATAGTGCAGCAGAGCTGACTTTGGGCTTGTTGCTAGCTATGTTCAGAAAGATTCCAGACGCTCATAAAAAAGTGAAAGCTGGAGGTTGGGATCGTCATTCTTTTACGGGTAGAGAGTTGAAAGGAAAACGTCTGGGCATAGTTGGATTGGGTAACGTCGGTCATCGTGTTGCCAAATTTGGTCATGGATTTGACATGGATATTGGGGCATATGATCCCTATTTGGCACCGCAGATTTTTGAGCAGCACAGAGTTACGCGTTTCTCGTCGTTGATGGAGTTAGCCCGCAACGTCGATGTCTTATCATTTCACGTACCTTTGAATAAGGAGACGCGCGGAATGGCTACCAAAGATGTGCTTAGCGCCATGCCGAAAGGTAGTTGGCTTTTAAACGCAGCTCGTGGTGGAATTTACCGTGAAGAAGATGTGCTGGAGCTTTTGGAGTCGGGTCACTTGGCGGGGCTGGGTGTTGATACGTTTGAATCAGAACCAAAACCTTACCCAAAGCTAGTTTCGCATCCTCACGTTTGGTGTACACCGCATATTGGTGCGTCCACGGAAGAAGCGCAGATTGCAATCGGTGAGACGGTCTTTGATCAAATTGTCAAAGCAATCGATGGCGGGGTGGTTGACTATCCCGTCAATTTACCGCAAGTCGGAGTGATTCAGGATGCTCGTCTGAAGAGCTATGCCGTGCTGGCAGAAAAGCTTGGGAGCCTAGCGGGCCAAATTGCCAATTTTAATGCAAGTTCAGCAGAGATTTCTTATCGCGGGGACTTGGCTGGCGTGGATCCTGCGCTTATCAGGTTAAGCTTTCTAAAAGGCTATTTGTCACATGTCGTTAATGACTACGTCTCATTCGTTAACGCCGAGAAGCATGCATCGAAACTTGGCTTAACAGTGGTGGATAAAGCCGACCCCCAATTTGACAGCTACCGCTCTGCTCTTAAGATAACCTTGAAGGGTAGCGAAGGGCGTTCCCTCCGGGTGGGCGGCCTTGTATTTGATGATCATATAATCCGATTATCTCTAGTGAATGACTTTTATTTTGAGGCTGACCCAAGCGGTCATATTCTACTTGTTGAAAACGACGACAAGCCTGGTGTCATCGGCGATCTCGGTCACTTTTTGGGTATAAAAAATGTCAATATTGCCACTTTTGAACTGAGTCGAAACAGAAAAGGTGGAAGAGCTATGGCGGTTATTCGTACAGATCAGGAGGTTCTCGGTGCGGACCAGCAGGAAATGAAGCGCATTCGAAATATTGTTAGCGTTCATCGAGTTTTTCTTTAATCCGTGTCTCCCGATTGATCAGGAGGAGTTGTCTCGGGTGTGCTGGGTTGCTTTTGAGTGGTCGAACAATGTAAATTAATTCCAAACGGGAATACGATGGAGGACTTCACGTGAGTCATATTTGGTATAAGGCGTATGAGGCATCTGTTCCGCAAGAGATTGATCCCCAAACATACGATAATATTCTTCATATTTTTGATCAGTCATTTAAAAAGTTTGCGGATAAGCCCGCTTTCTCAAACATGGGTTCAACCCTGACGTATGCCGAGCTGGCGGAGCAAGGTCGACGTTTTGGAGATTATTTGCAAAACGAGCTCAAGCTTCAGCCTGGTGATAGGGTCGCCATTATGATGCCTAACATCTTGCAATATCCGGTTGCGCTTGTTGGGGCTCTCTATGCGGGTCTTGTAGTGGTCAACTGTAATCCCTTGTATACTCCAAGGGAGCTCGAGCATCAATTAAAGGATTCGGAGGCTAAAGCGATCGTTATTTTTGAAAATTCTGCAGCTGTTCTAGAATCTATTCTTGGACACACAAACGTGCAGCATGTTATTACTACGCAAATCGGCGATCTGCTCGCATTCCCAAAGAATTATATTGTTAACTTTGTAATTAAATATGTGAAAAAAATGGTGCCTGCGTTCAATCTTCCGAAGGCCATCGATTTTCGTGATGCTTTGGCGTTGGGACAAGCAAGCCGATTAAAATCTCCGAAACTCAATCACTCAGATCTAGCGTTTTTACAGTATACAGGTGGGACTACAGGCGTTTCTAAAGGCGCAGAGCTAACCCATGGGAATATTGTGTCCAACATGCTGCAGGCGCGGGAGTGGATTAAAAACGCTTTACGTGAGGGCGAGGAAGTCATTATCACGCCGTTGCCTCTGTATCATATATTTTCTTTGACAGCGAACTTGTTAACATTTTCATCTATTGGTGGACTCAACGTTCTGATCACAAATCCACGCGATGTGCCGTCGTTTATTAAGGAGTTGAAAAAATGGCGGTTTACGACCATTACTGGCGTGAATAGCCTTTTCAATCTTCTGCTGAATCATTCTGACTTTTCGAGTGTCGATTTTAGTTCGCTGAGATTGGCACTCGGCGGAGGCATGGCCGTTCAGAGACCTGTTGCTGAGCGTTGGAAGAAAACTACGGGAGTTGCTCTAATTGAGGCCTATGGTCTCACAGAGACGTCCCCGGCTGCCTGTATAAATCCTCTTAATAATAAAGAGTTTAACGGTTTCATCGGGGTGCCAATTTCGTCAACGGTTGTCTCTATTCGTAATGAGGATAACACGGTCTGTAAAATTGGTGACGTTGGCGAGATCTGCATAAGTGGCCCCCAAGTTATGCGCGGTTATTGGAAGCGACCTGAGGAGACCGCTAAAGTTATGACTCAGGATGGTTTTTTCAAAACTGGTGATTTGGGTTTTATGACGCCGGAAGGTTTTGTAAAAATTGTTGATCGTAAGAAAGATATGATTCTTGTCTCTGGTTTCAACGTTTATCCAAATGAAGTTGAAGACGTTATGATGACTCATCCAAAAGTTGCAGAATGTGCTGCGGTTGGTGTTGCAGACGAGCATTCAGGTGAGTTGGTTAAGCTTTTCGTAGTTAAAAAGGATCAAAGTTTGACGGAAGAAGAGCTAAAAGCCTTCGCAAAAGCTAATTTAACTGGATATAAGGTGCCAAAATTTTACGAGTTCAGAAAGGATCTTCCCAAATCTAATGTTGGCAAGATTCTGCGTAAGGAGCTCCGTAAATAATAATTATAATGACTTGAACCAGAAATCCCGTGACCGCCTGTAAAGCGTGTCACGGGATTTTTCTCATGATAGTCAGCGATTTAATCTTAGCCAATCTTGCGAGAACCTTGAGCGCCTTTGATGCAAAGAGCAATCCAGCCGTGCGCCTGCGCGGACTTGTAACTGGACGGCGATCCTGCTGCCCATTCAGCCTCAGATTTGAACCTGCGAGCAAATTTTTGACATCGTTCTAGCGTCCAAAGGGATTTCTTCTTGACGCGTACCTGGTGAGCATGGACAACGCTTTCAGCGCCGTCGCCTTCGGCTTTTTTCTTTTCCTTCTTCTCTTTGGGTGCTTCTTTATTCTCGCTCATATCGCCACTCCTTGTTTCCGGTCGATGGTTATCAACGCCGTCTGTGAGTCACGGTTTATCCGAGACTCTTCCAATTGTCGGATCTGAGACTGGGAACATGAGAAAAAAATTATTGGGAAAAACTTAAAATAACGCCCTAATGCTAGGTAATTTGAGAAGTTCCGCGTATACAGCATGGACTTCGTCAGCGTTTTTTAGATGGACGGAAATAGTTATGGCTGTGTGTATTCCTGTCGCCGAGTTACGTGACGTGTGACTTAGTTCGCGGTCTTCACCTAAGGCGGTCACGATAAGATTTAGAGCATCTTCAGTAAAGCCAGACCGGCTGTCGCCAATGACTTTGAAGGTAAATGAACAGGGGAAACGGTGGGTCGCCTCGATTAGTTCCAAATTGGGGAGTTGGGCGGTCATGTCCTGGGCATCCCTATTTTAGCGGGTAAGTCGACCGCTTGCGTGTGGAGTTCCCTCGTGGAACGCCGCAGGCGTTATTTCCATAAATTGCGCTTTACGCTGAAGTTGTTTGATATTCAGAGCACCGCAATAGGTCATCCCCGATCTTATTCCACCCATCACGTCGAGTATCACATGCCGGACTGGACCTTTTGCTGGAACTTCAACGGCCACACCTTCAGAAGTTTTCCACTCGGCCATTCCGCCCATAAAATCCTCCTGAGCTTCTTTGGAGGCCATTCCGCGGAAACGTTTTAATTTGGTCACGGTTCCGTCTGCATTTTGGCGGTTGAATATTTCACCGGGCGTCTCGTCGGTTCCAGCGAGCATTCCTCCCATCATGATAAAGTCTGCGCCAGCTGCAAGGGCTTTCACGGCATCGCCAGGGGTTTTGATTCCACCGTCAGCGATAATACAGCGATCAACCTTACGACACTCTTGCAAGGCTGTCAGTTGAGGTACGCCGAATCCAGTTTTGATACGAGTTGAACACACGGAGCCGGGACCAATCCCAACTTTAATGACATCAGCACCAGCGGCTGCCAGATAGTCAGCACCGGCGTAGGTTGCGACATTGCCGGCGATGATCACAATGTTACCGCCCCAACGATCCCGCAGCTGTCGGATCGTTCGGTTTACTTCTTTGCTATGTCCATGAGCAACATCGACACAGATGATTTCCGCGCCGGCGCTGACGAGGGCCTCGGCTCTTGGCATCGACTCTTCACCGATACCGATGCTAATTCCCGTTTGCTTGGGATGTTTAAGGCGTCGGAACATCGCTACGTTTTCGTCAATAGTCATGAATCTGTGAAGTATGGACATCCCACCAAAGCTCGTAATTGCGTCAGCCATGGTTACTTCTGTAACGGTGTCCATATTTGCGCTGATGATGGGGATTTCAAATTTCCGACCTGAAACCGTCACGCTGGTGGTTACATCCTGTCTAGAGCGAATGCCATTGTAGCCAGGCACAAGCATGACATCATCAAAAGTCAAACCCCTTACATTGGACAGCATGTTCGAATGCGCCTCCCCGGCCGCAATAGTTGACCTTAAAATACCCGCAGGTTTTTATTAAAATCATCCTATTAAGTCAACGCTAAATGATCACCAAATAAATCCCAGGGAAGGCTCAAAAAAAACCATGGATTTCGGGGGTTTAATACCGCTTGCGACGCCACTTTGCGGATGAGTGTCTCCAGCTAAGCCCTCGGGAGCCGGGCCCGGCTATAGTAACGGGATGATCTCGTCGTACATGGCCGCGTGCTTGCGGAGGTTTTTATCCTCCTCGGCATACTTGCCCTCAAAAGAGAATGCGCGTCGCATGAAGCTCTCTTGTATGAAGTCAATTGATGTGCCGGCGGCGTTGTAGCTGACGATGTCCCAAGCATTACCGTAGGGATAACCAAAAGTTTTTTTACTGATCTCACCGATTTCCCGCAAGACTTTCATCTCGCCGCGTGAAGGGGATTTGTCAGCGTGAGTCCAAGGATGGATAAGCCCGCCGATGCAGCAGTGGTATTCCATAAAAAGTTCCAGGGAAAAACCTTCCTTCTGCCGCTCTCCATTAAGTAACGCGAGAAACGCTTTTGTCTCTGGTTGTGTGACAGCTTTTGTGGCCGTGGATGGTAGATCGAAGTCCCGGTTTAGATCAACACCATTGGCATTTTCTCGCACTCCAGCAACGAATCCGTCCGGATTATAAACCGGCACCATATAGATCACTCCGCCACCTTCGAGAAATTTTCGTATAGGGCTCATCTCGCCAGATTTTCTCGCGAACTCAGTCGCTAATTGGTCAGTGATATTTAGATATTCATTACCGTGGATGGCCTCAGTGATGACGATTGCTTTTTTAGCAGGACGTCCTTGGTTTTCGTTCATAGAGAGCTTCATAGCCAATAACGGCTTACCCCCAGCAGACTGCCCAAACGTGATAAGGTTGACTCTTGATGAGTATTTTTTTTGAAGGTTTATGAGATCTTTATGAATTGATGAGAACTTGGGCCTGCTGATACCAGCCTCACTGTGGACTTTTGAGTAATTGCTGTTGTCTCTTTTTTTACAGGCAGCAAGAGAGGAAAGTATGCCAAGCAGCAAGGTTGCATAAATAGCTTTCATAGAGTTACCTCCCGGCATTTCCAGATGATCCTTTTAGTTTAATGCTGATAGCCAGAAAATTCCAGCTGCACAGGACTTTTGCCGTCTTTATGGCGTGTATAAACACCCTGACCATCTTCGACGACACCAATCTGCCTCAGGCCGCAAGGCCAAGGAAAACTCTTGAGTAAATATTCGGCCACGGATAGCGAGCAAGTGAATAGTAATTCGAAGTCCTCGCCATCGCAAAATATAGACCTGTAGCTGGGGTCATTTGGCCTGAGTGTTGTGATTTTCGAGGAATCTAGCAAAAATTTTTTTTGACTGGCTGATGCAAGATGAGTCGCATCCGATCCTAATCCATCTGATACATCAATCATACTATGGATAGGTACGCGATCAAGCAGCCAAGTGCACTCCGCAAGTCGGGGTGTGAAGGTTGCGTGATGGCCGCTTGAGAGGGATCCTCCTAATGATTGGCCTGTAATCATGATCGCATCTCCCTTCAGCGCGCCTGACCGACGCACCGGTCCGCGCCAATGAGGTTTACCCGTAACGCAAACGTTGATCGCGAATTTTCCAGTCCAGGAGTTGGTGTCGCCACCGTCAATTCCACAGCCAAATTCCTTGGCCATATCGTGTGCCCCTTTAAGAACTCGCTCGAGCCATTTCTGGTCGGTGGCTCTTGGCACGGCGAGCGAGATAAACACGGACGTTGGACGGCCACCCATGGCCGCAATGTCGCTAAAATTCACAGCGACGGCTTTTCGTCCGATTAACTCAGGACTGATACTTTCTGAAAGGAAATGGGTTCCATCAAGTAGCATATCGGTGGCGATAAGCTGGGATGATCCGCTTTGACATATAACAGCGCAATCATCGCCATTTCCGATGACAGATGCTGGTGATGCTGGGATATCGCGAAGAATCCAATTTACTAATTCAGTTTCCATTTATGGAGGCCCATCCTTAAAGTCTCTAAACTGGATGAATGTTAAGATTTAAATCATCCTGTACCGCAATTGGTCGTCTATCGGGGATGAGTCCCCCCATATAAGCAGCTAATCCCCTCACTTCATCAGCGCTGAGCCCTATTCGCCTTAGATACGAAATGGCCTCTGAGGAGCGTCGTTTAGCAAGTTTCTGTCCATCTTCGTCTAGTAACAGAGGATGGTGCGCAAATAATGGCACTGATGGCTTTGAGTCAATCAGAGCGCGCATGGCCAATTGGCGTCCAGTGCTTGATAGCAGGTCTTGCCCTCGAATGATCAGGTTTATTTGCTGCTCGAGATCGTCAATGACCACGGCAAATTGGTAGGTCCACTGGCCAAAGCGATCCTGAACCACCACATCTCCCTGTTCCGTCAGGTTGTGGCCCAGATCTCCAAGAAACAAATCCCTGAATTGGATGGAAGATGGGGATTCTTTGCCGTCTAGTGTTGGGGTCTGGTCGAGTTTTAATCGCACGCACGTGTTAGGTTCGCCAAATGGGTAATTTTTAGTACGACATGTACCAGGGTAAACGAGTTCCCCGCCGTTTTGGCCAGTCGATGACTGAACGTCTTTTCGGCTGCACCGGCACACATACACCAGATCGCGATTCATCAATTTCTCAAGTTCGTTCTGGTATATCTGATGACGTTCTGATTGACGCCAAAGCTTCGTTGGGATGTCAAACCCAAGCCACTCTAGATCCTGCAGTAGTGATTCGTCGTACTGGGGGAGGCACCTGATGCGATCATGATCCTCAATTCGAAGGTTTATGGTGGCTCCCAGTTTCCTCGAGATGCCTTGGACGTAGATAAGATGAAGGACGTGCCCCAGGTGTAGTAGACCTGTGGGACTTGGGGCAAGACGGGTTTTAAGTTGCGCTGCGACAATGGACATATCCGCCTGATTTTACACGGTATGGCTCGTCTAAACCAGCAAGCAAAACCGCCTGTAACTCCAGGTTTAAAGGGGGCCGGGAGCCATGGGCATACGTCACACGGTCAAAACTGCTTTTAATTTAGGCAGCTTGGTGATATCTGTGCGCCTCTTTGGCCGGGTCTATGATATCCTTCGAACTTGGCTCTAGTGGCTCAGAAAGAATCAATCAGGGGCGGCAGTGTGGGTAGTGAGAGCTGATTCGCAACAATAGAAATCTGGTGTAAATGCAATGTTAAAGAATTTGCAAAGATTGATCGTAAGTGAGGCTTGGAGCCCAAGACGCCTGTCAGCTCTTATATTCGTTATGTGTGCTTTCGTGGAAATTGTGGCTCTTGGGTCTAACAGCATCTTCAAAGACGATAAGTATCACCGCGGGATTTCGCCAACGGTTGAGGCGCCGTTTTCAAAAATAAACGTTGGATTTGCTAGTTTGGGGCCAAAGGCGCCCAAGGCCCCATTGGATCGTTTGCTAGAAACGGCGGACCGTTTCGTAAATAAGACAGCCGTCCCCTATGTTTTTGGGGGCAGTCAGATTGGCTCATCAAAAGTTTGCCAAGAGTGCTCGGCCTGTATTAGGGCGCGCCGTCTTCCGGCCAATTCGTCGTCGGATCGCTTTGATCAATGCACTGCTTGCCGGTCATGTGGACTTGATTGTAGTAATTTTGTTAAGCACTTATTCACTGAGGCTGGATTGACTGTGAAGTTTGCAACGACGGCCACCTTAAACAGAGCTAGTGACCTCGTTCTCGAGGAGAACTTTCGTTTCATTAATATGGGCGATGACTTGAGCGACGCGAGACCTGGCGATCTGGTGCTCAAGAAAGGTCACGTCATCATGCTTACGGACATTCAAACAGCTTTAGGGACTGTTGATTTCATTCATGCCAGTCGCGGAAGTAAGCGAACACCAGTGGGGGGAATCGAGCTTAGGCGTGGGTTCAGTTTGCGCAAGATACAGCGTGAGACCGTAAGAATCCTGCGTCATAGAGATCTCCTCCAGCCTAGTGACTTTGAGATCAACCTAACGTCAGTTAAGAGATTATTGTCTAGCTTGAGACGTCCCACCACAGCAGCTAATTAGTAGGGGCAGTGAACAACTAATGCGAGTTGGTGTGTTTGATTCAGGCTTGGGCGGCCTTTCAATTTTGGGCGCTATTCAATCTGCAGGCCCGCATCTTGACTTTGCTTATTGTTGTGACAATTTAAACTTCCCCTACGGAACCAAGACGGAAGACGATGTTGTGGTCGCCGCCACAGCCGTTGCAAAAAAATTTTCCAAAGCCATCAAGCTAGATCTACTCGTTATCGCGTGCAATACGGCGAGTGTTGTAGCTTTAGAGTCGATACGACGCGAAATTCCAATACCGGTGGTAGGGGTTGTCCCTGCGGTTAAACCAGCCGCTGCGGCTTCGAGAAATAAATTCATCGGAATTCTAGCAACGCCCGTAACCATAAAAAGACCTTATCTGGATCAGCTCGTAAAAAATTACGCATCAGATTGTAAAGTGATTAAATGCGGTTCAAGTAAACTGGTGGCAATCGCCGAAGCTAAGATGAGGGGCATACCAGGATCTTATCAGCCTGACCTTGATGAGATCAGAGCTGAAATCATTGACATCTCTAACGCCGCATCCCTTGGTTTAGACCAACTTGTGCTTGGGTGTACTCATTTTCCACTCATTGCGTCTGAATTGAAGCAGGTCTTGCCACCGGGTGTAAACCTCTTGGACTCTGGAGACGCAATCGCCAAAAGGGTGATTAGTTTGCTCAGTAACGAATTGTCCTCAAGAGTCATGGAACCAGCTAAACGTGCCGAAATTATGGGTTTTTGTAGTGGTGAGCCATTCACTGTTTTTCTGCCACAGTCTTTTAAAAGCAACACTTATACAATTGAGTTGCATAAATTGACGTAAGGCATTAATTCCCGTAAAAATAATCCCCCAGTGTGGTGCGTTGATTTGCTGGAGACGTTGATGATCTTCCGAGTTGTTATGCTAGTCGTTATTTTGGCCTCAATTATGAGCTGCCGAAATGAGGTCCCATCTGCTCTTAAAATTATTGGTGGTAGGCCTGTTGCAGACGAGCACTCGTGGCTGGTTCAGATAACCGACGGGCCAAATGCACCACAGGGCTATTGTGGTGGGGTATTGATTGCTAAAAGAGTTGTACTGACCGCGGCGCATTGTGTCGAGCCTCAGTATATAAATACCATGTACGTGGCGTTGGGATTTGCTGATGGAATTAATCTCCATCTCAACAATCCGGTAAAGGTTCAAGGAGTGTTAGTCCATCCTGGATATTCTCCGAAAGGTGATGATCCTGGCCCCAATGATATCGCTTTACTTTATCTAGAAGATTATCAGGAGGAGGCGTTTGAGAGGTCTGTTGCGCCAATTCGGTTTCAGCGGGGCGGCGCGCCCGTTGAGATGTTGGCAAAATATGGCCGGGCCTATGGGCTGGGTAATACGTCGTCTCTAGGTTGGCTTTATGACGGTGTGGTGCGTGAAGTTGATCTGCCCATCATTGACATCGCCCATTGCTCTGCGCGTTACAAAAACATCGGCAACTCTCAGATATGTGCAGGTGATATAGAGCGGGGTGGCGCTGACACCTGCCAGGGTGATAGCGGTGGTCCGTTACTTTTTCAAGACGGTGACGGCGCATGGACTCTAGCTGGCTTGGTTAGCTTTGGAACAGGTTGTGCTCAACGTTCGTATCCAGGTGTATATACAAGAGTGGCATCGTTCGAACGTTGGATAGACGAAAGTGTCGAATTATTGTCCCGACCTCCGCCGGCTCATTTGGATGGTGGCGCTGTCGCCGATCAATTAAAATCGCGCTGTTTGTCGCAGTTCGACTATTTACCTGTTGTAAGACAAAACGGGAGCAATAATAGCCGTCAAACCGTTTATGCCATGAATCAAGATGTGTTTAGGCTCATGCCAACAAACAGCGAGCCGGAAGGCGAGGAGCTTGGCTCTTGTGTCATTACGTATGGCCCGCACCGAATAAGCGCTCGCTGGCTCAGATCGAACGAAGAAAATGGGTTGCTTGGTCAACGTGTTTTTGTTTTAGCAAAATCCGGAGATAAATCGTGGATCTCGGACCTACAGCCTCTTATGTATTCCCAGGATCGTCTCACTTGCCAAACATCAATGGGCTCTGTTGTCCTATTGAATCAGTATTCTGTCACAACGATTCAGTATAAAGATGTTTTCTACGAACTTGGTGACTCGGCGACTGATCCCCTTGATAGCCAAACGACATGGGGGTGTTCTGTAGGTGGTTCATCCGTCGAGGTTTTTGAATCGCAGGCGCCTGATGGTGCAAACCTAGCGGCAAGAATTCATCATGAGTATCTTGGAACTGTAGTGGCGCGATTAAACCGCGCAGATCAGGATTTGCCTGTTAGATCTGATATTAAGTGGATTGACGGAGCAACCGGAAAACTTACAATCGAGAACAACTCAGCAGCTGACATCTTTACTTGGCGTCTGGTGTGTCCTTTGCCATTCCAGATAGGATTGAGAAGTGGACTTCAGGAAAAGTCTGTGGAGCTTGGTGATAGTGCTGGATTTGCGGTTACTGTGGATGTAGCAAAGTCTGCTGACGGAGCAATTATCTCTAACGGTAAGGTGTCATTGCCCTTGACTCGTCTCCAGGGCTCGGCCGATGAGTTTATTGGTTGTCTCATTAACGACGTGGTTCAGGTCGAAAGTTTTCCTTTGAAGGTGCGCGCAGATTCAAGGGTTCATGAGGCTAATGTTACCCGCTCTTCCAGTCCCTGATATTTTGAAAATATATGTCGGCCAAATTATGACGTTATTGGAGTCAAAAGCGATGTCGGTTGGTTGATTTTGCTTTCGCGGGATTTGTCGATCAAGCTTTCGTCGCGGGTCGTTCCGTTTCTGAGCAAGTAAAAGTGGCGCCGCAGAGGCGCGCCATCCTAGCATGGCAAAGTCAGCGCGCTCAACTTTGTCATTTGGTAGAAAAAACGGAGAATCAGCCGGCTGGACTTTAATAGCATCTGGCATTCCAGAGTATGGTCCTTGGAAATCGACAAAATATGAATTTGTCATGAAAGCGTCCCACGGATTTAGTATTCCAGGACTTCTCCATTCAAAATGGCCAAATAGAGGGAGTTTGCGAACGCCAAGGAAGGCAAATATTTTTGCGAAGTGACGAACGATCTTAAATGTATCGGGAATTAAAACTGCGTCTTGTTGCACATCTGCCTGCAGAGCCACCATTTTGGGGTTGAATTTTGTGTTGGTTTCTTTGGCGTGCTGTTTAGCTGTTTCGTAAAGCTTTTTCAATTCGTCCTGGCGGTCACTCCCATCGAGTCTAAAAATCTTTTTAGCGGCTGCCTCCATTAGGTCGAATCGCTTGTGGTCATAGCTAACGTGATGAAGGATATTAAGGCCTGCTGCTTTAGCTAGTTCAGTATATGCTGCTACAAATCTGTCACTATGTTGGTCCGAGGGGCTGAGAATTGAAATCTTTTTGTGTCCAAAGCGGACATTTGCATCAACGGCGGCTTTCGCAAGTGCTTTTTGGGTTGGGTGAGCATAATAAATAAAGTTATTGGAGGGGCTGTTGGGTGGCTCTCCCAGGATAAATGTAGGCACCATTATCTTTGGTGCCCACTGGCGCAAAATCTCTGCTTCTTTAGGTTCGCTCCCGCCGATAAGTGCCGTAACGCGATGTTCAAAAATAAGCGATGCTAGCCCTTGTAGTACTTTATCGTCTCTCTCGTTTGTGTCTAAGTAAATGAATGTTTTTTTCGGGTCTAGTCCTTGGGTTCGTGCATGAGCCTCGAAAGCGTCTGTGACCATACGGAGATGCGGCTGCTTGCTGAGAGGCAGAATGACGCCAATTTTACCTGAGTGGCTATTCAGGATCCTTGCAAGCATCGAGATCATAGCGCTGCGGCTGTCGGCCTCCTTACAGTGATCTATTGTGAAATCATCGACGATCGCATAACCGTCCGTATTCTCCGCCTTAAGTTCCAATGATCGACGTCTCCAAAGGTCTTGGAGGGTTGTGATAAATCTATTGTAAAGTTTATTGCAACTCTCCTCTGGCGACATTTTTGGAGCAGTAACAGCGTTCGGAGGCATCTTTGGTTTTTCATCAGTATTCTGTGCGAGACCAGTTCGGAAGGGGTGCGCGATTAGCGCAAGCGCAATTGCGCAGAATGTAATTTTTGGTATCTGGATTCTTTTAATGTCTGAAAACATTGCGGTAGCCTCGCGAGCCGGAATTTTCAACTTTCTCAAGAGCCGACTCTGTTTCCTCGGGTAACTTATTGCCAAAGAAGTACATCTTTGTGCCTCTGTCGATACGATAACCATACAAAGGATGTACCTGAGCTTCTACGATACCTTCGGGCTTATCAAAAGGCCTTGGATGCTTTATGGATTGGCTGGACCGAATAAATTGATCCCAGATGGGTAATGCTATTGAGGCGCCAGAAATGTTCGCCATAATGGGAGCGTGTTCATCTGTACCGACCCAGACAATAGATACAAGGTCTGGTGTAAACCCACAAAACCAATTGTCAGCGCTGTCGTTACTAGTTCCAGTTTTTCCGGCAGCGTTCGAAGCAAGATCTGCGCTGCGAGCTCCCGTACCCACAGAGAGAACAGACCGCATTCCTTCAATCACCAGGTAGGAAAGTTGCTGGTTAAGAACGCGTTTTGAGCGTTCAGTGACTTTCTGTGCCTCCCAGATAACTTTACCGTCTGATGTGGTGATTCTCGATATTGGCGATAATTCTGTAAGAATACCGCCTGCAGCATAAGTTCCATAAGCTCGCGCTAGATCGAGCATCGTAACATCAGACGATCCGAGGGCAGATCCGAATTCGTTTTTGATAGGACTTCGTATTCCCAAAGATTTAGCCCTATCGATAATCGGCTCGAGTCCAATTTTTGCAGCTATCTCGATCGTTGGGCTATTCATGCTGCGATAAAATGCGCGTAGCATTGTGGTTTCCGTTAAATAATCGTCTTTCATGTTTTTTGGGCGGTAGTTTTCAATATTTACCGGTGAAACCAAAATCACATCGCTCCACTTAAATCCTTTTGCAAGTGCCTCCGTATAAACAAACGGTTTAAAAGCGGAACCTGGTGATCGCATCGCCGTTACTGTCCGATTAAACTGAGAGGTTTTGTAGTTTCGCCCCCCAACCATAGCAAGGATATCTCCGGTTTTGGGGTCTGTAACCAACATTGAGGCTTCAACAGTCGCATGTTTTAACTTTCCGGACTCTTTGTCTTTTACTTTCCCTGTGCGTTGACTGAAGTCATTTAAGTTTGCATTGTGTGATTGAATGGATTGCTCGGCAAGCTTCTGAAGGGATGAGTCAAGTGTTGTGTGTATCCGAAGTCCACTTCGTATTGCATTTTTTAGGTTTGGATCAGGTAGTCGGCTCATGAAATCGTGAACATAATCAACAAACCATGGCGCCATAAGAGAATTGATGAATGTATATGGCTTGTATTGAAGAGGTTCCTTTTTGATGGCTTCGGCCTGCGTAATTGAGATTTTTTGTAATCGACTCATGGCAGCGATAACTTGTAGTTGACGTTTTTTCGCTCGATTTGGATACCGGGAGGGATTGTATCGACTTGGCGATTGAAATAGGCCAGCTATCAAGCTGCTTTCCGCCACTGTCAAATCGCGCGCGTTCTTGGCAAAATATCTTTTTGACGCGGCTCCAATTCCGTATGCTCCATTGCCTAAAAACATATTATTTACATATAGTTCTAATATTTTTTCTTTGCTCAGATGTTTTTCAGCCTTAAGCGCTAGTGCTATTTCCAGAACTTTGCGTTCAATAGTTTTATTGTTATTCAGATACTGATGTCTTATGAGCTGTTGCGTGATTGTACTTGCGCCTTGAGTAAACCGTCCGGTTTTTAGGCGAGACAAACTGGCTCTCACAATAGCTAAAAAGTCCACTCCGCTATGTTCAAAAAAGTTCTTGTCTTCGATTGCGACTATCGCGTCGATGAAGTGTTGCGGTATATCGCCATAGGGCACAAAGATATGATATTTCTCAAAAAACTCACCGATCTTTGCACCGTGGCGATCGTAGATGATGGAGTTGTCGTGATAAGAGAATTCTTGGAGTTTTCTTATTTGCTCATCGTCAATCGAAAACACCCCAATGCTGTTCAGCCAAGTCATGATAACGATTAGTGCGGTAATGCCAGTTGCTGTCGAGGTTATTAGCATCCACCTGAATAGCTTCCAACGTCTCGATCCAGATGGCTTGACGACATCGGAGACGAGCATGGGCGGACGCGAATCTTTAAAGGGCGAATTCTTTTTCAAGCTCAAATAACCTCAGGAGAATCTTGACCTTGAAGTTATCGGATAAGGCCGTGTCTCCTAAAGATAGGGCGAGCCCGGATCTTGCTGGTGCCGGATGTGCTGGTAGGACAACCAGCCGAAACCATTGAATTTAAATAAAGAGATTGCTTTTGTTGTAATGCGTTCGGCCGAAATGTCGATACCCATCGAGAGGTTACGGGTTTTCGCCTACATTGGGGTTTTTATGGTTTTGCAAGTTCCATCCAGGAAGATGAGCGGGCTGATTGTTGCGCACAATCGCAACGAAGGCATGCTGCTTAAATCTAGTTTGGTTGAATCGCTTGATAAGCATGCCGGGCATTTCGAAGTCATTGATGATGTCAAAGTTGCCTACAGTTACTACTTGCAGAATCATCCTGATATTGTGATGACCGTTGGTCTGCCGAGTGCTTACTCCGAGTCACTCGTAATTCGTATCCGTCGTGTTGATGGCGATCGTCATACCGGTATCATCGTTTTGGCACCCGTAAGCGATAATTTTGATCAGCTGGCAGAAGACAATTTTTTTGCCGGTGCGGACGATGTTGTTTCGGTAAATTTGAGTGCAATTATATTAAAGTCAAAGCTCATCACGGTGTTTAACCTTAAAATCGCTACTGATAATCTAAGAACGGCGGTTCATAAACTGCATCGACTTGCTTTGACGGACGAGCTGACCGGTCTTGCCAACATGCGTGGATTTTTAAAAAAGTTCGAGTTATCAGTCGCGCAGTTGGCAGACGGAGGTTTTGCTCTGGTTATGATGGACTTGGATAAATTCAAACGAATCAACGACACGACCAATCATATGGTTGGAAGCCATATCATTAAAGGTGTTGGCAGAATATTGCGTGAGAGCGCTCTTGTGTCTCAGTTTGATTATGCGGCTAGGTATGGCGGTGATGAGTATATATTCGTTCTTCACGGTTCTGATGTTGACGAGCAAATTAATAAGGTTGATCAGATCAGGTCAGAGGTAGCATCTGCAAAATTTGAATTTCAAGGCCACATTATATCAATTACTGCTAGTTTCGGTTTGTGTTGGGTGGATGGTCGTTTTAGTGGAGCGCCGGAAAATATTGTCAAAGCAGCAGATTCGATGCTGTACTTAAGCAAGGACCTTGGGCGCGATAGGGTGAGTAGCTGTCGATTGGATGCGTCATCAGAGACTCCAATTATATTGGGTCCTGCTGACAGTAAAGTGGCGTAAGACGGGATGTCATCCCGTCGTTATTTTACCGCTTAGTTACCTTGATAGTCTGCGCGGACGACACGCCATCTCTCTGGCGCTTGGCTTGAATTTTTATGAAGACAATTGATCCACGGCTGCCCGGTAGTGTTAACCTCATCTTAAACTGGCTTCCATCCCATGTTGCAAATGTTTTGTTACTGCAGCTATTAGCTGCCTGAGCTGATGTTCCAGAGCAGACAAAAGCCTCGCTAAGTCGTTCGTCTGCTCGGATAAGTAAATCATTGGACTCGGTCAAAGCCGCATAGATTCGGTAAGGCTTTGCAGGTAATGCCTGGGGCTGTTGCGGTGTAGGTGCGCCGGCTGAATCTGGCGTTTGGTTTTGCGCCAGCGCGGGCACGTAACATGGAAAGTCGCGTGACGTCTTACCGACTCCCGGCTTGGGGGCATACATGGCTTCCTGAGGGCAGTGAGTTGGGTCGCTGCCGGATAGACCGCAGAAATAGGCTCCGCCAATACCTGACTTGAGTAACGCGGCATTATCGGGATGAGTCAGGTTCGTGTGAATGCTCTTTTTATTAGATTCCTCGGTCATGCGTGATGCAACGCCGCTGACTAGACAGTTATGTATCAGAGGGCCGCCAGAGTCACCCGGTGATGCGGCGACGTTTTCAAATCGGCTATCATATCGAGTAAAAATGTCAGATCTTGCAGCGGTTTGAAAGCTAGTGACCTGGTTCCATCCAAATCGCTTTGAGCCATTGCCTTTGTCGGCGAGTTTCTCTTCACTGTATCCGACCATGACGATGTTATCACCGACGGATAAAGTACCCGCATTCATCGGGAAGAAATATTTAAATGTACCCTCGGGGAACACCACCCAGCCGAGGTCTGTGCCTCGGCCTCCGGATTGTTCAAGTCTTGGATAAATGGTTGGAACGTATAGCTCCGAGGAGCAAACATCTTTGTAAATCGCATTGCTAATACAGTACTGTTTGCCAGAAATTTTGCCGGTATTTTTATCGACCTGATCGCCTCTGTCATAGAGACAATGGGCGGCAGTTATCGCCGTATTCGTACTCACAGCTGTTCCGCTGCAAGCACCGCCAGAACTCGTGCCGGCTTTTTTTGTGAACGTATGGAACACGCCTTCGACTTTATTTTGGCTACTTTGATTGATCGATTCGCCTGAGTCGATTTTTGTTCGGGAGAGCGGATTCAGACTTTTACAGCCAATCGGGATGAGTATCGGGCTGCAAATGAGCAACACGGGGACAAGCCTGCGACTAGATTTCAGACGGCCTAAAACCTCGGACAAGACTCTAAAAAAACCGTTTTTAGACGTGGTCATTGATTCTCCCAAGCGTTTGCCAAACCTCAAAAAACTTTATGCTCGACCCGAACTGGGATGACTGAAGCAAGGTTTGTACCTTGGTAAAAAGGCAATTATTTCTGATATTTACATGTTCGTCAGGTGTCTCTTCTTTTGACACTTTTACTAATGCTGCCACGGCCTCAAGCCTTCTCTGCTGTGTAGAGTTTAGTTTCAAGACTATCAAGGAATTACGTTGATTTTAACCATGTTTGTGGCTCGAGCTTGGTTGAGGGGGATGCCCGCAGTTATAACAACTGTATCGCCAGATTGGACTAGTCCTAGTTTTTTTAGCAGTTCTGGCAGCTGTTGTAGAAGTTCGTCCGTGTTGTAAAAAAGAGGATTTTGCATTCCGTAAACGCCCCATATGAGACTCATGCGACGGGCGATTTCTGGGCGAGGGGAGATTGCAACAATAGGCGTTTTTGGGCGCCATCGTGCGATGCTCCTTGCGATGCTACCGGTCAACGTAAGCGCTATGATAACTTTTGCATTTAGTGAATCGGCGGCTTCGCATGCAGCTCTCGCAATGGCCTCGTGGTCTTCCCACGGGGTCGTGGAATCCATGTCGTCCATAGAATATCGGTCGGGACGCTTAAACGTCCAATGCTCAACCTCGCGAATGATATCTTGCATGGTCTCGACACAATCAACGGGATACTTTCCTGAAGCGACCTCGCCTGACAACATGACACAATCTGCACCGTCAAGAACACCATTTGCGACGTCTGCTACTTCCGCAAGAGTTGCCTTGGGATTGTCAATCATCGATTCCAGCATTTGGGTGGCAACGATCACGGGTTTGGAGTGTCTTGCACCGGCCGCTAAAATGGTGCGTTGAAAGCCAGGGACTCGCTCAACGCTTCCCTCGACTCCTAGATCGCCACGAGCCACCATGAGTCCATCCGCGATTTGCGCTATTTGATCAATTGTACTGATAGCGGAAAGCTTTTCGATTTTTGCAATGACCGGTATGTCTGAACCCATGGCCTGGATCATTTTTTTTATATCCCTGACATCCGTGGGATCTTGCACGAATGAGAGGGCAACATAATCAACGCCATTTTGTATACCGAACAAGAGGTCTTGGCTGTCTTTTTCTGTCATTGCCGGTAGAGATAGTTTTGCGTCTGGAAAATTAACGCCCTTGCGCGACTTTAGCGTTCCGCCTTCTTCAACCTTGACGACGACTGACTGTTTATCCATGGACTCGATGCGAAGTATCAGGTTGCCGTCGTCCATCATGACTCGCTGACCTGGTGCCACATCCTTCACTAAATCTTTGTAGTCAATCGGAATGACTTTCGCAGATGTCTGTTCAACGCCAAAAACTAAGGTATATGATTCGTTATTTTTGAGTTCAATAGCCCCATTCAAAAGCTTTCCGCAGCGGATTTTTGGTCCCTGCAAATCTTGCAAGATGGCCACCGGGTGGCCTGTTTCTTGTGAAAGGCGTCGTACCAGTTCAATATTTTTCTTGTGCATCTGGTGATCGCCGTGACTAAAATTCAAACGTGCAACGTTTAAACCAGCGTGGATTAATTTTCGTAGTGTCGCTTCATCGGATGAGGACGGGCCTAGGGTCCCGATTATTTTGCAATGCCTGATGTCTTCAGGTCCCGCGTTTTTGAAATTATTTAAACTCACCTCGGATGTCGTGGTGGTGCTGATCATGTGGAGACTCCTGTGGTCGCATCCGCGAGTGGCTGGCCATAAAACTGGCAAGCAGCGTCGCAAAAAAATCAAAAAAAACTAATCCTTAGGATATGTTACACTTAAGCATCGCCACCGTCAAAGCGCGAGATGTGCTTTAAAGCTCATGCTTTTTTGCATCTAACCGAAAGACTGATGAGAGTCTAAACAACGGAAATCATTGTTCTCTTGGGAGCCGGGTAGTCAATGGAGGTCCCGTGAGCGAATCTGCTAATAGATTCACAGGCAAGTGGATCGGTCAACGCTATTGCATTGAGCAGGAGCTCGGACGTGGCGGCATGGGAGCAGTGTATCGCGCATTCCATGTGGACGATCCGTCAAATGATGTTGCGATTAAACTCATCCAGGGCTCAAAAAAAATGTCCTCGGCTGACCTCATGCGCTTCCAAAAAGAGGCGGCACTCATGAGTCAGCTTTATCACTCGAATATCATTGCCTTCCACGAGCTAGGTATATTCCAGGGCGAAGAGTCGAAGGATTTTACAGACGGTTACTACATCGTCATGGATTATGCTCGCGGAAAAAATCTTAAGGACAGTTTGCGTGATGATGGGCGAAAAGATTTAGCGTTTTTATTTCAGGTGGGGTTACAAGTTGCGGATGCATTAGACTACACCCACGGGAAGAATATCATCCATCGCGATATCAAGCCGCATAATATCATTATTAGCGAAGCTCCGGGCGATAATCGGGGCGTACATGTTCGGGTGCTAGATTTTGGGGTAGCGCGACTTGGAACAGTCATCGGGCGCGATGATGGAGCGTCTGAGGATAAGGCGGGTACTCCTTTATATATGGCCCCGGAGCAGTCAGCCAGCGGATTTGGAGTCCCTGATCACCGCGTTGATCTTTACTCTCTCGGCTGTGTTCTTTACGAAATCCTTGCTGGTCACGCGCCATTCAGTGGCGAGAATCGGCTAGCTCTTGAGCGGGCCCATCAAACAGCAGAGCCTGAGCCGATTCAAACCATCCGCCCGGACGTCCCGCTCGTTGTTGCGCAAATTATCCACAAATTGCTTGCTAAGCGACCAGACGATCGCTACCAGACCGCATTTTCCTTGTCTGCAGATCTAATGCGAGCGAAATCTATCTGGGAGCGAAAACCGTCCTCGGTGCCGCTATTTCCGCTTGCATTGAAAGACAAGTTTTTTGCGGTTTCAGCTCAATTGCCCATTCAGGGGCGAGAGCAAGAACTTGCGTCATTGATGGCAGAGTATAAGCAAGTAGCTGAGGTAAAAGCTAGGGGCCGAATAACAGTCATTTCTGGCGCGTCCGGTATGGGTAAGACTCGCGTGCTCAATGAATTTCAGGGGATTTTGGCAACGCAGAGAATAAAATTTTTGAGTGGTGTATTTACGCAGCACGAGAATGCTTTGCCATTTAACGCTCTTGCTAATGCTTTTAACGAGTTACTAGTTCGAATGGCTAAGACGTCACCTGTGGATGCCGATTTACTGTCCAGACGTCTAAAGCAGGTCATAGGTCCTGACTCTCACCTCGTTGGTAGCGTTGTACCTGGTTTGAAACCATATCTACTTGATATTAGCGAGCCCGACGATGGCGTTGATATTGAAGGTGAAAAGTACGCGCGGTTTGCAAAGGCGTTTAGTGATTTCACAAGATGCTTGGTTCCCGAAAATCAACCACTTGTGTTGATTCTTGATGACGTGCACTGGGCCGACGAAAAAAGCATTGCATTAATAGACCAATTCTTTTCCAATTCAAATTCGTTGAGATTCCATTTGGTCATTGGTTGCCGAAGCGATCTGGCAGCAGACGATTCAGCATTTGGTCGCTTTCTCGCAAAATTTCGTGGTCTAAAGCTGCGGTATGCAGAAATTAACTTGGGCTCCTTGAATTTTGAGGCCTGTCAATTGGTGGTTGGGTCTATGCTCCGCCAGACCAAAAATCTAAATGCTGACTTAGTTAATCATCTTCTAGTGCGAAGCGCTGGTGTTCCGGTTCGTTTGGTTGAGCTTACCCGACGAATGGTTGGTCTTGACTTAATCCGGATGGATCAAAGTGAAATGGGCTGGACGTGGGATATTAACGAGGTTCAAAGTGCGAAAGTCAGACTGACTGCAGTTGATCTTGTTTTAGGACGCCTCGGGGAATACAAGGGGCCTGATCTTTCGATTCTTCGAACGGCCGCGACTTGTGGTCTATCATTTCAGTACGAAACATTACTGCTGGCTGGCAAGAACTCAACATCAAACGTGGTTCGTCTCATAGAGCGGGCCATGGATGATGGTATGATCGTGCGTAGCGCAGAAATCCCAGATCTTAAGCATCTTGGCAAATCATATATGTTTATCCATAAAAAAGTCCGCGATGCAATTTACAATGACATTAATGAGCTCGAGAAAAAATCGTTGCATGGACTTATTGCGTCGCAATTGCTGAGCACGATTGAGCGACCAAAAGATCAAATGCTGTTTTCAGTGGCCCAGCATTTGAATAGAAGTAGGGACGTGGAATCTGGAGACGTCGAGCGCGAGAAGCTGGCTCTGAAGTACAATCTCGCAGCGGGCGACGCCATGAAAGTCAAGCAGGGTTGGACCGCGGCAAGTAATTACTTTAGGATAGCTCTTGATATTGTCGAGCAGTCAAAAGACTCTTTGTCGGACCCCAATCTCCGAAGGCGGTTAATTGAGCGTCTTGCTGATGTAAACGCCGGCCAGACCAATTTTAAAGTAGCACTTGCCAAATATGCGGAGCTTCTCAAACAGCCGATGTCAAAGGCAGAGTTTGCAGTGGCAGCTTCCAAGGCAGCTCAACTCCACATCGTCTGTGGTAATATTTCGGACGCAACGGCAATAATATTGAAAGGTCTCGAGGCGGCTGGGATGCAGTTATCGCCTGTGACGTTTTTGAATAAATTAAAATATTTATTTGTGCTTTTGTATGATCTCCTTATGAGCCGAGTTCAAAAAAACGCGATGAATGCGGGCGTTGAGAAGGTGTGGGCAACTTGGCAACGGCATGGTCAAAAAACCGAGCAGATGTTTGCTTACTCAAAGCTTCTGTATTTGTCGTCGCTTATCGGTTCCAGGCATGGTTTATGGGCTGGACGTCTTGCCCACTTGGACGCACGTAGTCAATTGATTCGTGGGAGCACTTCGATTTCGATCGCGATTAAAATTGCCGCTGACAGAGGCGCGCAACTTGCCAAAGTTGGTTCCATTGCTGGCGCTTACAGGCTTTTTGACACAGCTGAACGTATCGCACAGGAGGCAAATTATACGCGCGCTGCTGGTTATGTTTCGTTAATGCGAGCGTCATCAATTGATTACATTAAGGGCAGGTTCGACGATGTCGTTTTGCACGTACGAGAGGCATCCCAAAAAATGGATGCTGACCAAGACCGTCTTTCGTATGCGACCTTGAAGACCTTCAAACAGTATTTGGATCTGTGCTCTGGCAAGCTAGGGGGCCAGTTCGAGTTGTACGCAGAAGTTAGGAGAACGGTGCCAATCAGAAACTGGTTGAGCGCGGTGTCAATGGCGATATTAATGTTTGGAATGCTGCTTGAAGGTAAGCGTCAAAGCCTTGTGAAGGTTGGTGAGGAGTTTTCAAAGCGACGAAAGAAGAGTGGATCCAGAGTTGATTTTTTCAGTTTGATGATAAGCGTGATGCTTTATTTCGCTCGTGGAGAGGATGATCAAACTAGGGCTCATTTCGCTCGACTTATTAAGCAGTGGGGTGTGGAGTTTTCTGGCGATGACACCCCTGCTTGGCAGAGCGACTTTGTTAGACTGTTCCTTGTGCTGTTTCCAGCGCTATTTGAGGTGGAGTTTGGGCGGCAGCTTGCAAGGAATGACGAGATGTACAGGTGGCTCGAGATGCTCAAAAAAAGTGGCCGCAAAGATGCGATTTTGACCGGAGAGCGAGCAGTCCTGACGTTGACCCGAGCCCGCGTTCTCGAGATGGTCAGAGCCAAGGGTGTAAAAATTGTATACGACAAGGCGCTGAGGTCTGCAAAAACAGAGACTAACAAGTTAGTTGAGATACTCATCTACACATGGTTTGGATCGTACTTAGTGCGGTCTGGTACAGGTCGCAGAAGTGACTACCTAAATATTGCGCACAAAATGGCAACGGAAAAAGGGCTGACAGGGCTTTCGGAGTATATCGAAAAGGTCATGGCTAAGGCGAACATTCGTCTTGAAGCGAGCAAACCAGTTGTAACGGATATGGCATCTAGTATTGCGGTGATTGAAAATCCATGGCCAGCGATCGTTATGGAACACATGGACTACATGATTTCTGCCCTGAACTCAGAGTCTGACATCACAAGTTGTGTGGACGATTCAATAAAGATGCTCAAAGCGATATTCCCAGACGCTCCAGTCGTTGTCTTTGTTCAGAATGCATCGAAAAAAGATATTGTGCTCTTTACTGATCAATCTCAGATCCAGACTCAAGGGCTGCTTCGATCTGCAGCACCTTATATGACAATACGTTCAACGCTTATTTTGCACATGAATGTGAGCAACGTAGACACGTATGTGCGGGACGAGGGTGGGCAGGCAGGCGTCAGCCGTATGGATTCAACCGACGAGGGTGCAAAATCGGTGGATCTAGGCGCCACGCAAGTTTTCGCAGATCCAATACCAATCAACTCGACTAGGATGGAGGGGCAGACCATCCATTCAACCGTAAAAGGCGCCTCGTCCCAAACGGCGGAGTCACAGAGTGGCGTTATGGAAGGCATGCAATGTCTTGTTCCGATCAGGGCAGGGGGTGAGACGGTCGGGCTTATAGTATTGAGCGCCATTGATGCTCAGGGATTCTCGACATTTCAACGCGCTAAACGCGATCTCGATCGGTTCGGTGCGCAACTAGGGGTTCTTCTGTCCCATAAGCCTGGGGTCGTTTTTGATGGGTTAAAGGCATCAAGTCGATCAATGCCAGAAAATTTTTCAGTGATGGGCGGCACCTTTTTTGATCCTGTCGAGTGGCTTGGAATAAATCTTCATGGCAAGTTAAGAAGAGAGCGCGAGGCAAGTTGGTATTTGGGTCTAAATTGGACGCAATCACAGTATTTAGTGCTTTATTGCTGCATTAAGGGCGATGTGTTCGATCGTGATCGTTTAGCCATGCTTCTCATGACGCAGGCATTGGTTTTCCGCGAGCTGATTGGGATGATGGGCCAGGCTCGAAGCGATATTATTGATATAAGAAATCAAGTTCAGTCGTTCTTAGCTGGTCAGGGGTTGGCGGGTAGAATGGACGACATAATGCTGTCGTTCAGTCTATTTGAGAAGGATGGTGAGGTTGTCTCTTCCGGGCATTATGGACCATCTAGACCTGTGGTAATGGGGTCTGAAAACCGGGTTACGGCTTTCAACCAAGCGCCGCTTCGTTTGAGGGATGGACGAGATCTGAGGTATTGGGAGATCTTTGCTCCGATCTTAAAAGATAATGTTTTTATTGTGTCATATGATACTAGTCGGATAGACGCAGGTAGTAAAGATGTCGCTGCAGTGCTGACGAGGACAGCTCAGACAACTGAACATAATCGGTCGACAACAAAGCTGATGGAGTCAGCTGCGAATCAGAAAATTCTTCCACGGTATTATCTTACTGTTGTGAGGTCGTGACGATATGAGTAGCGACTGGGCGAGACGCTTGACGTCTAATCGAAGATTTATCTTGGTAACCGGTAAGGGTGGAATTGGTAAAACATTGCTAGCTAGTTCGCTAGCTTTACTGGCTGCCCGCAGCGGGTTACGCGTGCTACTTGTTGAGCAATCTGCAGTTGGTCAGATTGGCCCTTTGTTGGGTCGTGATGGCGTCTCTCATGAAGAGAATTGGGAAGGTAATTTGGGCCTAGCTAATTTCACGGCAGGCGGTAATTTTAAAGACTTCATTACGAAGCACCTTATGAAATCAAACCTGCTGGAAGTTCTTGTTGCTAATAAAATGGTACATAGTTTTTTCACGGCTATACCTGGTTTTGCAGAATTAATGCTTTTGGGTCGAATCTACTATGCAGTGAATTTAGCAAAAAACCCGCCAGACTTAGTTATCATGGATTCTTACGCGTCGGGGCATTTTCTTAGTTTAATGACAACACCTGACGCGGTCATCAATTCTGGGTTAGCGGGTCCCATTATCCAGCAAACTCAAAAAGTAAAAGAATGGCTTGCGGATTCTGGTCAATGCGCGACGATATACATCGCTACCCCTGAGGATCTCGTTGTAAGTGAGGCTTTAGATTTTCTTCCGGTTTTGGAATCTCGATCTCCTGTTCATGTTGACACTATTTTGATGAATCGGTGTGTTAAACATTCGAGTCTTGAAAATGTTTACTCGGAAAATGCTGCAAATATTTTCCTTCAAGAGCGAATCAAGCGACAAGACAAAGCTCTGGATACCCTAAGGATTGGTCTCAAATCCAGGGATTCTGTAAAAAATATTGCCGTGGTTTGTCTACCAGAATTAGGTGCTATTGAGGAGCCTCTAAAATACGATACGGTTGTGTCTTTGTTAGCTGAAGGAGTTGATCAGGTATGAACGATCCCACTACCAGTAACCAGCACTCAATGGGTTCAGACAGTCTTATTCCTGGAACTATTGTTGAGACAATGCTCAGATCTCAGCGCGTTATTGTCGTTATTGGTGCAGGCGGTGTCGGAAAAACGACGTCATCGGTGGCTCTCGCCATCCACGCGGCTCGCCTGGGTCGAAAGGTTGCATTGCTAAGCATTGATCCTGCTAAGCGTCTAGCAGCCGCGTTGGGTATTGAGCTTGGTCATGAGTTGCGTCCTGTGGTTTTTCCAGAATCCGCAAAAATTCCTGGTAGTTTAGCTGCGGCTATGCTGGATCAGAAAGCGGTTTTTGACGGAATGGTTAAAAAACATGCGCCGTCACCTCATATAGCAGATCGAATATTACGAGATCCGCTCTACATTGCAGCATCGACAAATTTGAGCGGCCCACTTGAATACATGGCATTAGCACGCCTTCAAGAACTAGCCGAAAGTGCGGAATGGGATCTGGTCATCCTTGATACACCGCCCGACTCACATGCTTTAGACTTTTTGGCCCGTCCAAATGTCCTCTCAGGTTTTGTTGAAAATAAAGTCGTTTCGCGTTTGTTGAAGCCGGTGGTTTTAGCGGGTCGCGCTGGGTTGGGGCGGGTGATGGCTTTAAGCGAGAAACTTATGGGTGGAATCACGAGCGTGACAGGATTTGGCGCTTTGCGTAGTTTTGGCGAATTTGTCTTGCTTATGCAGGAGGTTATCGATGGATTCCATCGAACCGGTGAGCGGGTGCTGGAGATATTGAAGCGTAATTCAACGAGTTTTGTTCTTGTAGCTGCTCCGCATAAGGCTGCGGCGCGTGCCGCAGCAGCTTTGACCAAGGAATTAGTACAGATGGGTTATAAGCTGGATGGTATAGTGTTTAACAGGTGCCTGCCTGAGCCCGTAATTGCTGACTTAAATACATCTGATCCTGATAAGAATACGATTCTTCGGACACGAGCTAAAGCGGAAGACGCTGTGGTCCAAAGTCTTAAAACCGAAGTCACAAAGTCACAGGGTGATCGAACGATGTGGAATATAAGAATTGAGGATCAAACGGCTGATATACATTCAATGAAGGGTATTTTGGATTTTTCCGAACTGTATGGCCGCCATTGATTTTTCTAAATAGGCGGGAAGATTCTGCCCAGTGAAGCTAACCTGCTTGCCGAGATAAACTAGTCATAAGATATCTACCAGATTTTTTGGAAGCAGGAATACCATTATGACAGTTCGTGGGATCATTTTTTCCGTGGGACAGCCCGTGGTGGGCAGGGTGGAGTCCGTCGGAAGGTGGGCCACCAACTTTCTGACGGATTTCGGGTCTTTTTGTCTCTATTTGGTCGAAATTTCGAAGCAGGCGATGCGAAGGCCAGTTCGGTGGGACTTGATATTCCAGCAGCTTGAGTTCATAGGTAATCAGTCACTCAATATTATTTTGTTAACCGGATTCTTTACAGGAGCTGTATTTGCGTTGCAGATCGGCGGAATATTCCAAATTTTTCGTGCAGAAAGCATTATGGGCGCTGCAACTGGGAAAGCTCTAACCCGGGAGATGGCACCATTAATGACGGCCTTTCTTTTAACAGGACGAGCCGGCTCCGCAATGACTGCTGAGATTGCAACGATGAAAGTTAACGAGCAAGTAGATGCCATGGAGGCGATGGCGGTTGATCCTGTTAGCTATTTGGTGGTGCCGCGAGTTGTTGCAGCGATGTTCATTATGCCTCTACTTTGCGGTATCTTCATTTTTATCGGAACAATAGGCGCTTTCGTAACCGGTGTGGCGGTTTTCGATGTGGATGTCGGAATTTTTATCGATCGGATCAAGTGGATGGTTACGCCACGCGATATATTTAATGGTCTAGAGAAGGCATTTGTTTTTTCTATAATCATTTCTGCGATGGCATGCAGATATGGGCTTAAAGCCAGCGGTGGCGCAAAAGGTGTTGGTCGTGCGACGACCATGTCGGTCGTGATGACGCTGCTGGTTGTTTTGGTATGTGACGTTTTCATCACCTATTTTCAGTTGAGGTTGTGAAATGTCTGCAATTATTGAGTTTAAAAACATTACTAAGAAGTTCGGCTCTCGAGTGGTCCTCGATGATTTGAATTTAGAGATTCCACGAGGGCGTATCACGTTCATTGTTGGCAAATCTGGCGAGGGGAAGTCTGTCACAATTAAACACATTATGGGATTATTGCAGCCTGATGAAGGCCAGATTGTTGTAGATGGTGATGAGATAACTCATTTTGATCATGAGCAATTGCGGCAGTACCGGAAGAAATTTGGAATGCTATTTCAGCATGCCGCACTCTTCGACTCTTTGACAGTCGGTGAGAATGTTATTTTTCCATTAAAAGAGCACACAAAGTTATCTCTGCCTGAAATGCTTAAGCGAGTTGAGAGCGTTCTGGAGCAGGTTGGACTGCCAAATATGCAGCATAAGTATCCGACTGAACTTTCGACGGGGGAGAAGAAAAGGGTTGGACTTGCCAGAGCGCTTGTTGGGCGACCCGATATTATTTTGTACGATGAGCCCACAACTGGAATGGATCCGCTTGTTTCTGAAATGATTGATGAGCTCATAGTTCATGTAAATAAGGAAATCCAGGGTATCACTTCAATAGTAATATCTCATGACTTGAAAGCTGCTTTGGCAACTGGGGAATACATTGTTTTTCTGTATAAAGGCAAAATCGCATTAGCCGGTTCGCCAGACGACTTTAAATCGTCCAAAGATCCGGTCGTTAGACAGTTTTTTAGCGGTAAAGTCGAGGGGCCAATGGAGTTTTTGTGATAGTGCCAAAGTCAGACCATTGCGTCGGACTAAAGACGGGGCCAGGACGGCCGATAATCTGACGGGAATGGTGGAGAGATTTTTATGTGGAAACAGTTAGGTACTGAGTTCAAGGTTGGTGTGTTTACCATCGTGGCTTTGTTCACGCTTGGATACATGCTTTTTGTGTTGAACCCTAACATGTTAAAAGACACAACTCGCAAGGAGTATCACTCGATCCTTCGCGACGCTGCTGGCATCATTCCAAAGACTCACGTTAAAACCAATGGAGTTACAATTGGAAAGGTGAAAGCCGTCGAGCTTCTGGTAAATGCTACAAAGATCATCGTTGAGGTTGACGCGAATATCAAGCTGCCGGTAGGAAGTTGGATGGAAGTGAGAACTCGCGGTTTACTTGGTGATGTTTACTTGGAAATTGTTAGACCGGAGGATACAGGCGAATACATATCTGAAGGTGGACTTATTCCGAAGTCAGAGGACCAAATCGACATGCAAGGCGTGATGGGTTTGGTGGGCAAGATCGGAAAAGATGTTAAGAAGATCACCGAGCGCCTTTCAAATGTTCTAGGTACAATAGAGGGTGAGGAGTCGCTCAAAAATATCGTACAAAATCTTGACAAGACCCTTGCTAATTTTAAAACCTTCAGTGGCAATTTAAACCAAGTTTTGGATGACACAAATAGAGATCGCCTCAATCGTATATTGGCGTCCTTTGACGATAGTATGGCCGAAGTTAAAGGCGCGACTAAAAATATTCGATTGATCAGCGAAAGAATTGAAAAGGGCGAGGGCACCATAGGAAAGCTTGTCAATGATGACTTAGCAATTAAAGAGATTGAGGGTGCAGTTAAGGATCTGCGTGACGTTTTAGGTCCTGCAACCAAAGTTCAAATAACGATTGATGCGCATAATGAGGCGCGCAGAGATAAAACGGGGCAAAGTTATCTTAATGTTATATTTAAGACGAGGCCTGATCGATTTTATCTCGTGGGTATGACAGATGCCCAAGAGACCGTTCGGGACACTAAAACAGAAGACCTTGATAAGGAAGGCGCTCAGGGTGATACCCCCGCTTTTGCAAAGACACGCGAGAGAATTTCGGAAAAAAGAGCGCTCAGGGTTAACCTCCAACTTGGAAAGCGCTGGTATTTTTTAACGGCTCGGCTTGGTCTTTTTGAAAGCACCGGTGGGATTGCAACAGATCTTCATTTTTTCAGAGACAGGCTTAGATTCTCTCTGGAGGCTAATGAATTCAAGAACTATGACAACGAATGGCGACGGGTTGCCAGGTTGAAAGCCTACATGCAAGTCCTGTTCTTCGACCATGTATACCTCATGGCAGGTCTTGATGATATAACTAGGACCCGCAATCCGATCACGTACGAAGAACAAAAGGGCCCTATTCCTTTTGGAGGTCTCGGCCTTGCGTTTAATGATCAGGACTTGAAGTCGTTATTCGGAGCTGCAGCGCTGGCTCGTTGATGATTACATGCGACCTGTCCACGCTCGTTGGGGATCACATAGTTCTAAACGAAATGTTTGTCCCGGGCTGATGGGTCCCACTCCGGCAGGCGTTCCAGTAAATATCAGATCACCTGGCAACAAGTTGTTCGTCCTAGACAGGAATCGAATAATATCAGGAACGCTGAAAATCATTTTCCGGGTGTCGCCATGCTGTCGCAACGCGTTTTCAAGGTAAAAGTTAAACTGAAAATCGGTGACTCCTCTCCACGCTTGAGCCGGTAACATTGGTGTGACAATACTGGCGCCAGCAAAGCTCTTGGCGAGGCTCCAAGGTAGTCCTTTGGCCTTGAGGTCACTTTGTTTGTCGCGGTGAGTCAGGTCGATACCAAGCCCTATCGCATCGATCGCAGTCCATCCTTGAGGTTCGGTACCGAGAGCTACGATCTGTCCGATGCGGACAACTAATTCGGCTTCATAATGCAGGGTTTGGCTTGCATAAGCGACCACACCGTTTTCTAGGCCTCTGATTGAAGACGCAGCCTTGAGAAAGACGACGGGTTCTTCTGAGGGCTCCGGATTCCCGAGTTCGCGAGCATGGTCAGCGTAGTTCCGTCCGATCCCATAAATGGTTCCGACCGGCGCTGCGCCAAGACCTTCAATATTAACCATCAGTATAACCAGTCCGTTACATTATGTGGGTCACCTAATATGAGATGCTCCGATTATGTGTCTACTCGGCTGAGACGTCAAGATTCGCTTGTGGATTTCGACTGTTCATGGGTTCCGCTCGCAAAGTCGTTGCGTAGAGGCCGCTCAGCAAAGCTAGAGCTAAGAAGAGCTTCATGGGGTCAGGCATAGAAAACCTCGCCAGGTAAGCAGTTGCCGAAAACTCCAAAAACAAATCATGAATGGTCTAAAGGCACGCCCGTTAGCCTAACTGGAAAGAACGGCGTTCGAATTTATCCGAATCGACTGTGCCTGGTGCTGAAGCTGTCCACGGAACTGACAAAAGAGTTTTTGCCTTTGGTCGTTTTGATGTCTGAATCAACAACGCTGTCTAACTCGCTATTTGAGGCTTTGCGACGAATAAGCTTGCCTTCCTTTTCCTTCTGAACGTATCTGATAACCTTTGTGGATTCTAAGTCGCGGATGTTACTTAGATTGTAATCGGCATCAGTTTTTACAAGGCCGTGATCCCAATCATATTGCAGTTCGTCCGCAATTTTTCTGATTTTTCGCGCGTTTCGCCACCTGATTATAACAAAAGGTAGAAGTATCGCTAGTAGCCCGCCGCCTGCAAGTCCTGCGGTGATCGTTTCCCTCTCAAATCGCTTCGGAGGGACTCCGGTCACAGTGATAGACGTCATGCTTGCCCAAGCGGCTTCAAAATTGGCTGGATTCGTAAAGTTAGCGGCGAGATCTGTATAGGTCAGCATATAAGACTTTTGATCTCCTGAAACAACAACGTGCATGAGCATCATCGGGTAATTATTAGCCGTCAGCTGAGAAAACAGAACGACTCCGTCGTTTTTACTCATGTAGTCAAATAATTTAGCTTCAGTGAACGAGAAATCCTTTAATGAGGGATCTCGTGCAATCATTTTTGTGATGTCTGATTTTATTTCGGCGATCGCGTCGGAGTCGATATACCTTGGTCTGTTGACCGTTATCATCGAAATGTTACGTTGGAATATGGGCTTGGAGTAATCGATTGGCCCGCGCGTCTCGGGCAGTAATTCTTTCATGACAAGACTCATGCCTAGGCTTTGACGTTCGATTTGCCATCCCGAAATTGGCGTCAGGGTCACATCACCACTCAGGGTAATTCGCGATCCATTTGACACCTCTATTTGACCTGACGAACTCGCGCTTGCAGGCTCGGCCGAAATGGCCACGCCGGCAAAACCACAAAGACCACTGAGGATGATTAACGATGTCGCAAGCGTCATTTTAGAAATACGTATGCGAAGTTTTCTTTTCATAGGTCACCTCAACAACAAGCTCAATTCCACAACAGCTACTGCAACGGCCGACCCGATTAGGGTCAGAACCCCTTTTTCAAGGGATATTAAAGCTTTTACATTAAAATTTATATAAATCAAGTGATTTTAATTTATTTATATAAATATCTTTTAAAATCACCACCCGAGAAGACTGTCCCCGTTCGGACCTGAATTTCAGCAATGAATAAGGGATTTTTATAAAATGACTGGCAGGTGTTGGGTTTATTCATACCGTGGTACGTACAAAAAAACCCGGAGATCTGAAGACCCCCAGGCATCTAGATGATAAATAGCGCGTTGCTGATCGCGGGCTCAATTTTAAGTAGCTGAAATCATTGTGGAATGACGACTTCAATCGTGGCATCACTCGTGGCATCAGGAGTTCCCTTTAACAAAGAAACGTCTGGCAAGGCGACAGCCCCTGCAATGCTTCCATCTGTGGTGGCCCCGCTCGCCCAAGACCCTAAATAAAAGTCACTGCCGCACTGGACACCAATGTTCCGACACGACGTATTTTTGGAGTCTGGGCTAACCAGGTTGGCAAACTCACAGGAGCCTTTTCCCGTAGCTTGCCCGGGTTCAAGCATGGCCACGTTATTCATAAGGGCTGGTGAACATTGAATTGTGCATGTGCAGTTTGCGATGGGATTGGGTGAGGCTACGTTAATGCGCAATTTCCAGACCATGGCAGCGGGTGCGGGGGTTTCCGAGTTGGGAATAGTGGGTGGTGAAATATACTTCTGTTGCACAAACGCCAGACCGGAAAGCTTGCCTTCTGAGCTACCGATTTTTACTTTTTGCGCTATGTACATTAATCCCGGCTCCGAATTCCAGTTCGCAACGCCTACGTCGGTTTTACCAGCCTCGACGCGTACATCGCAGAGGTCGTCTTTTTTTACGCCCTGAGCCTGAAATGCGACGACGTTGGATTCATTTTTGACCCCATTGGCGCTGCCAAGGCCGCATGCAGTGAGAGTATAAACGAGCTCACTTCGCGCTTGGTCAGCTGGTCGCAAGCCCACGATCTGCATATCAACATTTACGGTGTCAACGGTGTTCGTTATGGGCTTCAATGTGGTGCGACAGCCGAGAATTGAAATAGCAAAAAAGGATGCCACGGCGAGTTTGTTAACTTTTGCTGAAAGTGTGATCATTGCGAAGCCTCCAGATCTTTAAATGACCTTGACGGTGAAAAAAAAACGATGGGCCCGACTTGACCCGTTGACTTTAAACTTGTGATTGGCACAGTAGCAGTAGAGTATCAAAAATCTCATGAACTTGTAAGTATTTCGAAAGGTTCATATGTCATTGATCGAGGTCGAGGGACTTTCAAAGTTTTACGGTTCCCAAGCGGCGGTTCAGAACGTTAGTTTTAAAATAAACGAAGGGGAAATTATTGGTCTTTTGGGTCTAAATGGTGCCGGAAAAAGCACAATTCTAAAAATACTTGGATCATTTCTTTTGCCCTCAGCGGGATCCGCCGTGATGGGGGGCTTTTCAGTTGAGTCAGACGCACAAAAAGTTCGTGAATTGATTGGCTATCTTCCCGATCGTCCACCGCTCTATGATGACATGAGAGTCGTTGCCTACCTTCGCTACGTAGCCAAACTGAAGAATGTGCCTTCGGAGCTCGTGGATACACGACTTGCGGATGTGCTGGATAAAACAAACTTAAACGAGGTGGCATGGTCTCCTTTGGGCGAGCTATCTCATGGTTTTAGACAGCGCGTCGGGATAGCCCAGGCCCTCGTGCACAACCCTCCGATTATTATTTTGGATGAGCCAATCAATGGACTTGATCCCGTACAAATTGTGGAAATGCGCGATCTTATTTTATCCCTCCGAGGTAAGCATACCGTTATTTTATCGAGTCATATCCTGTCGGAAATTACCAAAACCTGTGATCGCATCCTGATTATCGATAAAGGCTGCCTCGTCGCTGAGGGGCAACAAGCAGACCTCCAAAAAACTCACACAAGGGGGTTTAAGGTTGTGGTTGAAGTCCAGGGACCCGTGCCCAGGCAGGATCTGCTCCGAATTGAAGGTCTGACGATCTCAGAGGAGACCCCAAATCTTGATACTGGTTCGGTAGTCATCAAGTTTGATTGTCAAAGTGATCTTCGTCCACATATCGCACAGGTATTAATAAACTGCGGCGCTAGACTTCTTGAAATGCGAAGGGACCGAGATGGGCTGGAGGAGGTTTTCATGAATCTTGTTAAGTCCAGCCAATTAAACTAGGACACAAGAGTTAGGAGGCTCAGTGAATAAAACGTGGCAAATTGCATCAAGGGAGCTGACATCCTACTTTAGCACGTGGATGGGTTACATCATTGTTGCAGCAGCATTAATCATCGATGGTCTTTTATTTAACGCATTTGCGGTAGGTAACGGAGCTAAACTCTCTGCTGACGTGCTTGAAGGTTTTTTTTATTTTTCAAGCGGCATGAGTATGGTGGCGGGAATTTTGCTGGCGATGCGTCTCGTTGCAGAGGAAAAACAGAATGGAACAATCGTGTTGCTCTATTCGTCTCCTCTTTCGGAACGCCAAATCATTTATGGGAAGTTCCTCTCGGCATTCCTTTTTTCCATGGTGATGCATGGCGTGTCTATATATATGCCGGCGCTTATCATGGTTCATGGAAAAATATCTGTAGGTCACGTGCTCGCTGGTTATACGTCATTGGCGCTACTCGGCGGATTGACAATTTCCATGACCTTGTTCGCATCGACTCTGGCTTCAAACCAGCTTGTTGCAGCGGTCGGCGGTTCGTTCATCGTGATGATATTTCTGACGCTTTGGATGGTCGCAAAGATCGTGGATCAACCATTTAAGGACCTGTTCTCTTGGTTGGCGATTCATCATGATCATTTCACGCCTTTTGGTTCAGGGATCGTTAATCTGAAGGATTTGGTCTTTTATATTGGGATGATCGTCTTTTTTCTTGAAAGTTCGACAATGGCTCTCATAGGTCGGCGATGCCAGGGATGAGCGAACGTTTATGAATGAGAGTTTTAGGAATGCTTGAATGAATACTGTGACGATTTTTCAAAGTTTGAGATTGTGGTTCACCATCGTGGGCGCTTGCTTGACGTTTTTGGGTGAGCGATATTTTTTTGCAGATCCCGCTCATTGGTGGTTGAGTGGTTTAGGTTTAGCGTTGATGGTCTTGGGAGTGATTGCTGCGGTTTTTTGCGGCGTGAGTGCCAAGTCAAGCGGTTTTCTCCGCGAACTTCCAGGGTGGCGTCTCTGCCTAGCATGGCAAAGCCTGCTTCTGATTTCGTATCTATGTTATTTCATTTATTCAGCTTTGATTGCAGGTCGAGCACAGCCCTCCACGTTTATGGAAAAGGGTTTGCTCGCACTATGGGTTGTCTCAGGTATTTTGTCAGTTTTCCTCGGGGTTGGTACTGAGTGGGCCTATGTCAAAAATGGGCGCGGCGAATTGGCGGAGCCACAAAGAGTTAAACTATCAGCAGCGAATTGGTTTCGTGTCGGGATTTTATTGGTGATTATTGCATCCATGAACTACGTGGCAGTGAGGCAAAACGTGGTATGGGATTTGAGTTACCTGAAAACTAGTAGCCCGAGTCAATCCACCGTCCAGTTGATGGACACCCTTCCTCGGCAGGTGGATGTGGCCCTTTTTTTTCCAAGTGGTAACGAGGTTTTGTCAAAAGCTCGCTTGTATTTTGAGGAGCTTAAAGGTCGTGGCGATAAGCTTTCAATCAACATTTACGATATGGAAATTAACCCGGTGGAGGCCGAGGCGTTTAAAGCTAGCCGTAACGGCTTGGTTGTGCTCCGATCAGACGGACAGACGGAGCGAATTGATCTCGGAGTCAATCTTGAGGGGGCAAGAAAGGGTCTTAAGAATCTTGACGGGGAATTCCAAAAAGCTTTGCTAGCTATCACGCAGAAGAAAAAGGTTCTTTATTTTACCCGTGGCCATGGCGAGTTAAGCTGGGTAGCGGATAGTAAGGAGTCCGGGGGGGTGCAAACCATATCGCGGCTCGAAGAATTCCTCAGAAGCTCCGGGTACACGTTACGTTTCTTTGGTCTAAGTGACGGCGCTGCCAATGGTGTTCCCTCTGATGCTGACGCCGTTGTGATCGTGGGTGGCGTTCATGCGTTTATGCCCGAAGAGGCCCGTTCTATCAAAAGTTATGTGGAATCCGGCGGTAAGTTATTCGTTCTGCTGGATGTTGATGTTCCAACGCAGGATGTGTTGTCCCCAGGCGTGAGAGACGCTTCAAAAGACCCTCTCGTGAAATGGCTTAAAGAAAGTGGCGCTGATTTTCAGGCAAAAGTTCTTGCTAATGAATCAAATCATGCAAGAGGGACTGGAACTAAAGCAGATGTGTGGTTTTTGTTTTCAAACATATTCACTTCTCATGCATCGGTGCAAACGCTCGCAAAAAACGATCAAAGAGCGGCTCTTATTTTTCTAAAGTCAGGATATTTTATGTCAAAAGATAGTAATCCTGCTTGGACGGTCTTCGATACGGTGCGGTCATTATCGGATACGTTTGTCGACGAAAATCGGGATTTTCGCCTTAATGAGCCTGCCGAGACGCGCGAGCCCCGTGTGATTGGATTAGCAATGGAGCAAAAAATCCCCAAAGATTCTGGCGAGTCGGCTGGTCGTATTGTTGCATTTGCGGATGCCACGTTAGTCAGTGATGCGCTTATAGGTAATCAGGCCAATATCGTTTATTTTTTGGATTCGTTGCGTTGGCTGTGGGGTGAGTCATCCGTGTTAGGTGTGGCGGATTCAGAAGAAGATATCCCCATTCGGCATTCAAATAAGGAAGATGTCGTGTGGTTTTATGGGACCATTGTCCTTGTTCCAGCATTTGTTTTACTAGCCGGTCGATTCGCCACCTCGAGATCTAGAAGGTCCAGAGGACGTGTTAGAAAAAGTTAGCTTTAAAAAATTTCTTTCTGGAGTCGGTTATGAAGACTTTGGTTAACTCAATTGGTTTATGGCTTATGATCATGTTTGGGTCGTTGAGTTTGGCGTATTGGGCTTCGATTCCGAAGAGGGCTGATGCTGGTCAGCGGGCCACTCAAAATCTAGTCGTGGATTCTATGGAGCGTGTCGAGCTGTCTTTCGGGGGGAGGACGGTCGAGGCTAGTAGGGAAAGCAAAACACCATCAAGATGGTGGATCATAAATAACACTGTTGAGGCAGCCGATGGCGGCGCGAAGGAGCAGCCTGAAAAAAAATCGCGATTCCTAGCTTCGGAGAAATTTATGGATTATCTGCGTCTGATATCGACTTTTCCAGCGATTCGTGAGATCGGCCCTGTTGGTGTTGATAAATTAAATAGTTTTGGGTTGGACTCTCCCTCGGGCTCAATCGTCGTTAAGAGTGCTTCGGGCGTCATGGTGGATTTTTCACTTGGAAAGCAGCCTTATGGTGCGAGGTCGTATTATGTTATGCGAGCATCTGACAAAAAAGTTTTTTTGGTGGCTGCCGATGTGATCGATGATTTCTTGAAGCCTGAAGCTCGTTTTTTTGAACGTAGAGTTTCTGTTGATGCGTTAGAGTCGACTCAGTCGATCGCTATCACTATGGATGGGAAAACCAAGACATTTGTTCGCTTAAATCCGTCGGACAGTCGAACGTCTCAATGGACGGAGAAGGGCAGTCAAACGCCCGTCCCTGCTATCGGCACTTGGCTTGAAAAATTTTCAGAGATCCGAGCTGCATCCTACGTAGATGACGAGGTTCGAACGTCGCTCAGAGGGCGTCCACCCAGCCTTTTAATTCAGTCCATCGATAAAAAGGGGAATTCCCATTCGGTCGCATTGTTTATGGTTTTGGCGTCCGATAAGTCTGAATACTACGTTATGAGTGATTTTTTGGGCTGGCCCGTAAAAGTGGCAAGTGCACGGTCGGAAAACATTCTGAAGGATGCTCAGCTTTTCTTCCAGAACTAGCTTCTCAACTCAAGCAAAAGCATAGCAATTTAATCTTTTTTGTGTGTTTACCAAATCATCGTTGTGCTGGCTCAATCGTCGCTTGATCTATGATCGGTGACGTGTGCGGGCTTAAATTATGTGCTAAATACCTTGTATGGTAGTATTTACAAGGGTATCAATCCTTTCGGGGGCGACGGATGGGTCTTAGGATTTCGACGAACGTCTCGTCATTAACAGGACAGCGTCATTTGAGGGACACCAGGCAATTGCTTGATCGTTCCATCGAGCGGCTGTCCAGCGGCTACCGGATTAATCGTGCCGGTGATGATGCTGCTGGTCTCGGGATCTCTGAAAAGTTAAGAGCAAAAACGCGGGGGCTCGTTCAAGCCCAGCGTAACGCGTCAGATGGTATTTCACTCATTCAGGTGGCCGAGGGTGGCTTGGGTGAAGTTCAGAACATACTGGTGCGCCTGCGAGAGCTCGGAGTTCAGGCGGCCTCTGACACTATTGGTCAGCGTGAGCGACGCTATCTTAATGAAGAGTTTCAAAGTCTCAAAGCCGAGATTGACCGCATTGCCAATTCAACTGAATTTAACGGCACATATCTCCTCGACGGCACTGGGGGGGGCTTAGACCTTCAAATAAATACCGGTGGTGATAATATTCTTGGGGTTGATCGTTTGAGCTTTGATGCGTTTCGTTTGGACGTGAACGCTGACCAGCTCGGCCTTGAAGAGGCAAATGTTGCGGACAAGAATGGCGCGCAGCGCTGTTTGGCTTTGGTAGATGGGGCCTTGGAGTCGGTGTCTTCTGTCCGTGGTGAGCTCGGTGCTATAGAAAATCGTCTCGAGTCGACTATCCGTAATATTTCTATCAGCGTGGAGAATCTCACTTCCGCTCGTAGTCGTATTAAGGATGTCGACGTCGCGGACGAGACTGCCGAATTAGCCAAATACAACATTCTAATGCAGTCAGGCATTTCAGTTCTGACCCAAGCTAACAGCATACCTCAGATGGCTCTTGCTCTTCTGAAGGAATGATCGAGCAGTCGCAGTCACATTTATATAGAGTCAAAACCCCAAATAAAACTTCTTGCTGTCGCCGCCAGCGCATCGGGTCCTTTAGTCCCAATTGGTAATCCAAGCGCCATGGGGCAGTCGGATTGGTTCACGCTGTAAAGCTTCAAAGTCTCTTGCCAAGGGGAAGGTAGCCCCGCGGGTGCGATGGTCTGGAGCTCTGGAAGGCCCCACTGAGAGATGATAGCTTGGATGTCTCGTACCAATTCAAGTCCCGACGCAGACCCCCACTCGTGAACAATGCCTTGCATATCGGAGCCTCGTCCGATGGCCAACCAGCTAACAATTCGGGAGCCATGACGGCGGATCAATAAAGCAGTATTAGGAATGTTAAGCAAAACCCTGAATTCGGGGACGGTTCGTCCAAGATTCCACTCCAATTTTGGACGGAGATCCAGCATGCGTTCAAGGTCTAAATCAGTGAGACTATCGGGTGATACCCTTGTGATACCGGTGATCAGTTGCGTGTCTTTGAGCTTAAATGTAAATCTTGATTCCCGGCCAATCGACGAAAAACCGAGTTTTTGGTAGAATTGCAACAAGTCGCTCCATAATACCAGGGCTTCAATATCATGCGATTTTGCAACGTCTATGAGGTGATTAAACAGTTTGGTCATGAAGCCGCAGCCTCGGTATTTTGAATCTGTTGCAACGTTGCCTACGAAGCCGAGTTTCATGGCGCGTTGACCAGAGCGATGAGTGAGCATACGGGGCCAAAGGCTGGCGTGAGCTGCTATGTTTTCGCCGGAATAGAGGCACCAACTTGTAGAGGCGCTCTTTTCAGTCAATACCAAAGGATACTCGCACCGGTATTGCCAGTCTAGCTGATGGTCGCGCAGAGACGATGCAAGCAGGTGATCCCTACGCTCCAGGTCAGAGGTTGTGCTCGGATTTTGAATTTTTAGTTTTTCGTCTGTAGTAGTTTGCATCGTCTACCGTTCAGTCAAGTACGCTCTCGATTGTATCATGTTTGTCGTTTTTTTTCAGTTCTGGGAGGTGAATCAGTGGCTATACGTATGACAGGGGTTGGCGGCGGTTTTGACCCCAAACTTGTAGAGCAGCTCATCGAAGCAGAAAAGATACCCGTAGAGTCTGCAAAAAAACGCAAAGAAAAGTTTACAACTGAAAAAAAAGAGATGGATAAGCTTAATGGCTTTATCAATGATTTGGACTCAACGCTGAATGGGCTAAAGTCCCGTGCCGATTTTTTCAAAATGAAGGTCGAGTCATCTCATCCAGATATTATGGACGGAATTTGTAAAGCGGATGCTCTCATTGGCACCTACGAGTTTGAAGTTCGAGGTGTGGCAAGGTCCGATAAGCAACTGGCCTATGGTTTTCCAGATAAGGATAAGACAGCTGTTGGATTCGGTTATATGGAGATCGAACGAGAGGATAAAAGTCCAGCCGCAATTGAGATTTCTCCTGGTTCAACTTTGGATGATGTCGCTCGACAAATCAATGATGCTGACGCCGGTGTCAGGGCTATGGTCATCAATACAAAATATAATCCAGATAGTTTTAGGCTTTTAGTCGTTAGTGAAAAGTCAGGACAGGAAGCGCGTATCAAATTGGATGAGGACACCACGTTTCTTGAGTTTCAGAATCAGGTTGCGGGGCAGAATTTAGATGTGCTTTTTGAGGATGTCCCCGTGACCGATGAGGATAACACGCTGGATGAGTTAGTTGATGGCGTCACATTCAACATCAAGCGTGCAGAGGCAGGGACAAGAGTTCAACTGAACATCACTCACGATGTGGATAAGACATTAGAGGGTATTAAGGCATTTGTTGAAAAATTCAACCAACTAAGTGCCTTTGGGCATGGTCAGTACAAAGAGGATCCAGAGACAGGTCAGCGCGGGGTTCTCGCGGGAGAACAGTCGCTGTCTACGGTTCTGAGAGGCGTTCAAGGCGTTATTGGTAATAACCGAATTAACGGCGAAAAGTTCCAGACTCTTGCTGATATCGGCATCACAACTGACCCTAAATCCGGAAGCCTGTCTTTGGACGAGGCTAAAGTTAAGGCGGCTTTGACCGAAGATTATGAAGGCGTTGCTCGATTGTTCATTCGTGGGCGCGACTCTCAGGGTGTTGCAGAAGCTATGGCTACGAAGCTTAAGCAGTTGCGGGATCCGGGAAGTGGTGCGGTAAAGAGCCGGATTCGCGCTCTTGAAAACATCATCAAGTCGCAAGACGAGGATATCGCAAAGCGAGAGCAACTGGCTGAGAGTAAAGGTGAGACGATTCGTAGACGTTTTGCCTCACTGGACAGTCAGATCGCGAATATGCAATCCCAGGGTGGGATTCTCGCGGCACGCATGGGTGGACAACCTCCGACGGGCGGAGGTGGATAAACGTCTTAGGATAGAGACGTAGAAAAGGCAGGGGAGCGGTCATGACGAATCCTTACAAGCAGTATCAGAAGACACAAGTTGTAACCGCGAGCCGAGAAAAAATTCTTCTTATGTTATATGAAGGCGCGATTCGATTTACGAAACAAGCTCGCGTCGCGATGAACGATAAAAAGGTTGCTGAAAAAGGCAAAGCGATCAGTAAAGCCACAGCGATTCTCAGTGAGCTTATGGCGACGCTTGATTTCAAGATCGGTGGTCAGCTCGCGCAAGATCTAGAAAATTTATACATCTTCATGATCGATAAATTAATCGAAGCTAATGTTCACAACAAAGTGGAGTGCCTCGACGAAGTTGAAAAGCTTCTCAACACTCTCTATACAGCTTGGAAAGATGTGATCGAAAATCCACGGCCAGATGGTGTGCCATCCCCAACGCTACAACCAGAAGAATTTAAAAAATACCAGGAACAACTTGCGGCCACTGACGAAGATGGTCGGGAAAACAAGCGTTCTGGCGAAAAAGAGCAATCCAGAGGAAACCTGAAAGTCGTGGCTTAAACGGCTTATCAGTTGGTAATCTGCCAAAAGACGGGAGAATATTCACACTGACTAGGTAAAATTGGCCAGCCGCAGTCCCTGCGGCTGGCTTTTTTTGCCGTAAAAATCGCAAATCCTTGAAAAGTTGCAACCTTCACCAATGAGTAAACAAGGCTTGCTAGTATCAAAAATACGAGTCCGAGTTATTTTAACGATTCGTTGAACCGTAGGAGGAAATCATGCCTATTTCACAAGCGCTGTATACGGGTGTAACCGGGATGTCAGTTATGGCTGACGGTATGACGGTTGTTGCCAACAACATCGCCAACGCCAGCGCCAAGGGCTTCAAGAAAGACCGCGCGGAGTTTGAGGACATGCTCTCAGCTGACAGGTCTACTGGTAGTGGTACAGGCCAGCTTGGTCGTGGTGCCTTGCTGAGGTCTATCCGTACCATCCATACCCAAGGCGGTTTGGCGGTAACGGATAACCTAACCGACTTAGCTATTCAGGGCGAAGGATTCTTCGTTGTAAAAAACATGAACTCCGAGGCATCTGATTCTGCGGGTAACTTTTATACTCGGGTTGGCTCCTTCGTGTTCGACAAGGATGGTTTCTTGGCAGAACCGTCTGGCGGTCGCGTCATGGGGTATATGGCAAAAAATGACGGAAGTCTTGGCTCTCGCTTGGAAGAGATTCGTATTGATACCAATGCTATTGCTCCTAGAAAGACAGACAAAGTCACTCTTGACTTGAACTTAGACGCCCGTATTAAGCCAACCGAGGTCGAGTTTGATGTCAATAACCCTGAGGCGACATCTCAGTTTAACCATACGATTACCGTTTTTGACTCCCACGGTCGCGGTCATCCCATGACGGTGTTTTATAACCGAGTCGAGACCAGTGACGGAATGGAATGGAAGTGGAATGCTTGTTTCCCAGGCAAAGACATCGACGGGTCATCTCCAGACCAGGAATTGGTAGTCGGCCCAACGGGTTCGATTAAATTTGATAGCAAGGGAAATTTGATTGAAGAGATCAATGATGGTGGGGTCGTCAATTTTGGAGATGGCGCTGAAGCGGGGCAAGTCATCGAGTTCGACTTCGGAAAGAATCTTGGCTCTGAAAAAGGTGATGGTACCAATGCCACCCGATGTATCTCGGCCAAGAGTGTAACAAACTACCACAGCCAAAACGGTTATGAGACTGGTAATATTAAAAATCTCAAGATTGAACTGGATGGCACAATTCGTGGTCTGTTTACAAACGGAATCCAGCGAAACCTTGGTGCACTGGCTCTGGCAAGTTTTGAGAATATCGATGGACTCAGCAAGGCTGGTGGTAACAAGTTCTACGAGACCCGTGACTCTGGTCCTGCAAAGCTTGGTATGGCATTGAGTGGTTTGCGTGGTTCGATCGTATCGTCAACGCTTGAGGAGTCCAACGTAGACTTGGCACAAGAATTCGTTAACATGATCATGACGCAGCGTGGATTCCAGGCGAACAGCCGGTCCATCACTACAGCCGACTCCATGATTGAAGAGGTTGTAAACTTACGCCGTTAATTTGATTCCTTCTGAGGTTTGGTTAAATTAAGAGGGCACCCATTTGGGTGCCCTCAATTTTTTCACAGATAATTAATGGTCTAGGATGCTTTGCTGACCTTGGCTTTGGGTGGGCTCAGGAAGAGAAAATAACTATCAGCCATGGCGTCAAAAATGAGAGGCCGCAGGCACTTCCCACAGTTCCTCTCTGGTGGCTGGTGTGCAAGCAACGTGTGACCTTCCTTCAAAACATCAATCAACTGTTCGACGTCACCATGTTCTTCACAAACGTACGGAGCGTGGAATGTGGAAACGGTTCCTTTGCCTAAAGACTCAGGCACCATGTTTAATTGATCGACCATCGCAATGGAGCACTTTGTGAAGTTTAGGGAGCCGATCTCGCCAAAATCACGGATGAGAAACACCCACTCTCGAACTCCGCAGGAATTGAAATTTGATATGCCTTCCAAATCCAAAACGATGGACGCAGCTTTTACGCGAGGCACATCGCTATGTCTGAACGAATCGTCCACGTCGCCGGTGAACTTGTAGATGACAAGGTCTTTAGACTCGTTAATTTCAACCTTTAAACTGCCAAGCGATAATGTCCTGGACATACCATCTCCCCTCAGAAACTCCCGGATTCTTACAAAAGCTCCTTCGGCTCATGGGGCGAGATCTTGAATCCATCTGGCGTTACGGGGTCATAAAAACATAAAATTTAATGTTTAATTACATATGGTTGCGGGCGCGGCTAATCGGGTGTTTTCACTCCTTTGGTCGGCCGATTAAACGCGACTTAATCGGCCCTTCCGCGCGGCCAGCCGTATCTAGCTAGCGCACCCAATTCTTCTTCGATTCTAAGTAATTGGTTGTACTTGCAAATTCTGTCAGTTCGACTTGCGGATCCTGTTTTGATCATGCCGCAATTTGTTGCCACAGCAAGGTCTGCGATCGTCGTATCTTCCGTTTCGCCTGATCTGTGAGACGCAATGGATGTGAAGCCGTGGGTCTTCGCCATTTCAATAGTTTCTAATGTCTCAGTCAGCGTTCCAATTTGATTTACTTTAATCAGGATCGAATTTGCAGCCTTTCGCTCAATACCGTCCCGCAGGCGTTTAACGTTCGTGACAAAGAGGTCATCACCGACAACCTGAACGCGATCGCCGATTTTCTTCGTCAGCGCGATAAAGCCGTCCCAATCATGTTCGTCCAAACCATCCTCAATCGACACGATGGGGTAATCCTTACTGAGTTTTGTTAGAAAGTCGACCATCCCGCTCGAATCTAAAGTTTTTCCCTCACCATCTAGATGATACTTTTTATCTTTGCAGAAGCTGGAAGCAGCCACGTCTAGTGCAAGCGCAATGTCTTTGCCTGGTCGAAAGCCCGCCTTTTCGATTGCTGTCATGATGACATCAAGAGCTTCGGCATTACTTTTGAGGTCAGGGGCAAAACCACCTTCATCGCCCACGGCAGTGTTTAATTTTCGTCCATGCAAAACTTTTTTGAGAGCGTGAAAAATCTCAGCGCCGTAGCGTAGTCCCTCACGAAATGAGGGAGCGCCCCATGGCACAATCATAAACTCCTGGAAGTCCACATTATTATCAGCATGGGCACCGCCATTAATAATATTCATCAATGGGACCGGCAACGTCACGGATCTTGATCCGCCAATGTATCGGTATAGGGGCAGGGCAGCAGCCTCGGCTCCGGCGCGCGCGCAGGCTAGCGAAACGCCTAAGATTGCGTTGGCGCCGAGTTTTGATTTGTTATCCGTTCCGTCCAGTTCAATCATCATGTGATCGATGGCGGCTTGATCCTGTACATCCATGCCGAGAAGTCGTGGTGTTATCAATTCCTTCACGTTGCGAACGGCCTTTAGAGTGCCTTTACCTAGGTAGCGACTTTTGTCACCGTCTCTCAGTTCACAGGCTTCGTATTCTCCAGTGGAAGCCCCTGAAGGCACGGCAGCTCGTCCAAAATAGCCGCTGTCGGTGCCTACCTCGACTTCGACGGTTGGATTACCTCGACTGTCGAGTATCTCGCGTGCGTTAACAAAGCTGATTGTGGTCATTTTTTAATCCTCACTCGGTTTGTCAAGAGGTCTTAGACTGGCTTTTCAACCGTCAAATCGTGTGCTCGATACTCTAGTGGAAGTCCGACGGTTGTCAATTAGCATTTATATCAAAATATTCGGGACTTTTGCCTTGCCCGGCTGTGCAGATCATGCGTAAATTATGGCACTTAGCCTACATGTGTTCAAAATTTGTAGTAAACGATGTTGGCGTTGCAGAAGTAATGCGAAATCAAACTTTCCTTGGGGGTCGAGTTGCCATGAAAACAGGTTTTAACAAAGAGAGCTGGAAAAATCTCTTACCAGATTCATATGATTGGGCCTCAAAGGTAAAGTTGGATACCGTGACGGATGTTGTCAACGGTGCGACGCATGTCGTGGCTCTGGCAGAAGCAAAGGATGGAGACGAGTCCATTAACCTCAACGCTCCCGCACTGAGCGCCGATCTTCAAAAAAAGATCACTGGTACCGTCGCTTCGATTGGCTGGAAGGGCGCAGGTAATTATGTTTTGAGCCTAGATGGAATGTCTTTCATGCTGGTCGCTCCGACGAAAGTTAAAACAACAAAGCCTCAAAAAAGCCGTGCTTTAGGTCTTGAAGTGGCCAGTGCCCTAAAAAACCTAAAGGTCTCCCGTTTGGTATTTTGCAAAGCAGATGGCCTGTGTACGAAAAGTGTTTTTGATGGTCTTGCGATGGGTCTCTACGCGCAAGGATCATTTAAAGGAACAAAAAAAGATAATTCCAAGCCATCTCTTGTCTCTCATGTCTCGTTCCTCGGAGGTAAGCTTGATGTGGACGATGAGAAGCATTTGCGATCGATGTGTAAGGCGACAGCCTTAACCAGGTTTATGCAGGATGCGCCAGCCAACTGGTTTAATCCACTCAGGTTTGCTGAGATCGCGGACGATGTCTGTAAAGAGCACGGCGTGAAGATCTCGATCCACGACAAAGCATCTCTACAGAATCTTGGAATGGGTTCTTTCTTAAGTGTGAATGCTGGGTCGATCAATGAGCCGCGCATGATCGTGATAGAGATTGACGGGGTTGATAACTCGAAAAACGTAGCCCTGATCGGTAAGGGGCTGACGTTTGATGCGGGCGGAGTGTCCTTGAAGCCTGGTGCTGGAATGGAAGAGATGAAGTACGACATGTCGGGCGGTGCTGCCGTGCTCGGTAGCGCGCTGTATTTCAGCCAAGTAAAGCCGCCCGTTAAGGCGATTTGTATTATCGGTGCAACTGAAAACCTTCTCAGTGCGTCGGCCACCAAGCCAGGTGACGTTGTTGTTGCCATGAACGGTAAGACCATTGAAGTTCAAAATACCGATGCTGAAGGGCGCTTGGTCTTAGCAGACTTGGTTCACTACGCGAATGTTACATACAAGCCAGAGATGATGATCGATGTAGCAACGTTAACCGGTGCTGTTCTTATTGCGTTGGGTACAGTGGGAGCTGGTGTCATGTCGAACGATGACAGCACGGCAGAACATGTGATTCGCGCAAGCAAAGAGATTGGTGAACCGTTTTGGCAATTGCCGTTGTGGCCCGAGCTCGAATCAGAGACAAAGGGATCTACGGCCGACTTAAACAATATTGCCAAACCCTCGGTTAAAGCTGGAACGATTATGGGTGCTATGTTCATCAAGGAATTCGTGGGCAATACAAAGTGGGCTCATCTTGACATCGCCGGCACTGGCTGGAATTGCAAGGCGACTGGTTTTCCGTCTAGTGGCGGCTGCGCTTATGGGCTTAGGACCATGGTGGAGTCCGTGATGAGGTTTGGCAAGTAGTTTGGACATGAGTCAATCACCTCTGATTTTATTTGATATGGATGGCACGCTGCTCGATACGCGTCTGGATATTGCACGAGCGGCAAATGGTGCGCGCAAGGAGCTAGGCTTGCCGCAGATGACGGTTGACGAAGTCGTACGCGCCGTGGGTGATGGTGTTGATTTGTTTGTGAGTCGTGTGACCTACCCGAAAGACGATGAACGGTTTGGGCATGCTAGGCGTGTTTTTTTGCGTCATTACGAGGAGAATGTCATTGGCGAGACGATCCCGTATGACGGAGTCGTCCATTTATTAGATGAACTAGTCAGACTCGCTGTACCCATGGCTATTGTGAGCAACAAGCCGTCCAAGCTTGTTGATGCTCTGGTGCGACACTTTAAGTGGCAAAAGTATTTCAAAGCTTGGCTCGGTGGTGATTCCGCCAGTCGCGCTAAACCCGCCCTGGAGCCGCTTGTTATGGCGCGCGACATGGCGGGTCTTGCTTGTGAGTATCCGCTCGTGATGGTGGGGGACGGGGACCAGGATATCATGGCGGCCAAGGCAGCTGGCTGCCCAGCCGTGTGGTGTAGCTGGGGGTTTAACCAAACTCCAACGGATGCGTATCCTGTTACGAGAATTGACCATCCTAGCGAGCTTTTACTAACCATAACCGCTCGCTGATTTGTCCTGTCCTTCGTGTTAGCATCGAAAGACACGATCTTTCGAGGCAAAAACTTCATGAAAAACAAAAGGTTTGAGCTTGATCCCCAAACTTTAAGACTTCTCCAAGTGATTGAATCAACGGAGGACGAAAGTCAGCGTCAGACGGCGATCAATGATTTGGCGAATCAGGGCGGAATGAATGCGGCCCGGATACTGATTGAGACGTTTGAGCGATGCATGTGGCGCTCCACGAAAGTCGGAATTATTCAGGCCATGGGGAAAATTCAGCATGAACGCGCGACAGAGTTTCTTTGTCGGCTGGCCAGTGATGCGAGTGATTTTGGTTTAGCATCGGAGGCGATCTTTGCTCTGGGTACGACTGATGATCCGGTCGCCGGGGAATTTCTTGCATCAATACTGCGGTTGCCAAGCCATCCTCTGCTAAGAGAGGCTCTGACGGCGATTGCGAATCTTAATTTTTTTCCAAGTGATTTTGAATTACGCGAGATCTTCACAGATGAAAACTCGCAGTATCCAGCATCCGCGAAGCAGAACGCCATGATTGTCGCGGGTTTGTGCGGTTATCGAGCGTTTATTCCGCAGGTTCTTGAATGCATTAAACCCGGGGTGCCAGGGCCTTTATTTAATGCGGGTTTGATGGCTATTGGGCGTTTGGGTGATCGTGACTCTTTGATAGTTCTGGAAACGCTGGATACAAGATATCGATCCTTTGCTCATCAACTGAAGCTTGCTGCAATTGATCATCTTAGGCTGTCAACATCCTATACCATTGAAGACGCCATTCATGCTGCTATCAATGCGAAGTCACCTCAAGCTCTGAAACACGCATGGATCATTCTAAGCAGTTTTCCTACAAACACTGCATCAGAAGCCTTGCAAATTCTTGCCGGCGATAATGGTCCCGACTTTAAGATTTGCGAGAGAATATTTTTCTATGACCAAAAGCGTCTAGAAGATGACTTTGATTTCTTACTGCAAAACCAGGTCCAACTATCTCCGAGTTTATTCGCTGCACTAGTGAGAAAGCATGTCAATAATCACCCGGCAAAAGAGATGACTGCTTTGCTGCGTAAATCAGTTGACGCGTTTGCCATCAAAGTCTTGTCGTTAGTTCGCGTTGACGGCGGGTGGGCCTTGTTAATTGATCTTATGTCGAAGCAAGGATCCCCCATTGAGATTCGACATCGCGCTTTAAACGCTCTTGTCGCGCAATATATCATGCACGGTATGAGTGACGATATTCGAGACGTCATTGGAAAGCATTTGGTCCGTCTCATTGAGGTGCAAAGCGAATCGGCCTTTGCAGACCGCATCATTAGGGCTATTGGGCAGATGAGATATACCGGACCTGATGCGATTAACGTGTTAAGAGAACGTTTAAAGAGTGGCGAGAACCTTGACGCGGTATACTCATCCCTTTCGTTGTGTGGATCGGAGGACGCATCAAAAATTATTGCAAAAAGGCTACGGCAAATCATTTCAAGTCCAACGTCCGAGACTGAAGTCAGAGCAGCGTTGCGTAGCCTTGCGCGGAGCGGTCAACAAGTAGACGCGGGTTTTTTGGCCCAGATGCCAAGTCAGCTGATTGAAGATTTTCGGATAACTATTTTGAAATTACTGACAGTTAGCTTTGTGAAAGAGCTCACACCGTTTGTTGAGAGCAGCCTTCAAAGTGCGGACTTTCAAGTTAAAATATTGTCTGTGGCAGCGGCGAGGATTCATCAAAGTGAAAAAGTTGCCGACATTTTGTTTCAGTATCTTGATCATAATAATCAGTCGATCGCCGGTCGTGCTCTTGACGCGCTGGTGACTAGTTACGGCTCAAAAGAGCACAGTCTATTATTTTCTAGAGCGCTTTCTCGCCCGGATGACGAGCTTTTATATAAAAAGATGTTCAAAAGTTTAGCGCCGCGGCCTGATGAATCGTATCAGGGAGTTATGGAGTCCTTGGAGCAAATGATTCGAGCTCGCAAGGGTGCTATGGCCGACCAAGAGATGCTTCAGGCGGCAATAAATGTCCGCGATAATCTCGTGGCCATGAGCACGATTCATTCGGTTAAACAAGTAGATTCAGATCGCAAGAAGAGTGAGTCGATTGATCGACATGCGATTGACGAGTTGCTGGGGAAAAACGTCCGAGGATTTGAAAAATATTCTCCGACCGTGAAGTCAGTTCTCCGTAGCGGTGAGGTGACGTGGCAGCATCCTGAGCTTTTTGATGCCCGAGTTGATAAGAGTACAGTTTTGGTGCAGTACGTAAAATCAATTGATTTGCTCCTGCAAGAGAAGATTGGCGCACAGATGTTTCTTGGGCAAGGAGCCGAGTTCCTTCAAAAGATGCAGTCTCGAGTTATAAGGCTTGAGCTTGATGACGAGGCAAGTGTTGATCCTCATTTAGTCAGCAGTCTCGAGTGCAGCATGTATTTTGCGCGGGATTCATTCCCGACGCATAAGATTCTTACGCTCTGTAAATTTGTCATGACCGGGCAAATAATGAAGGAGCAGTATAAAATTGTTGACGGCCTCAGAGCCTGGGCGGTGCTCATACTGCTTTTTGGTCGAACATTCAGATTTCGCGGTCACATTCTTGAACCCTTATTCCCGCTTCCTAAGTCCTCTAATGAGGCAGTGTGTCGAATTGCGCGCGCTATGAATGATTTGCAGGAAGCGCGCAACAGAGCGGCCCACAGAGGTACTGTCTTGGAGAAGGATCATATTAAAGAGTTACGAGATTTAAGTGCGGCTCTTCTCAATGACCTTGAAAGTTACCTGGGGTGATTGGTTTTATCTCGCAGGTTGGCAGATGATTGATCGTGTGGAGATAGTGAATAAATAATTGTCCGCTCGGTTTAACTCGCTGTTTTTTAACAATTTTGTGCTCGCTACTTATTCGGCTTCGGTCTGGTGTGGGTGCTTCGGCGGTATTCCGGTCTTGCTTCCGTCCTAAAGAATAAAATCGAATAATCCGATCTCTCAATGGGGGGTGGCGGTGTTATGAATATTTCTAGGTACGTTTACATGGCTCTAATAGGGGGGTCCATCGCTCTTGCCTCTTGCGGTAGGTTAAAGAAGGACGATCAATGCAACGCAGCTGGGCAGGAAAGAGTCCAATCGGAAGACACTCGAGTTTTTAAGTGTCGAATGGGATATGGTTTCGAGAGGAGTAAAAAAGTATATCTCCCCGGTTCCTGTACAAAACCCGGCTACAAGTTCCATACGTCTGGAATGCTTTATGCTTGTCTTAACGAACAAGGTGATATGCATTTTGAGGACGATGATGTTCGGATGCTTTGCCCAACATTAAACAAGTGGGTTAAGGTAGAGAAAAGTGTTGCCGTTCGAGGGGTTTATATTTTTTGCGATAACGTAGTACCAACAGCGTCTCGTGTGACTTGGACATTCCTCGATAAAGCTGCTTCTGCGGATGAGAAGACATGGGCGATTAATGACTTTTTTACCCAAAAGCTTTTAAGCGATGTGGGCGATGACAAAATTCAAGTATGTTGGACGGGGCGCTATCAAGCATCGCAGGATCAATCTTCAGTTCAATGTGCATCTAGCCCGCGCACTACGCCCCTCCAACCGCCATTTTAAATACCTGTTAGAAGAGTTCAGATTAAAGCCTTATGCCATCAGTGACAAAACTGAAGCGCAGCCCCTTTAAGGCCCGTTAAAGGATCCAAAACAACTTTTACCGGGATGCTGCTTAAGAGATCTTCGAATCGGCCTTTGTCGCAAAATCCCGCCATGAAGTATGTCTTAAGCCAGGGTAAAATTTTTGGGGCAATTCCGCCACCGATGTAAAGGCCGCCGCTGCAGAGACATTTTAGAGCAAGGTTACCCGCCTCTCGGCCGTAGAGCTCCGCATAAAAGCTAAGAACGTCGTTGGCAAAGTCATCACCTTCTGTTGCAGCCTTAAATATATTGGCGCCCCAATCCTGGGATTCATTGTCCAAATAGCCTGGGAGACTAATTTTTTTATCGGCAGCTTGAAAAATTGCGAGATTTCTAAAGCCGTCCGATCCTCCCAAGATCCTCTCCCAGCTTACGTGAGCGCTTCCGTGACCACGAAGATGTTCCAATAGTCGGGATTCTCGAGCGCTACATGGGCTAAAACTAGAGTGCCCTCCCTCACCACTCATGGGGAAATGTTTTCGACCATCAAAACCTATAATGGACTCCCCAAGACCGGTTCCTGCGGCGATCAGCGCTTTTGGTCCGGGCGCCTCAGATCCAAGGTTTAATGTCTCGAGGCTCGAGTTGGGCAAACTTAAGACGGACCAACCATGTGACTGGATGTCATTACAGATACGAAAGGGCTTGCCCGTGGAGTTGGAAATGTCGTCTGATTGTATGGTCCAGCCCAGGTTGGTTAAGTGCGCGCTTCCGGCCACTACGGGCCCAGCGACCCCGGCACCGACCGCATCAAATTTTACTTCTGGGTGGTTGCGCTGCCACTCGCTGATCATAGCGATTAATGACTTAAAACTTGAACTTCTGAGGGTCAGAAGGTCCGACACTGTCGGATCGGCTTGGCCATCCAGAGAGCAAATCCCGAGAGCTGATTTAGTGCCACCAATGTCTATAGCCAGTACGCGCATCAGGTGAAGCTACCAATTTCCCTCGGAAAATGAAATACTGAGGAGTCGATTGCATAAGATTTAATCATGCGCGGCTTTGCTCTTAATCGCCGTAACGGTGCCTTGACGATGAGGTGTTTTTTGCAATGATTCAGCAGCTTGCAGCTAGTGTTGGTGACCACGTCCTAAAGATGCAGGACACGGATGTATTTGTTATCGGGGACCTGATTCTTGATACTTATGTGACAGGAAAAGTTAGTCGCATTTCGCCCGAAGCACCGGTACCCGTCGTACTAGAGCAAAAACAATGGGCTACGTTAGGTGGAGCAGCTAATGTGGCGGCCAATATAGCTGCTTTCGGCGGCAGAGTGTGGCTCGCTGGTCGCATCGGATTGGATGCTGATGGTGATCAATTTAGCCAAATTTGTAAGGCGCTTGGCATAAACACGGATTCAGTTCAGAGATCTAAAGGGTTACCGACGACGAGGAAGCTTCGCGTCATGGCTGGCTATCAGCAGGTTGTGAGGATTGATAGTGAGTCCACTGACCTGCTTAATGAAGACGATGCTCAAAGCATCGTGACGGACTTCCAAAACTTTCTAAAACGCCCCAAACGTAAGGCTCTGGTTGTTAGTGATTACGGCAAGGGGGTCTGTGGTGCGGATACGCTAAAAAAGCTCATCTCCCTTGCCACGCAAAACCAAGTTCCAGTCATTACCGATCCGAAGTCTCTGGACATGTCACGTTATGCGGGCAGCACACTCATAAAGCCAAATCTATCTGAGGGGCGCGAAATGCTTAAGGTTCAGCAGCCCGGAGCAAGATTTGCGAGCCTAGCTGAGGAAGTGGATGCCGTCTGTAATGTGATTTTACAGAAGAGTGGAGCCAGCAATGTCGTGCTTTCTCTCAGTGAAAAAGGCGTCACGGTTCGCGGTCGGGATGTGAAAGGTGCGAATCACTTTGAGTCGACGGCACTTCAGGTCGCCGATGTCAGTGGGGCCGGTGACACTATGGTGGCATTTTTAGCCATGGGAATGGGCTCTGGTATCGGTGTTTCAAGAAGTGTTCAGCTCGCCAATATTGCTGCAGGAATAGTTTGTGGAAAGCTGGGTACGGCTACACTAACAGCATCCGAGTTTTTGAGCGCATTCAAACATCAAACCGAAGAGACCATGCCTGAAAAAGTTCTGTCGCGGGACGAGCTGTCAGAGATTTTGTCCCAGGCCAGGAGTGCAGGTAAGCGTGTCGTCTTCACGAACGGTTGTTTTGACCTACTCCATGCCGGTCATGTGGAGGTTCTTCAGAAAGCTCGGATGCTGGGTGATATTTTAGTGGTCGCTTTGAATAGTGATCAAAGCGTTCGAGCTCTCAAGGGGCCTTCAAGGCCTCTGCAGAGTGAGGAGGACCGAACGCGAATCATGGCGGCCCTGGCTTGCGTTGATTACGTAACGATATTTGACGAAGCCACGCCGAAAGCGCTTATTAGTCTCTTTAAGCCATCAGTGCTTGTTAAAGGGGGAGATTACAACGCTGACGATATTGTAGGGGCAAGTGACGTGCGGAGCTGGGGCGGTGTTGTCGAGGTCATACCGCTGGTCAAAGGACGCAGCACGACAGCCCTTGTTGATAAAGCTAGTCGTAAATAATGGGATATAATGTTCTATGAATTTTTATAGTTACAAAAAAGCTGCTCAATTTAGTTACTTGATTCCAGTTGCCGCAAGGACGCTGGTTGCTATGGTCTTTATGTCCTCGTTGGTAGTTCGAGCTGAGGAGGTGCGTGAGCTGAAATTGACCCCCACAGCCTGGGCTAAGTCAGTTGGTGGTTTGACAAAGCTTAAGTCAATGGGAGTGCCGACCCGTATTGCCATCATTAAACGAAACCCCAAAAATTACGAGGCTGTGAGTTTTGATTACGAGTCCATCCAGCAGTCTTTTTTGGATTTTTCAAGATTTGAGCAAAATCAACTTACGTTTGAGATAAATAAATCGCAGGGTAAAAGCAAATGTGGCGCGGACATCCGCGCGGCAGCTATTTGCTTGAATGCGGATCTGCTGCTTGATGTGACCAGAGATCCGTGGGCTTTGGTTAGCTACGACCAGTCGAAAAATAAAACTAAGACTTTGAGTAAGGATAAAGCGGGCGAGATCGGTCGTTATGCCGAGTGGGTGGCAAAGAAATTGAACTACGACGGCGTTTTGCTGGCGAGAGATGGTAATTACTTTCTGGCTTTGACCTCTCCTAATGTCGTTCCTGGCGAGACACAGGTCCTGATGCTAGCCAATAGTTCCAATAAAATCCTTCTTTCAGTTGGGGCGCAGAGAGGGGCTGGGTTAATGGTCGTGAAGAAAGTTGAGGGTCGATTTGCGATCCTTGAACAGATTGTTGCAGGCGATAAGGGGCAGCGTGAATTCAGGTTGGGTGAAAAAATTATCGTAGAGAAAGTACAGCCATCAGAGGCGGCGACCGAAAAGCCAGTCGATAAAAATCCGGTTGATAAGAATCAGGCGGACAAAAACTAAACAAAGGACGGCGCCAGCGCGCCGCCTCCAATCGAAAATTAATCAATTTACGTTCGATAACTGAAGTAACGTCATCAACTAATTAGTTGACTGATCAAATGCCTTAACTGGGAGGCCCGCGTCCTTCCATTCTTGAAATGATCCTGCGTTGAGTGTGCGGTAGCCTAAGGTTGCAAAATGATCGGCTGCGATCTCGGATCGTCGACCCGATCTACAATAAAATATGAGTTTTTGTTCTTTCGGCCATTTTTGCAGCGCCTCTTGGTAGGAAGGCCCTCGACCGTTAATCGATGTCGTTGCCAGCCAAACTGCAAATTCAGCAATACCGCTAGATTTGATTTCGTCAGCTTCTCGAACGTCCACGAGAATGGCACGATTCGTCATTGCGGCTGCGTAGGCGTCTTCGGGCGATATTGCTTGAGCCGCAATAGCACTGACCGGTGTTTGTAATGTTAAAATCGAAAGCAAAAAAGCTATAAGCTTCATAACGAGACGTCCCTTAGGTTGAGTTGGACTAATTCACATTTTGACGTTGCGCCCGCATAGCCTCAAAGTTGATGGGAGCAAGCATGATGGGCGGTAACGATCCCATGGTCATGGAGTGGTCAATATTGGCGCGTGCATAGGGGAAAAGCGTTTGAGGACAGAATACCATGAGTATGTGATCCAGTTGATCCTGGTTGGCATTCTTGACTTCGAAAACGCCGGCTTGGCTAATCTCTACCAGGAAAATTGAGCCATTTTTCGTTTTGGCATCAAGAGTTATGTTTAGGGAAACTTCATGAAACGTTTCATTGAGTCTCTTTGAATTAATATTCACTTCAACCTTCATTTCTGGCTGGTGTTGCTCCTGAAATAAGGCGGGTGCTTTTGGGGATTCAAATGAGAAGTCTTTGACATAAACTCTGGCGATCGTGATTTCAACGGGGCCGTTATTTTTGGGGTCAATGTCCTTAGTCACAGGGGGTCTCCGAATCGTTGCGAAAATTATTTGTAATTTTGAGGGGCTAGTTTTCGTTCAATTAGCTCAATAAGAATGTGAATCACTTTGATGTGCAACTCTTGCACTCGATCTGCAAAATGACCTGCAGGTGTCGGGATGTGAATATCTGAGAGGTCGGCTAGGGGGCATTCCGGTTTGCCGGTTAGACAGATCGTATTCATGTTGAGCTTTTTAGCGGACTGCGCCGCCTCCATCACATTCTTGCTGGAACCGCTCGTCGATATTGCGAGGAGAATATCTCCTGGGCGCGCGTGCGCCTCGAGGTAGCGGCTAAAGATAAACTGGTACCCATAATCGTTGCCGACACACGCAATATGGCTTGGATCGGAGATGGCTATTGCGGCGATAGCGGGACGATCATGCCGATAACGACCAGTGAGTTCTTCTGCAAAGTGCATGGCATCACACATGCTGCCGCCGTTTCCGCAAGAGAAAATCCGACCCTTTTCGTTAAGAGAATCACACATCATACTAGCGGCAGATTCAATCGCGCGTATGGTCGTGTGATTATTGATCAAGGCGTCAAGGCCATCCCGTGCATCTTTGAGAGCATTTATAATGTGCGTGTTTTGGGTCATCCTTTGGTTGCCTTTCAATAAGGGTTACCGGAGAGACGTGAGTGAATTCGCATCAGGGCGACCGATACACTGATAGTGAAATCCTTGTGCCCTCAATGTTTTAAAACTCCATTGGTTGCGGAGATCAAAAACACTCTTTGAACGCATCAATGAGTGGATCTTCTCGAAGTTTGGTCGTTTGTATTCGGGCCACTCAGTAATTAAAACAAGAGCGTCCGCGTTTTTGACGGCGTCATAGGCGTCATCGACATAACTTAGTCCATTTTTGCTGCCGATTTCCTTGCTGAAGTTTTGTGCTCCTTGTGGATCATGAGCAACAACTTGGCCGCCGGCTACTAAAATAGCATCGATGATTGTAAGAGCAGGTGCTTCACGAACATCGTCCGTGCCAGGTTTGAACGCTAGGCCCCAGACCGCTACAGTTCGGCCTTTAAGGTTGCCACCAAAATGATTGATTACTTTTGATGCGCCGTGTTTTTTTTGCGATTCGTTAGCCGAGGTGACACTTTTTAGGATTTCAAGGGAGACACCATACTCGTCGCCCGTACGAATTAAAGCGGCAACGTCTTTTGGAAAGCAGCTACCGCCATAGCCGGGTCCCGCCCAAAGAAACTTCCGCCCGATTCTGGGATCCGAACCCATCCCACGTCTTACGTTATCGACATCAGCGCCAACTTTCTCACACAATTGAGCCATCTCGTTCATGAAGCTTATTCTCGTAGCTAGCATGGCGTTACTGCCGTATTTGATCAATTCGCTCGAGCGCCGATCAACGATGAATATTTTTGAAGGATCATCGATTACAAAAGCAGAATATAGCTCTCGAATGATTTCGGCGTCACTCTCTCCGGAAACGCCTGCGATGATTCGGTCGGGGTGCAGAAAGTCATTTACGGCGGCACCTTCTTTGAGGAATTCGGGATTTGATGCAACAGTTATCCGATGCTTGGCGCCTCTACTTTTTAATGTGTCTTGAATGAGTTGATCAACAATATCGCAGGTACCCACTGGTACAGTGGATTTAACAATAACGAGTAAATTACCAGACGAGCTCTCGCCGATACTTTTTGCAACTGCTCTGACGTAGCTCAGGTCTGCGCTGCCATCTTCGCCCTCAGGAGTGCCCACGGCGATAAATGCTACATCACTTCCACTCAGCGCACCGGTAAGATCTTTAGTGAAACTGAGGCGATCATGGCTCATGTTTTGGATGATCAGAGCCTCTAAGCCAGGTTCAAAAATTGGAGATTGGCCGTTGTTGAGCATGTCAATTTTGCGCTGATCAAGGTCGACGCAGACTACTTTGTGCCCAATTTCTGCAAGGCATGTCCCGGTAACAAGACCTACGTAGCCAGTACCCACAACCGTGATTTTCATAGATGTAATCCTATGTTCTAACAGATATATTTCCAAAGAATTGACACTATAACAAGACATTGGGTGCTGCAACAGCCTAAACCTCTGGCTTTCGTGGGGTCTTTTTTTTGAAATAATTAGGCCCGTCATCATAAAAAAAAGAGCTCATGCGGTCGTTTTTTTGCGATCGGTGGCACGTCAGGGTAAAATAAGAGGCGGTGGCTTTCGCTAATAACGGGCCTATTTTATTGTGCAATTTAGACTTCGCCGGATGAAACATGTCAGATGACAAAACCATAATTGCCGACCCTGGAAGTACGGTATTCCAGCCTCCGAAACGGAAGACCGCCTCGCTGATCCAGTATAACGGCGCAAATTTGGGCAAAAGAATACAGCTAAATGAGCAGAGAATTGTCGTTGGCCGGACTCCGGAAGCTCACCTTTTTATAAATGAAGCGAGCGTTTCTAGGCAGCATGCTGCCATAAGTTCAAATGTTGCCGGGTTTGAGATCGAAGATCTTGGCAGCTCTAATGGCACTTTTGTCAATGACACCAAGGTTGCCGGCAAAGTTCTGCTGAAAGATGGCGACATGATCAGACTTGGAACGATCCTATTTCGCTTCTTTGCGACGGATAACGCCGAGTCCATAATGGCTGACAAAATTTATAGAATGGCGACGATCGATGCTGGAACAGATATATTCAATAAGAAGTATCTCCTAGACGCTTTGGAAAGTGAAATGAAGTTTGCGCGTCAATATAAAAGACCGCTTTCAATAATTTACTACGACCTCGATCATTTCAAAAAAGTTAATGATACGCTGGGCCATAACGGGGGTGACGTTGTTTTGCGAGAAACGGCTTCGATTTGTAAGGCAGCCATCCGTAAAAATGATGTGATTGGCCGCTACGGAGGTGAGGAGTTTGTAATCATTCTTCCCGACACCGATCAAAGAACAGCGGCTGAACTTGCCGAGCGTTTGAGAGTGGCAGTAGAAAATCATGTTTTCAAAATCGAGGTTGACAGTAAGGTGGTTGCTCATCGGCAAACCATGAGTATGGGGGTTTCACAGATGACCCCGGACATGCAAACTATTGAGCTTTTTTTGGAGTCAGCAGATAAAAAACTTTATCATTCTAAGCAGACGGGTCGAAACAAGGTAACAGTCTAGAGGTTTCAATTTCCCGGGGAGAGAGTGCAGCCATGATTCTCAGGATGTTTTTTGCCACTTTAGCGTTGGTGTCCACATCGGCATGCATCTCGTCGATTGATAAAGGTGTTGAGGAACATGGAGGGCCGCACGAAGACGCTGATTACTATAAGAAATATCAGAGCGCCACACGTGGAGGCGATATCATTTCAAAGCTTGATATCCTTTATAGGATTCACGCGACGTATCTATCACCTGAGTTTAGAACGGCTTTGGTTGAAAGAACGGGTCGGATCTACATGGAAGATGCAGGCTCGGCATTCCAGGAAGCATCCGCTAAGGCCGGATTTATAGTCACTATTTATGGTTTGGATCGCGACACGGTTGATCTGACAAACGTGGGGCATTGGACTATTTTGTTTGAGAACAAAGAGGGTCCTGTGAAACCGATTCTAGTCAAAAAAATCAGTGATAAGATTCGTTGGCGCAACTTCTTTGAAACAATTACTCCTTGGTCTCAAGATTATCTGGTGGTCTTTGATAAGACAGCGGTTAATCCGAACGCGGAAAATCTCGTTGAAAAGCCAATGACTCGGTTAACTTTGGCGAATGGCGAAGGTCGAATCCAGATGAATTGGTAAGTGCGTATATCTGATTTTTTGTGCTGTCTTTGGGGGTGGTTGGATGGCGAGAGTTAGGCAAAGAGACTTGGTTGTTGAGTTGGCGGAAATTTGCCGTGAAATTTCCGCAGATCTAGTGCAACGAATGGGATACTACCGCGCGAGTGCCTACAAGAGTGAGGCGGCTAAACAAATTAATATAAGAATCGATCAGCTGAGAGCGATTTTTCAGGTCCTAGGGGACGAAGACCTGAATGATGCCATGGCCGATCATGATGCTATCCTTGATCATGGTGCTCAGATGCTGGCTTCAGGGGAGTGCACCCTGACGGCGAGGGTCACAATTTTGTTGAATCAGCTTGAACCTGCGATGTGTGCCCTTGTTCGTCGTTTTAATAATCAGGAAGCTCCGTTGAAGGATGACACTATCAAAATTTTGCTGCGTCACCGAAACACATTAAGAGCTGTTTGTCGTGAGGGCTCGCGCTCGTGGGAAATTCTTCGCGGCCTTTGAGATTCTTTGGGCTTAGGAACACTCAGACTATATCTGGTCGGTCTACTGCAATATGCGCGTTGTCTTTTTTTCTAGGGGCCATTCCGCTTACTTTGCCCTCTGCTCGTAACCTGGAGTATGAATATTCTCTTGTACTCGGGAATTTAGCAATTATCATTCTACCGCTGGCAGGTTTGTTTTTTTCTGAAAGTAAAGCAAGTCGAGATTTTGGATGGCATAATTTTTTCGCGATGCTGTTTTGTCCTGTTTTGATGACTCTACCGGGTTTGATTTTCTTCCGCTTAGGCCTTTGTGGCTGTTCAGAGCCAGGATTTTTCTTCTGGATGATTGTCCAAGTTTATCCCGCCGCGCTACTTGGCGTCGGCGGATTTATGTTGATTTGTCAGCAGCGGAAAGAGGGTGCTTCTGTCAAGATTGTACTTGGTGTGATTTCTGCGCTTATCGTCATGTCCATGCTGGTTTTATGGTTTTTCCCGCAGAAACGTATCATATCGCCAGCTCTGGGTTTCCTGCATGGACCGATTTATGATCGATGGATTCCTGTAGACAGCGGCGTTGTATTTGCACGCTTATGTGATGGGCTTTTGGGGCTAGTGACGATGTTGGCCGTTCATACGCAGATAAAACTTAATTCGAAAAGATTTTTGACCGCTCTTTGCGCCATATTACTTGTAAGGGCTCAAGTGTTTTTTTCTCCCAGTGGTGGGCATGGTTTTTGGGCGTTAGATCGGGAATTATCATCTGAGATTAAGGGTGTAGATGTTAGCTTACGTTACGCTCGATCAAATTCGTCGGATGATCAAAAGGCCTTGGCGCTGCTTCGTGATGCTGAGTTTTATGTGAGTGAGATCAGGCGTGATCTTGGTGCGGCAATCAGGAATCCCATAAAAATATATGCGTATAAGAATGAGGATCATAAAAAAGTCTTGTTTGGAGGCGGAGATACAGATGTCACCGATGTTTGGACGCCGAGTATTCACATCGAGCTTTCCGAGAGTCCCCATCCTACTCTTCGCCACGAATTAGTTCATGCCGTTGCAAGCTTTGTAAGCTGGTTTGATATTGGATTTCATCCAAATATGATGTTTACCGAAGGGCTTGCTATGGCGCTTGCACCGATTGATCAAGAGACTGACTTTGATGTTATTTCAGCTAGTCTTCTTAAGTCTGGCCGACTCAAGCAACCAGAAAATTTGCTAAATCCGATTGGCTTCTGGAGTGAGTCGGGAGGCCCTGCCTACTTGGCGGCGGGTTCGTTTCTGCGTTGGATGGCTCGTCAATATGGGCGAGAGGTAATTAAAAAAATTTACTCAGGTGTATCAGTTAAATCCGCAGTTGGTGTTGCAGAAGTTGATGTATTTAAGGCTTGGCAGCAACAGATAACAGAAAAGTATGACGCCAGTAAAGATTTAGTCGTCGAAAAATTTGCCCGTGATCCAGGCGTTTTGAACGATATTTGCCCACATTCGATCGCCGACATGATGCGATCGCGATCCGAAGGCTTGCTTGTGCGCTTACGTCAGCCGATGGGTTGGGATCCAGAGCGTTTGTTGGATTGGCAATTGGAAAGAATGCCAGGCAGAAGACCCCTAGAGTCAGCAAGATTATCGCGGGATATAAAATCAAAGCTAAAGGGCGGCTACCTCGACATGGCTGCTTTGGGTGTATTTATTGAATCAACCATTAAGGGGCGGCGAAGTCTTCCGGAGACCGTCGAGGATATTGGTCTGATGCTCTTGCAAAGTGATCTTGAGATTCTTCGGGATAGCGTCAGCGTATCAAGAGACATTCTTGTTCAAGCGGGAAATCTTTTTGTCGAAAGAGACCCCGGCGCACTTCTGCGTCGGCAGCATCAGGTTCGTATAGGGTTACTTGATGCTGGTATGCCCTTGCCCGTTCATAAAGAGTGGATGAAGTATCTAATGGGTGTGAATGCAATACCCCCTGGTGGTGATGACGCACCTTGGGTCGTGAAGTACTTGAGGGCTAGGCGCGAGAGTTATCCGACGATTTCACAATTAGATGAATGGCGTAGGCATGCGACGAGTTTGATAGAGTTTCGTGATGTCCAACGGGAATGGTTGAAGGTTGTTGCACATGGCTATGCTAAAAATCAGAAATATACTCAAGCACAGCTTGTATATGATGAGCTGTCAGCTCTTTTGTCCGGGGACGCTAAATTACTTGCCCAAGAGCACAGCCGCAGGATGCAGTATTTGCAAAATCGGATGAAGTTGTAGTGCGCAAAATTATGAGTCAGCGCCTTAGAAAACCTAGTAAGAAGTGAAAGGCGACCTCAGCTGCGATTCGGGCGGAACGACCAGATGGATCAAGGTTGGGAGCTAATTCAGCGAGCTCCAAAATACAGACCTTCTTGTAGGATCCGGCTGAATAAGCAAATTGACATAATTCCCAAGCACTGAAACCTACAACGGCGGCAGCGCTTGCGCCATCGAGGTCACAGCAACTGTCAAGATCAATGGTAACACCGATGTGATCAGAGGTCCGACCAAGGTTGTTTAAATAAGATTTAAATTTCAGGGTCGAGTTACTTGAGCGTCGGATTTGCTCGAATCCGACTACTTGCACCTTCATGGACTTACAATATGTGAAATGGTCCTTGGAATTTCGCCCGATCCTAGCGCCAAACTCGACAAGATTTCGTCCCTTTACGATACCTGACTCCAGGATTTGGCGAAATGGCGTTCCGGAATGTGGTAGATTATTTTCAAAAGGCCGTACATCTAAGTGCGGGTCAACGTTAATAATCCCGAAGCGACTACGCTTTGAGATCTGACTTAAGCCTGAAAAAGCACCCAGCAAATGAGGCGCCGCGTAATCGTGGCCGCCGCCGATAGCAATCAGAGCAGATCCGCTTGCACAAACAAATTCTGAAGCAGCGTAGGCTTGGGAGTGATTTTTAACGATGTCGTCACAGACGGTGATGTTGCCTACGTCGAAGAGCCTGATTTTGTCGAAGTTTGGGTCATCCGGTAGCGCAAATTTATAAAAACTTTCTCGCACCGCGTCTGGGCCGTCTTTTGCCCCTGGTCTGCCCTTGTTAAGTCGAACGCCCAGGTCGTCTGGAGCGCCAAGTATTGAGATGGTCGGCTTTTTAGATTTTACGATGGTGTCAGCTCGTGTAAAAGATGCGAAATCCCCAAGTCGTGGATCGCCAGGGCGACCTTTAAAAAAGAGTGCAGACTTCGGGGCCATTGTACTCAAGTGATCGATCCTCGCCGCTATCTCAAATGGGGGTGCCTATCATACGACTTTACTGCTATAATTATACCGTATCCAGGGGGGATTATGCTCACGAAATATATATTTTTAATGGTCCTTATTGGTTGGGCACCACACGCTCAAGGTGAAGCTATTCGGAGTAAGAATGTTGTTCACACGCAAGCTTACAAACCGCGTCCGGATCGGGGACAGCATATTGATATCAAGGTGACGCCGCCAGGACGGCGGGGGTCGGATGGCAAAGTTTTGGTTGAAGTCTATAACCGGAGTAAACAACATCTATCGTTGATTCAGTTCGATATTAATCTCAATAACCGAGGTGGTTTTTCCATAAATGCGCCCGGTAAGGCCGAAGATCTAAAGCCAAATTTATCAGGTAGTCAATGGGTCAAGATACCGAGGGTCAATGGTGCTTTCCCCGATATTGATGAGGCTGTCGTCACGAACTTGCGCTGCCTGACCGTCGATGCGCATGAGGCAAAAATAAAGGGCTTTGTCGACCTAATCAAAAAGTAAGAAACAGCGGGCCAGGCTAGAGGATTTCGAATATTCCAGCCGCGCCCATTCCCGTACCAATACACATCGAGACCATTCCCCATTTCTGTTTATCGCGACGGAGTCCGTGAAGCAGAGAGGCCGTAAGTTTAGCTCCTGTCGCGCCCAACGGGTGACCAAGGGCTATGGCTCCGCCAGTGGGATTGATCCTGTTTGGATCAAGTTTTAGCGAATTTACAACAGCAAGAGCTTGAGCTGCAAAGGCTTCGTTCAATTCGATACGATCAATTTTATCCTGAGATATTCCTGCGAGTTTGCAGGCCTTTGGAATGGCTGCGACTGGGCCGATTCCCATCACGCGAGGAGGCACGCCTGCAACAGAATATCCCGCAAATCGCGCAATAGGATTTAATTTATATCTCTTGATGAAGTCTTCGCTGCATATCAGGCTCATGGCGGCCCCGTCACTCATTTGGGAGCTGTTACCTGCTGTGACAGTTCCTCCGTGTTGCAGAAACGCTGGACGAAGCTTGGCAAGACCAGCCACCGTCGTGTCCGATCGGGCCCCCTCGTCGATGTCTACCATCGAGTGCCGAACCTCAACCTTGCCATGGTTGCCAGGTACTCGGGCGGTAGCGGTTACGGGTACAATCTCGTTCTTGAATAGACCGCCGGTGATAGCTTTGATGGCTTTTTGATGACTTTCGCAAGCAAATATGTCTTGCTCGTCTCGCGAGATTTTATAGTCAGCAGCAACGTTTTCAGCCGTCATTCCCATTCCAAGATACGCGCTCGGGTGAAGTTCGTTCATGGCACGACTAGCAACCACTTTGTTGCCCATCATAGGGATCAAGGACATGCTCTCTGTGCCGCCTGCCAATATACAATCGGCTTGTCCTGCCATAATCCGGTCGGCTGCCATGGCGATTGTTTGTAATCCTGAGGAACAGAAACGGTTAACGGTGACCCCAGGTACGCTTTCCGGTAGCCCCGCTAAAAGTACCGTAAAGCGTGCGATGTTCATGCCCTGTTCGGCCTCGGGCATAGCACATCCGACGATCACGTCATCGATCTCGGATGGATCAAACGTTGGAGTTTTTTCCAGTATTCCTCGAATCACATCGGCGCATAGTTCGTCGGGCCTTTTTGCCCGAAGAGATCCTTTAAATGCTTTGCAGACGGGGCTGCGGAGGGCGGTTACAATATAGGCTTGTTTCATAGTTTCGTCCTCAATTGCGAAGTGGTGATCCATTTTTCAACATGTGCTCGATACGAGCCACAGTTTTTTCAGTCTGGCATAGTTCAACAAAAGCCTCCCTCTCTAAATCTAGAAAGTGCTGTTCGCTGACAGCTAGGCCACCGTCGATTTCGCCGCCACAGAGAACTCGGGCGACGCGCTCGGCGATAAATGCATCATGCTCAGAAATTTGACGTTGCTCTTTCATGTTGTAGAGCATCATTTTGAATGTTTGGACGCCAGGATCACCGACGACCTTAATATCGTTTTTTGGTAGTGGTGGCGAATACCCGCACTTTACCATTTGAATAGCCTGATTTTTCGCTCGAGATACAACGTGATCTCTCGAGATTGAGACCGTAGAAGTGGGGGGTAGTAAACCCATCTCGATAGCTTCAAAAGCCGAGGAAGACGTCCTTGCCATGCCGATCAGGAGGAACGCTCTTTGAAGGAATGGCATTGGATCTGCCCGTTCAGCAAGCGACATGAGTTCGTAGGAGCGAAGAGCTAACTCTTTTGTACCGCCTCCTGCTGGAAGCAGTCCCACCCCGATTTCAACGAGGCCTGCATAGGTTTCAGCTGCACAGATCCGGTGTGCACAGTGAAGGGCAACTTCGCAGCCACCACCGAGTGCCATGCCGTGTGTTGCGGCTACGACAGGAAACGGAGCATATTTGATTGTTTGCAGCGCCCCTTGGAACATTCGTATAAACTGATCGAGCCGCTTCCAGTCTTTTTTTCCAATGACTTCAAGAATTTCCTTCAAGTTCGCGCCCGCCGAGAACGCGTCCCCGTCGTTTCCGATCACTAGCGCATCAAAAGATGCTGCCACCTTCGAGTTTATGTTGAGAATAAATTCAATGATTGAGCTGTCGAGTGCATTCATTCGGCTATGAAAAGTCAGACAGGCAACACCGTCACCGATATCGAGGAGTGTTGCATTTTTGATACTTGCAACAGTTCGTGGGTCACCGTCGAGAGCAAATTTGGGCAAACGAAAATCATAAGCCTTAGCAATAATTTTTGGCCTAACAGCTTTTTGTGAGAAATATTGATCACTCGGTCCTCGTCGGGTCCAATCGGTTGAGCTAGGTGCCACGTCATAAAACTTAACTCCCGGTTTGCACCATTCCGGAAGCGGCGTATTCTCGGAGCGCATTCGATCGAGTATCTTTTCGAAACCAAGCCCCTGCCATAGTTCAAAGGGGCCCATGTCCCAGTTGAATCCCCATTTAATAGCATCATCCACCGGCTTTGGTACTCCACCAGAGATTTCATCCATTAAAAGAGCTGAGTAGCTAAATGTGTCGCGTAGAATGTTCCAGACGAATTCGGAATGTTTGCCTTTCTGATCGATAACGGCTGAGAGTCTCTTGATGAGATCACTTTCTTTGCTTACTGCTTGTAGCCAGTCGATGGAGTCGATATCTTGAGGTGCGTAATTTTTTTCGTCAGGTCTGTATGCAAGAATGACTGTTTTACCTTGGGTGTTTTTGTCCTTTTTATAGCAGCCAATGTTGTTACTTTTCTGCCCTAGTCGTCCGCCTGTCACCAATTCATCGAGCCATTTAGGCATTTTAAACCAATCGCGATACGGATCTTTGGGCGCTCGATCAAAGGTGTTTTTGGCGACGTGAGCAAATGTATCAAGACCTACAACATCCATGGTTCTGAACGTAGCAGACGACGGGCGTCCCATGAGTTTACCGGTAAGAGCGTCAACTGTTTCAATGTTAAGTCCATGTCGATCCATGGCTTGAAGAGTGGCTTGATTGACGAACACGCCTATACGATTAGCGATAAAGTTTACCGTGTCGAAAGCGTGTACAACGCCCTTACCAAGCGTATTCTCAGACCACGATGTAAACTGGGATATGAGGTCTTTGCGGGTCAATCCATGAGGGATGACTTCAAGAAGTTTCATATAACGCGGGGGGTTGAAAAAGTGGGTCCCAAAAAAGTTAGTGACGAACTCCTCCGGCATATTTTTGGCGATATCGTCTAAATTGATTCCTGAAGTATTTGTTGTGATGGGAATTCCTGGTTTTGCATACTCCATCACGCGTTTAAACAGGTCTTGTTTGACGTCGAGCTTCTCAATCACAGCTTCAATAATCCAGTCGCACTCACGAAGTACGGCCATGTCGTCTTCAAGATTACCTGGGATGATCGCCGACAGAACCTGCATAGAGTAGAGAGGCGACGGTTTCAGGATTTTTAGGTTATTGACGGCTAGAATACTGCGAGCAGACCGTGTGTTTTTCCCGACTAAAGCAGCGTCTTTGGGGTCTTTCGGAGTGTCTGTGCTAGCTAGATCGAGAAGATGCACTCGAACGCCTGCAGCGGCAAGTAGAGCCGCTATTTGGGCGCCCATAACTCCAGAGCCAAGCACTGCGGCACGACGAATCCGTAAGTCTTTTTGCATATGATTATTCCTAAAGGCAGGTTCTGTTTAAAGGCATGGTCCCAAGCTCTCTGGAGCTTTTTTGCGAAAAACGTGAGAAGAAAAGCGTAAATGTTTTTTGCTGCTTAAGCAATTGTGGTACATTAGTCGGAGTAGGTTTTAATTTAGTGCAAAACTTAAGCAAAAGGGGTTGCTTGTGAGTGAATTACGCAGTGCCCAGTGGACTTTAGATGCGATTGAAAATGGGACAGCATCTGCAGCGACGATTCATAAAACGGCTTCAGAGTTGGACCCCGTGAGTCTCTATTTTATTTTCAGATACGTTCGCGAAATTTATACCCCAACGAATCCATCCGCCACGGGCGTAATGGAGCGTATGGTTGAGCTCACAAAGACCCATGATGATTTGGTTAAAAAGGCAAAAAAAGGTGAAAAAGACTCAATTCGCGAATGGTTTGACGACACCTATCAGATTAAAGATTTCCACGGTCGGCCTCACGAGCTTCTTGAATTGATCGTTGAGAAAATTGAGAGTTGACGGGGTCGCTTAGTGTACGTGCTAAAGTCTCCGTGGTGGGCCCTTGGACAATCTGGGTGGTTTGGAGGATTAATGGCAGCTCCCTTAAACCTTGTTATCGCCGCTTTGATTACATTTTTGCTCTCCTGCCAGGGGCACAGAGTTAAGGGTAACGAGGACGGCAGCGAGGCCATTAATGAATTGGAAATGTTTGATATGCAAAAAGCCGTTCATCGTTGTCATAAGAATGGCGGGCAGAGAGTTGTAAAAATAAAAGGTCAGCTGCGATGTTTTTGAGCTGACGGATTCTAAAGTCTATTTGCGATGCCTAGACGTGAAATGATATCCGTGGCCAGGACCGCGTCCTCGCCGACGTCTTGAGCAGACATCCACGCGGCCCGCGACATAAGAGTATAGGCTCGAGCAGCAGCAAAATCTATGGAGCATCCCGCCGCAAGGTGAGCCGCGATGATCCCACTTAAAATATCTCCAGAACCAGCTCTCGACAGAGCTGGGCTACCCGTAATGCAAACAATAGGCGCAGATTTTGATGGGGAGACAATGACCGGAGCTGCGTTTTTATACATGATGTGGCAACCGAGACTTTCCGCGTAGTCGTTCGCAGCGGTCACACCATCTGGACTGAGTGGAGGCTTAGCGGCTATATCTTGCAACTTAACCCATTCTCCATGGTGGGGCGTCAAAATAAAGTGGCCCTTCGGTAAAGATCCACTGGCATGAATCAAGTGGGCTATGCCGTGTAATGCTCCAGCATCTAAAACGACTTTTCCTCCAGCCATAGCAAAAGATTTGAGACATTCGAGTGTCGCGGTATCCAGAGATTGTTGCATCCATCCGGGGCCAAGCACGATGCAACTCACTTTACGCGCGATCAGAAACTCCTCTAAAATTTTAATGTTGATACTGCGCCCATCATAAAAACTCTCGATGGTGAGCTCTGTGGGTACCGGCATATCAACTGGAGTTTCTCCACGTGGAATGGCAATACTGCACCAGCCCGCACCGCTTCTTAGTGCAGCTAGTGCGCACATGATGGGAGCTCCGATTTTTCCTGGGCTACCGCCAATGACTAATACATGGCCTCGATCATATTTGTGAGCATGCTTGGGCATCGTAGCCCAGGGATCTACCTGTATGACATGCTGAGGTTCTACTTCCCGCCAAACTGGCGGCTTTTTTCCCTGAGCTTCGGAGACCGCGGCATTTGGAAAGCCGATATCCTCGACGCTGACATTGCCGCAGCATGATGCGCCTGGCATCAGTCTGTGAATGGGTCTTGAGGAGCCAAACGTAATAGTTTCGTGGGCTCTGAGGGGCGCGGAGAGTATATTTCCATCATCCGCAGAGATTCCCGAGGGTAAGTCGACGGCAATGATGGTTGCATCGCTGAGTTTGGAAGCCTCGACCAGCGCCTGGAGCATCGTACCGCCGCAGGGCGGTTTGAAACCGATTCCTGAGATAGCGTCAATTATAATAGGGCGCTTTAGATTAAGAGCCTCAAGTGTGCCGGGACTCCAATCGGTGATGATAACGCCAAGCGATTCGGCTGCACGCAACTGCTCGGTGAATAATTCGGAAGGGTTTTTGCCAACCTCTTTCACGATGATCACATGCAACCTGCAGCCTCTATCGTGTAACACGCGAGCAGCAACAAGTCCATCGCCCCCATTATTGCCCTGACCACAGAGTACTGCCACGGGGTGCTCAGTTGCGCCTCGCTCCACAGCAAGCTTTGCTATCGCTCGTCCTGCAGTCTCCATCAGCGCTGCGGAGGCGACGTGGAACCTTTCGGTTGTGAGCTTATCGATCAGCTTGGCTAATTCTCTGTCCCATATGGGCCGAGTCCAATTGGATATTGCCGGTTCACGAAAAAAATTTGGAAGAACTACTGACTTCATGTTTCCAAAATCTTGCCGCCAGACTTTTCAATGATATGCACCAATTTCGATTTTACATCGTCTTTGAAAGCTCGATGAGCAAATGCGATCTTCTCTTCAGACAGTGTGAATACAGCAAATTCATCATTGTCGCTGCGGTCAAACTGCAACGTTGAGGTGCCAAGTTTGGAAATCTTCACCAACAGTCCGCCTTTGTCTTCTCCAATACTAACAAGGTCGGAAATGGCTCTTCCGTCCATAGTTTTTTTTAGGGCTGAAATAATAAGTTCATTAGACTGCTTTGTAAATTGTACCTTCATTCTGTAAAACCCCTCTCTCCTTGCTTATATAAAAATGATTCAATCCGAGTTGCAATCTGATTTCGTGAAAAAGAATCAAGATTGGGATGTTTCGATTAGCGTTACGAATGCGTTTTTTATCACTTGGTCAGTCGATAGCTCCATAGACCCTCGTAGCCAGTTAGTGGAGCCGAATTGGTCCACGCGAGGTTTAAGACGAGCGATAGGCAGCTCCTTGGTTTGAAAATCTTTGGTCAAAATCATGCTGATATCCAGAAAGCCGTCGTTTTGTACAAACCGCATCTGCACCGTGGCATACATGAGTGTGACTAGCGTTTTGCAAGGGCTAGATGGCTGCAATAATTTAACTTTATTTGGCGCATGATGATTAAAAATCTCAAGCATTTCTAGTAGGTCATCTCGTAGTGATTCAAAAGCGTTTTGGAGATTGGGTGGGCTATGTTCCGTTTCCCATCGACCGTTCCGAAAGCGTGACTTTGCTAGATGTTTAAGCCAGAGTTCATTTGATTGCATGGTTTGTCTCCTAGAACGTGAAATTTAGAGACCCGTTTAATTCTGTTGCGGACTCATCACTTGGTGTGATTGCCTCGAAGCGTTCTTTTCGAGCTTTGTTATGGATGGTCCAATAGTTTTTACTAAATCTGTATGAGGCACTAAACGCTAGCCAACTTAGCGGCGCAGCGCCAAATTTAACACTTCCGGTCAGGGTATTTGCATCGGCTGTTGACACTAGATTACCCGTTTCCGGATCCTTTGCGGTGTAAAGTTCCTTTTTTTCAGCTGAGCCGGTCGCCGTCAACGACATGCCTAGTGGGAAGTCCTGACGCAAGGACAGAAAAGCGTTAACGCTAGCTTCGGGTCCTGGGACCCCCGCCTGAGGCAGCAGATTCTCCAAAAGTCCGTAACGACCTCCAGCCGTAATAGTTGACGAAGAGGGCAGTTTGGCACTTATAGAACCATCGATGGAGCTGCTTGCGAGAAATGGCTCAGTTTCACTGTCCACGATTAGGTCGTAACTGCCACCTAGTGTACCGATCCAAGTTGTCGGCCCCCCTTTGAGCCAAGCAAGTTGTGCGTAGAGACCGCGGGCACCATAGCGCTGACCGCGGGCAAAATTTGGGTACGTAAAAGAGAGGTGACCGTCAAGGCCAATCCACATCCCAGACGGCATCGGATATTCAATCCACATGTTCCCGCCAATATCCCCCTTACGCGTTGTGTCGAGTGGTGATTTTTGTACGAGGGTCTCTATGATATCTGAGGTTTGGTTGTACTTCAAAAGTGACTTGGAGCCCTCCGAGGCGACGTTTGTTGCTTTTAGATCAAGTTGAGCGCCTATTGCAGCTTGCCGATCATCCATCTTGAAACTTAGTGGGATTGTAGGGCCGTAGCTGAACGCGAACGCCGTTTCATCGCTTTTGTAAGTTGTTTCCGATTGAGAATGAAACGACGCGAGCTCTGACGTCCGCTTGTGAGTAATTTTGCCAAGCTTTGTGACTCCAAAAAAGCCTGCGTGCGAGTATGGTGGAGGTGGTGCAGCGGAATCTACGGGGGCAGCTGCTGCGGTCGCCTGCGTAGTGTTTTTACTCTGATTGGAATCAGATGCGATCCGCTTTTTTTCTTCGGCTGTGGTGCGTTCGAGTTCAGCCCGCTCTTGCAGCATCCTGAGAGAAGTGACGTGCTTCTGATAAAGCGACTTATTACGTGCAAGTTTATCGGGAAGAACTACAGCTTTATCTAGAAGTTCTTCAGCCTCACCGTATCGTTTTAAACGAATGGCTGACATAGCCGCGTAGTAGCTGGCCAAATCATACAGAGCATGATCAACGGGGACTCGTTTGAATGAATATAAAGCTCCCTCAAATTGATTTTGGACGTAAAAAGCGTAACCGTATTCGTAGGCGGTCTCTGGATCAAGATACTGAGGGTTGATGCGAGCAAATAAATTATAGCTCTCAGGAATTCTCTCAAGTCGGTAAAGAGTTTTTGCATACTGCACAATTGTTGGTTCATGGGCCGGATATTGCCGATGAATTGCATCGAAAGCCGCGAGAGCATCGTTAAACTTACCAGTTTCAAAGAGGCGCATGGCGACAGCATATTTTTGAACAACCCCTTTAGGCAGTGGCTTGGACAGTTGCTTCTTGCGATTTGCAGTAGGGCTCGGGTTGGCTTTTTTTGTCACCCCTGGTTTAACCGGAGACGAAGCACCGGAGGTCCTTTTACCAGGTTTTGTCGTGGATGTGTTTTTACCGCCAGTCTGGGCAAAAGCTGTTTGAATGCAAGCGAATAAAAACAGAGTCACTATCAGGCGTGCGATCCGTGCACGAATCATAATTGAGCGTCCTTGCAAGTAATGAATTTGCCTAAGTGTAGCTCCATTTATTTCGTTAAACAATTAATTTCGCAGCTGATTTACCGGACTTCAGCCTAGGAGCTTAGGATTTCTAAGTCACAGATGTCTTAAGGAGTCACTAACGGCTCGAGTCGAAATCGGATTTTTTGCTTCAGCAGTTGCCGAATACTATCGTTTGGCGATTGTTCATGGCGCTTGAACTCGTCAACCACGGCCGTCTCTAGAGCATCAGCGATGGACGCCAAATCCGAGCGCATGGTTGCTGGATCAGATGCGCCTGTCGAATGATCAGTTAAAGCATTACCAGCGCCTATTTTAGCGTCAATGCCTTGTAACCAGGATGTGGAAATCCTGAGCAGTGATCCGGTTAAATCACCGTCAAATGATGGCGTGTAGGAGGTTAGTTCCAATGCGAGGTGAGCTAGTATCGCACCCATGCCATGAACCGATTGCGGTGATACGCCTTGGCAAGCAATCGTTTCTTCAACGTTCTTTATGGGGTCATCAGCTTGTGTGGCTATGCTTGGATTGAGGGCTCGCTTAAAAATCTGGTTCGTTAATATTTTTTCGATACCAGTATGAAATTGACCGCTATCCGGTGCTCGGTCTCGGCCAATACAGGGAATTGCAGAGATGTTGAAGCTTCCGCCAAGCGTGGCAAAGGCGACTAAGTCCGCAAAAGCTTCGCTGGCAGAAATTCGTAACGGACTTCTTGGTTCGTTGAAACGACTAATACTTAGAGTGTCTTCCAAGTGATGAGCGTATTCATGAGTGACGATAAACTTCGACTCCCAGAGATGAACAGAGCTATCTACGTGCGAGCCTGTGTTTTTTTTTCTTGGAAGTATGGCGATGTAGGGAGGTGTGGACTCAGACCGCGAGAAGTAACTTAAGTTATCCGTCATAAAATGTTGATAAACCGTGTGCTGTGGCTCAGTACCATGGCTGCTCCACTTCGACTCAAATTTCGGAGCCACCAAAACTGTCACAGGCATAAGTTTTTTTTGTCCCTGAAGGAAAGCCTGTAATTTTGATCCAGCAGACTCGATGGCCGAAATGGCCGCAAGAGCGAGTTGTTCAGCGCTGCGTCTTCTGTGGGTTGGAGCTGCTTGGCAGATCCTGAGCGGTTGCCCTTGATTGACCAGTTTCCACCCAAGATGGGAGCTATTGGTTGACAAGCAACTTGGGGGGGGCGCCAAACCGTTATCACATGTTCTCAGAAAGCTTGAGTCGATATGGGCGCCGCCGATAAAGTTACTCCTCAGTGGGTTTTGGTTGACGGTCGTGGTCTCAAGGCTGGCGTCAACCTCTTGCAATCCCTCAAGCTCCCAGCTGAATAGGCGAGTTCCATGGATCGTGGAGCTGTCCTCGGGAGTCGCTTGACAGCGTTCATCATCCAGAGGGTAGTTTTCAATCCTTTCGTCCCAATCTAGAGAAAAAGGGCTTTTGTATGGCTGCGCTTCAGGTTTGTGCCTAGGTTTAGGTCCGCAGCCCTCAAGGCAAGTTACGGCAATCATAAGCAATAGAGATGTTTGATTTGCTGAAAAAATAGGCATTGACGGATACTAAGGTCTTGTCTTAATAATGTCCACCTATTTTTATGACCTGACCAAGGAGTTCCCATGGCACGCGTATCGATTGAAGATTGTTTGGAATACATGGAGAATCGCTTTGCGTTGGTTGCGGTTGCAGCTGATCGTGCGCGTCAACTAATGGCCGGGCATGTGCCAACTGTTCGCACAAAAAATAAAGAGGGCGTGACAGCTCTTCGTGAAATCGCTGACGGCCATATTCAAAGCGATCGCCCCGTACAAAACTCTGTTGGCGAAGAATAAATTTAAAGTTTTAATTATTCAGCTGCAAGTGCGCCTGGGCCAAGAATCATAAGACTTAGGCAGCGTTCAGCGACCATATCTTTTGATATGATGGATTCGTCGAACCAAAACTGTTTGCGAAGTTCATCATAAATTTCTGTGGCGACATGGGTCGATACGAATTCAAGCATCACATCCCGCATCTCCACATAGTCCCAAACAAGTTCAGGCCGTGATGAGCGTTTATGATGCTCATATTCGGCAATTCGGAGGAGATCTCCGCTCGAGTCAACCTGGACTCGGGCTCTGATGAACTGCTCCAGACGGCTCCTGTAGCGCCGCATGTACTGCCGCTGTTTTGACTGCCTAAAATTGTCGAGATGTATAACGCTCATAACCTTCAGTACCGCATGCGGCACGCCTCCCAAACCATGATGCCCCCCAAAGGCTTATCCCCCAGGCTCTTCACAGACTCTTCGGTATTAGGCCTAAATTCTTTACTTTTTTTAGAATTGGCTCCTTGAATACCGCTGAAGGGTAGGCAAGAAGTACCCAGTAAAGTGGGAAAAAAATGTGTAATTACAGAATGTTGTAATAATTTTTCGCATATCGTAGGATTAAGATAAGACCTCCATGGTTTGGGCGGTAAAGGGGTGACAATGGCCTTCAGAATTGGAGACACAGTATTTACGTCCTCGGCCTCACCAGCCACTGTCATCGGTAAAGATAACGGTACCGATGCGGCACGGCTTGATCGTGATTTCGAGGTCTTTAAGCAGAATACCCGTCACGGATTGCACAACGACATGGCGCCCGAGCATCGTCAGCAGTTCAATGAGATTATGGACGAAGTTCGAGCTAACACAGATGATATTTTGCGGGTCGAGGCTCTGGTGAGTAAAATTGATGAATTAAAATCTGATCCACAGAATGTAAGACTTGTGGGCTATCTTGATGGGGAGCTCAGACACATCATGCATTCGAAGGGTGTCAAGCCGCGCTATTTCACCGTGGACGAGTCTAAGGTCCGCTAGGTTTTTATTTGGAGGGCTCAGCATGAGAGCGTTAAAAGCCGTTCAAGTTGGAGATATGGTATCGAGATCCGGCAGCATTTCGGGGCCAGGTGTTGTCGTTCAGAAAAATCCGGATGGTAGCGTCGTGGTCGACACGGAGCCCCTAAGCGTGTCTCATTACCATCGGTATACCAATACCAGTGGCTTGTCGGAGGCCGAAAAGAACCAATTCAATGAAATTTTGGATCAAATCTACCAAAAGACAAACGACATCGAGCGTCTTAATGATATTCAAACCGAGATTGATAAATTACGATGTGCTCCTGGTAGTCAAAACATCGTGAAGTACCTTCGAAATCAACAGGCTTTCCTTATGCGCGACACCAAGGGTGCTTCGAGAGCTTATCTAACTGATACGTCTATCGCGAAGGGCTGAGTGACGCAGTTTTGTCGTGCCTGTCATGCCACGTCTGGATCGGCTGGTTGTCCAGCGTCATTCGATGCATCAAGGCGGGCAAACCAATCTAGTGCCTTCTGGTAGTCCGGTTTTTTCAAAAGGGCTAAACGTAGAAATTGAGAAGCGATTTCGGGTTTTCCCCATTTTGCATAACAGAGAGCTATGTTGTAAAAGATTTGATGACTCCGCGACTGATCGGGTAATACGTACTGTGCGTCAGTATATAACCGCAGCGCCTCCTCGTACTTTCCTTGCCTGGATAATACTACGCCCGATGCGTTAAGCTTTACGGCAAGCTCTTGCGCCGTAGATGATTTGGATAACAGCGTTTTTGCTGTGTCAAGATCATGTTGCAGGAACTTAACTTCTGCCATGCCGTTTAATGCGGATGAACAATAAGGATCACGATCCATAGCGCTTTTGAAAAACTGTTCCGCTTTATTAAGGTCATTCATGGCGATAAGAGTGTGTCCCATAGAGCTAATTCGGCTCACACAGTCGCGGTTTCGAAGCTGCATTTTTTGAAGTAGTGCATAGGCCTCTTGGTGCTCCGAAGAGGCTAGCTTAGCAGCAATGAGGGTGTTCCAAGCGCGGAAGAAATTTGGATTTTGATCAATGGCGTTTAAGGCGAGGCGTGCAGCCTTGGTCGGCTCATTTACTTTTAATGCAAGTGCAGCCTCGGCTTCGAGACGTGTTGCCGCTTTTTGATGGGTTTTCTCGCTAAGTTTTGCAATACATTTTTCGATTTCAGAATAATCAAGTTTTGAGGGGGTTTGGGACAAACGATCGATTCGAACGCGTAGCTGACGCCATTTGGAGTCATCATCTAACATTTGGTCTTGAACTCCGACAAGGTACTTTGTGAGTTCTTTCGAAGCTGACAGTACATCGATATCTCGGTTTCTCACTCTAATAATTTTTATCAGACCGAGTTCACTAAAGTAGACGACGTCTTGATGCACAGGATTTGTTGTAATGACTATGATTTTACTAGTTGGGTCGCTTGAACGTTCAACCTCAAGAATTTCCTCAATCATCGCGCCCGCTGGGCGTTTCGAGTTCTCCCAATGAACAATAATAAAAGGTGTGCTCTCAAATTGCTGCCAATTTGATCTCAGGGGAACATCTGATGAAATTTTAAGAAAATTGACATTTGTCCTCGAAAGCGCCGACTTCACTATGTCCCATATCCAGGTATCGTCGTCCACAAATACAAGGCCCTGCGGTTTGTTGTTTTGACCGGTCATTATCTAAACTCCGCGTTTATAAAGTCGTTGAAGGCTCGAAAGGAAGTGGCCCAGAAAGCTATGATTATTTATCGGGGCAATGGGATCTTTGATTGAGTTTGGGTTGCTTGGCGTCCGGACAAAAACAATCCGCTATGAGACGGATAATAGTTAGTTAGCCGATCCAAGCCGAGCGGGCAAATCGTGTCCAGAAATTTATGAGATATGCTGCCGAGATAACCGTCAGAAAAAGTAGCAGTTTTCTACCCGCGGGTTTCTTGAGGACCACAGTTATCAAGCCGGCAACTCCTATGAAGAAAAATGGGGTGGCAAGCACGTGGCGGCCAAGGCTCATGAAAATTGGATAGGTTAGAAATGCAATTGCGCCGTGCGCCGCACATACCATCAGACAAAAGATTATGATCTCATGGGATGTGGCCGCTCGGTCGGATTTTTTTTCTTGCTTTGGCTGGCTTTGGATCAAGTGATAAAGAATAGCCGCCGGTGGTCCGTAGAATGCCAAAAGCTCCCATCCTAAAACATTGTCGCTTCCGCCAACGGTCTGTGGCTTGAGAATCAGATCCCAGTAAAGGCCAAATTTACGATTCCATAGAGATTGAGCAACGAAGGGTTGAAAAAAATCACCGAATCTTTGATAGCAAATAAATCCGAACGGAATGTAACTCGCCATACCGGCGAATAGCATTAGAATCGAAATTTTAAGCCAATTCTGATTTGTAGCTTGTTGCCTCTTATTACGTTGCTTCAGGTTTAGAAAAATGATGGTGCCAATACCGGCCGCTACCAGTTGCGGCAGTATGGGTCTTGTCACTGCGATCAGTCCCGTTAAAACGGCAACCCCAAACAAGTGTCTTTTGTGCTGTGAGACTAAAAACAGATGCACTTGTCTTATGAGTAGTATCGCAAGGAGAGAGAAAAAACTCTCTGGATACGCCAGAGCATGAAAGATGGCGTTTGGATTCAGGCTTGCAAGTATAATGACCCAATTGGCCGTTGTACTGTTTGAAATGTCTTTTACTAGGTTCCAAAGCGGTAATGTTGCCGCGAAGAAAAATAGCATGCTTAACAAATGTGCCATCGGCAGGATCGTGGGCAGCTGTAAAAGGTTTGAGTACCAATTTAAGACTAAAGGCCATAAAGGATAAAAAGCTGGCCATGACGGTTCCAAATAGCCTCGTTCGGAAATAGATAAGTAGAAATCAAGATCAAAACTCCGGCGTGGCTCGGTCCAAAAAGTAGTCGTGAGAGACGGGCTAAACAGGTTTGCTATAAGGAAGCAAAAAGCGAACAACCCCGAAGCGGCAACTGCGGTCTTGAGGACGCCGCCATTCATTTGAACGCTACCTTTAACGGAGGGCCCATCGGCTGATGTTTGATCGTTTAAGGGTGGCAAACGCGGTCCTCACGAGCTGGAGTCACAGTAGACAGCTAGAAGGAGCAATTCTCGCAGAATTATTGGCTCGTTGTCACGGGATTCCATGAGAGGTTCGCGTAAGCCCCGAAGTTGTTTTTGCTGCTTTACTGAGCAACCATTTTAATTGCTTATTTATTAATAGATGTGCAATTGTATCGGCGCCGCAATAAATTAATTACTTGATGTGGTCATTAAATCCTGGCGGTGTCCAGGGCCTTGGATATGAAAGACGAGATATCAACTCAAAAATTCGGTGGTTTTTCTGCCTTCGCATGGTGGGTGCTGTCCTACACTGTGATTGTTATCGCTTGGGGTGCTTACGTTAGAGCAACCGGAAGCGGTGCTGGCTGCGGTGACCACTGGCCTTTGTGTAACGGCGAGGTCATACCGCAAGATCCAAGTGTTGCAAGACTTATCGAGTTCAGCCACCGTTTGACCAGTGGGCTGTCATTGGTATTTGTTGGTGTATTATTTTTCTGGTCGACTCGTAGATTTGAAAAGAATCACCCGATCCGTTCGGCTTGTTTTATGAGTTTGATATTCATTATTGGTGAAGCCATTGTGGGTGCAGCGTTGGTCTTGCTCAAATTGGTTGCTGGAAATGATTCGGTTTTAAGGGCTGTGGTCATTTCAGCCCACCTGGTAAACACATTTCTCCTCCTCTTTTGGCTTGCTCGGGTTGTGTATTTGGCTTCAGGAGGACGTAGTTATACTTCGATCAACCCACGTTTAAAATTAAATTTGCGACTATGTATGCTCGGCTTTCTGATAACCGGCGCGTCGGGTGCTATTGTTGCTCTCGGCGATACTCTGTTTCCTACGGAGTCTTTGGCCAAGGGATTTGCTGAGGACTTCTCGCCTGCGGCACACTTTTTGATAAAGCTTAGGATTTGGCATCCTGTCATTGCCCTAGCAGTCACGATGTATATTTTGATTCAGTGTTTCGCTCTACCGAGGCTTTTTAAAGGCGAGATTAGTCAGAGGTTGGCTGTTTTGGTTGGGGGTTTTGTCACTCTGCAGCTTATCGGTGGGATTGTGAACTGGCTGTTACTTGCGCCGCTTGGTATGCAGATGTTTCATCTTATTCTGGCAGATATTACGTGGATCGCCCTGTGTTTTTGGTATTTCGGTGTGGGGCGCTCGCAGGGGGGGTACGCATGAATCGCAACTTAGCTCTCGAATTTGTTCGGGTGACCGAAGCAGCTGCTTTGAGTGCTGCGCGTTGGATAGGGCGTGGCGAAAAAAACGCAGCCGATCAGGCAGCAGTGACTGCTATGAGGGAGTCTTTTAATTCAATTGATTTTGACGGACTGATTGTTATCGGCGAGGGTGAGATGGATGAAGCTCCGATGCTTTACATCGGGGAGACAGTTGGTCAAGGCCGGGGGCCTCGGGTGGATATCGCTTGTGATCCACTGGAAGGGACTAGCATAACGGCAAAGGGTGGTCCGGAAGCCATTGCGTGTATAGCAGCAGCGGAGGCAGGAGGATTCCTTCATGCGCCCGATATGTACATGAATAAAATTGCTGTCGGCCCGGAGGCAAGAGGCGCAATCGATATCACAAAGAGTGTTACTTGGAACCTACGGGAGATCGCGAAAGCTTCCCGGAAAGACATTCAGGATCTTTGCGCTATCATTCTTGATCGTGATCGCCATCAACATATCGTAAAAGAAGTGAGAGAATGCGGCGCGCGAATTCGGCTTATTGGTGATGGGGACGTATCGGCTGCCCTTGCGACGGCAATTCCCGAGAGTGGCGTTGACGTCTTGTTTGGATCTGGTGGTGCCCCTGAGGGTGTTATCGCTGCCGCAGCTCTTCGCTGTATGGGCGGTGATATGCAGGCCACCCTTGATTTTCAGTCTGATACGGAGTGGGAACGGGCAAAAAAAATGGGAATACAGACCAGGTCTGCTGTGTATGGACTCACGGATTTGGCAAAAGGAAATGTCATGTTCATCGCCACAGGTGTAACGGGCGGCAGTTTTCTTAAAGGCGTGAGATTTGTCAGTGGTGGGGCCGCGACGCACTCGATCGTCATGCGTTCCGAAACAGGTACGATACGTGAAATTGAGACGCGGCACTCGTTTGATCGAAAACCACGATATGGATGGTAGTATGAGCCCAGAGTCTACTCAAATCCCAGGTCAATCATTTAGACGTCTACTGCCCCAAGCAGGTCATGGCACGGCATACCATCTAATCAATGGCGAATTGACACCATCAGCAGACGGCGCGACATTTGATTCGATCAATCCGGCGACCGGCGAACTGATTTGTAAAGTGGCTTTGGGTGGGGCCCAAGACGTTAAAGCCGCTGTGGCAGCAGCTGATCGGGCGTGGCGTGAGGGACCTTGGTCCAAAACAACAGCATCGGAGCGGGCGGCGATCCTTCGAAGAATAGGCGATGAAATTCTTGCGCGAAAACAGGCTTTTGCTGAATTGGAGTCTTTGGATAGTGGAAAGCCAATGTCCGAGACGTTGAATGGAGATATCCCTCGGGCGGCGTATAATTTTCATTTTTATGCCGATTTGTGTAATCACCAAGTGAGTCCTAGTTTCCGCTCAGATGATGGTAGTCATCACACGACCGTGCGAGAGCCGCTTGGGGTTGTCGGTTTGATCACGCCGTGGAATCTCCCGCTTTATTTGGCGACGTGGAAGCTTGCGCCCGCGTTGGCTCAAGGCAATGCAGTGGTCTTAAAGCCTGCGGAACTCACACCGTTGACCGCTTATGCGCTGCATGAGGTTTTAAAGGCGGCTGGTGTTCCTGCAGGGGTCGTAAACATTGTCCAGGGATTTGGGCCTGACAGCGCCGGCGAAGCCCTTGTCAAACACCCGACCGTGAAAGCCATATCATTTACTGGCGAGACGGTTACTGGCGCAGCGATTATGGCCGCAGGTGCTGCGACCTTGAAGAAAACGAGTTTTGAACTAGGCGGTAAGGGTGCAAGCATCATTTTTGCCGATGCCGACATAGAGAGGGCTGCTAAAACATCAGCTCGAGCTGCGATGCGAAATCAAGGACAGGTTTGTTTGGCAGGTTCGAGACTGCTAGTCGAAGAGTCGGTTGCTCCAAGGGTTATCGAAATTTTGAAGTCAGAGCTCGCTAAGATCAAATTGGGCGATCCTATGGCGCCTGATACGACGATGGGGGCGTTGTGCGGTGTTGAACACAGGAATAAAGTTCTGAGCTATATCGAGCATGCCTGTTCTCTTCCGGGTGTAAAAATCGAGATGGGCGGCAGAGTCCCTGAGAACATGCCGAAGAATGGGGCCTGGTTAGAGCCAACGTTGATTACTAATGTCCAGCAAGATAGTCGTCTCGTGCAAGAAGAAATATTCGGACCAGTGCTCACGGTTCAAACCTTTAAAAGTTTTGATGAGGCTATGAGCAAGGTCAATGGCACTAAGTACGGGCTTAGCTGTTCCGTTTGGACTAGGGATATTGATAAAGCAAATCAGGCCGCAAACAAAATCAGGACCGGCATAGTGTGGATTAATTGCTGGTTTGTAAGAAATCTTCACACAGCCTTCGGCGGCATGAAACAGAGCGGAGTGGGACGTGAAGGTGGGCAATACAGTCTAGACTTTTTCTCGGAAATGAAAACGGTCTGCGTGGCCAATCCTCTTCATGAGCGACATGGTCTCGTGTGGATCTAGATAACTAAATAAGGAATTTGAATAATTTATGAGTTCTATCTCAGCGCACAGCCGCTCAATCGCTGTCTTCGTGGATTTCGAAAATTTGGCTCTTGGTTTCAAGGAGCGTCAGGGTCGTTTTGATATTAAAATTGTACTTAAGAGACTTCTTGAAAAGGGGAAAATCGTTGTAAAAAAAGCTTATGCAGATTGGAATCGGTTTTCATCGTACACGGCTCTGATGCATGAATCGGCGATTGAATTGATTGAGATACCGAAGCGTTCTCAGACGGGTAAAAATAGCGCTGACATCAGACTTTGTGTGGATGCCATGGATTTGGCGTACAGCAAAGATCACATAGACACATTTGTTGTGGTGTCTGGAGACAGTGATTTTTCACCCCTAGTCAGCAAACTTAAAGAACTAGGGAAGCATGTCATCGGTGTGGGTATGACGGAAAGTACCTCGGCACTTCTTCGTGATAATTGTGACGAGTTTATTTACTACGAAGATTTACTACAAAAGTCAGAGTCACAGGGAGGTTTCTCTATATCGTCAGCAATTACTGACGATAAACGTAAAGCTTTTAGTTTGTTATTTGAAGCGCTCGGCGCTCTCCGCCGGGAGGATAAAGAATTTTTGGGTGCTGCCCTAGTCAAACATACCATTTGCAGAATGCATCCCGGGTTTGATGAGAGCAGATTTGGCTATCGTAGTTTTAGCGCTCTTCTTCAAGATGCTGCAAAAGAGGGTTTGCTGGAATTGTCTCTACATCAAAAGGCAGGGACGTGGATCGTCGACCGATTTGGTGATGAGATGAATACAGTGGCTAGCGGAGTTAATGGGCGTAGCAAGCTTTCGACAGGCGCCATGAAGACGCGTTCCGACAGCGATGTATTAACAGAGTCCGCAGAAACAGAGCAGAAGAGTAGCACCACAGGCCGAGCCACCGGTTCACGAGGGGGTGCGCGCAGACGTCGATCCAAGAAGGCCTCTTCGGAAGGGTAATGAATTATGAGCTCGGACAATATTTCAGACGTTTTAGGCGAGTTAAAAAGTAGCAATAGCGACGAAGCGGCGTTGATGTGCTCTTGGCCGGAATTTCGCAAGGTTGTCACATCTAGACGAAGTGTCAGAGTATTTGAGGCCAAGCCAGTGCCGGAAGAGGTGTTACAGAATGCAATCGATATGGCATTGATCGCACCAACATCCAGCAACTTACAACAGGCCGAGTTTTATTGGGTTAGATCCTCTGACAATAAGTCAAAACTTGTTAAGTATTGTCTAGGTCAGCCGGCTGCAGCGACTGCGGCTGAATTGATAGTGGTTGTAGCTCGAAGGGACACTTGGAGAGCCAACGCGGCAGATGTTTTGAAACAAATGAAGGAAGCAGGCGCTCCTAAAGGTGTGATCAAATATTATGAAAAAATTGTCCCAATAGCCTACAACGGTGGCCCACTCGGGATTTTGAATTTGGTGAAACGACTATTTTTCAACGTTAGAGGTTTGTTTGCAGTGACACCGCGGGAGCCAAAATCAAAAGCTGATATGCGAGTCTGGGCGCATAAGTCGGCCGCATTAGCCGCGGAGAATTTTATGTTGGCGATTCGCGCGCAAGGGTTTGATTCTTGCCCGATGGAGGGTCACGATTCTTTGCGCGTTAGGTCTTTGCTTGGTCTTCCGTCCTCTGCCGAAATCAACATGGTTATTTCAGTTGGGAAAAGAGCGTCTGGCGGGATCTATGGTCCTCGTTTGCGTCTCCCGCGTAGCAAGTTTGTATTTGAAATCTGATAGAGAGAGGTGTCAGAAATTTTGACACTTTGTGCATCATTTTAATCGGCAAATAGTAATAAAATACAATAAAAACAGGTTGTTATATACAAGGCCTCTTTGGCTTCGGTCTTGCTTTGTTCCGTTGTGTGACGGCTGTGTGGAATCTTGCTGAAGCTGTGCGGGAGAGCAAATATGGAACACTTTTCAATACCACGTGTATTCTTGGGAATTTTTATTGGCCTTTTCTTACTGGCAAGTTTTGGCGCGACCGTGGTGTTTTACGGCGTTAAGGAAGCAGAGGTTCGCGCAGCTGAGATGAGCCCCGCAGTCTTGAGATTTAAACCCGTTCAGCTAGCGGGTGAACCGTCGCCATCACAGTCGGATCTCAATCAGGCTCTCGAGGCTTTTAACATCCGGATTCCTAAAAATGTTAAAGGCCCATTCTTCAGCTCGAAACTTGAGGACCGCGGACTCACGATCCGAAAAGGTGTTATGTCGGATGCGATTGTTTACGTCGGCGCTGATGCGTTTTCAAGTTGGGCACTTCTTGGCAGCACATTGGCTCACGAAATAGAGGTGCATTGCCGACAGAATTTTCTTGCGATTCATTTTCAAAATATCTCGGGATTTGATGGAACAGGCTATGCCGAGAGAGAAGCATACGGCTATGAGTTAGCTCACGCTGAACGGTTTGGTTTAACTACTTACGAGCGCGATCTCATAAGTAGCACGATGATGTACTTTTATCCTAAGCGCCAAAATCAATTTGTTCAAAAGCTAGAACCCATAAGATTCTGGCTCGATCGACTTGCAGCCAGTAACTTTGGTAAGGTCTTGCTGTGATTCGCTTTATTTTAGTTATTTGCGATTATCTAAAGTTAGCCGCCCTACAAAACTAGGTTTTTGATCCGACACCTCTGCTGAAGGGGTGTTTATGCGCGTCAGTAGTTCTACGACATCAAGCCCAGCTGCTGCACTCGCAAGTACGCGAGACGCGGTGACGGACCCCTCAATGGTTGGGGCTTTGCCCGGTGACGCGGCGTTGGACTCGGCAAAAAACCGTAGGCAAATCGATGTTGATCGCAAAGATGCCTTCCAAAGTCTTGGTCAGTTACTAAGTGATTTTTCAAGTGCAACTGATGACATGGTCGATCCAACCCGTTTCAAAAAGCTAAAGGCCGAATCTTCAGATCCGAATGTGCTGGAGGCTCAGCTAACAGGTTTTGCAAAAGAAGGGCAGTATGAGATTTCAATTAACGAACTCGCAAGGGCGCCGCGTCAGATCTTTTCCGGGTTTCCCGATAAAGACAAAACGCCTGTGGGAATGGGCTTCTTTGCTCTAGAACTGGATGGAATATCCCATGATGTTGAGATACCGCCTGGTTCGACTTTGAGTGACGTCGCTAGTATCATTAACGAAAAATCCCTTGGAGTTCGAGCGTCCATTATAAATACCGGTCATGATGGGGATGATAAATTCGTTCTCATGATAAAAGGTATCAGTGGCGGTGAAGCCTCTAGTATTAGTCTGGATCCAGATACAACGTTCTTGAATGTCGACAGACAAGATACAGGGTCCACTCTGAAGGCGACTTTTGAAGGCGTAGATATCAAACGCGATGGAAACAACCTTGATGAATTGGTGGATGGTTTGAGCCTGAAAGCGAAGGCGGCTAAACCTGACCACGCAATCAGTGTAGCTATTAAACCAGATTTTGATCAGACCGCAAATCAGGTCACAGAATTCGTTAAGCAGTATAATCAGCTTCAATCGTTTACTAGAATGCAAACGCAGAAAAGCGAGACGACGGGCGAAGCAGGTTCTCTATCTGGTGATGGCGCTGTCAGGCAAGCGTCTAGATCAGTCCAGAATGTGCTTCAGGACGCCGATTTACATGACGTTGGTATAAGTACGGATCCGAAATCAGGCCAACTTAAGCTTGATGAGACCAAGCTGAAGTTCGCTTTAAATAATAATCACGAAAGTGTGGTTGGGTTGTTCGCCTCGACAGAAGGCAAGATTGGTTTAGCCGAGAAGATGAGTCAGGTGATAAAATCCCTGAAAGACAAAACAAATGGCCCAGTGGGACTTAGATTGAAGGGCCTAGACGAACGAATTAGGCAGCAGGACCGGGAGATAGAAAAAAAAGAACGGTCGCTTGAGGCTCAAAAGATTCGTCTAAAAGAGCAGTTTGCGTCGATAAACTCTCGTATGCAAGTTATGGAGTCCCAAAATCAGTTTTTAGCGTCCCGTTTAAGCGCCAGTAGCGCCGACCCGAAAGCCCCGACGTAGTCCTAAAGGTTGGGATCGAGGCCCTCTTCAGACAATTTAATTTAACTTAAAAACCGTAGATCTTGGTGTTAGACTTGTGGCTGATAGTTAGGCATCAGCCATACCGTATTTGATTTGGAGCAAATTGTGGATGACTCACTAAGGGATGTTCGAAGAGACTTCAGCATGGACACGTTAGATGAAGCTAGCCTGCCAGTTGATCCGTTTGACCTTCTCTTGAACTGGAAAAACCATGCGGCCGCGTCAAATTTACCCGATTATAATGCGATGAGTCTTGCGACAATCGACGCCGATGGTTTCCCAACCAGCAGGATTGTGCTTCTTAGAGAGGCGAGCCAAGACGGTCTTTGCTTTTATACGAATTATCATAGCTCTAAGGGTCATGATCTGGCTCGGAACCCAAAAGCATCACTGCTATTTTTCTGGCCAAGCCTCGAGCGTCAAATCCGGGTAAGAGGGGTTATTGAAAAGCTTTCAGCAGCGCAATCAGACTCATATTTTGCATCTAGACCGCGGGATAGCCAGATAGGTGCTTGGTCGTCACCACAAAGCGAGATCGTGGCATCTAGGGGGTTTCTTGACGATAATTTTGCTAGATATGCTGAAAAGTTCAAGTCGGAGCAGTCCATCCCTAGGCCTCCCCATTGGGGAGGGTACCGACTCGCGCCTGCGACGTATGAGTTTTGGCAAGGTCGACCGAGCCGCATGCACGATCGATTGCGTGCAACGCTTGTTTCTGGGGTTTGGCGGTGGGATCGGCTCGCCCCTTGAACTAACTAAAACTGGCCTACTTAATTGTGCCAATCTAGCAAAGTTACTTTAGTGATTTGTGCATAACAAACCACGACTAGACTATTTCTAGGATCCGCGGAGGTGGGGTCTGCCTTAGGCAGAGACTTTATGTGCTTTTCAGGCTGCCTTCGGGAAAGGAAATACCCGCGCCCGTCCCTGCTGCTTGGCAATAATCGTTTCATTGTGCCACATGACGTAAAGCATGATGTGCTGG
>Ga0315900_10000069_pt1 | contig 166598 bp, 209 predicted proteins | sample LakEriMetagenome_FD_203521 | JGI IMG/M metagenome (GOLD analysis project Ga0315900, IMG submission 203521) | Freshwater fungal communities from buoy surface, Lake Erie, Ohio, United States - Buoy 12 MA114 | ecosystem: Environmental > Aquatic > Freshwater > Lake > Lake biofilm | place: USA... | reverse complement strand
CTTTCGTTATAAATCTCGGAGATAAAGTTTTACGATTCACGATAGACGAGATTCCTAAAACTGAGCAAGAATCTTCACAACAAGTAGACAATACTGTTGAAGAATTCAAAACTTTAGAAAATTCTGATACGACCATAGTAACCGCTCTTTGGAATTTAGGTAGAGGGTCACTCGGTGATGATTTTAAACGTCCGTATTCTTATTATCTTGACAAATTTGCAGAGTTACTCAAAACTCCTTCAAATTTATACATTTATGTAGCAAAAGAAGATGAAGAATTTGTTTGGAAGCATAGATCAAGAAAAAATACTCATGTCAAAGTTATGGAGTTAGAAGAACTAAAAACTTGGTTTCCCTTCTACGAAAAAGTACAAGAAATTAGAAATACTGAAAATTGGAAGAAACAGGCAGCATGGTTAGAAAACTCTCCACAAGCAAATTTAGAGTTTTATAATCCGGTAGTTATGAGCAAGATGTTTTTACTGAACGATGCATCAATCAGTAATCCATTTAATACAAATTATTTTTATTGGTTAGATGCAGGCATCTCCACGACAGTACATCCAGGATATTTTCATCACGATGTCGTTTTAGAAAATCTACCAAAATTAACCGAAGAAGTTGATGCGTTTATATTCTTATCATATCCGTATGAGGATGGATATGAAGTTCATGGCTTTCCACGTACTGATATTGAAAGATATGCCAAAACACAACATTTAAAATATGTGTGTCGTGGTGGATTTTTTGGTGGTTCCAAAACTTCAATAGCAACGGCAAATAGTAATTATTATAATCTTTTACGACAAACCCTAGAAAGTAATTTTATGGGTACGGAAGAAAGTATATTTGCTGTAATGGCACATCTATATCCAGAAACAATATATAGATTTGAACTTTCAGGCGACGGTTTGGTATGGCCGTTTTTTGAAAAATTAAAGGACGTAGACGAACTTATAAAAAATTTACCGCCGAAAGAACTAACACCAAAAACTGCTAAAGTAAATCTGTATGTTCTTGGATTTAATTCTACAGAACAATTTGAATCTGTCGTGAAGTCCATACAATCGGCTGATGACACTATGTTTACACGATGTAGAAAAATATTAGTAAATAACTCTACGGATACTAGTTTATTTGAACAATACGATAAGTTATGTGAACTGTATGGGTTCGAGGAAATTCATAGAGAGAATTTAGGTGTATGTGGTGGTAGACAATTTATAGCAGAACATTTTAGCGAATCCGACGCTGATTTTTATATGTTTTTTGAAGACGATATGCATATTAACAACGAGTCTTTTATTGGTAAGAACTGTAGAAATGGATTTAGATCACATATACCAAACTTATATGAAAAGCTCGTTAAAATTATGGTAAAAGAAAAATTTGATTTCTTTAAAATGTCTTTTTCCGAATTTTACGGTGATAATAGTGTGCAGTGGGCTTGGTATAATGTACCACAATCAGTTAGAAATGAAGTTTGGCCTAACTATAATAAGTTACCTGAACACGGAACTGATCCAAATGCTCCAAAAACTGTTTTTGATACAATTCACATTGTGGATGAAACTCCTTATATTAAAGGGCAGATTTATTACAGTAATTGGCCACAAATAGTCAGTAAAGAAGGTAATCAAAAAATGTTTTTAAACACAAAGTGGGCTAGACCATACGAACAAACATGGATGAGTCATATATTCCAACAAACCAGAAAAAACGAATTAACTAGTGGAATTTTCCTTGCGTCACCTATAGAACACAATAGATTTAATTTTTATCAGAGTGAATTGAGGAAGGAATCCTAATGTAAAAGACATATAGTTTTATATTTATACTAGTGTATCTTTAACAACGTGGATTTATGGGATTAAAAGAACAGGTCCAAGCCGGGGCAAAAATTACCAGAGACGTTATTACAGTTACCGATACGGTCGGTAGTGGTTCGGTTGCCCTTGGGGGTTCTTTTCTTATATTAAGTATAGAATCTACACAACCTGCTAGATTACGAATCTATGACACAATTCAGAGTAGAGACGATTCTACTGAAATTTCCCGTATATTTGGTTCAACCGTACCACCAACCGTAGCACTTGTCGGTGACTACAGTATGAGTTTAAGTAATACAGTATATACGATAAACCCAGCGTCAATAGGACATACGAATTCGGCAACTACACCATTAACGTATTATAGATGCACGCCTTCGGGTTCCTCCTTTAAAATTAATAGGCTTTTAATAGAAGATACATCTATAACTCCTGCGATTAATACATCGTACACAGAAAATAATCGTAGATTAATACAAATAACACCTTCTTCGACTATTGCGGCGTTAGCGTATGCAAGTGGTACATTTACCAGTATTACGTCACCAACTGTACCAAAAACTTATATAATGGTAAGTGCTTCATTAGCAAACTCTAGCCACATGGTTAGATTTAGAATGTATAATAATAGCGGTAGTATATATAATGTTAGTGAAAGAAATAGATTATTTGCAACTGAACCATCGGAATCAATTGGATTAATAATAGATACTGTTATCTCTGGAAGTAATATAGTTTATTTTACTCCTAAAATCATAGGAGCTAATTTACAAAATATGGGAAACGACTTATCGGAATTAATCACAGATCCAACAAAAATGGAAGGAATAAATTCTGTTTATTATTATATGCAGAACGTATCATCTTCGGGTTCTCCTATAACTCCAACTGTAAACTTACATGTATTTTCACTAGAAGATTAAACTATGACTACTAGCTCAGCTTTTTATCCATACGCTTCTGGAAGTTTATACACCTCATCATTTGCCTTATCTTCGTCTTACGCAAATAATGCACAATACTTGATGTACGTATTTACAGCTTCTTTCGCAGAGTCGGGTACTTCTGGATCAAAAGGCGATCTTGGAGTTCCTGGAATTTGTAAAATAACCTATGAACAGTATTTACAGTTAAGAGCAAATCCTTCGTTAAAAGAAGTTTGCAATTTTAACTAGAGTCGGCATATGAGTATACAATTTATACCATTAGGATTACCAATTAGTACTTCTTTCGCAGTTTCGGCAAGTGTAACTATTGCATCGGCAAATACACCTACCACCGCGGCACTTGCCGCTTACGCTGAAAATTTACTAGGTTTGCCTGGTGACCCGTATAAAGAAGTAGATGCTTCACCAACGTTAATTGTTGTTCCAACATAATTAGGAGAATTTTGTGGCTGTATTTTTTCCATTCGGTATTCCTTCTACGGGTTCCTTCGCACAAACAGCTAGTTCTGCTTACGCATTAGTAAACAATCCATCTGTTGTAGCAGCACGTGCGTTGGTTGGTGTTATAGGACCAAAAGGTACTCCTGGAATTCAAGCTACAAGTTGTCCGCCTGGTTATTATAATGCGTTAACTACGGTCACGGATGCCTATGACACATACCCATCAGTACCGCCGCATTCTGGTAGAGAAAATTATTTTTTATGTTATCCAATTCCCTCTCCATCCATAACCCCAACAAAAACACCGACAGCTACCCCGACGATGACAGTAACACCGTCAGTAACAACTACGCCGTCGGTTACCCCAAGTGTAACTGTAACACCTTCTATAACAACTACACCATCAGTTACCAGAACGCCTTCTATCACTAGAACACCGAGTATCACAACTACGCCGTCTATTACGACCACACCTTCTGTTACTACTACGCCTAGTATTACTAGAACACCATCTATTACACCGTCTGTGACAGTAACACCTTCTATCACAACAACACCGTCAATAACGGTTACTCCAACTATAACATCTACACCTTCAATTACACCGTCAATAACTGTTACACCAAGTTTAACACGAACACCATCTATTACCACAACACCATCTATTACCACAACACCGTCTATAACTCCAACTAGAACAGTAACTCCATCAATAACACAAACAACAAATCAATCTGTAACACCAACGCCTACTCTTACACCTTCTATAACAACTACACCATCAATAACAGCAACTCCATCAATAACAGCAACTCCATCAATAACGCCGTCGATAACAACTACTAGAACTGTTACCCCAACGGTAACGCCCTCAATAACAACAACCCCATCGGTAACTACGACACCAACTAATACACCAACTCCATCGGTAACACCTTCTGCTACCACAATTAATTATGTATTTTGTGAGTGTACTACAGTTCCAAGCTGTAATAATTATCCAGATCCTACTGGTGGTGGATGTACAGCAGTTGCTGAAGCACTTACTCTCGGAACGTGTTGGCCGTGTACACAAGGAGTAGTAACGCCATCAGTAACACCGAGTGTCACTGCTACCCCTTCAATTACTAAAACACCAAGTACTACAGTAACTCCATCAATAACAACTACGCCAAGTATTACGCCAAGTATTACGACAACGCCGTCTATTACCACTACACCTTCTATTACTAGAACGCCAAGTATTACCGCTACGCCTTCTATTACTAGAACACCAAGTATTACTCCAAGTATTACCACTACGCCGTCTATTACTAGAACACCAAGTATTACTCCAAGTATTACCACTACGCCGTCTATTACTAGAACACCAAGTATTACTAGAACGCCTTCTATTACACCATCTATTACGCCAAGTATTACTACTACTCCAAGTATTACGCCGTCTGCAACAAAAACGCCTGCGCCCGTAACGCCTTCACCAGTAACACCTTCGCCGGTGACGCCTTCACCGGTGACGCCTTCGCCGGTGACGCCTTCACCAGTGACGCCTTCACCAGTAACACCTTCGCCAGTGACGCCTTCACCAGTAACACCTTCGCCAGTGACGCCTTCACCAGTAACACCTTCGCCAGTGACGCCTTCACCAGTAACACCTTCGCCAGTGACGCCTTCACCAGTAACACCTTCGCCAGTGACGCCTTCACCAGTAACACCTTCGCCAGTGACGCCTTCGCCGGAAACACCTTCGCCAGTGACGCCTTCGCCTGAAATACAATGTCCTACAATACCATGTGTTGATGCTCAAGATTGTTCACCGTGTGCATATTGCTGTGCTGGGCAATGTCAAAATACACCATGCCCACCCGTAGCACCAACGCCTTCACCGGTAACACCTTCACCGGTAACACCTTCACCAGAAACACCTTCACCAACACCATCACCAGCAACATGTACTTTTGGAGCTACTCAATGTGTGGGCCAAGATTTGTACACTTGTAATGGTACAGAATATGTATTATCGTGTACAAATTATATTGATTGCGGCGGATCGAACAGTTCGTGTGAGTAAAATCAATTGGTGAGGTAAAAACGTAAATATGTATTATAGTACAGTACGAATATACTAAATTGTAATACTGAAAAATAATTAAGAGGAAATGGTTATGAAAACAATATTGGTTACGGGAGCCGGTGGGTTTATTGCCGGACATATAGTAAAGAAATTAGCAGAAATATATACAGTACGAGCAATTGATAAAAAGCCGTTTGATAAATGGTATCAAATTACCGAGTCAGCAGAAAACATCGTCGGAGACTTAACGGATTACGATGTTGCTCTAAACGCCACGCAAGGTATTGATGAAGTCTATCATTTAGCGTGTGATATGGGTGGAATGGGATTTATCGAACACAATAAGACATTGTGTATGTTATCCATTATTCCAGACACCAATACATTAAAAGCAGCACACCTAAACGGAGCAAAGAAGTTTCTCTTCGCATCGACCGCTTGTGTCTATCCTGTGTATAAACAAAACACGACAGAACCAGAACCTTTAATTGAAGGTACAGAATACCCAGCCGATCCCGAAGATGGGTATGGTTGGGAAAAGCTGTTTATGGAACGCATGTGTCGTCATTTCACCGAAGATTTTGGAATTGAAACCCGTATTGTCCGATACCACAATGTCTACGGTCCAGTAGGTACGTGGCAAGGTGGACGAGAAAAAGCACCGGCCGCGCTCTGTAGAAAAGTCGCACATGCTTTACACACTAACTCTGATACGATTGAAGTGTGGGGTGATGGTGAGCAAACACGGTCGTTTTTGTATATTGATGATGCAGTCGAAGGAACAATTCGTGTAATGGATAGTCCACATCAATCGGCATTTAATATTGGATCAGACCGAATGGTGTCCGTTAATGAATTAATTACGATTATTGAAAATGCAGCTGGTGTCAAACTCCAACGTAAACATATTGAAGGACCGTTGGGAGTACGTGGAAGAAACTCACATAATGACAAAGTAAAGGCATTGTTAAATTGGGAACCTGCTATTACATTAGAAGAAGGAATGACTCGTACATTTAACTGGATACGGGAACAATATGGATTATATCATAGTACCAACTAGTAATAGTGAGTATCAATCGTGGCAGTGTCGTTTATTAAACTGGTCACGGAAGAAAGTAAAGCAATCAGGTAAACTTGTGTTATTACGATGTGCAGATCCGATGGGTAGAAATAGACCGTTGGATGAATACACAGACACGGATGTAGTAGTAATAGATTTACCAGATTATGCTACAGAATGGGAAAATCTAGAATCAGAATCAAAACGTGGTGAAAAATATTGGTGGGGAGCTATACCAAATAAATTCATGTCGATAAAATGGTTATGCGATAACTCTTCTTTTAAAGACGAAGATAATTTATTATTTCTAGACCCAGATATGATATTTTTACATCCAGTAGAATTTGTTCCTAAATATAACGAAATTATAGCACAAAGATTTATTCACTACGCACCGTTACAGAATTGGAAAATTGAAAATGATAGAGACGGGTTTGGTGTGATGTATCCATTTTGTATTAAGTTTGGTACATTAAAAAAAATAATAGACGATTATATTACCAGTTCAGAGCAAATTAAACGTGAAACGAAACGATGGGAATCTGAAATGTGGGGATTGGATTACGCAGTTAAAAAGAACAATTTAAAAATTCAATACGTAGAGGACTTTGGATTCTGTACGGCATGGAAAGAAAATGACAGTAATGAAGTCAGTCTTATCGCACATTTCCCGAATGAAATATTTGATGCGAATAATAATTCTTTATTTTTCAAACAAGATTACACACACAATCAGAATATGCAAATAGACGTAAATAGAGCAAGAAACAAATTAGATGAACTTTTGTTATCTAATATTGCACAAGAAAGAACGGATTATCTGTACCATTTAAAATGGAATTTTTCTAATATATTTAACAATTACACTGGTAAAACCGGATATATTATTTTAAAACCGTGGCCGGGTGGATTTAACAACATACGAATGTCATTAGAACTGGCGGTTTGTATAGCATATTTAACGAATAAGACATTAGTACTACCTCCAAAGTATAATATGTATTTGCTAAAAGATACGTTTGGGCTAGAAGATTTTTTTGATATGTCTGATTTAGGAATAAAAACAATGTCTTTTTTTGATTTCTGTAGACTGAAAAATATTACTCCTACGTTCGAAGCAGTTGCAGAAATTAGTAAAACCATAACAGAACCAGAATTTCACGTTTTAAATTTTACAGAATCACTACCAGACGAATCATTTAAACATGGACGTTCTGTAACTGATATGATTGAACTACTTGGTCACAATGAGTGTTTATTTTTTGATGGTAAATTGTTAGGAAATTTTTATCAAACCATATATACGACATTTGACGTAGAACTTAAAAAATTAATAGCACGGCACGTTCATTACACTCCTAAATTAATGGAATTGGGTTGGCGGGCAATAGAAGTGTTGGGAGACAGAAAATACTATGCAATCCACATAAGAAGAAATGATTTTCAGTATAAGCATTTGTTCATTACAGCGGAGCAAATCTATGATAATATCAAAGATATAATACCAGATGGTTCCACATTGTATATTGCAACAGACCATACCGATAAATCATTTTTTGACAAACTTGCCCAACACTATCAGTTACACTATTACGAAGATATTGCACATTTAGCAAAACTAGAAAATGTGCACTATAATTTTATTCCGATAATAGAACAACTCATATGTACAAGATCTATAAAGTTTATAGGTAACGATTATTCCACTCTTTCCTCGTATATATACAGACTTCGAGGATATATGAAAGATATAGAAGATAAAAACTTTTATATCAATACTAGTACGTTTAATCAAGATGAGCAATGTGATTCTACTGAAACAAAAAGATTCATAGGTAATTGGGCACGAGAATTTAAAGACGCCTGGGATTTTAAACCTAAAAAAATATTTGTTTCTGTAGCTAGCTATTGCGACCGCCAGTTATTAACTACATTAAGAAATTTATATGAAACGGCACAAGACTCATCACGAATTATGGTAGGTGTCCATCTTCAAGATAACGAAGAATATCATAAAGAATTACTTAATGAAAATTTTCCAAACATGAAAATATTATTTACTCCAGATGAAGATTCTCTGGGAGTTGTTTGGGCGCGTGAAAGAATAAAGCAAGAATTAATAACTGATGAGGATTTCTTTTTGCAGATTGACGCACACAGTAGATTTAAACAAAATTGGGATGGTATACTAATAAATCAATATAGAAGTATGCCAAACAAAAAAGTGGTATTCTCTACATATCCAAATGGATTCGAACTTACCGATACGGAAAAAAACTTTTTATCTATAAAAACTAATGCCCCATTAGTTATTAGTGGACATATGGATGTTGAAAATGTTAATCCAATAGATAACAGATTAGTTACAAAAAATTTAGTAGCAATGGATAAGTACGAAATATTCGACAACAAATGGATAGGTGCAGGATTTATATTTGCACCAATCGAATGGACTGGAGATATACAAGTACCTATGCAAATAAAATCTAAAGGTGAAGAAGAAGCACAAACGTTCTTATCTTATTTAAAAGGATGGGATATAAAATTACCCGCTGAGGCGACAGTATGGCATAATTATAATATACATGACTTGGACGGCACCGTATACAGAAAAACAAATCATAATGAAATAACAGACAAGTCTGTTGAAATTATAAATGATATACTTTTTAATACTTCCAATTCATATTCTCGTTCATTAGAAGAATTGGAGGATTACTTGTCAATTAAATTTAGACGGATCTAAAAATGGAAAAAATCTTTATAGCAATTGCAAGTTTTCGTGATTATGAACTACCACATACCATACTAGACCTAATTAGTAAAGCCGAAAATCCTCAAAGATTAGTATTTTCTGTAGTGCACCAATTTGATGAAGAGCCAGAGACGAATGAAAACTGCATCAATCATTTACTCGGCAAGTATCCAATACATTTAGAATTGCACCATTGGACAGAATCAAGAGGTGGTTGTTGGGCAAGAAATATAGCACAGAAATATTATGCAAATGAAAGATATGCATTACAAATAGATTCACACACTCGGGTTATAAAACATTGGGACTCCGTGTTAATACGAAATATAGAAAATTTAAGAAACATATCACCAAAACCTATAATTTCATATTTATCTCCATCATACTCTAGAAATGACGAATATGGTATAGACTATTTGTTTAGTAATATATTTGATATGGATAAAATACAAATACCTAAAATAAAAAATATAACTAGTCAATACTGGATTGAATACGGTGGATATGAAAATGAACAGCGTACTGGATATAAAAATGTAAGAGTCCCCGTACTATATGGTGGGTTTATATTTTCAGACGGCCAATGGGTAGTTGAAGTGGAACAAGATCCATTACATTATTATACTGGTGAAGAATTTGCTTTAGCCGTAAGATCGTATACAAAAGGATATGATATATACACGCCCGATAGAATAGTATCGTGGCATAGAGCACATAACGAACCAAACAAAAAACACTTTACCGTACTACCACCGGAATTTGGACAGTATAGACATAAAGTTGCGATGGAACGACTTCGAAGGTTATTTGAAGGTGGTGATCTGGGTAAATACGGTCTGGGTACACATCGAACTCTAGATGAGTACGAGCAATTTTCAGGAATAGATTTCAAAAATAAACAAATTAAGACTCTGTAACATAAAACGGTTATGTTTAATTTATCAATATACACAGGACACAATGCGTCATTTACGATAAGTCGAGATGATGAAATTCTAGAAGTTGTGGAATTGGAAAGATGGCTAAACGTTAAAAATATAAGTTTAACGTGGTATCTACCTACCACTCATAATCCTATACATGCTGTAAAAGAAATACTTCTATACTTCAAAATAAAATATGGTGCAGACAAATACCAAAATCTAATATGTAACCCTACAGATTTGGAAGTACTCACGGGTGGATATTGGTCTGCACACGGAAGTGTTTTAGATATTTTTAACGCAAAAAATTTAATAGAGATGGGTCACCAAGAAGGACACGCGTATAATGCATTTTATCAAACTAATTTAAAAGAAGCAACAATTATTAGTTTTGATGGTGGTGGTAATGATGGGTGTTTTAATTTTTATAAAGCAACTAGACAGAATGGAGTCACATTATATAGAACGGAACCTGATTATAATATCGGAGAAAAATATGCACAAATTGGATTTTATTGTAGTTCATTGAGCAAACAAGATAGATTTCAAGGATATCTGGTACATTCGGGTAAGTTGATGGGATTGTCAGCATACGGTAAAATTTTACACAATAACATAAATAATTTTTTAGAATACTACAAAGGACATCATTCTACTTACGAGGACAAGTATAACAATTATAAAAAATTAGGTTATCCAGATGAGTTAACTGGCCAGTTAGAAGTGGATGTAGTCAGAACTTCTCAATATGCGTTTGAGCAATTGTTTGAAAAGTTATCATACAAAGATATCATAGGTAGTGATGACAAATTATGTTTAACTGGTGGATGTGCTTTAAATGTACTGAATAACACACAAGTAAATAAATTAACAAAGACGCATGTAACGCCAAATCCAGACGATAGAGGATTGAGTTTAGGATTTATGTTAGGGTTTTTAAAGCCATCGGATGCATTTGATTCCACTTATATCGGACCTGAAGTTTGGGATAGACATTTATTACATGAGTACGTAAACAAATATAATGCAACCGAAGTAGATTTCACAAAATTAGCAGAAGATTTAATTTCTGGAAAAATTATTGGAATTGTTCGTGGTCGTTCTGAACACGGGGCTAGGGCATTGGGAAACAGAAGTATTCTTTGCATGCCAACTGTAGGTATGAAAGATATACTAAATGCAAAAGTCAAACATAGAGAATATTATCGTCCGTTTGCACCCGTAACTAGATTGGAAGATGCAAATACTTATTTTGATTGGGAAGGTGAAGCACGTTGGATGACATTTAGCCCAAGAGTAAAAACGGAATACCGATCAATTTTACCATCTGTCACACATATCGATAACACGGCTAGATTGCAAACAGTAACAGAAATGCAAAATTCTTTTCTGTATCACCTATTAGGTGAAGTAAAACGACTTTCAGGAGTCGGTGTATTAATAAATACATCCTTCAATATCGCAGGAAAACCAATTCTGAATACATACAGAGATGCTGTCTGGATGCTAGAAAATGTGGAAATGGATGGGTTGATTTTGGAAAATTATTATATAAAAAAGGATTAATATGACTAAAATTATAGTACTAAACCAATCAACGTGGCATTTTGAATATAATGCAATAGATGCGTTAGCAAAAAGTACATGGGCAAGAGTAAAACACCCAGACGTAACAGTTATTCATTATTACGGAGGTTATGATTTAGAAGATAAACCGTATTCACATTTAAGTGGAACGCCCGCCAAGGGTTCTGCGATTATGTATGATAACCACGGTAATAATATTCTTGTGTGTGGGGTACAAGATGTAGTAAGCAATCCTCTTACAGATCCACGTAATCAAAAACTTATCATAGCATATGAGTGGTGTCTTAATAATTTAGAATTTGATTATATAGTTCGAATTTGTAATACGACTTACCTTGATATTAAAAAGATGCACAAATTTCTAGATTCACTGGAAAGAAAAGATAAACAATATGATGGTGCACGAAATATGTACAACAATGAGTATTATTTTTGCGGAGGAAGTTTTAATTATCTATCAAAAGATTGTGTACAACAATTAGTAAACAATAAAGAAGAATATTTATCTTTACCGTATCCGTTATCTATGGAAGATCTTGGTGTGGGAGTAATACTATTTAATAAATTAAATTATGCCGTCTGGGACGAAGTACATCAAGATGTAAAAACATCCGCTACAAGTTTAGGCGATAACGGTGGCCCGTTAGTAGATTACGTCGATGACATAATAGCAAATGAAAAGTATTTTGCGTATAGATTTAGAATCAGTAGTACGGAAGAGTACATACAATTTCACAATAAGGTTTTACGAAAATATGTTTAATATAGGAATGTTTGGTTCTCATAATGCAACAATAGCTATATCAAAAGATGACAAACTTTTAGAAGTAGTGGAAGTAGAAAGATTTACTTCAATAAAAAATTGCGCATTATGGTTTTACTATAACATAAGAGAGCCATATAATATAGCAGTGATTCACGAAATAAAAAACTACTTTAATCAAAAATATGGAGTAACGGAATATGAAAGCGTAATATATAATTCCGTGCACCAAGAATACTATAAAATATTTCCCGCTAAAAAATACACATGGTTACCACACCACACAGCTCACGCATACTCTGGATTATACCAATCCCCATATAGTAATGCGTTAATAGTATCAGCTGATGGTGGTTCAGATGAAGGATTTTTCAATGTGTTTATAGGTGATAAGCGCGCGGGTATTACAAAAATATATTCTGGTAAAAGAGATTTAGCTGTTCCATATGGATTGGTTGCACATTATATTGAAGATATACGAAAGGAAGAACCGTTTTGGGGAAACTTGGTGTACGCCGGAAAAATTATGGGGTTTGCAAACTACGGAAACGCCACGGAAGAATTCGTCAATAAATTACATACTATATATAATAGCGGGGATGATGGGAAAATACCGGAAACGGTGACTACAATAAGGAAGGTTCTTGACATTCCAGAGGAATTTAGATTCACTGGCCAAGACGCTAAAGATTTAGCTGCTTCAAATCAATTTGTCTTTGAGCAACTTTTTGAAGAAGAGATAACGCCATTTTTAAAGGAATACCCTTCATTACCCTTAATTTTAGTTGGTGGGTGTGGGCTTAATATATTAAATAATACCAAACTTGCTAGAACTAGAAACGTATTTGTTCCACCTAATCCAAATGATTGTGGGTTGGCGGTTGGATTATTAGCATCTACTATCAAACCAACAGAACCAATTGATTGTACATATGCTGGGCCCGTAGTATGGGATAGACATGAATTAATAAGAATTGCACACGAACGATCGGCACAAGTACTTGACATCGCTAAATTAGCAGACTATATTATATCTGGTAAAATTGTAGGTGTGGTACGAGATAGATGTGAACATGGTCCAAGAGCACTAGGAAATAGAAGTATATTGTGTAATCCTGCTATTACTGGAATAAAAGATATATTGAATGCTAAAGTAAAAGGTAGAGAATATTATCGTCCCTTCGCTCCCGTGGTCCGTCTAGAAGATGTTAACAAATATTTTGAATGGAATACTGAAAGCCGTTGGATGAGTTTTTGTCCAAGAGTAAAAGATGAATATAAAAATAAACTAGAAGCAATAGTGCACGTGGATGGTACAGCGAGAGTACAAACTGTAACTAAAAAACAAAATGAATTTTTATATAATTTATTAACAGAAATGCATAATAAAACTGGAATAGGTGTATTATTAAATACTTCGTTCAATGTGGCAGGAAAACCAATTTTGAATACGTATAAAGAAGCACTCACAGTTCTAGATAGTAAAGAGATGGACGCCGTTATATTGGAAGATTATATTATACAAAAAAACAGAGGATCACAGTTATGAACAACCAATCAGAATTTTTTGCTCGACATGGGTATGCATACATTAAAGACGTACTGACACACCAGCAGTGCGACGACTTTGCTCAGTTGATGTATGACATGAAAGCTACAGATCGTTTAGTTTATGAAGGTGGTGACCAAAAGTTTTATGATAATTCGTATGGTGGAAACCATCCAGAGTTTGAGGCCGCATTGCGATCATTAACAGACAGATTGCAAGACGAGTTGGGAGTTAAAATGACTCCCGCTAATTCGTTTGGACGCATTTATTATAATGGTGGAACTTTACACAAACACGTTGATCGTCAAGGTCTTGATTACACTATGTCTATTACGCTATTTAATAGTTTAGATAAGGAATGGCCATTGTGGTGTATTGATAAGACAAATAATCAAGTTCCTTTGAATATTGGTCGAGGTGATGGTGGTATGATGTTAGGAACAACAATGACACATTGGCGTGATGATTTAATTTGCGAACCACACCAGCATGTTGTTCAACTATTCATGCATTGGAGTTTTGCATGAACGAAAAACTTAAACACGAATTTGAGATTATAATACACGCTGTACATGCTATGAATCCAACGGCAAATGGGTGGGGATGCATAGAAACTCGAAGTGGTGGTGGTAGTACATTAGAATCTACAAAACCTTTAAGAAATGCATTGCCAAAATTATTTGATACATTTAATATCAAATCAATTCTAGACATACCGTGTGGTGACTTTCATTGGATGAAAGAAGTCAATTTGACGGGAATCGAATACGTCGGAGCGGACATTGCCGAAGTATTCGTCAATGACAACAGACTAAATTATCCACAGCATGAATTTCTACATTTAGATATTACAGAAGATCCTTTACCTAAAAAGGATTTAGTTATAGTGCGAGATTGTTTTATACATCTTTCTTATGAGAATATAAAAAAGTCCCTAGAGAACATAAAAAATAGTGGAAGTACATACTTGCTAACCAGTAGTAGAAGGAATCTTATAGAAAATAAAGATATTTTAGACTCTGATTTTAGACAAATTAATATGGAAATAAATCCATTTTATTTAAACCCTATATATTGTATTGATGAAGATACGTCTGAACCATATCGATCTATGATATTAATCAAAATAGATGATTTAAAATAAACTTAAAATAAAGAGGTTACTATGAAAATGATAGCATATCCCGCATCCGACAGACCGTTTAGACTACAGCCTGCTGGATCTAAACGTCCTTGGATGGACGATGCAGTAAATAAAAACCCGTACAGATGTTTACCATTATCTATGGCTAATTCATTTGGGTGGGAAATATTGTCAGAGGCACACTTCACAGCAGAGTGGGATGGAAATAATGCGCCTTCTGGTGTAAAAATAAAACACCACGATGGTTATGGAACTCCATCGTCTCACTTTGGAGAAGGTACCTTAACTTGGCATGCTGGATGGTTATTCCAAATGGAATATCCATACGGACTATACGTTACTGGTGCACCGAACACACCTGTGCCAAACGTTATACCATTGTCTGGGGTAGTAGAAGCGCACTGGTTAAGATATTCCTTTACTCTAAATTGGAGATTTACACAACCTGGATCTTTTGAAGTAAAAATAGGAGATCCTATTGCGCTTATTTTCCCTATCGACTTGACGGTGTTTGATAATACGGAAGCAGAAATTCGTTCGCTCCACGATCCAGAATTCAAAGAATTTCACGATGATTACTGGAATTGGAATGTTTCGAGATTAAAATATATGTCCGAACAACGAGCGGGTCACCATTCAGCAGATGTATGGCAGAAACACTACTTTAGAGGAGTATATCCGGCTGAAGTAAAGGATGGATCGCTTATGGGTGATCCAACTGCTTCAAGTAAAAAGTGTCCATTTCATACTAACGCGGAAGGTAAACAACAGTCCACGCATAGAACCAAACCAAATGTACGGGAATTTGTTGATAAACGAATTGGTAAGTTTGAAACGCCGCCTATATACTGGGAACTGACAAAAAAGATTCAAGATCAACGTAATCTAGAATCTTCTCAAAACGCACAATCGACCAACCAGCAAGTTGCTGTAAATTCCAAAGAAATAGAAATGGAAAATAAAGTGAAGGAGTTAGAGTTGAAGTTGCGTATCGCTGAGACGCAATTAAAATTACAAAGTACTCAACTTCCAAAAGCTAATAAGAGTAAGACAGCAACAAAGAAAAAGAAGATTTCAGTTGAGGTAAAATAAATGAAAGAAGTAACGATGGACGTTCCTATCGCATTAGCGCAATTGATATTAAATAATAACGAAGCGTTAAAAAAATATCAATCACAATTAATGCAACAGATTAAACTTGCTAATGAACAAATGATGCAAATATTAAAATTAGATCCAGAGGAGGGTTGGCAATTGGACATGGAACGAATGGTATATGTTCGTGCAACAACTCCAGAAGAAATACTAGAGGTTGAGGCTTAATGCATCCTTCGTTGGATGAAGTGGTCTTTACGTGGGGAAAATACTCGGGGCATACGTTGGGTAGCGTTCGGCGTACTGCCCCGCAGTATTTACAATGGATAACCACAACTAAAACATTACCAGCAAAATGGATTGAAGCAGCACAACGAGCTTTGTTAGGTGATGATGTATCGGACTTACAACTACCCCGTGTCAAGCAATCCGATAAACCCAAAGAAGAACGAGAACAACAGACAGGTCCAATTGAAGTCCATTTGAAGGACACCAAGACGGCCTATATTGTCATGCCGTACAACAAACTCCTATTGGAACAATTCAAGTATGAGATTGACGGACGGAAATGGAATGGTGATGAAAAGCATTGGGAGTTTCCCGCAGTACATCTTCCAAAAGTCAAGAAGTTGTTTCCAAATTCCGTTTTATCATCGTCGGCTGAAAAATTATTAGGTAAGTTACAAGAACGTCGGGAAGATTTAGATGAAATTCGTCAAAAGGAAGATACGGATTTTGAAATTAAGGGATTGAAACTCAACCTCTATCCATACCAAAAAGTTGGTGTACAATTCGTCGATAGAGCTGGTGGTCGGTGTCTCATTGCGGATGCGCCGGGATTGGGTAAGACGGTGCAAGCTATTGCGTACGCACAACTTCATAATCTCAAAACGTTAATTGTTTGTCCTTTGTCCGTAGTCGTGAATTGGCAACGTGAAATTAAAAAGTTCACGGGCAAAGAGAGTACTGTTTGGGATAGTAAGGTGTACGATGGAAACCTTAAACACCAGTTTCATATTACCCATTACGATGCAGTTGCGAAAAATAATCATTGGCTTCGTGACCAAGGATTTGACTTATTGGTGTGTGATGAAGCAACCTATCTAAAGAATCGTCAGACTATTCGAGCAAAGAGCATTCTTGGGTCGTGGAAAGAACGCCGTAAGTATCCCGGCATCAAAACCAAGTATACGATTTTCTTGACGGGAACGCCGGTCATGTCTCGTCCGATTGAAGCATTTAGTTTATTGAACTTCTTGGATAAGGAACGCTTCAATAACTTCTTCCATTTCACGCAAAGATATGGTGGATGGAAAGGTCAAGCACCAATGAATCTTCAAGACCTCCACGACCGCACAAAAGATTTGGTAATTCGACGAAAGAAAGATCAAGTACTAACGGAATTACCGGCTAAACAACGGAATGATTTATATGTGGAATTGACGAAGGACGAAAGAAAAGAATACAACGAATTATTGAAAGAATTATTTGGTAAATGGAAAATGGATGGGAAACCTTCTATTAAACACATGCCAAAACTACAAAGCTTCCTAATTGAAAAGAAGTTACCTCGGTTGGTAGAAATGATTGATGAATTTCTGGATAACGACAAACCCATCCTCATCTTCAGTAATTATATTGCTCCATTGAAGTTCTTGCTGGAACATTATGGACATCACGCAGCACTATTGACAGGTGAAATGAATAAAAATGAACGCCAAGAAACTATTGACAAATTAGTTAGCGGGCAGGCTAAGATTGGATTATTCAGCCTGTTAGCAGCCGGTATGGGTATCGACGGATTGCAACACAAGATTGATACGGTTGTATTTCTGAATATGGATTGGGTTCCCGCAAATCACGAACAGGCAGAGGACAGAACCCATCGTATTGGCCAAAAGGCACAAGTACAGGTCTATTATATGGTCTGTGATGGTACGATGGACGAGTATATGCGTGATATTCTAAAAGAAAAACAATCGGTAGCCGATATGATTGTAGATGGTGCATTGGTTACGCCGGATAAACAAAAGTCTTATTTTAAGGAGTTTGTCAGAAGATTAAATAGCGCATATAATGAACGCTTTGACATAGAAAACGATTCTGACTGATATTTATTAATATCAGCAGTAAATATTTTATATTAATAAGGAGTTACATATGGAGCAAAAAACAGTTACAGAAAATCTATTTCCAACTGAAGTAATTGATTTACCTTCAAAGGGAGTCTTTTATGCAGAAGGAAGTCCGTTACGTTCTGGACAAATCGAAATTAAGTATATGACCGCAAAGGAAGAAGATATCCTTACGTCAACTAACTTAATTCAGAAAGGTGTTGTGTTGGATAAGTTGATGGATAGTTTAATCGTCACAAAGGGTGTAAAATCATCGGATCTATTAATTGGTGATTTAAATGCAGTGATGGTTGCTACCAGAATTCTTGGATATGGTAAAGATTATTCTGTAGGAATGACTTGTCCGAAGTGTGGCAAGACTATTGAAGAAACGGTTGATTTGACTACATTAAAAACAGAAAACGAACCAGACGGAAATAGTCCGACTGAAATTAAAATAGTTCTTCCGGTGTCTAAAGCAGAAGTAACATTAAAGTTGTTGACCCGTGGAGATGAATTGGCTATTGAGAAGGAAACGAAGGCTCTTAAGAAGGCAAATTCAGAAATAGAATCCGATACGACCGCAAGACTTCGAGCAATGATTTCGTCAGTAAACGGTGAAACAAACAAAGGAAAGATTTGGACATTTGTGGAAAACTTGTTAGTTAAGGATACAAGATTCTTACGTGAACAGTACAGACAGCTTATTCCAGATGTTGACTTCAATGTAAATGTTGATTGTGATTCATGTGGTTCTGACAACTTATCGGTGAGGTTGCCTATCGGCATCAACTTCTTTTGGCCTGACGCCGGAGTACAAGGCTGAAATCCATAAGTCGATGCTGATAACAGCACACTATTCAAAAGGGGCGCTTAGCGTCATAGAGTTATATCAAATGCCTGTTTATCTTCGAAATTTCTATATACGTGAGTTTGGTAAGTTGAAACAAGAAGAAGCAGACAGAATAGAAAAGGCATCTAAACGGTAATCCATATGATATTACTCAAAGAACTTTTAAGTGATTATGATAGAGGGTATAAAGGATGGGCACGAGCGGGTTCTCCAATGATAACGGTAGTGGACAACTTCCGAGTATTCGCTGGATCGGCAACTCGTTCTGCCACTCCTTTGTATACTATTAAAGGTAATAAATTATTTAAAGGTTTAGCAACAGCTGGAGCACCATTAGCTACATTGGTCGGGGATTTAATGTTTCCGGGGTGGCATGTTAATGGCGCACCAATGGCTCGATTAAAAAGAGATATTTCTATAAAAGGTGCAGCAACTATGGGACCAGCAATAGCAACTGCACCAAGTGGAAATGTTGCTACGTTGTTTGCGGCAACATATCACGCACTTCGAGGATAATGAATGGCGGAAGATACTACGGTAAACACCGAAGAATTATCTAGTACGATTGCTTCGCTTACAGCAAGTTTAAAAAAGTTATCTGAAGATGCCGGAAAGGTTAATCTTAAGGGTGCGTCAGATTCTGCTACAAAAACATCTTCCTCATTAAAAGAATTAAGTAGTACTGCAAATACTATTAAGAGCGCACTTAAGCAGTTCGGTGATGAGGTAGCCACGGCTACTAAACAGTTAGATGCAACTAAACAATCACTTCAAGAGCAATCGACGCAAGCAAGTAGACTCAAGCGTTCGATGGGTGCCGCGTCTAATGAATTTTTAAATGTAATTCAGACAACTAAAGCAGAATATGCCGTAGCAAAAGCTAAGGTATCAGTTGCACAAGCATCAGTTGCACAAGCACGAGAATTGTTGAATGCACAGAAACAACACACGGCTGCATTATTAAAAGAAGCAGATAGTACGTTTGCAACCCTAGAACAAAAAGTCCAAGAACAAGGTGGAGTGCAAGCATTAATTGATTCTAGAAACGAATCGTTAGGATACGTACAAGCTCAAATAAAAGCAGCACAAGGTGAAAAGCAAGCAACTGAAGAACGAATATCGCAAATAAAGAGCGCAAATCAAGCGTTACAGAGTCAAGCAGAATCTTCAAGAGATCTAGAAAGATTCATGCAATCTCAAATTAATGCTGCTAATGAAGATGTTGCAGCAAGTAACGATAGAATTAAATCATTACGAGGTAATGAAGAAGTTCAAAAATCTCAAATTGATGCGGTAAATGAAGAGATACGTCGAATTCAAAAACGTGGTGAATTCAAAGGTAGAGGAAAACAGAAGGAATTAACACAAGAAGAAGAACAACTTGTAAAAACTCTACAAGCTAGAAAAGAAAGTATCCTTGCTGCGTTTAATGAAACAAAAGAAATGCGAAAAGCAGAGATTCAGTACAGAGACAGTATTGCTGCTTCAATTCCTGGTATGGAAGCAGATATGCAGTCAGCAGCCGATGCCGCAGGTGCTTACGAATCCGCTATTGCACAAAACAATAATACTCTCACGCGAGAAAACTTACGTCGATTGGATTTAATTCAATCTATCGGTGGTATGGAATCTGAAGCACAACAAATAAGTGAAGGATTACAAGAATTAGAAGCAATAAATAACGATTATCAAAGTGAAATAGATAATTTAACAGACAAATTGCAACAGCAAGCTGGAGAGGTGCTACAGTCAACAGCCGCTGAAAATAATTTACAAAAAGCTTTAGAAGATAGAATCGCCGAAGAAGAAACCGTTAGAAAGGAAGCAGCAAATACATTGGCGTCTGGTATAGCAAAGAGTATGAATGCGCTTGCGGGTACATTACAAACATTAGGTAATGCTCTTGGTAATCTAGTAGCTACGGTACGTCAAACGCAACAACAGTTTGGATTGTCAGCGGGTTCTGCTGCAAAATTAAAATTTGAAAATCTTGTAGCTAGTGTTAAGAGTTTTGCTGGAACATTTACTTCGTTAGGTAAACAGGCTGGCGTTACTACGGAACAAATTCAAGAAGCACAAGCAGCATTCCAATCTGAATTTGGTGGCGTACTAACTTCTGGTGCCGCCGCTGATATAGCACGTCAAGCTAAAGAAATGGGTGTTGGTGCTGGTGAGTTGGCAAAAGCACGCCGTGTCTTTATGACCCAAACAATGGGTGATACTGGTGCTGCAAAGAAAGCACAAGATCAGTTCGTTAGTGAATTTGCTAAGAAGGGATTGACTTCTAAAGATGCAATGGCAGCAATTGGTCAAAATTCCGAATTGTTGGCTCGAAATGGAACACGATTTGCTGTTTCATTTGCACGCGCCGCAGCAGACGCAAAGAAGATTGGTGTAGATTTAGGTAAGATTGATCAAGTCGGTGATAATATTATTGGTGACTTTGAAGGCTTCCTAGAGAAACAGGCAGAACTTGGAGCAATGGGCTTCGGATTTGATAGTAGCAGACTGGCTGAAGTTGCGGAATCTGGAGACACCGGTGCGTTGATGGAAGAGTTGAGATCACAACTTGCATCGCAAGGTAAAGACCTAACTAAACTTCGTCGGTCAGAACAACTAGCTCTATCACAAGCGTTTGGTATTTCTATGGAAGAACTCCAACGTTTGGGAGCACCGAAAGGAACTGAAGGTTCTGGAGAAGCAACGTTATCACCGGAACAATTACAAAAAGATGCAAACGGATTCTTATCCAGATTAGTTAACCTTGGGGAAGCACAGGCATTAGTATTTACTGGAATTGCTACAACACTTGGATTTATAGCAAAGGGATTGGGAACTTCAACTGCCCAAAACATAATTTCTAAATTTATAAAATTGCCTGGAACCGGAGCAGCGGGAACTGCAGCGACATCCGCCGCAGGCACTGCAGCGACATCCGCTGCAGGTACTGCTGCAACACAAACTACTTTCCTACAAGGATTACGTACCGCTATAACATCACCGTTACAAAGTATTAGAACGGCTATAGCTGCGCCTGGTCGAGTTACTGGTTCTATTATGCAGGGTGCGGGGTCAGTAGCAAAATCTCTAATATCGCCTGTAAGTAAAGGTGTGAAGCTGGGTGGATCTGCATTATCTGGTATATTTGGAGCAGCCGAAGGATTTATGACGGCTAGACAGCAAGGCAAATCTGGAACAGAAGCTGCGGGTTCCGGTTTGGTTCAAGGTGGATTGGCTGCTGTGGGAACTGCTTTGGGAGCAATGGGAGGTCCACTTGGTATGATGGTCGGTGGATTTATAGGAAACACATTAGGTAAATCAATTAACAAATACTTCCCAGGCGTTGCACACGTATTCGGTCAACAAATATCAGGATTTATCAGTATGTTCACGCCAATTAAAGAAGCATTTGGTATGGTGTGGAAATCATTATCACCAGTAAAAGATGCGTTTATGTCAATGTTTGCAGTCTTTTCTGGTCCCGGTGGTGAAACAAGTGAAACCGCTAAGAAATTAGGTAAAGCATTTGAAGTGGTTGGGTCGGTCATTGGTATGATTGTACTACGTCCATTACAACTCTTGGCAGTAGTATTGAGAGTGTTTTCTGGTGGTTTGGAAATTACATTTCGTGGATTAGCCGTTATAACTAAATTACTTTCTGGAGATTTCTCTGGAGCAAAAGAAGCGGTGGGTAAACTGTGGGATTCAGTCAAGAGTCTATTTTCTGATATAGGTAAAATGATGGTAGATTTCTTCTTTGGTCCAATAAAGAAATTCTTCCCAGACTTCTGGGCACTGGTAACCGAGAAGTTCAATAGTGTGGTTGATTGGTTTGCAAGTTTACCAGAAAAAATAACGGCAGGTCTTTCATCAATAGGTGATTGGTTTACTTCATTACCAGAAAAAATATCTACAGCATTTGATACAGCAGTAACTTGGTTTACATCATTACCAGAGATGATTTGGAATGGTATAACTGGTGCGTTTACAAGAATATTTGATTGGATTAAGGAAAAGATTTCTTCCTTGAATCCGGTAAATGCTGTGAGAAGCGTGGCGAGTAAGTTGAACCCGATGAACTGGTTTGGTGATGACGTAGTATCTCGTTCAGGATATGGTGAACGTACTTTGGTTACACCGTCTGGTGCAATTGCATTGAATAATAGAGATAACGTTGTTGCATATGCTGATGATATGGTATCTGATGCAGTAAATACTGGTGTAAGATTCTTATCATTTGGTGCGTTGGGTAGAGATGCAAATAAACAAAAAACTGAAACTACACCATCTGTTTCGGTTGATTTGACCAAGTTAGAAGCAAAACTGGACCAAGTAGTAAACGCTATTGGTAGAATGAATGTAGAAGTAGACGGTCAAAAAATTGGTAAGATTTTGGTGGGCAGAACCGATGCCTCAACAACTGTCGGCTTAATGCGTAGAGGATAATTATGGCATTTACTAATCTAGAAAAACGGTATAATCAGACAGTCAATAAATTATATAAAGGCGCAACCACTAAATTCGAAAATGGAAAACCGAGTACCGGTAGAAATGACGACCCTCTTGTAGTTCGTCGCGTCGGTGATGGATATTTTGGTGGAGCAAGTAGAGCATTGGGACGCGCTCTACCAGTAACTAGTGCATTACAAGATGTAAAACGATTGACACTTTTTACATTTAGTGTTCGTGGAGTAACGTTTTTATTGAAACAGCAATTACTTCAAACTGGAAACACATTTGAGCAAACACGATTAATTAATCCTGTATTTGCTATTGGCAACGCCGTACCATTTCTGCATTTACGACGACACCTACGGCCATTAAACACTTTATTAAAAAAAACAGATACATCTTACTCAAACGTAAGAAAATTAGGACAGCTGCAAAAATCAACATATGATAGTTTTACAAAAAATGCAACTGGTGGTATAAAAGGACTACTGAAAAAAATAGCAGGACCAATTACCAGTACTATTTCTGCCTTCACTGCGAAGAAAAACGTTGGTGACGATTTTGGATATGATGCAGATGGTTGGAAAAAAACTAGACCGGAATTAGGAACAAAAGATAGTGATTACATATTATCTTTTGTTAACCCGACAGTCAGATTCAAATACGGCGGTGTATTAAATCCAGAAAACGAAACGTTTGTATTTTCGAATACGATTAGATATGGTGCAATACCTAATGGTGCTGGTAGGTGGGATGGATTATACAAAACGTATTTTTATATATCAAACGGATCATCAGATTGGTCATACAAGATATTCGATTCCGACTACACTAACGGTTCTTACACACGACCTGACCGTGGAGGTACTGCCGGAGGTGTTCCAAATGATGATGGTGTTAGCATAGGGGCCGATGTGTCCAGAACTGCATTGGTGTCCGACGTTGTAGAGGAATATGGACTGTTGGCGCTTTATAACAAAGAAGATATGCAAGCTAAGCAACAGCTCATAGATAATCAGCAAAAGTTTATCGATGCAGAAAATGCTTGGATAAGTGAAATTACAAAAAATAACGAAGAATCAATACCATTCTTGAAATACTTTGAGGGTGATGTAGAATCTATTACGGGTGATAAGCAGTTTGAAGATAGTGGAATGACTTCTCAAAATGCAAAATATATTGCAATAAACAGAACAACTCCGAATAAAAGAATTTCTTATATCAAAGACCCATCAAATGAAACGGGTTCAAGTGCAGCAAACATACTACGACCATACAGAAATATTAATAATGATTTTGATGATGCAATCACAATAGCAATAGCTATGGGTAATGATGACCCGATAAAATTCAGAGCGTTCATAAAAGACCTACAACAATCTGCATCACCTGAATACAAAAATTATCAATATATCGGTAGAACTGAAAAGTTTATCAGTTATGTTACTGTGCAAAGAGAAATTAGTTTTAAACTCGGTGTGTTGGCGTTTTCTAAAGACGAGTTAGACGTTGTGTGGAAACGTATTAATTATTTAACGGGATTGGTCTATCCTTATGGAATTAATAAGGGTATTCTTCAACCAAATATTATTCGATTGACGATCGGTAATATGTATGTAAACCAGCCGGGATATTTAACTTCACTGTCTACTAATTTCAATGAGATAACAGAATCGTGGGATATAGATAGAGGAGTTCCAATGGGAGCACAGGTTGATATGAAGTTCGTATTGATAGAAAAGAAATCACGTATTGCAAGTTCACCGTTCTATGGTATTACAGAACAAATGTCTGGTTCAGTTGGTCCATTTGAACAGACAATCACAACGAGATAACATATGCCGAAGTATATAAATCCAATACTTATTGACAGAGACGATAATGAAAAACGTCATTATACGTCTGCGATACCAGACGCATACGATTCTTCTGATACTGATTTTAAATACGTTGCTCGTATGGGTGACAGATGGGATTCAATCGCGTATAGATTTTTGGGATCTCCTAAATATTGGTACATTATAGCACGAGCTAACGGTGGTGCAAATGGGTCAATATTCATACAGCCAGGACAGCAAATAATAATACCACAACAGTTATAATATATGCCAGAGTCTAAACACAATTTCGGTTCATTTGACTATAAAATCACGAATCCAGAAATACGAAAAATCCTAAAGGCACGAAGTGTGTTGGATAACACAATTCAAGTAGCAATGCCATTCGTCAAAGCAACCACCACTATTCAAATACCAGAATATTTGGGAGCGGGTAATATTGGATTCACAATTGGATTACACGCTATTAATTCAGACGTTAGAGCAGAAGATATGTTATCTAACGCTGGAGGAACAGCGCCGTATGTAGGATACACATATACTGGTGATGGTACGAATCAAAAAATATATGCACAATATCCTGCCGATAATCTTTTAGCTAAATTTTTTGAAGATAACATTCAATTAGCCACCTCTGCCGAAGGTAAAGACTTTTTAAGAATACCACCGCCTGGTATAACCAAAATGACAATCGGTAGAAATAAGAATGGATTATTAGCAAGCGGACAGTTAGAAATTTCAGTACCATCGTTGGCTCAACTTGAAATATTGCATAGAACTTTTTTCATACCGGGTGTTGGTATGGTATTGGAGTGGGGGCAACAGTTTGCGGCAGAACTATCACCGTCGTTTGGAGAACGTGGTGATATTTCGGAACATTTATTTCCTTGGTACGACAGAGGTAGATTAACTTCGTTGTTAGATAGACTAGCGAAACGTGAAGTTGGCTTAGAAGAAATTTTAAATTGTTATGTGTATCCGACTCAAGGACAGTATATGTGGATGTTTGGTAGAGTAGCAAACTTTTCTACTAAAGCAAACTCTGATGGTTCATTCGACTGTTCTGTAAAAATAGTAGGTCCGTCTGAAGATGCGTGGGCATATTCTACTAAACAAACTGTTGTTCCACCAAAAGACAATTCCGGACAAATTTGTGCGGAAGGAGCTAATAGTGTCGAGTCGTTCTTTACTAAAACAGTCGGAGGCGGCCTTAATTTAAAGTCACTACTAGACGGTGTATATAAAGGAGAGTTATTACCAGAATGGAAAGACCATGTGGAATATTTTCAGAATGGTAATAAAAAGGAAGGGGAGCCTGGCGCAGATACGCAAAAACCAAACACATCAGAAAAAAGTTTTGCGGAATCCGATGATGCATATTTTATGACATGGCGATTCTTTGTTAATGTAGTAATTAATCATCCAGAACATGGTGTTAAAGCGATATTCGAAAAAGCAGGACTTCCTGAAAGTACAAAACAAAAAATAGCATTGATACGACCATATTTGGATGGACCAGCACGTTCTTCTGCTCCAACTGCAATTAATTCGCCTGGAGGAGAAAATATTGATGATCCTTTAGAAAATTATATTGGTTTTAATCAATTCTTACGTTCGGTTGACCCCGGTACAATGATTGTTGTCAATGAGGCAGCCGCAGTATTAGCTTCACAAGACAATAGCCCCAACCGTGCGGACCCAGAAGTTCGTAAATTATTAAACGAAACAGATAAATCTAAAGAATTTGCTAAGATAGGTAAGTTGGAAACGTCAACTAATGCAGCAGGAGACACGGCTCCAGCTAACTCTAGAGACAGAGCATTCTTAAGTACAGGTGTCTGGCTTAATCACAAAGCTGTTGCGGAAAGTATGGCAGGCGCAGATACGGTTTTAAGAGGTGTTGCTACGTTATTAGACCGTATGAACAGTGCAACCCGTGGATTCTGGGCACTTACACTAGACGTAGCGGAACCACAGACGTATACATGTCCAACAGTAGGAACCTCCACAGATTTTGGAACAGCTAAATATGAATATACGATTATTGACGCTAACTACCGACCAAACTCGGTTGCGGCAGTAGAAAGATTAAAAAACAATATTCATATTTTTAACAAGTACATAAGAAAAATTCCACGCGACGGTGGTGGTGTAGAATTAGTTGGGTCAGAATTAACAGATTGTACTGTAGACTTAGCATTACCGAAAAGATTATTCTCCCAAATTGCTACAATGGGATTGGTACAACCTAAAGATTTACAAGCAGCAGGTGGAGAAGTACAAGCTAATACAGATACCAACTGTAGTACAGCATTAATTTCGGATGCAAATGATTCTTTGAGAGAAATGTTTGCTATTACTACGTTGTCACCTAGTGCAAACGGTGGGCAAGGTCCAGATTTAACTATCAAGCCAATCATACCATCACCAACTGGAACGTGTGGACAAAATAATACACAAGTGACGGCTCAAGCGGCTGGTATCGGTAACCAGCCGGGACCAGCAAATGCAAGTTCCGCCGGTCAACCGCCAGCTAATAACGCAAATGCCGCAGAGAAAGCTGCAGCACAGTCAACTGTGGAAAGTGAAGAATGTAAGAAATGCCAACAATGTAATCCAACATCAACACCATCCGCCGCAGGTGTGGTTTCAATTCCAGGTAGTACACAAGAATTTGTGGTGTACGATAGTGTTCAAGGACCGTTTAATGTGCCAATTTCGTACACCAACAGAAGTACGAGATTAGCTGCAGCATCTCAACTGTATGACGCAGGATTCCGTAATGGTAGAATGCCCGCGAGTGCTATGGTAACTATTAATAAATATGCGGCATGTGGTAGCGCAAAAACATTTCCAGAAGCAGCAGATGCGCTTATTAGAATGTTGGATGCGGCGTGGGCCGCTGGGCATAAAATAAAATATTGTGAAGGATACCGGCCGATCGGTGTACAAATAAATTGTATAAAAGACAAAGGATGGACCGGTGGACCTGCTCATGTAAGATCCCCAACACAATTAAAATCTAGAAGAACGGGAAATTATATTGGATTGTGTGCACAACCTGGTACTTCAAATCACGGTTGGGCATTGGCATTTGACTTAAGTACCGAGGGAGGTGGTTCTATTTCAAACGGTAGTCCTGCCCACAATTGGTTAAAGGCAAACGCATCTAATTATCAATTCACACAAGACCCAGCGGAGGCGTGGCATTGGGAATTTAACGGTAGAGTTACATTCTCGGGCACCCCACCAACAAATCCAGCTGCTGCGCCCACGACTCCCACGCCACCAGCACAAAAACCAGCAATTTGTAATGACCCCAATACAGCTGCAGGTTCTGAAACATGTGCAAAATGCAATAGAGCTCAGGCACAATTGCAACAAATTCAAACCCAAGAAACTACAACGGCCGCCGCCGCGGCCGTAAAAGAAGGAATTATGAGAGAGTTTCCTGGATTAGAAGATATCTTCCGTTACGTCGAAGTATTCCCAGAACTTATGTTAGCTAATATTCGTTGTGACGCAAATGGAGATAAATCTAATGCGTTTGGATCTTCACCGGGAACATTGTCACTTACCGCTGATTTAAGAATGCCTGGTGTTAATGGAATGCGTATTGGAGAATTATTCTGGGTTGATCGTATTCCTGCGTTTTACAAAGCGTTTGGAGCATTTCAGATTATGAGTATTGAAGATACAATAGATATTAATGGTTGGCAAACTGGAATACATGCTCAATTTAATTATTTAGGCACCAAGTGGAAGGAAGCAATTGTCGCATTACTTGACAGAGATATGGTACGAGATTAATATATGTCTGACATTAATTTGATAAACAAGATATACCCAAAAGATAAGAAAAACATATTAGAACAGTTTGAAAAAAGTCCTGTAGTGACTCCTCCCATAGTCACATTACAAGACGTAGAAAATAAATATCTTAAACGATATTTTGTAAGACCGAGTAATCATATTGATTATGTATCGGAAATTGATGAACGCCAATATTCTGATTTTAAAACTAATCCACGATTTATAACAGCAATGGTAAAGTGGAGAATTGTCGGTAAAAAAGATAATACTATATTATCTAACGGGGTAACTTCTATGGGAGTACGGGATACTAACAAAGAGTCGGTTCGTAAAGCTGACTTGACATTTGGTGGTATCCACAAGTATATTACAGACTATACGGAGTATTGGCAGTCCGAGGGATAAATGGTTATTAATCATAAACAACAGTATGATGAATTGGTTGAACGAATGAATCGGGAAATGCATTTATGCACCCCGATTTTTCGTGATATCCATAAACATCCTGCGTCTAATCCGACGTTATGCATTGGGTATACATTTTTTAATGGCGACTTTTATACATTATCTATTACACATCAAGATGCACCAATATTCGATGTACCTAAAAATACATTTCTTACACTCCACACAGATCGTATAAATACTTTAGGTTATGTAGCAAATATGTCTTTTCCAGAGATTGAAGATGTATTTTCTTGGTATGTAAAAGAAACGCATATGATGTTTCAGAATACAAAGGATGTGAATAAAATAGTTCCTATTACAGTCTGGTCTAGTGTAATTAGAAAATATCATAACACTATATTACATAAACTAAATGGTGCAGATGATATAGCTGGTATGGAAAATACATTTATTAAAATTGCTGTATCGGTTTTACGAAAAATTGAATCGGCTGGTTTGGCTGTAGATGAAAAGCTATTGATTTCACATTTTGGTGATAAGGTAAGTCGGTTGATTACAGATGGGTTGGTATACTCACAATATCATCCATATACTATGACCGGTAGACCTAGTAACAGATTTGGAAAAATTAATTTTGCCGCGTTAAACAAAACGGATGGCAGTCGTGCAGCGTTTATAAGTAGATTCGCTGGTGGAAATCTAGTGCAGATGGATTTTGAAGCATATCACTTAAGATTGATTGGACATTATATGAATATCGATATGCCAATCGAACCAATTCACACGTATTTGGCGAAGCAGTATTATCAAAAAGACTTTCTCACAAAAGAAGAATATGAGGAAGGTAAACAAATCACGTTTAGTATCCTCTATGGTGCTGATGTAGAAACTGACATTCCACTACTAAAAAGTATTAAGGAACTGTCACGCCGTATTTATTCAGATTATCAAGAAAGAGGATTTGTTGCACCAATCAGTAAAAGACGAATTCACGTTCAAGACCAAGATGTTTCCGAACATAAGTTGTTTAATTATTTTGTCCAATGTTATGAATTTGAAAAAACAATTCCTAAACTAAAAAGTGTTTTGGAATATCTTGAAGATAAGAAATCTAAATTGATTCTTTACACTTATGATGCAATTCTGTTAGATTGCCATCCTGACGAGATAAGTACAATAAAACACGATATTCGGGAGATACTACAACAAGAAAACTTCCCAGTAAGATTGTATTCAGGAATCAATTATGATGTTCTAAAAGAGGAACTTTGACATATCTAAATTATATTTATTGGAAGTATTTCTCTTTCAATAGGTATAGATATGGAAGAACAAACCCAACTACTGTGTACGTTTACAACGGTAGACGGATTGGAAAAGACAATAGACGACATAAAAGCTACATATAAATTAATGTTTAATAAAGTCTATTTGTTGGAAAACGTTGAAGATGCTTCACAACTCATTCTAACGTATAACGTTGCAAAGAGTGATAGCTTGAAGTTAACACCACCACCGTCAACAATTTCAGTACACAGAAAAAAGCACACAAATACAATTTATACTATAAACGCAATCAACAAATTGATAGAACAAAAAAATGGTGGCGTTTTAGATACATCGTACAAAATTGATTGGACCGAGTTAAAAAATATGGTGTTAGTAACAGCTTACGGAAAACTTAAGGCTATTAATACAAAATTATCTAAAATTATTGACTGTTAAAACATATGAACACACCATCACATCTTGGGGAATGTATTGTAGCCGCATCTACAATCGGTTCTAATGTCATTATAGCAAAGAATCGTGATAGATCATACAACCCACAAGTTGAAATTGTTCGACGATTGGTGGATAATACCGAGGTGTGTTTATTTCATGATATGACAACTGGATGGGTTGAAGGTATGAATGAACACGGTATTGGTATTTTAAATACCGCATTGATGGTAGGATTTGACGAAAAAGAAAAACAATTAGTTAAAAAGTCTGGACAAAAATCCCAAGACGCTCCACGCGTTATGGCTGCGTTAGGTCACAAAGATTTAAAAGGAGCCATAAAGTCTGCGGCTGGATTTGACGGTGGCATCAAGGGACACACGATTGTAGCAAACGCTCGACAAGGAGCGGTCATAGAAAATACGTCAAGACATGCGGTGAGCATCAAACCATTGAATATGGAAGATATTACTGTTCGTACCAATCACGGGCACTTATATACCGACGCAGGATATACAGAAGGTATAAAATATTTATCTTCAAAGATTCGTAAGATAAGTGCAGAAAAACAGTTATCAGCAGTTAATGATTATCACGATATAGCGCGTGCTCTTCGACAACCGTTCTACCCAAAAAATTCTATGTTAAATATGGCACGTGATACAGCGGAAATGAGTACCACAAGCCAAATCGTATTAAATTTGAATACTAATGAAATGTTAGTATATTTATTTCGTAGTAAGATTGAAGAATTTCACGGTCTTAATAATCAATTACCAGAAGGCCGACAATCAAAAATTAAAGTAAGAGTATTTTGGATAAATAATCGCTAAACACACTTGACATATAAGCAGGGCCCTATTAATATTATTGATAGGGAGTTGTAAACTCACTAAACACTAAACATTAAGGAGAAGTAAAATGAGTCTAAACATTGCCGCACTAAAAGCTAAACTTAACCAGTTTAATCGCCAGGGTGAACGTTCAGAAGCACTTTGGAAGCCGACCGAAGGTAAGACGGTCGTTCGTATTGTTCCGTGGAAGGAAAACAAGGAAAATCCTTTTGCTGAACTGTATTTTCATTATCTAGGTAACAAGACCTATCTTTCCCCGACCTCGTATGGTAATCGCGATCCGATTATGGAATTCGCTGAGGAGATTGCGTCGGGAGGTACTAAAGACGATTACGCACAGGCTCGTCCTTTCCGTCCGAAGCTCCGTACCTTTGTTCCCATCGTCGTTCGTGGTGAGGAAGAGAAGGGTGTTCGATTTATGTCATTCGGTAAGACGGTTTATCAGGAACTTCTTTCTATCATCGCTGACCCCGATTACGGCGACATCACAGACGTAAAGAATGGTCGTGATATTGTGGTTGAGTATATCCCACAGGAGAAGTCCGACACGAACTTCGCCAAGACGATGGTTCGTCCAAAGCCGAACCAGACTCCGCTTTCGGATTCCGCTGACAAGATCAAGGGATGCCTTGAGAATCAGCCCGACCTTCGTGCAATCTTTAAGGAACCCACTTATGAGGAGCTTAAGGTCGCTCTCGAGCGTTATCTTGACCCTGATAGTAAGGCAACGGTATCGGCGCCTGTCGCTAAGGACGAACCAAAGTCCGTGACAGCAACAAAGTCTGCGACTACGCAGAAGTCAACGTCAGTCAAAGATATGATTGACGAATTCGACGAAGTATTTAACTAATACACTTGACAACGCAGGTGGTACCCTACTATATTTGTGGGGTACCCTTGCGTTTTCACATTTGAGGACATATATGGCAAAAGAAAAGAAGGTTATTCAAGAACCAGACCGCGACGAGTTGGCGTCTCTTATCGCAGAGTCACTAAACAAGTTAAACAAAGACAGCGACCAGATTGCATTCTTCCTTGATGGTCGTGAAGAAACGCCTACCGACTTTACAGATTTTATTTCTACCGGTGCTACGATGCTTGACGTTGCTATTAGTAATCGTCCGCATGGTGGTATCGCTGTTGGTCGTATTACCGAATTGACGGGATTGGAAGGTAGTGGTAAGTCTCTACTCGGTGCACAGCTCATTGCAAACACACAGAAACGCGGTGGTGTTGGTGTTCTGATTGACACAGAAACCGCAGTCAATCCAGAGTTCTTCCGTGCAGTTGGGATTGATACGAACAAGCTGGTTTATGTTCATCTCCAGACTGTTGAGGAAATCTTTGATGCAATTACTACAATTATTGAAAAAGTCCGTTCTGGAAAGGATAAGGACAAGTTGGTTACGATTGTCGTGGACTCTGTTGCCGCAGCTTCGACGAAGAAAGAAATGGAAGCCGACTTCGGTAAGGATGGGTATGCAACGGACAAGGCTATCATCATCAGTAAGGCGATGCGAAAGATTACCGGCCTACTTGGCAGAGAAAAGATTGCACTCGTCTTTACCAATCAACTCCGTCAGAAGCTCAACGCTATGGCATTCTCTGACCCGTGGACAACCTCGGGTGGTAAGGCGATTGCGTTCCATGCTTCGACTCGTCTCCGATTGAATTTGATGGGAAAGATTAATAACTCATCGGGTGATGTAATTGGTGTAAAGGTGAAAGCAAACATTGTGAAGAATCGTTTGGGACCGCCGCATCGTACTGCTGAGTTTGAGATTTACTTCAATCGTGGTATTGATGATACGGGTGCGTGGCTTAAGATGATGAAGGATTTGAAGCTTGTGAAGCAAGCTGGTGCGTGGTACACCTATGAAGATCCTGAAACGGGTGAAGAAACCAAATTCCAATCGAAGGAGTTCGCAGGATTCCTTGAATCAGATATGGAACGTAAGGAACTACTCTACAACGAGATTTGTGATTCGTTAATTATGAAGTATCAGAGTGAGTTTGATCCTGAAGCAGTGAGTATCGCAGATGCATCAGACGACGAATAATACACGGACCTATTCCAATTTCTCACATGCCGCTATTGTTCCAGCGTTGCATGTGGGACATTGGGATATCGGTGGTACACGATTTCCAGTATATAAGAAGCATCCAAATTGGTTTCATAAATTTATGGTAAGACTTTTGTTCGGATGGAAATATTCTCCTGAAACAAAAAGTACTACCACAAGGCAATTACTAAATGGTTAACTTACAAGATATATTTCAAAATATGAAGTTTGAAAACGACGAGCAGGGCATGGGATATAATTCCCATGTCCTGTTAATCGATGCGATGAATTTATTCATACGTTCTTATGCCGCTGTTCCTTCGATGGATGAAGATGGTAATCATATTGGTGGAATGATGGGATTTCTTAAGAGTCTTGGTCTTGCCATCCGTACCTTTAAACCGACACGTTGTGTTGTCGTGTTTGACGGGAAAGGTGGAAGTCAACGCAGACGTAAGATATACCCACAGTACAAGGCAAACCGAAAGCCACCAGTGCGTTTGAATCGTGCATATGATTTAACAACGGATGAGCAAGAAAAAGAAAATATGAAGTGGCAATTGGTCACTCTGATAGAAATGTTAGAATGTTTACCGTTGACAATTCTTGCGTTGGATAACGTGGAAGCAGACGATGTGATTGCATATCTTTCACAACTGGTTACACAAGAAGGTGGGAAGAGTATTATCTATTCAACGGATAAAGACTTCTTTCAGCTAGCAAGTGAAAACGTCAAGGTATATAATCCTGTTAAAAAGAAAACATTTGATGTGGATGTTATCTTGGAAGATTATGGTATTCATCCCGCACACTTTCACTTCTTCCGTGCATTAAACGGTGACAAGAGTGATAACATTGATGGAGTAAAAGGCGTTGGAGAAACTACATTAAAGAAGTATATTCCAGAAATCGCAGATCCATCGGCAACCATCTCTATTGATTTTATTGAACAAAAATATGCAAATGAAAAGAAAGTACCCAAGATGATACAAAACATTTTAGGTAATAAAGATATAGTTGAACGTAATATAGTATTAATGAACTTGCATGAAGGAATTATGTCAAACGATGCACGTTTAAAAGTTGCGAATATGTTTCATAATCATACTGTTGAGTTGCGTAAATACGACTTGACAAAGTTGATGATGAAGAATAAGTTACTAGGAGGTTTCCAACATTACGACAGTTGGATAGCTCAGAATTTTATACCATTAAATAGGTTCCACAATGACTCCACAGCATGATACGAACGTAGACAATCTAGCAAAGTTTGGTCCTTCATTTCAAGCAAAGGTAATGGCATGTATTTTGTCATCTACTGAATTTTTGCAGCAATCACTTGATGTGTTGAATCCAAACTTTTTTGAGAATGATGCTGGTAAATGGATTGTCGAAGAAACTATAAATTATTTTGGTAATTACAAGTCCCTTCCAACACTTGAGGTTTTTAAGCTTGAGTTAGAAAAGGAAAAGGATGAAGTTTTGAAGGTTGCTGTAAAAGAGCAACTTCGTACCGCATTCCAAAGAAAGAACGATGATGATTTGGAATACGTTAAGGATAGTTTCTTGGACTTTGCAAAGAATCAAGCATTAAAGTCTGCGATTGTAAAATCTGTTGATCTTTTGCAAGTTGGTCAATATGGTGAAATCAAAAATATTATTGATGGGGCACTCCGAGCAGGACAACCTCGTAATATCGGACATAATTGGAAAGAAGATATTGCGATGCGTCTTGCTGGCGTCTCTCGTATTTGTGTACCAACGGGTTGGGACGCTATTGATGCGTTCACGGGTGGTGGATTGGCTGCTGGAGAGCTTGGAGTCATTGCCGCACCTTCTGGTATTGGTAAGAGTTGGGCGCTTGCTACGATTGGAGCAAATGCTGCTAAAGCTGGAAAACGTGTTGTACACTATACACTTGAATTAAATGAAAATTACGTTGGGCTTCGATATGATACCATCTTTACGGGAATCGAACCTGGTAGTATCACAAGCCATCCAGATAAAGTGCGTGATATGGTAGATAACATACCTGGCGATATTATTATCAAGTATTATCCTGCACGTAGTGTAACTGTACACACACTTCGAGCACATCTTGAACACTTAATCGGTAATAAGATGAAGCCGGATATTATGTTGATTGACTACGCTGATTTGATGCGGTCTGTGGATAGAGCAGATGCCCGTTATCAAGAGTTGGGTGCCATCTATGAAGAAATTCGTGGAATGAGTGGTGAGTTGGGTATTCCGTGTTGGACGGCCTCACAAACTCAACGTTCTAGTATTCAGGATGACATCATTCAGGCCGATAAGATTTCCGAATCCTACAATAAGATTATGACCGCCGACCTCGTAATCTCCCTATCCCGTAAGCTAGAAGATAAAGCCAATCACACAGGTCGTGCACACTTAATGAAGAATCGATTTGGGGCTGACGGTATTACGCTTCCCGTATACATGAATACTAGCCTCGGTAAGATTGAAATATATGATGAAAACTCCTCAAAGGGTATTTTGTTGAAGAAGCAAATGCAGGCTGGAGAGAGTATGTTAAAGAAAACGTTGGCGAAGAAATTTAATGAATTACACAGCGATTTTTCTGACGAAGAGTGATATACTTATTAGAACCTATAAACTTTAACCGATGTGGAGAATAGCAAGATGTTGCTAGAATCAAAGATTTTGTCGGAAATCACGACATTTATGAAATACTCAAAATACCTTCCAAATAAGGAACGACGGGAAACGTGGAAGGAGCTTGTTGATCGAAACAAGAAGATGCATTTAGAAAAGTTCCCAAATTTAGAAAAAGAAATTGAAGAAGCTTACAAATTTGTATATGACAAAAAGATTCTCCCATCTATGCGTTCACTACAGTTTGCTGGTAAGCCAATTGAAATTAATAACGCTCGGTTGTACAACTGCTGTTTCCTACCAATCGACCACCCAGATGCATTTAGTGAAGTAATGTTCCTTCTACTTTCTGGTACCGGTGTAGGATATTCCGTACAACGTGCCCACGTAGAGAAGTTGCCAGAAATCAATAAACCCACCAAGACTCGTCGTTACCTTGTTGGTGACAGCATCGAAGGATGGGCGGATGCAGTCAAGGTACTTGTCTCCGCATACATGCGTGGTAAGGCAATGCCTGTTTATGATTTCTCTGACATTCGACCGAAGGGTGCGATGTTGATTACGAGTGGCGGAAAGGCACCTGGTCCAGAACCGCTCAAGGATGCGCTTCATAATATTCAAAAGATTTTCGACCGTAAGCAAAACGGTGAACAACTTACCACACTCGAAGTGCATGACATTCTTTGTTATATCGCTGATGCAGTATTGTCGGGTGGTATTCGTCGTTCCGCAATGATTTCGTTGTTTGATTTAGATGACGATGATATGTTGACCTGTAAGTTTGGTAACTGGTGGGAAACCAATCCACAACGTGGTCGTTCAAACAACAGTGCGGTTATCGTTCGTCATAAGGTAGAGAAGGAAGTATTCTTGGAACTTTGGAAGAAGATTGAAATGTCTGGTTCTGGTGAACCTGGCTTCTTCTTCACAAATGACCCATCGTGGGGATTGAATCCGTGTGCAGAAATTTCACTTCGTTCATTCCAATTCTGCAACCTCACTACGATTAATGCTGGGGACGTTAAAGACCAAGATGATTTTAACGCACGTGCGAAGGCAGCAGCATTCATTGGAACACTTCAAGCATCATATACTAACTTTCACTATTTGAGAGATATATGGAAGAGAACAACGGAAAAGGAAGCTCTCATCGGAGTGAGTATGACGGGTATTGCAGCGGGTGCTGTTCTGAACTTGGATATGAAGAGCGCGGCAAACATCGTGAAGGAGGAAAATGCCCGAGTTGCGGAGCTAATTGGAACGAACCGTGCATCCAGATGTACTACAGTAAAGCCGGAGGGAACTTCGTCGTTAGTTCTAGGGACATCATCTGGTATTCACGCATGGCATAACGATTTCTACATTCGTCGCATCCGTGTTGGTAAGAATGAAAGTATTTACAACTACTTGATTGAAAACCATCCAGAGATTCTTGAAGATGAATTCTTTAAGCCAAATCAACAGGCGGTTATCAGTATTCCACAACGTGCTCCAGAAGGCGCGGTAACACGCCAAGAAACGGCACTTGATCTTTTGAAGCGTGTATCAAAGGTTTGGAAGGAATGGGTGAAGCCTGGTCATCGTGGTGGAGCAAACAAGAATAACGTATCCGTTACCGTCACTATTAAGCCAGATGAGTGGGAAGGTGTTGGTGAGTGGATGTGGGAAAATCGTGAAAACTTTACGGCATTAAGTGTCCTCCCATTTGCAGACCATACTTATATGCAGGCACCCTTCGAAGATATTAGCGAAGCAGAATATAAAGAATTGGTGTCACATCTCCACAATATCGATTTACGGAAGGTTGTAGAAACAGCAGATAACACCAATCTACAAGGTGAAGTTGCTTGTGGTGGTGGTGGATGTGAAGTACAATAAAACAATTTAGAGGTTATGTATATGGGACATAAGAAAGTAGTAATTACCGGCGGGTTGGGATATATCGGGTCGGAACTGACAAAGTTATATTCCGGTGAAGCACGATTTAAGAAAATTGTAGTTACCGACAATAGATTCGTTTCAGAACGTGTTAAGCAATTACGTGATTGGGGAATCGACTTCGTTCAATGTAGTATTTTGGACGACGAAAAAATGTCTGAAATTTTAAAGGATGCAGATGTTGTTCACCATCTCGCCGGTATTACTGATGTAGCTTATACGAAAACCGAATCAAATACAGAAAAGGATAACGAGATTCAGCGTACTGCAATTCAGGGTACGCTGAATATTCTGAAACACATTCCTTCACATTGTAAGATTGTGTTCCCTTCCACACACGTTGTGTTCGAAGGATTCCCCGACGCAAAGTTTGATATTGAAGAAACAGAGCAACCTACTCCGGTATTAACATATTCTCGTAGTAAATACCAGAATGAACTTGATATTAAATCATCTGGCAAGGATTATGTTATCTTACGATTGGGTTCGGTATATGGATACTCTACGGATACAATGCGTATCGGTATCATGCCAAATCTCTTTTCAAAGATGGCATCGCAAAATGCTACATTGAAACTATTCGGCCGCGGCGTACAATTAAAGTCGTTGGTTTGTATTCACGATGTTGTGCGTTCTTTTAAGTTTATGGAAGAACGTAGTGACATCAAGAATGAAATCTTCCATCTAACTGATGAGAATATGACAGTTAAGCAGGTAGCAGAAATTGTCAAATCGATTGAACCAGATACCAATCTCATTGAAACGGATGATGAGATTCCAAACGTAGGATATACGTTATCAAACAAAAAGTTGCTATCAACGGGATTTACATTCCAAAATAAACTTACATCCGCTATTAAAGAGATGGTAACCAACTGGTCGGAACGTGAACAGCCTGAACGATTGGAATATATTCTTCGTGGTGGTGATGAATATGTTGATTCACGCGGAAAGATTAGTAACTACGAATTAACAGAACCTATTAATTTGATTGGATACATTGAATCAAAGGCAGGATCTGTTCGGGCAAATCACTATCATCCTGTACAAGAGCAGAAGTGCTTACTCATTAAGGGTCAGTACATTAGTGTCATCAAAGATTTGTCTGTACCAAACGCAAAGATTGAAACACAGGTAATTAATGAAGGTGACTTGTCTGTTATCCGTCCAAATGTTGCACATACAATGGTGTTTACTAAAGACTCTATCTTTTTAAATCTGGTTCGTGGTGAACGTAAGCATGAAAACTATGGCGTTACACACACGATTCCATACGTACTGGTAGACGAGAAGTTTAGAGATGAACTGTTACGGGATTACAAGACATCAGATAGAATTACGGGAAACGATAATATCAAGCCGGTATTATCGTTGGGACTGTCACCGTTAGCAAACAACCTACTAGACTCATCAGAAGAACCGTGTGAAATGTTTCCACTAGAGTTGATGTATAGTCCAGACAGTCATAACTGTCAGCTATCATATTCAGTACCATCAGAAAAAATGTTCAAGCATTATCTGTATGTGTCGTCAACATCAAAATCATTTAGAGAACATTTCGTACAAGCAGCCGATTCATACACGAAGCAGTTTAATTTGACAGAAGAGTCGTTGGTCGTTGATATTGGTTCGAACGATGGTATTGCTTTGAAGCCATTTATGGAAAAGAATGTAAGAGTTTTGGGTGTAGAACCTGCTGAAAATATTGTAGAGTTGGCACGAAACGCAGGAGTTCCTACAATATGTTCCTTCTTCAATACAGGAGTAGCAAATGAAATCGTTAGTACTCACGGTCATGCCGATGTAGTTACTGCATCAAATGTATTTGCTCATGCGAACGACTTGAAGGAAATGGCAAACGCCGCATTTACGTTACTTAAGCCAGATGGTTCGTTGATTATTGAAGTACAATACCTATTAAACACAATACAAGATTTGACGTTCGATAACATCTATCACGAACACTTCAATTATTGGAGTGTGTTGTCACTCAATAACTTCTTTAATATATTGGGTTATAAAGTCTATAAGGTTGAGCACGTGAATACTCACGGTGGTTCTATCCGAGTCTATATCGCAAAGAATCCAGAGAATGTGGATGCAAGTGTTTCATACTTTTTAGCACAAGAATTGGAATGTGGTCTTGACAAATATGAAACGTATGTTAACTTTGCCAAGAGAGTGGAATCGGCAAAAAACAACATCGTTAAAAATGTTAAGATGATGAAGAAGAACGGTTTAAAGATTGTTGGATATGGAGCACCAGCGAAAGCAACCACAGCTTTAAACTATTTCGGATTGACAAATGAAGAAATTTCTTACATCGTTGAGGACAACACACTAAAGCATGGAAAGTATGTTCCAGGTGTGAAGATTCCTATCTTCTCAAAGGATAAGATTAACGAGGATAAACCAGATATTATTTTAGTGTTGGCATGGAATTTCTTTGAAGAAATCAAAAAGAACAATCAGTCTTTAATTGATTCTGGAATTACCTTTGTTAACATAAAAGAATTGATGGGATGATATTTATACACAAGGGATTCAACACAAGGAAATATATTATATGATTTCTAGTATTCAGACTATTGATGAGTTAAAGGAAGCGGTTACTGCTGATGATGTAGTGGTGGTAGATTTATACGCTTCTTGGTGTCAACCGTGTCAAGAGATGCTACCAGTAATTGAAGAGTTATCGGAAGAGATTCCACTACAATTTTATAAGGTAGACATCGACACGGTGCCGGATGCAAAGACGTTCACAGGAGCAAAGGCGGTACCTATGTTGTTGGTGTACAAAGATGGACGTAAAAGAGAATTTGCTTTTGGTGTAACTCCAAAAGATAAAATTAAAAGTAAAATTGAACGTGCTATAAAATTTTGAGATACGTCAAATGAATTCTTGTAGAGTTTAACTATGGGCCGAAAGCCCAAACTTAAAAAACAGTCTATTAGTTCTCTCAACAACATAGAAACTAAAATTTATAATATGCTAAAAGAGATGAATGTCTCTTTTAAGATTCAAACTTCTATTGACAAATACAATGTTGACTTTTTAGTAGAAGATAAATATATTATAGAAGTATATGGAGATTTCTGGCATTGCAATCCACAGAAATACTCATATGATTTTTTCAATAGAGGTAAAAAGAAAACTGCAGCACAAATATGGAAGAGAGATGAGTGTAGAAAAACTCATTTTGAATCACTAGGGTTTAAGTTTTTATCGTTGTGGGAATCGGAAATAAACGGAAACACCAAATCAGTTAGAAACAAAATAAAGAAGTTGATAAACAAAAATGGAGACAGTTATGGTTACAGAAATAACAATGAAAGACATGCAGCCTGAATCAGGCGTTCCCGCAGATGATGCGATGCATGTTCTTATGTTCTTCGGAGCAACATGTGGTCCGTGTAAAGCTACAATGCCTCATTATGAATCAGCTGCGTCGTATTTTGATAAACTTAATGCCAACATAAAGTTTTACAGAATAAATGCATGGGAACCACAAGAACAAAAAGATTATTGCTTAGAAACTTGGGGAGTAAAAGGAGTTCCACATTTCAAAGTGTTCTATAAAGGTCAGCAAATACATACAAGAGAAGGTGGTGGTGATGAAACCGCAATGTTAGGTTTTATACAAGAAGCAGTGGACACAGCCTTCAGAAATCATAGTGAGATTATATAATGAAAGTAAAAAGGTTATCTAGAACTGCGACACTGCCGCAGAAAGCACATGCTGGTGATTTGGGATATGATTTGTTTTGTGATGAAGCCACGGCAATATTCCCAGCAGAAACGCGAGTTGTTAAAACGGGAATCGCTATTCAATTTCCAGAAGGATATGGTGGATTCATTAAAGACCGTTCTTCTGTTGCAACAAAGCGTGGACTCTTCACCGTTGCAGGAGTTATTGATAATGGATACATCGGTGAAATTTGTATCGCATTATATAATGGGACAGAGAGCTTAATCAATCTTACTCCTGGTGAAAAGATTGCACAACTTGTACTAATCCCTACAGTTAATTTTAGTGTAGAAGAAGTTACGGAAGTAATATCATCTGACCAACGTGGAGCTGGGGGATTCGGTTCAACGGGAGTGTAACTATGACAACTAGAGCTAAACTAATACTTGTTTTAACTGCTATTATATTAATAGTATTAATTGTTATTTTTGGCTCAAAACCATATCCAGAAATTACTCCAGAAGAAAATACTAAACTAGAAGTTATAAGGCGACGGGCTTATAATGATGCCGTGGAATGTAGTAATACAAAACAGCCTAAACTGAAATATGAAGATATATACTGGGTAGTTATTCCCTCTTCGAAATTACGAGTACAGGCAGTAGATGGTAGTATTGATTTGGCAGGATTTTTTAATCCAACTGATTCAGCTATTTATCTTCCTTACCCAAGTCGTAATAAACGCTGGATATTAGTACACGAAAGTTTACACGCTATTGGATATTTAGGACACCCCGATTTCCCATTCAGACAGCCGTGTGGAGTAATGTCAGACCAAAACTAAAACCCTTGACTTCGGTTGAGGGTTTTTGTATATTTAAGAGTGAAACTTAAAACGAGGTTATATGGCTTATAAAAACATATATGTTGATATGCACGGTGATGAATCACCTACTGTTTATATTTGGGACGATAAACAGGGGTTGATTATTTTGCCGTGGGCAGATTTCAATTATGCATATGTAAAAGACCCGAAGGGCAAGTTTATAAGTATGACGGGTGAACGTTTGAGTAAGACACGCCGATTTATGCGTGGACACCCAAACGTGTTTGAGAGTGACTTGCCAAAAGAAACACGGGTGTTGACGGATGTTTATCTAGACGAGGATACGCCGTCCGAAGGGAACATTGTGATGTTTTTCGATATTGAGGTGTCGATGGCAAATGGTATTCCAAATATTCATAAGCCTAATAATGAAATCACTTCAATTGCTGCATATGATCCAACAACAAACAAATACACGGTGTTCGTACTTGATACAACAAAGTTGTACGACAATAGAATGACGGAAGAAGTGGATACGATATTCTGTCCTACGGAAGTTGACTTACTCCATAAGTTCATCTCCTTGTACGAAGAAATTCAACCCACAATCATCACCGGTTGGAATAGTAACTATTTCGACGTACCATATTTGTATAATCGTATCCGACAAGTCTGCGGTCCCTCTGTTGCCAATCGGCTGTCCCCAATCGGTAAGGTAAAATATTCCGAACGACAGGAAAAATATAGAATTGCTGGAGTAAGTTCGCTGGACTATCTTGACCTATACAAGAAGTTTACTTATACACAGCAACCAAACTATCGACTTGATACAATTGGTCGCATTGAAGTCAATATGGGTAAGATTCCATATGAAGGTTCTCTCGATCAATTGTTTCGAGATGACCTTGATAAGTTTATTGAGTATAACCTACAAGACGTGCGTATCATTGTTGAGCTTGACAAGAAGTTGAAGCTCATCGAACTTGTGCGTGGTATTTGTCACATCGGACACGTGCCGTATGAGGACTATCCAATGTCGTCACGATTCCTCGAAGGCACCATCGTCACTTACCTTCATCGTAAGGGAATTATCGTGACGGATAAACCGCAAGATAGTCGTGAGAAGATGGAAGCACTTGACCGTGGAGAGGAAGGGTTTATCGGTGCATATGTGAAAGAGCCGGTACCTGGTTTGTATGATTGGGTATATTCTCTCGACTTGCAATCGCTGTATCCATCCATCATTATGAGTCTTAACATCAGCCCAGAAACGAAGATTGGATTTGTTCGGAACTGGAATATGGAACAACATTTCCGTAAAGAGATTACTGCTTATGTTGTTGAGGAAAAGGGTACAGACTCTTCTATGGAAATGGACTACGATACATTTATGGAATTCATTACGGATAATAATCTATCGGTAAGTTCGAATGGTGTACTGTATACGAACGATAAGAAGGGTATTATTCCAGAAGTTCTTGATACGTGGTTTAGTCAGCGTGTCGAATATAAGAACACGATGAAGAAGTATGTCAACGAAGGAAACAAGGAAATGGCAGACTATTATGACCGACGCCAACATATTCAGAAGATTTTCTTGAATTCGTTGTATGGTGTTCTTGGGTTGCCTGTGTTCCGTTTCTATGACGTTGACAACGCTGCTGCGGTTACAATTACAGGACAAGACGTTATTAAATCTAGTGCCAAATTAGTAAACAAGCAGTATGAAAAGTTGTTGGGAGAGGCGGGGGACTATGTAACGTATATCGACACCGACTCCATCTATGCTTCAGCAAAACCTATCCTTCCACCAGACGCTGATGCAAAGCAGTTTACGATTGAAAAAGCACGTGAGATGGAAGCATTGTTAAATAAATTTTATGACACGTTCGCAAAACGTGCTTTTAATTGCAATTCGCATCGTTTTTACATCAAGGGTGAATCCGTTGCATCTACGGGGTTCTGGGTATCAAAGAAGCGATATGCACTTGATAAGGTGTATGATTTGGAAACGAGTCAAGATGTCAGTAAGATGGTGGTTAAGGGATTGGATGTAGTTCGTTCAAGTTTCCCGAAAGCATTTGGTGACTTCATGCGTCAGATGTTGAAGGATATTTTGAAGGGTATGCATAAAGAGGAAATGGACACTAAAATCTTGGAGTTCAAGGCATCGTTGGATGATAGAAACTATCTAGATATTGCTCGAAATACTGCGGCAAATAACATCTCTGAATATGTAATGGATAACGTGGTGGGGTTGAAGGCGGCAAAGAAGTCTACTCCCGCCCACATTAAGTCGGCTATTATCTATAATCGATTGCTGGTACACTTTGGAATCGATGACCGATACGAACCGATTTCAGATGGTGAAAAGATTAAGTATGTTTATCTGAAAAAGAACCCGTTACAGATTGAAGCGGTAGCAGTTAAGGGATATCAAGATCCTCCACAAATCACCGACTTTATTCAACAGTATATCGATACCGATGCCTTGTTCGATAATGAATTAAGAAATAAATTGGATGATTTTTATTCCGCACTGAAATGGGGAAACATTCCCACCGAAGTCAATCAGAATGCGTCGGAGTGGTTTGCGTTTTGATATGTATATAAACACCCCCAATGAGGTGCGTATGAAAGATTTACTGACGATTGTTATCCCGTGTAAGAATGAAGAAAACTATATTGTCCCTTTATTGGAAGATTTGCTTCAACAGCACGATATTGGAGATGTCCGCATCATTATCGCAGATGCCGATAGTACCGATGCTACTGTCCCTCTTATAAACACGTACAAGGGTGACCTCAATATCGAAGTCATCAAAGGTGGAAATGTATCTGTTGGACGAAACAACGGTGCGAAATTAGTTACTACTCCGTATATACTGTTCTTGGATGCTGATGTCCGATTCTTTCATCCACGAGCGATTAGTGATACCTTATATCAGATGCGAACATTCAATCTGGATTTGATGACATTGAACATCAAAAATTATGGAAGTGATTTACGTGCTTCATTCTTTTTCTGGGCATTCAATATTATCAATAAGATTATGACCAAAAAAACTCCATTTGCGATTGGGGCATTCTTTCTCACTAGACGAGATGCATTTGAGTACTTCGGTGCATTTCCGAACAAGTATGAGACATCAGAAGATTATATATTGAGCAGAGAATATCATGCTAAATATTTTCAAATCGGTGACCACTACTTCGGTCAAGATGAACGTCGATTCAAGAAGTTAGGATACTTGGGGATGCTATGGTATATGACCGTCAACTTCTTCAATAGAAATAATCTCAAACACTTTGAAAAAGCCAAAGTAAATTACTGGAACTAGTATGAAACACCACAAAGCAATTATCATCTCTGATGTGCATTTAGGGACCGAGGCAAGTAAAGCAGCAGAGTTATTGGAATTCTTAAATGAAAATCACACCGATATCCTTATTATTAACGGAGACTTTGTTGACGGGTGGGCGTTGGCAAAGGGGTATAAGTGGAGAGCAAAACACACGAAGGTGATCTCAAAGATACTAGACATTTCCAGAAAGATACCTGTAGTCTGGATACGTGGAAATCACGATGAGTTCTTACACGAATTCATGCATATGCACTTGGGAAAACTCCAAGTAGAAGAAAACTATATCCTTGACTTGGGTGAAGGAAAGAAATACTTTATCTTCCACGGAGACATTCTGGACGTATTCGTTGCCAAGTGGAAGTGGATTGCAAAGATTGGAGCAAGTGGATATGAACTCGCCCTTCGTATTAATACCTTATATAATAAATGGAGAAAGTGGAGAAAACTTCCGTACTACTCTATTTCCAAGGATATTAAGAATGGAGTGAAAGCGGCAGTCAACTATATAACCGACTTTGAAGTAAGTGCTATAAAACTCGCTCGCCAGAATAATTGTTCTGGTGTTATATGCGGACATATCCATAAACCAGAGAATAGACAAATTGCAGGTGTTCATTATGTAAACTCTGGGGATTGGGTGGAGAATTTAACAGCAGTTATTATTGACCACAATAATAATATTATAATAAAAGAATTTCACAAATAATACTTTATAATAGATACACTTGACAAATTGGGGGATGAGTGATATATTTCATTCATCCCCTATTCTTTGGAGTATGCATGAAAAAGTTACTAACATCAATGTTACTGTTGGTGTCGTGTGTAGACCCAGATGCAGAAAAAACATATGTCGTTACTTGTAGATTCCCCCAAGAAACATTTACGGATACGATAGTAACCGGAGCTAATGTGTGGCATTTAAAAGAATCGTATCGTATCGACAACGCATATTATCCCACATCCTTTTGTACTATGAGGTTTACTATCAATGAACAACGTTAAATCTAGTGAGTGGCTGATTTCTGAAAACAAGAATGGTGGTGAGAAGTTCTGGCGTCTCCATGTCGTTCGGGACGGTGATGAGTATTATACACAAACCGAATGGTATCAAATTAGCAAGACGGGTCGTGAGACAAAGCGCCAGTTCTCTGATCCATATTTCGCAGCTCCTACTAACGTTGGTCGTGCGAATGAGCGCAACTCACGGGAGCAGGCTGACTTCGAGTTCGATGCTATTATTAAGAAGCAGCGTGACAAGGGATTTCGTGCCAAGGGTGAACGGAAGAACGTTCGTCCGATGCCGATGCTCGCCCACAAGTTCGCTGACCACAAGGGTAAGATGGATTTTCCCGTTTACGTCCAACCCAAGTTGAATGGTATGCGGATGCTGTTTGACGGGGAGAATGGATGGAGTCGTGGAAACAAGGAAGTCATTCCCGAAGTGATTGAACACTTGAAGTTTGATACGATGGGATACGTCTTGGACGGTGAATTGATGTTGCCCGATAATGTTCTCCTTCAAGAGAGCATGAAGGCTATCAAGAAGTATCGTCCAGACTTGTCTCCAAAACTTCTCTATCACGTTTATGACATTGTGGAACCAGACCTTCCGTATGGTGCCCGTAAGGAAATTCTAGACAGTCTACTTCAGAATGTGCCAGAGAATGTGGTTCGGGTCAAGACTGTGAAGGTAGATGATGAGTCACAGGTGATGCACTTACACAATCTGTTCGTGCACGATGGGTTTGAGGGTACGATGGTGCGTGATCCTGGTATGAATTATGAAATTAATAAGCGGTCTTATTCACTTCTTAAACTTAAGGATTTTACAGATGCAGAGTATCGTATTGTTGATGTTGTTGACGGCGATGGTAGTGATTCCGGCCTCGCAATTTTTGAACTGGAAACTGATTCGGGTGCTCGTTTCAATTGCCGCCCAGAGGGTTCGCAGGAAAATCGTAGTGAACTTTATAAGAACCGCAAGAAGCTTATCGGCAAATACTTGACCGTTCGCTATTTTGAATTGAGCAAGGATGGAATTCCGATTTTCCCTGTTGGCGTGTCGGTGCGTGAACGAGGAGAATTCTGATGTGACAGATGAATATAAAAATCCTAATGCTTTAACGTATGGAACTACACCCAACACTCCAGCATCTCTGAAACCAGTAGAGATTGATAAGTGGAAGGCTGATGTAAGTCCTACGTTTAAGCATTATTATACCGAACGATATAATGAGTTAGTACGTCAGTTTCAAGAACTAGTTTCAGATTATGACATCAATCAGATGTGTTATGAAGCATCGATTGGGTTTAAACCGATTATGGGTCAATCATATCATCTTTATGAGAAACCCAATGGAACTAGATTCTTTTCATTAGTCCCACCACAGTCTGCCTTTTGGGGTGGATACGTTGGAATGTTTAAACTTAACGCACAGTATGCATGGGAACGAATAGATGAATAACATTTGTCATCACGACGAACTTTGGTACGCCTGTAAAAAGTGTTATACTGAACTTCTTGTGTGGGAAGCGTATGATAAGGTGAAAGAAGAGTTGGCAGATGAACGTAGTAAACGCAAACAGATTGAAGAGTTGTATGATAATTTGAAAGCTGATGTTGCTCCACTCATTAAAGCCGCAAAGGAACTCAATGTTGCGGGAAACGATGACACTCGCACCATTCATAACATTCGGAGAGCGGTAAAGTATTTATGAAACTAGATAATTTTGTTCATGAAATGGATGAATACTTTGACGAAGATGGGTATCCTACTGAACATGCACTTGACATGATTGCCAAATGGGATTGGCGTCATACGGATGAATGTTTTGAATTCGTTCGTCAGATGTGGCGGTGGAATGATATGTTGTGGACACAGACAGATGACGGAGAAAAGATTACCTACGACTTCAGTACAGGTGGGTGGAGTGGGAATGAGAGTTTGATTGCCGCGTTGCAAGAGAACCATATGATTTGGATTTTTACTTGGGTACAGTCTCAGCGGGGTGGGCATTACGTCTTTGAGTTACCATACAAACGTCAACCATCTATGGTGGGAAAGGAAAATGAAAACACGAACATTAACACTTAATCTCAAAGTTCCCCGCTGGATTCCTACTGGATATCAATGGAGAGCGTGGAAGAAGAAGGTTAAACTCTTTGTCTTTCCTCCCCGTTGTGGTTCGTGTGAATGTAAACTCCCTGTGGAATATCCTGTGTATTACAAATATCGCACGGGACATCACATGGGGTATGCAAATGTACGGAGTGATTTCGCAATTAATACGTCTCGTAAACAGCTGTGTACATCATGCCTAAAACAGTATATTCACCAACTGGATTTGAAAAAGGGAACCTGTGAATTGTGTCAAACGAAAGACACTAAAGTTATCGGGTACTCTTTCAGCAAAGAGATGACGATTACGTTCTTGTGGCAATGGTGGAATGGTCGAGACTTTTGTTTACCGTGTGTAGATGACCTATTGGATACCGGTAAAGCGCGTAATGCATTTTAGAGGAGAAACTATGAAAGAACATAAAATTATTACTAAACTCCGTAGACCGCTTGAGAACTTTTCGTCATATGACCTTGACGAACTGATTCAGGCGTATGATGAAGTGCGGGCCGAATGTAATCGGGTGAAGGAAGATGTATCTATTGCACTACGGCAACCGTATTGGATGAACCCTCGTCAAGAGTGGGATTGTCCGAAGTGTGGGAAGTTAAACTATGGTACTGCATCATTGTGTGACTGTATGGTTACTACTACCAAGAATTTCAAGTTGTGTATGATTGATAGGCACGGGTTTGCCTACTTCACTACTAAAGAGCTTAGCAAGCAATGGGGTGATGATTGGAATGATGCTCCATATGAACACAATGCTGGAACGCCATACGAACCGACTATCTTCTACTATTCAGATGGACGTAGGGAAAAAGACCCGAGGGATTGGAACGAAGATGGTACTCCGAAGTGGGAAATCTATAAGGTTGCTTATGACTATTGTGGAGCAGAAACGCCTGGTGATATGGGACCAAATAGCCGATACTCTGTAGAAATGATTAACAATAAGTTGACTCCGTGGTTGATGAAGTATCCTGATAAGGCGTTGTTTGCTGGTGCAAGTGTTGATGAGTTTGTTACTTTTATTGAAGAGTGTGGTGGTACCGTTTATTTACCAAAGGAGAAGTATCATGCAGAAACGTGACCGATTTTTATTTGAAGAGATGATTATGCAGTGTTGGCATGTAACCGATGATGTGGATACCATCGCTAGTTATGTTGCGGATAGTGAGATCCCAGCAAAGCATCAAGATGAGATTATGAATATGTTGTTTGGAATCAAATCTATTTATAATCAGAGGTTCAATGATACGATGAACCTGTTTAACGAACTGGTCGAGAATGGACAGTTTAGAGGAACAGAGAAATTGTATGAAACGCACATGCGAATGATTGATGATCTAAAATAATAAAAAATGGCGGCGCAGTCGGTCGGGACGACGGTAGTAAATTGGGCTCGCTACTTGTTATATCCTTTACTACGCTAGGCCAAGGAATAGGAGTTCGAATCTCCCGCCGCCACTAGGAGAAGATATGTTTGTATACACACTACTTTTATTTTTTCAACTAACAGTTCCTACAGTATTGAATAGGCCGCTACCAATACGGCACTTGACAATTCGAGATACAACGGTTAACTATATAGTATTACACAATGATGGTGGGACCGCTGGTTATAATACAGCACGGCGTACTTTGATTAAACGTCGATTGAGTTATCATTATTATATTCAAGCAAATGGTACGATTGTCAAACTATTAGATCCAAAATATGAGGCGTCTCACGTTGGGTTGTCATATTGGAATGGAATGCTTCGTATTAATCGATATAGTATCGGGATATGTTTGGAAAACGGTATTAGTGGGCCATATACATTGAATCAGTATAATAGTTTAACGTGGTTGATTCTATCGTTACAAGAACGATTTCCCGATAGTACATCAAGAACAATCATAGGGCATTCGGATGTGGCAACGCCTTTAGGACGTAAACGTGACCCAGGTCCGCTTTTTGATTATCAACTTCTGAATAGGATGTTACGAAATGAAAGTCTACATAGGCAGATATCCAAAGAATAGCAAAAAAGAACGGAAGATTTCTGTGAAGATTGATCCGTGGGATACTTGGAGCATGGACCATACGTTGGCCTATATCGTTGCTCCTATGCTGAAACAGTTGAGAGAAACCAAACATGGTGCTCCATTTACAGACGATGCAGATGTTCCTGAACACCTTCGTACATCAGCAGCACCACCTACCGAAAATGAATGGGATACAGACGATAACCATTTCAAGCGGTGGGATTGGATAATGGATGAAATGATTTTTGCGTTTGAAAGTAAATTAATAGATGATGTTGATTGGGAACATCGTGAAGCACATCACGAACGTATTGCCAATGGATTTCGATTGTTTGGAAAGTATTACGAACATTTGTGGGATTAAAATAATATTTATAGATACACATCCAACTGATAATGTTTATGGGCTTAGATGATAATATTCTATGGGAAATGTCTTTGCCTGGTGTTGGATGTGGACACGCTTTTAAGATAAAATCAAAACAAGAAGGACATTATTTTGTGTCGAGTAGTGGAGAACTATACAGAGAAATATCTGGAAGTTATCAGCACTTGAAAAACTTTACAGGTGATATTACATTTTATGATGAGCGAACCGATTTGTTCACCGCTAATTTTAAAAACGGTATAGCTAGAATGGTTCACTTTAAATCATAATAACGGGGTACAAATGACTAAACGGTTATATAAACAAACACTTCCATTTTATGAAGATGCAAAGGTAGCGGACCAATTTGGTTGGCTACCATTGTCTATTATAGAACCAACGCGGGAAAGTAAAGCAAAATGGGATGTGGCATATATTGATCAAATTGATGAAGAAAAGCGTAGAAGTGATACGTCGGAATATTTGCCTGGATTGGGATTTAGTGAATTTCACGCAGGTCTATGCGAAAACATTGTTAAATACTGGAGCCTACCCGGCTCACATATCGTTGACCCATTTATGGGACGTGCCACACGTGCCGTAGTTTCTACTACATTAAACCGTACATATGAAGGGTACGAAATTTCTCCTAGTACCCATAAACGTGTAACGGAGCATATGAAAGAAATTGGATTGTCGGCAAGTTTACATCTTGACGATGGGACACAATTGAAACACACGGCTGACGCTACTGTTGATTTAGTGATGACTTGTCCTCCATACTGGAACATTGAAAAGTATGAGGATGTAGATGCACAACTTTCCAGTACAGAGTCTTATGATGAGTTCATGCAGATGATTACTGTATGTGGAAAGAATATTGCACGTGTTCTAAAACCCGGTGCGTTTTGTGTGTGGGTCTGTGCTGACTTCAGAGATTGGAGTGGGAAGAACAAATTCTATCCATTCCATTCAGATACTATTAATACATTTACAAAAGACGCTGGACTACTGTTTCACGATATTGTAATTATCAAAAACAATTCTCCGTTTGCCGCACTTCAAGCCGGAAAGGTTGCGGCAAAACGATACACCAGTAAAGTTCACGAATATGTGTTGGTTTTTAGAAAAGAAGGAGAATATGTTGTACCTGAACATTGTACGTTAAACCCTATAAATGAGAACGCTGAAAAGTTCTTTGAGTTTTGATATATGATACCGTCTAAAGTTGAAATAGGAGTTGTGGGATTGGGATATGTTGGTAGTGCCGTATTGAATGCGTACAAACTTGCTGGATATAACGTTCATACATTTGACATAGATCAATCTAAAAATCCATCGTGTCAATCATTTGAGGAATTCTTAAATACAGCAAATGTTATATATGTCGCTGTACCAACGCCTATGTTAGAAACTGGTGAGTGTGATACAAGAATAGTAGAAAGTGTTGTTCACGATTTATGTATGACGGAAGATAAAAAAATAATCGTCATAAAATCCACAGTTCCTCCTGGTACAACAGAACGACTACAAAACTTATATAATAATCAAACCATTCTGTTTAATCCAGAATTTCTCACGGAGGCTAACTATTTAGACGACTATCTAAATCAAGAAGTTATGTTAATAGGAAAACCTTCGTTGGCTTCCCAAGAGACATCGCAGTGGGTATTGGAGAATCAATCCAAAGTACTTAAAACCTTGCGATTAGGAAAAGTAGTTTCTGCCACAACAGCAGAGTTATTCAAATACACAGCCAATCTGTTTCTAGCCACAAAAGTTTCATTTGCTAATGAGATGTCAGATATCGCAAATAATGCTGGTGTTGAATGGAAGGAAATAGAACGGTTGTTAGTTGAAGATAGTAGGTTAGGAAAAACGCACTGGAAGGTGCCTGGTCCAGATGGACATAAAGGATTTGGTGGAACCTGTTTTCCCAAAGATTTATCCGCATTAATTTCCTATGCTAAAAACAACAACACACCTACACCACTACTACGTGCGGTATGGGGTCGTAATGTTTTAGTAGATAGACCAGAACGTGATTGGGAACAATTAAAAGGAAGAGCAATTTCTGGAGAATAAGTTATGGGAATGTTTGACTATCTTGAAGTACAACAAAAAATACCTGGATACGCAGGTATTCCTGACGAAGAGTTTCAAACAAAATCATTTGAAAACTTAATGGATAAATATATTATAACTGTTAAAGGTCATTTATACAGAGAGAGATGGCAATACGAGTGGGTGGAAGAACCAGAGCATTTCTTAAAAGGATATATTAGAAAAATAGAAGGTTCACTTACAAGAGAGTACTTGACAGACTTCCACGGCGATATTATATTTTATACAAGTAAACCTATTACAGAGAACCGTGTTTGGAGAGATTATACCGCTAGGTTCACCGAAGGTAGGCTCGCTCGTATTTGGTACGAAGATAAACAATATTAAACAATCAAGAGGTTAAAGGTTATGGAAAAGTCAAAGTTTGAAAAGTTCATTGGAAAATATAATCTGGGTGGTTCGTGTGAGAGTGTTCTTTATAACGTAGAGAACTCTTCTATCACGACACGTGCTATTTCCGATGACAAGAATGTACTCTGTGAAGTAATTGCCCCGTCGATGGGATTGAAGGATGGTAACTATGCCGTCTATGAAACCGCCAAGCTCCGTTCACTCCTTGGGGTTCTTGGTGAGACGCTTTCTGTGAACGTAAAGAAGTCTGGTGATAAGGCTGTTGGTATGACGTTTGATGATACGAATACGGAAGTCACGTTTGTTCTCGCTGACGCTACCGTAATTCCAGCTGTTCCCGATCTAAAGAAGCTTCCGCCATTTGAGATGACAATTGAGATGGATGAACAGTTTATCAACACGTTCGTTAAGGCTAAGGGTGCTCTTGCCGATGTTGATACATTCGCTGTAATGAGTGAGGGTGAGGATGAAACGGCAAACGTTGTTCTTGGGTTCTCGTCGCTTAATACCAATCGTGTGAAGCTCAAGGCTAAGACGACTGAAGCTACGGAACTGAAGCCCACTTCGTTCTCCGCCAAGTATCTCCGTGAAATCCTCGTTGCCAATAAGGACGCGAAGGGTGGTAAGCTGGAAATATCTTCAAAGGGATTGGCTCGTACCTCGTTCAACGTAGACAATATCAAGTCTACCTATTATCTCGTACAGATTGATACGAAGGAATAATGACAACCGAACAGAATGACATCGACCAGTATTGGGGATTGTTCGTGTTTGGATTTGGATTGTTCGTGATGGGTATGCACAAACTTCTTAAAAAACTTTTTGGAAATAATAATGACTAAATTCGCTGAATTCTTTGATGTACCAGAAATTTCTATTGACGATGCGAAGAAACGCTTCGTTGATAATATGGACATGCTTAAAACCATGCCCGTGCAGGAACAGACGCTCTACAAGAAGTGGAAGGAAGTCAAAGGATATTATGCGAATAAGGTGGACCCGTCCAGAATTGTGAAAGCAAAAATCTGGACGCCCACCGACATTATGAATAAAGAACAGACCGTGGCTGAAATCAACGCTCTTCAGCCACGGATTCGTTACGTTGTACCCAAGAGCAATGATGAAGTAGATTGGTTGATGCTTCGAGTGTTTTCACATACAATGGAGTTCGACCAGAACCCCGGTCGTTTCTTGAAGTTTCTTGTTTATGATGAACCTACTGGAAAGTATCTTGGTGCTGTCTCGTTGGGTAGTGATGTTATTGCGATTACGTGCCGTGACAGCTGGATTGGTTGGGACAAGGACACCAAGCTGAAGGGAAAGTTGAATAACTCTGCTATTGGCACGTGTATTATGGCAACCCAGCCATTCGGATATAACTTCTTGGGTGGGAAGCTTGTTGCATCAATGTTGACTACAAAAGTTGTTGCTGATGTATGGGAAAAACTGTACAATAATAAACTGGCGGGACTCACCACAACGTCTTTGTATGGTGGTCACAGTATGTACCAACGTATTCCGTTCTGGAAGGAGATGGGTTTGAGTAAGGGAGCAATCGCTATCAAACCCGATGATGATGTATACGATGAATGGCACCAGTGGATTAAGGAGAATATGGCAGATGAATACGATAAAAAGATTCGTTCGAAAGATACGGCTCACGGCCCTGTTACTGGAATTAAACAGCAAATCCTTTCTATCATCTTTAAGGCTGTGGGAATAAGTCAGTCCAAGTATAAGCATGGATTTGAACGTGGAGTGTATTATGCTCCGTTGTATGAGAATACACGGGAGTTCTTGAAGGGAGAGATTACAGAGGAACAATTGGTACCGCTGAAGAAACTTGAAAAGGATGTGGACGCTGTGTTAGATTGGTGGAGGCCGAAGGCCATTCAGCGGTATCTTAATCTCTATGAGCAGGGACGTATCAAGCCAGAGATTTTGTATTATAATAATTTGATTAATCTGTCGTGGGATGAGGCAAAAGAAACTTATCTAGGAGATGTCGGACGATGATTACTGTTACTACTATGGGATTTATTATTGGTCTTGCAGCATATTTCGCATTTGGTTTTCTGTTTATGATTATCTGTGCTAAAATGGGATTGATTGGAAAGTATGAACCGTCGTTGTTCTACTGGATTTTTTGGCCGGTTGCTATTTTTATGAAGATACTGGATGGGATACTTTTGTATCTTGCACAGATTTCATATCGGATTGAAACATTCGTTGATACACTAAAGCCACAAACAAAAGGCGACTAATGGATATTACAAACTTTTTAGAATCAACATACGATGCTCATCAGCAGTATGATTATCGTGTGTTGATTTATGGTAACTACACCGATATTGAAAACCTTGAACGAGATAGTTTTGTTCAAGTATTGAAACCCGTGCTTACCAATATGGATGACCGGCATAAAATTCATTATACGTTGCTGACCCCATCCACGATTAAAAGTTTGAACAAGCCCAACGTCAAGCAAGTCATTTACAAGTTGCCCACGTATCCCAATCTGATGCGGACACACTTTGATGCAACGGAGTTCTTGAAGGTAATTGATTGGAGACACAATGACTATGATATTATTTATAGTCATCTCCCAGAACATACCTCACAGATTGCGAACGTCATTCATAACAGCACACATCTCATGCCAAAGATTATCGGATATTGTCATTGGTTTGAAGTAGCGGAGAACGCTCCCTACGCCAAGACAATGTTCCTTAACAACATTTTGGGCATACTGGAAATGGAAGAATGTGGGGTAAATAGTAAGTGGTTGAAGAACTTTGTGATTGAATATGCAAAAGAACATTTCAACGACAATGTGATTGCACAGCTTGACAAGATTATTCAGCCACATTACTTGGGCGTAGATAGAAGTGAAGTACGAGATGTCAGTAACATTATTCCCAAGTCGGTTATCTTCAATCATCGTGCGAATGACTACACGGGCTGGAATTGGTTTGTGAAAGCAATGGATGATCTCTGGCAGAAGCGTCAAGACTTTACCGTCTATACGACCTATGCCAAGATTGACCGTCCGTGGAATAAGCAGATTGATGAACCAACGCGTGAAGGATATATGGCACAGATGCAACGGATGCAGTTTGGGGTTGCGTGCTTTGAAGGATATTCGGCATGGAGTATCAGCACCACCGATGGGTTGTCAATGAACGTTCCATACTTGCTCCCGAAGAAACTCTGCTATCCCGAAATGGTTCCCGCTGATTATCCATACTTCTATAAGAACCGAGCGGAATTCGTAGAGAAGTTTGAAGAAATGCTAGATAACCCATTAACCTATAATACTAAAGAACTGTCATATAATATGTTATGGGGTATTAGAATTGACCAATGGTTTGATAAGTGGGATAAAGTATTTACGTTTAAGAAGATGTTAAACTCAAAAGCAATTGATAACATCATTGACATTATCCATACTCGGAAGTATATTTCAAAGTATGACTTATTGAATGAACTCGGATGGGGTGTTCAAATTAAATGGAGCCCGTATCGAAATACGTTACGAGAACACCCAAACATTAAACTAACGGCGGATGGTTATGAGTGGAAAGACTGAACATACGATTTGGGTTGAACGATATCGACCTGATACATTAGAAGGATATGTTGGTAACGATGCTGTCAAGGCAAAGCTTGCACAGTATATTGAAACACAGGATATTCCTCATCTGTTGTTTTATGGAACGGCCGGAACGGGAAAGACAACTGCGGCAAAGCTCTTGGTGAAAAATATTGAGTGTGATTATATGTTTATCAATGCTTCAGACGAACGTGGTATCGATACAGTTCGTGACAAGATTAAGGGATTTGCTTCTACGATTGGATTTAAACCGTTGAAGATTGTGGTGTTGGATGAAGCAGACTTTTTGGGTCGAGAAGCACAACCCGCTCTTCGTAACTTGATGGAAGCGTATTCGGCTACGACCCGATTCATCTTGACGGCAAACTATATCGAACGGATTATTGACCCACTTGTTTCACGAACGCAGGTCTATAAGTTGACTCCGCCCAGTAAGAAAGATGCGGCATTGAAACTTACCGAGATACTTAAGAATGAAGGCGTTGAATATGATAAACAGACTGTCGTACAGATCGTCAACGCGTATTATCCCGACCTTCGGAAGATTATCAATACCGCACAACTCCAAACCCGTGACGGAAATCTGCATGTCAGCGTTGAGGAACTGATTGGCCAGGATATGAAACTGAAAGTGGTGGATGTGCTTACCAACTCAATTCCACTAAAGGAAAAAATCAATCAGATTCGACAGATTGTTGCAGACCAACAAATTCAAGATTTTACGGAACTGTATCAACTATTATATCAATATGTAGAAACATACGCTCCGAATAAAGTACCAGAAGCAGTAATAGCTATCGCTGAAGGATTGTATAGAGATGGTCAAGTCCCCGATAGAGAAATTAATTTCGTAGCAACTTTGTATACAATTTTAAATTAAGAGGATTATATGTCACAACAGCAACCACCGATGAATTTGGATTTAACTAATGCACAAGATATCACGTGCGATAACTGCGGAAACTATACTTTCCAAGAAGTTGCACTGATGAAGCGTATTTCCGCTCTTGTTTCTCCAACTGGTAAGGAAGCAATTGTTCCGATTCCTACATTTGCATGTAACGCGTGTGGATTTATCAACAAGCAATTCCTACCTGTTCGTATTCGTGAAGAAGAACTCGCGGCAAATGAACATGCGACCAGCAAGCCGTCTCTTACTTTAGAGAAGTAAAATGAATAATGAGGATATGCAGGGATATGGAATTCCCGACATGCGTTCCAGTTCACTAACAGATAAAGGTATTTATTATTTTGCTGGGGAATTCAACCAAGGTAGTGTGAAGGATTGTATTACTTGGATTCTTGACGCAAACTTTCAAGACAAGACACAATATGAAGCACTTACGCTTATTATCAGTAGTTATGGCGGCGATTTGTTTTCAGCATTTGCTCTCATTGATGTAATGCGTGGAAGTGCAATTCCAGTTCGCACAATTGGATTGGGTATTATCGCAAGTGCAGGATTGATGACCTTTATTGCAGGAGAAAAGGGACATCGAATTATTACACCAAATACCAGTATCCTTTCTCACCAATGGTCTGCTGGTACTTACGGAAAGGAACACGAACTAATGGCAAGTCAGAAGCAGTTTGATTTAACCACCAAGCGTATGATTTCACATTATAAGAAGTGTACGGGTCTAACTGACAAGCAAATTAGAGCAAAGTTACTTCCAGCACAAGATGTCTGGTTGAGTGGAGAGGAAGCTAAGGAGTATGGTCTAGCTGATCAAGTTAGAAGCTTGAGGTAAATATGGAAGAAGGTTACGTCAATACTGGTAAAACGATTGTCCGCCATATCAACAAAGATGTGGCGGCGTCGTTTATCATTAAACATCATTACACGCATAAGTCGTCTAGTTGTCGATATGCGTTAGGGCTCTATCATATCGAAGAATCACATTCATTCTTTGAAGGACAGAGTGAAAAGCTTATTGGCGTAATGACATATGGACATCCCGTAAGTAATCGCACAGTAGCTTCTATTACAAAAACTCATCCGTTAGAACTGGATGAGGTGTTGGAACTTACTCGGTTAGTGTGTTTGGATGGATATGGGAAGAACTTGGAAAGTCATTTTCTTGGGGAATCCTTTCGGTGGTTAAAGTACAACGCGCCAGAAGTGAAAGTCTTGGTGAGTTACGCTGACCCAGAACAAGAACACACGGGAACTATCTATCGGGCAACGAATTGGTTATATCAAGGATGTGGTGTATCGAAGCTGATGCCTGATTATTCCATCAGATTGTTTGAACATAGTGATTGGATTCATAGTCGTACAGTAGGGGAGCGATACGGAAATAAAAACGTAGAGAACCTTGCCAGTACGATTGGACATACATTCTGGCGTAAAGAAGAAACGGCAAAACATCGATACATCTATTTCCTCTGTAATAAGAAAGAGAAGAAACGGATACTAAACGATTTGAAGATTCCTATTATGTCGTATAAGGATATTAAAGAATACACACAACTTATCCAGAAGGTGTATGTAAAAGATGGGAAGATGGACAAGATAGAAGTGCTACAAGGTGTGGATAACGGCTGGGCAAACAAACAACAGGTTATGTAATATGTTCGACAAACTTATAGATTTCATTATTAAAATTGGTAAAGACGCTCTTCCATATGTTATTGTGGAGCAGTGGAACGGTGCCGTACAAACTCGTTTCGGGAAATTCTATAAGGACTTGAAGCCGGGTATTCATCTAAAGCTACCATTCTTCGATGGGATATTTGAAACTACCGTGATTACACAATCGGTCAGTCTACCAGCACAGACCTTGACAACACAAGACGAACAAACTATTGTTCTTAAAGCAATCATCAGATACCACGTTTCTGATGTTAAAAAGTATTTAACAGAAGTGGAACACGCTAACGTTGTATTGGTTGATACCACACAAGGAATGATTCGTGATATTGTCGAGGTTACTGATTGGGTAAATCTCGTTGACGTTAACAATACTATTACCAAAAAGGTAAAAACATTTGTAAAACGATGGGGAATTTCTATTGAACGTATAACGATTACTGATTTGGGTATCGTTAAAACCTATCGTATCCTTGGCGATGGTACAGGTACAAAAGTGTTACCTACAGAAGAAGAGAGATTTAACTAATGCCACCAAAGAAGAAAACACAAACGGATGCACCAAAGGGAAAAGAACTCTTTGACTTCATCAATATGATATATCAAGATCAGCGTATGGAATCTTTTGATGAGATGACCGACGCTGAAAAGAAGAAGTATAAAAACTCGAAGTATATGATTCATCGATTTCTTTCTATGAACCCATCATATGCTCCGATAGTAAATGCGTTACAGAAATATACCAGTATACCAGAACGTGTACACTATATGTTTTTAACTTCTATGTTACCGAAGGGTAGACAGTTTAATAAGTACATCAAAGGACAGAAAGAAGATACCTATGAGTCGTGGCTTGTGGAATTGGTTTCTAAATATTTTAATGTCTCTACGGTAGAAGCAACAACATATCTTGACATTTATTATGAACACAATAGAGGCGCTCTTCGGATTTTATGTGAACTCCACGGTATCGATTCCAAGCAACTTAAGAAGGCAAAACTATGAACTGGCAAACATATTTTAGAACTATAGTTCGCACGATAAAGTTAAAGTCAAAAGATAAATACACACAGATTGGTGCGTTAGTTGTTGGAAAGAATAACGAAATCGTTTCAACTGGATACAATTCCTTTCCACGGGGTATAGATGACTCACACTCTGAACGACAAGAACGACCGGAAAAATATTATTGGTTTGAACATGCCGAAAGAAATGCTATCTACAATGCGGCACGTATTGGTGTCTCTACTGAAGGTTGTACGATGTACCTTACTTGTGGTATACCCTGTGCTGATTGCGCTCGCGGTATTATCAATGCTGGTATTACCAAGGTAGTTTGTGAGATTGATCCATCATTCGGTGCACATGGGAGTATTTGGGAAGAGCATGCAAAACGTAGTCTGATTATGTTTGAAGAAGCTGGAGTGGAGGTTGAATACTATGAGTAGTAATGGAAAAGGTGACAATCCTCGCCCGCTTAGCATAAGCGTGGAGGAATATGCAAATAATTTTGAACGTACATTCGGGTCGAAGAAAACAAAAATGGAGCAACGTATTCAAGAGTTACAAAACGATATTAATGCAGTCCGAGAAAAATTAGATAATTGCGAGTATAGCGGACTACCTGCTACCTCATCATACAACGAAGGAGAATAATATGGTACATCCAAATGAAGTCAGAGTTACAGAGTCTAATCGGGATATGTTATTCGCTCTTGCAGAATCGCTTGGTGACAAATATGTACAAGCATTGAAGGAGCAAATCGCCCGACAAGAAGGTAAGTAATGCATCAACTGTATACTGGTAAAGAGTCAGGGAAAACGACAATGGGGAATCACTATGCAATATTGCAGGATTCCCCAGTATCGTTTCATATAACGGTTGCCGTTGGTGACAATTTAATTTACGAACACCTCGAACGTCCAAGTAGTATAGACGAGGTTCGAAACAAAATAAATGAGCTGGAACTAGAATTAATTAATAAGAACCAGACACAAAATAACACATAACAGTACCACCACCTTCACCGTTGATAGGTGACATAGGAATTACATTTACAAGGTTCCAGCTACCGGTCGGTGCACCTGTAAAAGAATGTGATACATTTGAACCTACATTGTTCAACCACGTTCTGTTCATAGACCCAGATGGCATTTGTGCTACATAATATTGAAATGGCATATTTTATACTCTACAAGGGTTAATAAATTTCGGACCATAACATCGTTCCACCAACATTTGTTGAGTCGGCAGTCATATTCTTTGCGATTAATACATAGATTTCACTATCTGTACTATCGTAATTTTGTGCGATAAAGTTTTGTTTGTTGGTAACACCGGATTGATTTTGTACTAATGGATTTGCTTGATTGATATTCAACGAGTTTGCTCCAACAAATCCGGTCAATAAAGTTTTTCCATCACTATATCCTGTAGCGCTTACATTATATTCCACAACAGAAGTATTGTTATCTACCGATACCCATGCACTACTAGTGGTTAACATTGACCCACTTGGTAGTTTCGTTAAGGTGTATCGTATCGTTTGTTGGTCCGTAAACACTGCCGCTTCTTGAATACGAATAAATGCACGATTTGGTAATCCGTTCACCGAGTTCTTTAATCGGATTGCAAGTACGGGTAATGTGGAACCACTTGATAAGGTACGGAATGATTCGTTAGATATGGAGTATGCTTTACCTGCTTCACTATACCCACCTTCACTTGCGACCGTAGAACAGATTTGTTCCATGTATGATGCGGTAGTCACCGAGTTTCTAATTTCACACCGAACGGGAAGATTGGGATTCTGCATATATGCCACATTTAAAATATTCGTGTGGTCAAATACGTGAGTAAGAACTGTAATACCCTTGTGTACGAACCCACAACGAACGCGGCCGACTGCTAACCATTGGAAATCAACGTAGAATAATTGCGTCTTGGTTACATCTAATGTGAAGTCACCATCCAATAACGTATTCACATTCCAGTTTTCTTGTTTGACACGTTGTTCTGTTACCGACCCCGTGCCGTTGGTAGCAGAACGAATAACGATTTGTAAACTACCGGTTGCGTCTTGTTCCAAGAAAATACCATTGTAGTCGTCAAAATATCCTGTACGTTTGGTGGACCCACTTACTGGTGAACCAAATATGAAACTGGAAAGAATCAATTGACTCTTGCCAGGCATATAATGGTGATACATTTTAGTTTGATGAATAGCGTAACTTGTACTACTTGTTGCGGCAATCGTGACGGATGACCGATTAATATTATTGGTCACAGAACCATCACCGTTTAATTTATTGAGGAATACATCTTCAATTCCATAGGTGTGTTTATAATCACCCAACGTAAATGGTTCCGACATACGGGTACGTCCGAACGCATCAACGGCTGCATTCAGAGAACCGCTAGATATAGACCCTACTGCGGTAGACTTTAGATATGCGTGTTGGTTATATAGATGGACTAATTCCCATCCTTCCTTACCAACATCATTTAAATACCCCTCTACATCTGGCAATACCCAATCTGGTATCTTGACTATCTTGTGCTGGGACATTTTATTACCTTATTAATATGAAAATACAAGATTAACTCCTAGTATAAATATCAAATAGTTCGACTTGACTTCTAAATTACTAGATGTTATATTTCAAAATACCACAGATATGAGGATTTTTATGAGTAAAGAACCTAGACTTCCTGGTTTTGTAATTTACGAAGATGGCGGATACGACCGTGACCTTGCCAAACGTAGTGTTGGTACGGGGTGGGTTGGTTTGATTGACGAAATCTTTGACAAGAAGGAAAAGCTACAGCTGAACACCGTCAAGATTGTTCAGGTCAAAGAGAAGTATGGTGGACTCCGTGTATATATTGATGGCTATGAGATGGATGAAAACCATCCTGTTTATAAGTTTGAAAAATTTCTACATGAAGTTGAGAATCGTAGTTTTAAGATTTGTGAAGCCTGCGGAAAGCCTGGTGCTGTTCGTGGTCGGCATTGGTATTATACTTCTTGCGACGAACACGCTAAAAACGGTGACCTTCCCCTAAAGGACGATAACGATGCCAAAGAAGAAAACTAAACCAGAAGAGTTCCACTTGAAGTTTACGGGCAAGATGAGTATCCTTATTGAACTGGAAGGTCATGGTCCGTTGGAATTTCGAGTCAATGATTTACAAGTGGTGAAGGATGCTGTACAAATTATACTAGACCACACAAATAATAAAACACCCGTAAATTCATACGGCAAGCGTGAACAGAAAACGATGCAGAAAATACTGGATGGTATCGAATGAACAAGATTAGTTATAGTCAATATACAATGTGGGCGAATTGTCCCCAAGCGTGGAAGTTGAAGTATATTGATGGACACAAGTTTGATGATACGTCTATCAATACCATCTTCGGTACAGCTATTCACGAAGTGGTGCAAGAGTGGCTAGACACATTGTATAACAAGAGTGAGACTGTTGCCAAGTCCGTGTATTTACATGACACGTTCAAAGATAAGCTCATTACCTTGTTTAAGGAAAATGTAATTATTGATGCTAATGGGGAGAAAACCTTTCTGTCCGATAAGAAAACGTTGATGGAGTATTACGAACAAGGCTGTCAGATTATTACTTACATCCAACAGAACTATAAGAAAATCTTTCCTACGTCTAATACGCGGCTCTTTGGTATCGAATACGAACTTCATGCCGAAATCAAACCTGGCGTAAACTATATCGGATACATTGACATCGTGACGTATAACGAACTGACGGGCAAGTATGTTCTATATGATTTGAAAACGTCACGGGCTGGCTGGGACCAAAAAACAAAGACTGACCCGTATAAGGTTGGACAGTTGCTTCTATACAAGACGTTCTTCGCACAACAAGAGGGAGTCGATATTGACAGTATTTCGGTAGAGTTTATTATTCTCAAGCGTACGATTTTCGAGAACTCTCCATATCCAATCCCACGCGTCAGTAAGTTTGAACCACCCAACAAGACGCCTTCGCTAAACAAGAATTGGGATCGATTCCAGCAATTCGTAGACACGGCTTTCGACGAGGAGGGTAACTACATCACGGAACAGAAAGCAACCCCGAGTAAAGAGGCATGTCGGTGGTGTGTATATCGGGATAAGAAAGAATTGTGTTCCGTTGGGGTGAAAAAGTAGATTAAGAAAATATAATAAACATAGTATAGGACTAGATAGTAATACATTACTATTTATAGATACTAATGGTTATTTCCACAAAATGACCAGAGGTTTATTGTATGACTCGCAACGGAGTTTCTGCAAAGCTCAAAGGTATTCTTTTTATTGCAATTACGGTTCTGTATGCGTGTTCAGACTCATCAACACAAGCGGTAGACCCAGTAATACCGCCGGATGACGCTGGAGTATCATTTTCGATGTTGTCTAGTATCATCACCGCCACGGACACGAACATCAATATTCGTGTTTCGTGGAAAGCTCCAAATGACCCATTTGGTGCACCAGAATTTTACAGACACACGATGGTATCATCAAAAGTCGTAACAGACTCTACTACTGGAAATTTACCTACACTTAAGCAGGTAAATGGATTGGCCGATACTGTTCGTATTTCCCTAAAAAAGATAAACGATACGGTTACACTTACGTCGAACGTGTGGTCAGTTCGTCGTAGTTTACAATCCACAACGCCTGGAATTGGAAAGCTCTTTGTAAGAAGAGGCGACCGAGCACCGTTACCACCTGACTCTATTAAGGTGGATACCATTGTAATACCAGCTGCGCCCGTAATAGGAAGTATGTCATCTGTCCTATTTCAAAATAATGCAAATACAAGATTGATAAATGAACAATCGTACAACTCTATGTTTGGAAGTTACAAAAATGGAGTTAGTATATACAAACTAGGAAACACCACCTACTTAACGATTATTCCACAATAGTATTTACGAGGTTACTATGAAATGGTTATCTAGTATTCTTGCAACATTAGTGATTTCCACTACAGCATATGCACAACCAACCCGACCGGTCGCATCGGTCAGTATGTTAACCGCCTCTCGACAAATTGCATTTCAATTGACTTGGACACAACGAGAGGCGGTTGATAGTACGATGGTAGCAGTCTTTCTGTCGAGTGATACGGTTCCAATCTTATACAGACGAACACAGTCACCAGACACTATTCGATTTACTATTCCAACCGACACAACCACATACAGATTCTTGTTGGTAAACGTCCGTAGAAATATTGTAAGTCCGCCGGCAAATGTGAATTTCTATTTCGACGCAGATGCATACTATGTACCCAGCGGATTGTCGGTGTATCCTAAAACAGTCACTATTGATTCAACGAGCGTCACTCGTCAAGTACAGTTTTGCGCCTTCATTAAGTTTGCAGATGGTACTACAGTAATGCGAGATAGAGATTTGGTTATTCCAAAGTGTATTGAATACTACAATACAATTCCCGTGGACCAACGTTCTACTGGTGGAGCAAAGCAACGAGTGGCAAATAAAATGTGTTTGTCGTGGACAACTACGGGCGGAACGATTGAGAACGAAGTGTGTTCATAAAAGCTATAACGTTTAGTCTCGCTCTACAGACAAGTCAAATTAAAGTCGTTTATTCCTACGACAGAAAAACATATGATAGTTTGGAAGTCATTGTCAACAAAAATCAAAAAACGATTTACCACAAAAATCATACGTTATTCGCCGATATTGATTCAACTGATATTGGGTATGCTAGAAAAGCTGATACGGTTGAAGTAATCCTACGGGGCTATAAAAAAGATTTATATTGTTTCCCCCTTATAGACAGACTAATATATCCTTATTATAGGATTTCGTATGGGCTAAACTTTGAATGTACCAAATTAAATGGTATTTAATAGACTTGACAAGTGGCCTCGCAGATGGTATATTTAGAGTATACTTCTGCGAGGTCATTTCTATGAAAGAAAATCCAATGGTGAACTATAGTAAGATTATTGCCGATACGGCTAGTAATCATTACAACGTTCGTGATGAGTATAAGACGAATACCTACGAACAGAATGTCGCTATCACGATGAGTGAACAGCGTCGGTTCTCCGTGGCGTGTATCAACATTACGGGTGAACTCAATATCGGAATGATGATTCGGTCTGCGTGTCTATTGGGTGCAGAGAACTTTTATATCTTTGGACGAAAGAAATTCGATAAGCGGTCCACAGTAGGGGCTGAGAAATACATTAATATCGTCCAGTATACGTTTGATGACCCGATACACGCGGATACCGAAATCAACGAACGATTGGAGTATTTGCTGAAGTGGAATAGCGTGGTCTTGTGTGAACATGGTGGTGTTGAAATTGGTTCATATATGTCCACGCCGATGTATAAGGAATTGAAGAATCCGTTGTTCGTGTTCGGTTCGGAGAGTCACGGGCTACCAGAAGTAGTAATAAACAATCCACACTTCTATAAGTTGAGTATTCCGCAACGTGGAGTCCTTCGTTCGTTTAACGTCAGTGCGGCAATGAATATTATGTGTTGGGATTATATTAAGGAGACGCATCTGTGATTAAGTTAGTTATATTTGATTTGGACGGGGTGTTGGTAGAGGCCAAAGAGATTCATTATCAATCCCTCAACAACGCAATACTTGAAGTCACAAATAATCCCAAGTGGGTGATTGGATGGGAAGAACATCTGTCGGTATATGATGGTCGTAAAACCAATGAAAAGTTGGAAATACTTACAGCAAATAAAGGATTGCCAGAGGGATTCCACGAACCAATTTGGAAATGTAAACAGAGTAAAACGTTAGAAGCGTTAGGTGGTCTTACGATTGATACACGATTGCAACTGCTGTTCAAAAGATTGATCAGTGAAAAATATAAGATTGCATGTTGTTCTAATTCCATCCGCCGGACTGTATTGACAGTCTTGGCTAAGATGGGATTAATTGAGTATATGGACTTGATTATTTCAAATGAAGATGTAAAGAACAGTAAACCCCATCCTGAAATGTACTGGAAAGCAATGAGTACGATGGGGGTTTTGCCGGAAGAAACATTAATTGTCGAAGATAGTCCGCCGGGATTGTTGGCAGCTGCACGTAGTCGAGCTAATGTACTACGTGTCAATAATCCAAAAGATTTGACGGAAGAAAAGATATACGAAAAATTAAATCAAACAAGTATAATGGTGATGCCAAAGTGGCAAGGTGATAAGATGAACGTATTGATACCGATGGCTGGTGCGGGAAGTCGCTTCCAGCAAGCAGGATATACTTTCCCAAAACCATTGATTGATGTACGGGGAAAGCCAATGATTCAGGTTGTTGCGGAAAACTTGAACGTTGAGGCAACTTTCATTTATGTCGTACAGAAAGAACATCGTACCAAGTATAACCTTGATACGCTGTTGAATCTTATCACGCCTAACTGTAAGATTGTGGAGGTCGATGGAATTACCGAGGGTGCGGCATGTACTACACTATTGGCAAGAGAACATATTAATACCGACGCACCATTGTTGATGGCTAATTCTGACCAGTATGTTGAATGGGATAGCAATGAGTTTATGTATAAGATGGTTGAACAGAACCTTGATGGTGGGATTGTGACATTCAAATCAACCCATCCAAAGTGGTCGTTTGCTAGGATTAACGAACATGGATTTGTCACCGAAGTTGCAGAGAAGAATCCTATCTCCGATATTGCGACCGTGGGTATCTATTACTGGAAGCATGGAAGCGATTATGTTCGGTTCGCAGAACAAATGATTGAAAAGAATATTCGGGTTAATAACGAGTTTTATGTGTGTCCTGTATTCAATGAAGCGATTGGTGCTGGAAAGAAGATCAAGACATTCGATGTCCCTGTGATGTGGGGATTGGGAACGCCGGAAGATTTGAAGTTCTTTATGGAAAATAATTAAGAGGTTATTTATGAAATTAGTATATCGTAGAATGATAGATACTCGCCGTCTTTATAAGTTAGAAGGTGACATGTATTGTGACCGGCGATATAGTAATATCACCAAGCAACGTCCGTATAAGTTTTTGTTGAGTCTGGCGAAGAAAATTTGGAAGAAAGAAAACATCAAATCCGACATGCCACAAATCCGATTTGGCATTGGCACTCCTCACGGTGGTGTAAGATATAGTTGGTGTGATGGTGAAACAATTGAGTTAGTAAAAACCCAAAGGGATATTCTAACATTGATTCACGAACTAGTACACGGCATGGGATTCGACTACCACGATAAAAAGTTTGTCAGAAAAGAAATGGAACTATTAAACAAATATACAGATATTAATGAAGAACTTATAATTGAGGCGTTTGAATCGTATGATTATCACTAAACTAAAAGAAGCGGGAATCCTATTTGTAATTCAGGTCTTGAATTATGCAATCTGGTGTATTAACTTTCGTGCTGTAGCAGATACACACTATCACACCGCAGCAATGAGTGATTTCATGTTAGCGTCTATTCAATTCTTTGTTATTCGTCGTATTGCTCATGGTCAAGATAATTTTCACCAATGGGCTGGTTATGCTATGGGTAGTGTCGTGGGGAGTTATGTAGGTATCTGGATTTCAGCAACATTTTTGGGGGTATAAATGCAAGTTAAATTTGTAGAAAAGCCGTGGGGTTCCGAAACAATTTGGGCCCATACAGAACATTATGTGGGAAAGATTTTGAAGGTCAATTGTGGGGAAGCATTGAGTATTCAGTATCATCACCACAAGGATGAAACGATGTATGTATTGTCGGGTAAGGGATATATTCGTTTCTATAAATTGGAAGATGCACGTCCTGTGGTCACCAAGGAAATGATTGTATCGGAAGGTGATGCGGTGCATATTCCTCCCACACAAATTCATAACGTAGAAGCAATTACGGATATGGAAATTTTAGAAGCATCAACGAACCATCTGGATGATTTGGTTCGAGTACGAGATAGATACAGTAGAGGGTGATATGGGATTAGTATACGCAGATGTAATCGTAGACCTTCAGTACGGAGATACTGGTAAAGGGAAAGTAGCACATGCATTAGCATCATCAGATGATTATAATATAGTGCTACGATACAATGGTGGAGCAAACGCTGGGCACACGGTGTACCACAACGGACAAAAGGTTGTGACGCATCAGGTGCCTGTTGGTGTGCTCTACGGTAAAAAAAGTGTGATTGGGCCTGGTTGTGTTGTAAATATACCCAAGCTAGAATCAGAAATTAAAGAACTAAACGATGCCGGATTTAAAACAGATGGATTGATATTCGTTGATAAACGCGCTCACCTAGTGTTAGATAAACATCTTGAAGAGGATGGTTCTGATGTAAAGATTGGTACAACACGCCAAGGTATCGGTCCTGCGTATCGTGACAAGTACGGTCGTAGTGGTGTTCGTATGGGAGATTTACAGGTTAGACCATCTGAATTATTTCAAGTTATCGATGTTTATAAATTACTCCACGAAGATTTTCACAAGTATCGTGTGTTGTGTGAGGGTGCGCAAGGATTTCATCTTGATATTGATTGGGGTGATTATCCATACGTCACCAGTTCACATTGTACAGTTGGGTCATCTGTTCTAAATGGTATACCACCTCGTCGTATTCGAAAAGTAATTGGTACGATGAAAGCATATGAAACATATGTCGGAAACAGAACTGACTATACAAACGAAGCTGACCCTATCTTCCAAGAAATTCAACGCGTCGGTGCTGAGTTCGGAGCAACTACAGGCCGCCCACGTAAAGTAAATTGGATGAATCTTGACCGAGTGATAATGGCTGCTAATATCAATGGCGTTACACAAGTCATTATCAACAAAGCAGATGTATTGAAACAGGTAGGACATTTTGGTATCATTCTTGACGGGAAACTGGAGAAGTTTTCCAGCTTCGATAACTTTAGAAATTTTGTTAATGGTATATTAACAGAAACGTGTACAAGTGGATTTACTATTGTTTGGTCAGAAACTCCAAATGGAATTTGATGTTTGGTGACTTTGAATGATACTTATCTATAGAACTCTATAGAACGTAGAGAATATTATGGCTAAGAAAAATAAAAAACAATATACTACAATTCAAATTCGTAAAGATATTAATGAGTATGTTCGCACAATTTGTGACCAGAACGGATGGGTTGCTGCGACTATTACCGAAAAATATTGGTTGGGTCTAATATCGGCGAGTATGAGTGGTAGTGTTATCCTATAAGGAGAAATTATGTCTAGTACTTTAAAGAGTGACATTCTAGGAGCAGGTACGCTAGAACAAAGAATCTTTACAGCGATTAACTGGTATGGATGTGCTGAAGGATATGAGCAATCCACAGATCCATGTCAAGCACAAAAAGATTTTGCTCAAAGATTAGCAGACGCAATATCAGAGGGAGTAGCAAAAGGTGTCCAGAAATATCTAAATGAGACAGTGAAAACCATAACTCAACCAACGCTGAATTCAGGTGGACTTGTCCACGTACATGAGAACGTACCAAAATTTGATTTAAACGCACCATAATAGAGGATTATATACATGAAGCAATGGTTACCTAAAGAACAAAGAAAGAAAATACTTTTACTCTCGGATGACTTACGAGTTCATTCTGGTATCGGAGTAATGTCAAGGGAAATCGTAGAACAGACTGCGGGAATTTTTAATTGGGTGCAGGTTGGTGCGGCTATCAACCATCCAGAAGAAGGAAAAGTTGCAGACATAAGCGAACAAGTATCAGAACAAACTGGTATTCAAGACGCGTCTGTAAAGATTTATGCACAGAATGGATATGGCAACAGTATGTTAATTCGGTATCTTATGGATACGGAAAAGCCAGATGCCATTCTTCATTTTACCGATCCTCGTTATTGGATTTGGCTTTATCAAATTGAGCACGAAATTCGTCAGAAGATTCCGATGATGTTTTATGCTATTTGGGATGATCTCCCATATCCATATTACAACGAAAACTTTTATAGATCAGATGACGGAATCTTCTGTATCAGTAAGCAAACATACAATATTGTTAAACACGTATCTCGTAAAGAACCGAGAAAGCCGTGGTCGTTGACATATCTTCCACATGGAATTGATCATAAAAAGAAATACTATCCAATTCAGAACGATGACACCGTGGGTCAAGAATTATTGACCAATACAAAAAATGAATTGTTCCGTGGTGAGGATGTAGATTTCGTAGTGTTCTATAATGCACGCAATCTTCGTCGTAAGATGACTTCGGATGTACTACTTGCGTATAACCATTTCTTAAAACAGTTGACAAAAGAAGAACAAGAAAAGTGTCGTATCGTATTACATACACAACCCGTTGACGAAAACGGTACGGACCTCCCAGCAGTTATTCGTGATGTTACACCCGATATCAAAGCAGTATTCTCTAACACAAGAGTTGATGCGTTGGTCCTCAATGCGATGTATAATATTGCTGACGTTACTATCAATCTCGCTAGTAATGAAGGATTTGGATTGGGAACGTGTGAAAGTATGTTAGCGGGTACACCTATCGTTGTAAACGTCACAGGTGGATTACAAGACCAATGTGGATTTATGGACGAAGAAGGAAACTATCTCGATCCAGAAAAGCATTTCACCTACGAATGGGGTAGTAACCACGATGGTCGCTATAATAGACATGGTGAATGGGCATTCCCGTGCTTCCCAACCTCACGGTCACTACAAGGTTCTCCGTTGACTCCATATATTTTTGACGACCGTTGTTCGTGGGAAGAGGCTGGAGATAGATTGTTGGAGTTATATAAGATGGGTCGTGAAGAACGGAAACGCCGTGGAATGCTTGGTCGTGAATATGCAATGGGGCCGGGAATGTTTACCGCTGAAAAGATGGGAGAGCTATTTATTGAACACATTAATACCCTATTGGAGAATTGGACTCCACGGGAACGTTATACTTTGGTGAGGGCATAATGAAGCGTAGAGCATTGATTACTGGTATTACTGGCCAAGATGGTCACTATCTTACCAAGTTACTTTTAGAAAAAGACTATGAAGTGTTCGGTGTCATTCGTAGACACAACCGAGTAGAGAATGAATTGGGTACAGTCAAAGAATTCGAATCGATGGTAAGTTTTGATTACGGTGATTTGACTGATGCATCTTCTATGGAAGCAATAGTTCATAGAGTAAAGCCAACGGAAATTTATAATCTGGCGGCACAATCTCACGTTAAAGTAAGTTTCGACTCTCCAGTATACACTGCGCAAGCAAATGCTATCGGAGTTGCACAGTTGTTAGATGCAGTTCGTCGTATTACTCCATACGCACGATTCTATCAAGCATCAACGTCTGAAATGTACGGTAACAGCGTTGACCTCGACGGGTTTCAACGTGAAACTACTACGATGCGTCCAGTAAGTCCGTATGGTGTAGCAAAGTTATATGCTCACCAAATGGTAAACGTGTATAGAGTACAATATGGAATGTTTGCATGTGCTGGTATCCTGTTTAATCACGAATCACCAATGCGTGGAGATCTATTCGTTACCAAAAAGATTACTAATTTCGTAAAGGCAATGAAAGAATTGAATTGGAACCATTACACCAAGAAGAAATTAAAGTTGGGTAATTTGGATGCTCGTCGTGATTGGGGACACGCCGAAGATTATGTGCATGGCATGTGGTTGATGTTACAGCATAATACACCAGATGATTATGTACTCGCAACGGGTATGACTTATAGCATTAAAGACTTTTTAACTGCTGCGTTTGGTGATAGAGATTGGCGTGAGTGGGTAGAAGTTGATCAAAAGTTCATGCGGCCGGAAGATGTTCATCACTTAAAAGGTGATTCAAACAAAGCCCGTCAAGTTTTAGGATGGGAGCCAAAGCATGATTTAAATTCCCTTGTCAATTCAATGTTAACGGAGTAAAATATGTCACAAGAAATTAAACCGTTGTGTATTGTTCGAGCACCATGTGCCACACGTTCAGGATACGGTGATATGAGCCGTGATATCATTCGTCACTTAATAGAATATGATAAGTACGATGTACGCGTTCATAGTGTACCGTGGGGTGATACTCCAATGAACGCGTTGGATGAAAACAATCCAAAAGATAAAATGATTTTGGATAGAATTCTAACTAGTACAGTAAACAAGCAACCAGAATTATTCGTTGTAGTTTCCGTACCGAACGAATTTCAACGTATTGGAAAGTATAATATCGGTATCACTGCAGGTATAGAAACAACCGCAGTCTCTCCACCGTGGGTAAAGGGATGTAATGAGATGGATGTGGTGTTTACAATCTCTGAACACTCGAAGCGTATATTTGAAAACAGTAAGTATGGATTTAAGAATCCAGACGGAACGGAAGGATTGTTAGAGCTGACTAAACCTATCGAAGTTCTGCATAATTGTATTGATACGACAATATTTGGAAAGAACGCTCCGACTGAACCATCTATGGTAAAAGCACTAGACGCTATCCCAGAATCATTCTGTTATCTATTTGTGGGACATTGGTTACAAGGTGCTCTTGGGGAGGATCGAAAGAATGTTGGGTTCCTTGTTAAAATGTTTTTAGAAACGTTTAAACAGATACAGACAAAAAATCCACCAGCACTTATTCTTAAGACAAGTAATGCGGGATTCTCTATTCTAGACCGAGAAGAAATATTGAATCGTATAGAACAGATACGTTCTACGGTTACGTTGGAGCATGGACAGTCATTACCAAACATCTATCTGCTCCACGGAGAGTTAACAGAAAAAGAAATGAATACTATATACAATCACCCGAAGGTAAAGGCACATATCAGTTTGACAAAGGGTGAAGGTTTTGGTAGACCTTTACTAGAAGCATCTGTGAGTGGGAAGCCTGTTATTGCTTCTGGTTGGAGCGGACATTTGGATTTTCTTGATAAGGAAACCGCTTTGTTAATTGGTGGTGAGTTGAAGAATGTTCATCCAACTGCGGCATGGGAAAACGTAATTATGAAGGAAGCAAGTTGGTTTGCACCAGACCCGAATCAAACTGCTAACGGAATAGCAGCGGTATTTATGGATTACAAACAATTTAAAGATAGAGCATACGATTTGGCTGTTAAAAATAGAAAGCAATTTTCGTATGAGAATATACAAAAGAAAACGTTTGAATTGTTGGATAAGTATGTACCGGAATTCCCGAAACAAGTGGCTGTAGTGTTACCTAAATTAAAGAAAGTTGAATTACCGTCTTTGAAGAGTGATGCATGAGATATATAGATTCCAATCCAGAAACGTATATAGTAGAACCTGTAGCATCGATTTCAGAAGTGGAAGTCGGTTCTGTTGTAGAATTTATTTACGATGGTAAACAGAAACACGCAATTGTTTTAAATCCTGAATGGAATGGAAAGTTACATGCGTTAAGATTACGGAACATTGCTACACAAACTCTTCAACAATTGTTGCGATTGATTGGCGACAATAATGATGAGAAGAAGATTTTAGCAGAGTATAAAGAAAGTAGATACGTCAAGGATCGACCGTATCGTACATATACTATAGATAAAATTTCCAACATTCGTAAGGTGTATCTCACACTACCGCCGGTAAAACCAAAACCAACACCGAAAGTAAAGAAGGAAGAGAAGAAGGAAGAAATTAAAAAGTACAAAATGTATGAGGAATAATGTATGACTAAAGACCCGTTTGGCGTATGTGCAGAACCGGAGTGTAATGATGAAGTCGAACCACCCAAGAACATGCCATCAGCTTATAATCAATTAAAAGGATTTTTAAGTAGTGCTAAAGATATAGTCGGTGGCGTTATGGCTGGAGAAGGTGCATTTGTAACTGAAGATATTCGTAATGACCGACTCAAAGAATGTCATAGTTGTGAGTTTTTTGATAATAGGTCCGAACGTTGTTCGCAGTGTGGGTGCTTTATGAATACGAAATCTATGTTCAAGAAAACGTATTGTCCTGTTGGTAAATGGCATGAGGTGATTGATGGGTAAAACATTAGCGGTTATTTTAAATCACAATAGACGTGAATATACCGATCGTGTTTATAGAATGGTTGCACCATATGCTAAAGATCAATATGATGTGGTAGTTCTAGATAATGGTAGTACCGATACATCCGAAGTATCGCAATACACCATGTATCAGTCGGAAACAAATTGTTATTTTGGTGGTGGATTTAATCTAGCCATGCAGTTAATGCAACAAAACGAGCAGTATGATTCTATGTTGTTTATGAGTAATGATATTATCTTACACGGATACAATTATATCTCAAAGTTGCGTAGTATAATGTTTGATGAAGATTATGCAGTAGTAGCATCTTCCGTCACACAACCAGAAGAAGGACAATGTTTCTGGAAGCAAATGCACAATTGGGGTGCTTCTAAAACCAGAACGGTGAAATGGGTAGACTTCATGTGTCCATTAATACGCCGTGATGTACTGGATACTATTGGACAATATGATATGGATTTAGTATACGGATGGGGTTTGGATATATACACAGGCGTTGTGTGTGAAGATAAAGGATGGAAAACTGGTGTGACGGATACGTTAAGCCTAATACATTTTTCAGCACAAACCGTGAAAGATAATAAAGCAAATCTTACTATGTCCGATTATGCAAGAAACGCGGAGTCTGGAATGTATGGTTTCTTTGGTAAAATTAATAGAATGAATGATCTGGAACGGATGCGACATTTTGGAATGACCTATCAATACACGGGTAGTATATGAGAAACTTCTACAGAATTTCCGAACATTCAAACAATAAACAAAGATTTCCTTTTGCAACAAAAGAAAACTGCTTGAACAATTTTCTACGGCATTTTCCAAAAGAGGAAACTATTATCTGGGCTGATAATGTCTCTGATGAATTTTTTGACTGGCTTAAATCGTTTGGTTGTGAGTTAAGGAGAACCGCACTAGGAAACGCTGCTGGATTTAAAGCTATTCTAAATGAAGTACTGACTCTATCGGATGACGAGGTAGTATACTTTGTAGAAGATGATTACATTCACAGAGAAGATTCTAGAAAGATTTTGTTAGAAGGATTGACTCGAGCGCATTATGTATCTTTATATGACCACATTGACAAGTATTTGTTACCAGAACAAGGAGCAAATCCTCTCATAGAAAAAGATGGTTCGGAAATAACAAAAGTATTCTTAACTAAAAGTTCGCACTGGAAACTTACCAACAGTACAACATATACATTTGCTACATTAGTTGGTACAATTAGACAAGACGCAGATGTTTTCATAGGACACTCGCAACACGGATTGTCAAATGATTTCGCAACATTTACGGATTTGTTGAAAAGAGGAAGAGCATTAGCAACACCGATACCTTCGAGAAATACGCACTGTGAACCTTATTGGGCAGCACCTCTGGTAGATTGGAGTAACGAGGTATAGTATGTCACACATATTGTTTCAAATGCATATTATGTGGTATGAGTCTCGTATGATATATGAAACGCTTACTTCTGTAGAACGTGCACTAAAACATAGCAAGTTGCCGGTTAAGCTTCAGTTTTGTTTAAACGCACAAACGTTTATAGAATCTCCCGAAATGGGCGAACCAGAAGAAATGTTTAATATGTTTCTACATCACAATCTATTAAAAGATGCGGAACTGATATATAAAACAAACGATGATGGGTTCTATAATGCAACTGATTGGCGTAGAGATGTATATGACCCTAACGCAAAGTATACTGTGTGGGGTGAATCAGACTGTTTGATGCCTGAAGATTATTTTTACATACTATCGGAAGTTGACTTCAAGAATCCTCACGCTCTTACACTATCTTCTAGGAAGATGTGGGATAGCACGTGGGATGTTGTGGAGCACAAAGACATTGTGAAATATCAGAGAACACGGGAACAGATATACACTGCCCCGTATCCTCTCAATTCTTCTGATATCATCAATCTAGAGCAACTTAATACGTTCAACAATCAATATGATATAGAAATCATACAGCTTCCAGTTTGTAAGTTTGATGGTTCGTTACTCGCATTGTCGGGCGGTATAAACGAAAAGTTCATACCAGAAAATTTACATTTCATATATGATGATACTAGTGCCGAGAGATTCTTTGAATCAAAAGGATGGCCACAATATCTTGTGAGTACAAGAATAAAAGGACACAACTACGGTCATCCTAATAAAAGAACAAACACATCGTCAACTCGACATGATGATGTGTACAAGAAATACGCACAAGAGTCGTTAGAAATATTCACCAAGTTTGTAATGGATTTACAAAGGAATTAGTTTATGATTACAACATGCATAGGATCAAATAACAATCTACCATATCTAAAGTTGGCGATTGAATCTATCAAGAAGAATCATCACTTCAAAGATACGAAGATTATTGTAGCAGCAGAAAATTGTACGGATGGTACAAACGAATGGCTAGAAGAGAATAAGGAAAGACTGAACATCCAGCCTATCATTATCGATTGTCCAGATGACACCTGTGGTATCGGTTATGGTATGAATGAAATGGCAAAGGTTGTAGAAACTGAATTTATACATTTCTTACACGCCGATATGTACGTTGCTCCTGATCAAGATTTAGCACTCTTGAAACTATTTGATAAGTATCCAAATGAAAAATTGGTTGTAACATCACATCGTGTAGAACCAAACGTCTTTGTTGGTACATCATCTCGACCTGGAGTTATCATAACTCCTAATAATGAATTTGGTGCGTTTCACCACGATTTCCGACAGGACGTATTTGATGAATGGGCAACCGAGTTTACCAAAGAAAACGAAGAGTATGAAATTCCTTTGGCATGGGGGTGTTCATTTATGATCCGCAAGTCAGATTGGGATGAATCAGGTGGAAACGATCCACAGTATAATCCTGCTGCGTTTGAGGACCACGATTTGTTCTTGACAATGCGACATAAAGGGTTTAAATTTGTACTCACGGGTTCGTCTATGGTGTATCATTTTGCTAGTAGAAGTTTTAATAGTAATTTTCCAAATGATGTAATGACTCGTTCTAATAGATTATTAGCATTTGAAAATAGAAACGCTGGACTATTCATCAAGAAATGGGGCGGATTGCCGATGTTTGATGAATACGGAATGATTTGTGGCGTTCGGCCAATATCAACATAATAAGAGGTGTATATGAAAAAGGTTATTACAGTAGAATTTGAAGCACGAAACAACGCAGCAATAGAGCAGATTGAGAACGAATATCCGGGAATGACTGCGGAGTTCTTAAAGATTTGTATGGAACAGTACGACACATTTTGTTCCAAGCAATTAAACTACGGACCATCCAACATTTCAGTAGGTACTTCGTTACAGACTGAAGATGATATTAAATTGTCTTTAACTGGACTCTGGTTCCGTATGAATGATAAGATTCAACGATTAAAGCAAATGGTTGTGTTGGGTAAGCCGGATGCTGTTGGTGAAAGCGTAGATGATACGTTCCAAGACTTGTCGGTTTACGGTATTATTTGCCAGTTAGTTACTCGTAGAAAGTGGGCAAAGTGAGTTTGTGGTAATATTTATATAAGTCCAATAGCTAGAGATAACATATGAAAGAATTACTTGTGGAGTTTTTTGCATCAATCCTAAATGAAGATGAAGAACTCGATAAACAAATTATTAAATATAAGGATGCCAAGGGGAAGGAAGGTGAGGCAACCGTAAAAACCATTCGAACCAAGGGTGAAAAACATCCAGCGTGGAATCAATATCAGGCATTACTTAAGTCACGACAAGCAAAGGCACCGAAAAAAACCACAGCAAAGGCTGCCAAAGTTAAACCAGCAGAACAACCATCGAAAACATCAACATCCGCTGAACCAAAAAAGCGTCGTGGTACTCCAAAGAAAAAGGATTTGGATCAGAAAGTAAAAACTACAGAACAGTTCAATACCGATAGTAGATTTGCTAAAGACGGCGTAAGTGATGCGGATTTCAGAAAGAATCCAAAAGTAAAACCTACAAGTAAATCAATTAAACCGCAAGAAATAGAAGCATTCTTTTTAGATAAAAACGGAAAAACGCGGTTCCCTCGTAAGTATGTCAAAGTACTATCCAGACTATTAAGTACGAAGCCTGGTGCGCTTACCATCACGGATTTTACTGATGCTTCTGGAGCAGGTACATTATCATCGACTACGGGTGAATTGTTGACTATGATGGCATTGACTATTAAAGATGAAAAGAAAGCTACGGAATTTTTTCAGTTGGTTTCATCTCACGTTAAGGCAATGGAAAAAGGAAAGGAAAGTATCATCGATTCGGCCTGGGTCAAGTCGGCTCAACGAGTAAGAACTGCAATGTTCAAGAGATATGATCAAAAATATGGGAAGGGCAATTGGGAATTAGATAATATGGCCTGGGACATTAAGGATGAGGTCGAAGGACTCGGTTTAGCAGACTATAAAAATAATAAGGGATTCTCTACAGACGTATACGCAAAAGTAAAAGTTGGGGGAAAGACAGTTCTTGACGAAATTTCTTTGAAAAAGGAATTGAGAGCAAATCTTCTTAATGCAACTTCGGGTCGCGTTGCCGACATTATGGTATATGGTAGAGCGAGTCAAGAAGATATTGAAGTTTACGAAGATTTGAACGCTCGTATAGATGCTCTTGGCAGAGAACCAACTGCACAAAACAAACGTGAACGTGCTGTTTTGGTTAAGCAACGTGATGAGATGGTTAAAAAGTATAACGCAGATGTTCCAGATGATGTAAAGGTTGAAAAGGCAATTCAAAGACAACAAAAGTTGTACGATGATTTTCTAAATGACCAAGGTGCTATGAAGGAAGTTAAATCCTTTATGGGTAGGTGGGCAAAGGCTAGTGTAAAAGAAAAAGCCACAATCGCAGCAGAGATTGCGAAAAGTCTAAATCAAAAAGAAGCATATGCTAAACAAATAGCAGACCGTCTGAATAAGTTGTCCAAACAATCATTTAAGAATGGTGATGAATTTAAAGCGGCGCTTACAAGTGTCGTTGGTGGAAACACTGCCGACCAGAACAAAACTATGTTGTCAATCATGCGTGGTATCGGTAAGAATACAGAAAGTGGTAGATATGCTGACAAGCTAGTGGCTAACTCACATAAACATTCTAGAGCAGTTCGTGACTTCTTATTGACAGATAAACAAGCGCGTACTGGACTTTTAAAGTCTATTCGTGATGCATTTCCTCTGCGTGCTTTATTCGAGGGTGAAGAAAGTATGGCACTAGGTGATACTATCGCAGACAGAACTATTCTGAAGAAAGTATTCGGTACAGATAATTTCGACGAGATTGAACAGAAATTAACTATTCGTGATGAACCACCTCCTCCGTCTATTGTGTATCAAGCAAAGACAGGAGGATCGGCAATACCTATAGCAGAAATTGTATCCAGACCGGACGGTATTGCATATGGTTCAACGTGGAAATTAATTATGGCAGTACACGATGACTTCGCTAAATTACTACAACAAGCTAACAGAGATATTCTAGGATAAGTTATGGAAGTAAAAAAACCAATATTTAAACGAGTCCCGCCTGGTGATAGATGGATGGAGTTAGATGATCGTGAACAACCGATTGGAACGCGGGTGTTTCCAAGTCTCACAGAATCATTAGAACATTATTTTCAAAAGACGGGCAATCGTCAGTATTATATCGATGCCGCTCAAGGTACGATATTTAAAGTAGTGGAAGAAGCGGATCCAGTTATTCCGCCGAAGCAGTTCTCTATCTATGGTGATGGTTATTGAGGAGTAGTTATGAAAAGTGTATTGGTTACGGGCGGTGTTGGTTTTGTCGGTACTAACTTAATTCGTAGATTATTGAACGAAGGATGTCAAGTAATATCAGTAGACAATTACGAAGTTGGTACGGTTGAAAATGAACACGACGGTGCGACATACCTACAGTTTGATGTACGGGATGATTTATTTACGGCGTTACAACCATATGATATAGACGTAGTGTATCATCTAGCGGCATTATCTAGAATACAACCATCGTTTGAAAATCCAACTGAAACTGTCGAAGTAAATACAAATGGTACTCTTTCCGTATTAGAATGGGCACGTTCTAGAAATATAAAGGTGATATATGCCGGCTCTTCGTCCAGATGGCACAACCCGTTTATATCTCCATATGCTTTATCTAAACATATGGGTGAGGAGTTGTGTAAGACGTATCGTACAATCTATAATATGGAAATAGAAATAACCAGATTCTACAATGTGTATGGACCGCGTGAGATTACAGAAGGTGATTGGGCGGCAGTTATTGGTAAATGGAGAGGACAAGTAGAACGAGGTGAATTAATTACTATTGTCGGAGACGGGGAACAACGTAGAGATTTCACACATATTGACGATATAGTAGATGGATTGATTCGAATCGGACAATCAAATGAACGTCACCACGATGCGTGGGAACTTGGAACGGGAAATAACTATTCACTAAATGAAGTGTATCATATGTTCCGCGATAAATTCAAAGTCGGATTCATAAGACTTCCAGACCAACAAGGAAACTATAAGGAAACGCGTCGAGAGAATAATGATGCAGTAGATAGACTAGGTTGGGTACCAAACGATAGGTTACGGGAGTATATCAATAATTTATGAAAATACTAGTTACGGGTGGTTGTGGGTTTATCGGTAGCAACTTCATAGAGTTTCTACTGACACATACTGATTATTATATTATCAATGTCGATGCGTTGACATACGCAGGCGTGACCTCTCATCCAAAGAGTTCACGGTATCTCTTCTATCAAGCAGACATCGGTGACCCAGTTATCATCGATACGATTATATTGAACCATAAACCAGATTTCATCATCAACTTTGCTGCTGAAACACACGTTGATCGTTCCATCGCTGACCCCGATGCGTTTGTCAAAACGAATCTGATGGGCACTTATAACTTCCTCTGTGCTCTTCGACGATATAACGAAACTGGAGCACGGTTTAGATTCATTCATATCTCAACCGATGAAGTGTACGGACATTTATCAACTGATGACCCTCCGTTTACAGAATCCACACCATACGCACCGAATAGTCCATACTCCGCTACGAAAGCAGGTGGGGATCATTTAGTCAGAGCATTCAACAAGACATTCAATCTACCAGCTATCATCACCCATTGCACCAACAACTATGGACCACGACAATATCCAGAGAAGCTGATACCGACTGTGATTCGAAAGGCAATGAAGAATGAACGTATTCCGGTGTATGGCACGGGAATGAATATACGAGATTGGTTACACGTTGATGATCATTGTAGAGCTCTATATCGTGTATTGTTGGATGGGAAGATTGGTTCGGTATACAACATTGGTGGCAATTCTGAACGGGCAAACATCGATGTAGTCAAATTGATTCTTCATATAATGAACAGAGATGAATCCTTGATTGAATATGTCGAGGATAGAAAGGGACATGACTTTAGATATGCGATGTCCATAGAAAAGATAGAAAAAGAATTAGGATGGAAACCTTCCGTGTCATTCGAGGAAGGGTTATATAAAACTGTCGAATGGTATCTTTCAAATGTTACTTGGATGGAACAATGCGAACTCTCGGTATAATATTAGCTGGTGGAAAGTCAACACGTTTGTATCCTTCTACGTTAGTTGCCACCAAACAACTACTTCCGGTATACGATAAACCCCTTATCTATTATCCACTCTCGACATTGATGTTGGCAGGTGTTCGAGATTTTATAATCATCAGCTCTCCAGGCGAATTAGATAGTTTCAATAAGTTGTTTGCTAACGCAAAAGAAGAGTTAGGAATTTCTGTACGATGTCTAGTACAACCAGTTCCTCTCGGTATAGCTGATGCATTCAATATCGTACACAATACTATTCAAAATGAAATTTTCGAATATGATGCACATGCATTAATTCTTGGAGATAATATTTTTTATGGTTCTGGATTGCGGGGATTGTTAGATGAGGTGAATAAAGAAGGAATCAGAAAGAAAGCAGAAGTGTTCCTATACCCTGTCAGAGATCCAGAGTTGTTTGGTGTTGCTGAAGTAATGAATAATAAAGTTATATCGATTGAAGAAAAGCCTACAAAACCAAAAAGTAATTTAGCAGTTACCGGCCTTTACTTTTATCCCACAAGCGTGTATCTTTATACTACGATGTTGTCACCGTCCAAACGTGGTGAACTTGAAATCACCGATTTAAACAAGTATTATCTTGATAGAGGAGAGATGGAAGCTGTACAATTGTCGAGAGGTATGGTGTGGTTTGATACGGGAAATGCTGAAGCAATGTTAGAAGCAGCAAATTTCATTCACAATGTACAGAAACATCAAAACTATCTTGTTGGTAGTCCGCACGAAATTGCAATTACAAAGAAATGGGTAACAAGAGAAGGTGTCACGCCATTTATTGAACTATGCAGTAAGACAGAATATGGGAAGTATCTCAAAACGGTTTTAGATAGAGAGGAATTATGACAGACGATAAACGTATAGAGCTGCTTATAGATGAATTGACAAAAGCAGTCCAACCGAAGTGGGCGTATAATAGTAAGGACTTTGTGCCGGGTAAATCACCCGTCTATTATTCTGGTCCATTCTTTGATGACAATGAAATCCGTATGGCATTGACTGCATTCCTTACGGGGAAGTGGTTAGTGTCTGGTGAATACGTCAACAAGTTTCAAGTACGATTTGCTGAATTATTCAAGGTAAGGTTTGCCCATATGGTAAATTCTGGCTCTTCGGCAAATCTTGTACTAGTTGCTGCAGTCAAGAAGTATTTAGGTTGGGAAGATGGTGATGAGGTTATTGTGTCACCCGTTGGATTCCCTACGACGATAGCCCCGCTCGTTCAGAATGGATTGAAGCCGGTATTCGTCGATATCGAAATAGATACGCTAAACTTTGATTTGATGGAGATTGTCAAAAAGATTACTCCACGCACCAAAGCCATTTTCGTTTCTCCCGTACTCGGTAATCCGCCTAATATGGATATACTGAAAGGTATCTGTGAATCACACAACCTGATTCTACTCGGGGACAATTGCGATAGTCTGGGTTCACATTGGAACGATAAACTTATCAACGAATACTACTACGCGTGGTCGTGTTCGTTCTATCCAGCACATCATATTACGACAGGTGAAGGTGGTATGGTGTGTTCTAATGATGAAAAATTGATTGACCTTGCTCGAAGTATTTCGTGGTGGGGCCGTGATTGTTATTGTGTCGGAGCAGCAAACCTTCTTGCATGCGGAACGTGTGGGAAACGATTTGATACGTGGCTCGAAGGATATAATGGCGTCGTGGACCACAAGTATGTATTCACACAGATGGGATACAATCTCAAGCCGCTTGACCTTCAAGGCGCAATCGGTATGGCACAGTTAGAAAAGTTTGATACGATTCATAGTGGGCGTCGAAACAGTAAGCAACGTATTCACGAAAGTATTATGAAACACATCAAGGGCGTCCGTGTGGTTGAAGAAAGTGAACTCGCCGAAACTTCGTGGTTTGGTGTTCCGATTTATGTTGAAGATTCGCAAATGAAAACGAAACTCCAACAGCACTTCGAGGATAACAAAATCCAGACTCGAAACTATTTCGCTGGTAACATCTTACTACACCCAGGGTATTCACACTTGGGTAATTACAAGGAGTATCCCCTTGCCAATCTAGCATTGAGTAACGTGTTCTTTTTGGGATGTCCACCACATTATACGGAAGAAGTATTGAACTATATTGATGAAGTGTGTGCGAAATGGAATCAATAAACGTTTTTGGTGGGAAGGGATTTGTCGGTTCACGTTATGTTGAACTATATCCGAATTGTGTTGTAAACCAACGAAACGATTATTCACCGAAAACAAACAACATTCTGTATTTCATTTCTACGGTAGATAACTACAATGTATTCTATGACCCGTTTATTGATATAAACACGAATCTAACTACGTTGATCACCGTACTTCAAAACATACAAGATAGAGAAAATACCGTATTCAATTTCATATCGTCGTGGTTCGTATACGGAGACACGGATTTACCGGCAAAAGAAACGTCTTATTGTAATCCGAAGGGGTTCTATTCAATCACGAAACGTACAGCGGAACAGATGCTCATATCGTATTGTCAAACGTTTGGGATAAAATATCGTATACTTCGATTGGCAAACGTAGTAGGACTGTCAGATAGAAAAGCATCTACAAAGAAAAATGCAATCGTACATATGATAAAGTCTTTACACAAAAATGAACCAGTACCTTTATATGATGGTGGACAGTTGTATAGAGACATTATTGATTTAGATGATTGTGTCCGAGCTATTGATATGGTATTGACAAGGGGTGAAGTGAATGAGATCTACAATATAGGAAACGGTAAAGCTGTTTCACTATATGATATTGTTATGGACGCACGTAGAATGCTAGGTTCAACGAGCGAGATTACATATGTAGATGCACCCAACTTTCATAAAATCGTACAAGTAAAATCGATGTATATGGACAATAGTAAATTGCAATCACTTGGATATACGCCTGAATATGATACACGGGATATAATTCAACGAGTGATTGACAAATGTGAATGATGTGAGTAGATTACATAGTATTGTTATCTTTCAAGACTAAACGGAGTTATAATGCGTATTATTACAGAACCAAAAGTTACACTAATTGCTAAACAAGTATTTCTCGGACACCCAGACTATGATATTCCATCTGACGGCAACGATGCTGTCAAGATTGGTGCATTCGCAGCAAAGGGATGTTATGATAGTTTCGGTGCTGATGGTAGGGCAAACATTAAAAATCAAGAAGCAATCCTCGAACATCAGCACGGTTCTGTACTGGAGCACGTGACATTTACTTTGTTTGTGGAAGGAATCACCCGTGGACTTTCACTTGAAAGCAATCGGCATCGCCAGTTAGCAGTGTCCCAACGTTCTACCAGATATACAGCTGAAGAAGATGCAGCAATTGTATTAGAGCCATTTTATGCGAAGCTATATCAAAAGTATGAACCGTGGTTGGTTGACCCGAACAAGGATGACATTACAGAAGATTTTAAGTTAGATGAATTGAATTTTATCGCCTCGCATCTAGCATCACTGCAAATGGGTATCGATGCATACCAACGTGATGTGAATTGGCTCATGCATATGAATCCGCTGATGTTGACGGGATTCGATTTGCGCAAGTGGGCCCGAGGAAAAGCTCGTAATCTTTTACCACATGCACTTGAAACGCGTATTACTTATACTGGTAATGTTAGAGCGTGGCGTTGGTTCATCGAATCACGTTCTGATAAACACGCCGAACCAGAGATTCGACGGTTGGCTGAAAAGATTCTTGAAATTTTAAAGGTCGAGGCGCCTGTGTATTTCAACGATTTCTATGTGTCGGAAGTATATGATGGTATGAGAGTATGGAAGCCATTACATAGGAAAGTATGATTGAACTACTTAAACGTATATTACTCTGGACGATATTCTGTATTATAGCAGGTGTAATACTATTTATCACAGTAGTATCATCTATTATAATAATACTATATAATACATTAATACGTTATAATAAACGTCGAATAGTACTAATACAGACGGAAATCAGAGACTAAATGCGTAGGGAAGGGAGCGTAAGGCATTACAGGACAAAGCCTTACGCTCCCTTGACTTTGGGGTAGTTTGTAGGTACATTTCAACGTATCCCCAAAACCCCTTCATATAGGACTATGACGAAAAACACCTCTCATTCTAACTACTGGCTGGACTCTGACCTCTTCGACGATGAGAACGAACTGCAGGATGGTGTCGAGGAGACAGAGGAAATTGCCAATCTGGCACGGGTCGCTCGGCTCAGTGCCGCTCGTCGTGCCACTGCGAACTTTGTCAACATTCTGACAGGTCGTAATGATATTCCGGTTCGGTATTCGTCGGGCAAGGATAGTTACACCGATGGTAAGGAAGTTATCATCGCCGCTGACGACAATCCCAATCATTTCGATTCTATGGTCGGCCTCGCTCTCCACGAAGGTAGTCACGTTCTTCTGAGCGACTTTGAATTTGTTTCCGCTGTAGCTGAAGTTGCCAAGCAGATTGACACCGATTGGGGTATCGATACCCGATGGGGCAATCGCGTTCTCCCACAGCAGAATCACGGCTATGATGAACAAATTGAAGTGAGTACTGTCCTTAAGAAGATTCTCCATCCGTCTCTTGCGGCACTACTCCCACCTGCGATGACCAATGCCCGTCATTCGGACAATGTGACATTGTATGCACGTGTTGCTCGTCAGTATGTTCACGACCTGCAGATGATTATGAACATCCTTGAAGATCGTCGTATCGACAAGTATGTGTATCAGAATTGCGGTGGATATCGTCCTTACTACGATAGCCTGTATGAAAGGTACTTTTTTACTACGGAGATTGAACGTAATCTTCGCTGGAATCCGAGCTGGCGTGAACTGACTGTTGAGAACTACATCAATCGTCTATTGTTTGTTATTCACCCGGCATCGAATCCGACTGCGCTTCCCGGCTTGGATACTCTTATCAAGATGATGGACCTTCGAAACATTGAGCGTATCGCTCCGACCGATAAGGTGTGGAAGGATATTATTTCGTATGACCACATGCCTGCTATTTGGCAGACGGCCAACGAACTTTACGCTTACATTCTTCGTTTCGTCGCTCGTAGTATGGAAGATGCGAATAAGGGCAATGAAGGCGTTCCTACCTATAACAATCAGCCGATGGATGGATTTCCTTCGGCACAGTCTGTGATTGATTCTACTAACAATCTTCCGAATCTGGACATTCCTCGGGGTCAGATGGTTCCTACGGAAGTCGAAGAGGCTGATAAGACGAAGGCTGGTAAGGAGAAGCCCCGTAACTTCAACGACAAGCGTGGTAAGTCACAGGTCGAGAAGGCCAAGGATGTTGTCAATGGTGAGCTGAAGAAGCGGAAGGCTAAGAAGGCGGAACTTCTCGCCGCTGATGCACTGGAGAATGCGCAGGCTAAGATGGTTGACCTTAAGGGTGATGGTATTCCCGGCGGTGAGTGTATGGTGACGCGAAAGATGTCAGAGGCTATGTTTACGCAGGACTGGTTCATCTTCCGTAGTTGGTCATCGTGGGATGGTAGCCGTGAGAACGATCTTCGTAAGAAGGCTATTGCCGCCGGTAAGCGCATGGGTCAGATTATGGTACATCGTCTCCAGGTTCGAAATGACCCCGTGATGACGAAGAACACTCGCCTTCAGCACGGTGGTCTTGACCGCCGACTGTTGGCTCAGCTGGGTATGGATATTACCAGCGTGTTCCAGAAGTCACGCATCGATACCTTCAAGCCGGCGATGTTGCACTTGACGCTTGACGCTTCGGGTTCAATGAGTGGCCGAAAGTGGGAGAAGGTATTGACGGTCGCTACCGCTCTTGCGTATGTTGGTAACAAGATGCGCAATATTGATACGGTGATTACGATTCGCGGTGGTAACGATATTCCCGTGGTGTGTGTTGTGTTCGATAGTCGTAAGGACCAGTTCACTTCGTGGCTCAAGTGGGCTCCTCGTTTGTCACCCGCTGGTTCGACTCCCGAGGGTCTGTGTTTCAAGGCGACGATGGAACTGATTACGGAATGTGCTTCTACTCACGATGTGTACTTCATCAATTTCTCTGATGGTGAGCCGGGTTTCTCTCTGGACCTTCGCTCTATGTTGAAGAAGAAGCGTGGTCGCCGGACGTATTGGGGTGACGATGCTACGGTGTGTAGTTATCAGGGTGAGATGGCATTCAAGCACACTCGCCAGATGGTTCAGAATATGAAGGACCACGGCATCAAGGTATTGTCGTATTTCATTACCGAATCCAGTTATGGTATGACACGTTCTATGGATGTGTTCCGCCGGATGTATGGTGAGGATGCAGTGGCGGTCAACGTCGAAAACGCTTCTGACGTAATCCGTACCCTCAACAAAGCACTGACCAATCGGGGTGTGTAAAGGTCAGAGGGACGTAAGGCATTACAGGTCAAAGCCTTACGTCCCTTGACACCCCATAGAAAGTCTGTTAGATTTATAGAAGGTTCGAGAAGTACCAATTTCCCTATTTCATTTTGGAGAGTATAAACGTGGCTAAGCGTAAGATGGTTCGGAAGGTTTCGAAGAATGTGGTAAAGAAGTCGGTTGAGCAGATTGTGGTTCGTCTGACTGACGCCGGTACGGTGATTGACCAGAACGGCCGTGATGTTACGAAGCGTATTCCGAAGAACAAGATCCGTGTGATGGATCGTGACGGCGTGTGTCTCCGCCTTGTTCATACCAAGACGGGTGGTGAGCAGTGGCGTTCGGCGGATATGTCGCTGTATGATTCGCTGAGCAAGACCGCTGCCCCGCTCGACGCGGTGGATAACCGTAGTGATGAGCAGCATGGTGATGTTGAGCAGTATATCAAGGATAGTATTTCGCTCCGTCCGACTAACCTTATCCTCAGCGACTTGAAGTGGAAGTATCTGATGCGTTCCGTTGTTCGTGGTAAGAACATTATGATGACCGGCCCTTCGGGTTGTGGTAAGACTCTCGCTGTTCAGAGTGTCGCTAAGGCACTCAATGGTCGCCCGTATTACTACTTCAACCTCGGCGCTACTACGGACCCGCGTTCTACCCTTATCGGTAATACGCATTACAATAAGGAGAAGGGTACCTATGTGGCTGACGCTCTCTTCGCTCAGGCTATTCAGAAGGAGAACGCCATCATTCTGATGGACGAGTTGACCCGAGCCACGCCGGACGCGTGGAACATCCTTATCACCGTGCTCGACGAGAATCAGCGGTACCTGCGTACCGACGAAAAGCCGGACACGCCGACTATCAAGGTTGCCAAGGGTGTGACCTTTATCGCTACGGCGAATATCGGTGCGGAGTATACGTCCACTCGCGTTCTTGACCGAGCGATGCTTGACCGTTTCTCGGCTATCGTAGAGATGGAACCGCTGTCGAAGGATGAAGAGGTTCGTCTCCTGTCGATGACCTATCCGAATCTCGCTGAGAAGGACATCACGGCAATCGCCGAAATCGCCGCTCATACTCGAGCGCAGGTCAAGTCCGATGATGCCCGTGTCACTACGTCTATCTCGAGCCGTCTGACGGTAGAGATGGCTGGGCTGATGTACGATGGATTCAATCTCGCGGAGGCCGCTGAGGTGTGTATCTATCCGTTCTTCTCGGAGGCTGGTGGTGTTGACTCCGAGCGTACCTATATGAAGCAGCTGGTCCAGAAGTATCTCCCGGCTGTCTCGGCTGGTACGAACAATCCGTGGGAACACGTTTCCAACGGGACCGACACTAATTATGCGATGAACGTGTAATCGTTCACACACTTTAACTTTATATAAGAGGACCAAAAGAACAATGGGTAAGACGTTTAAGGACCAGCGGAAGTATGACAAGAAGCACCGTGACCGTGAGGATTCTGGAATGAGTAAGACGCCACGTAAGAACCGAACGGCTCGCTACGAGGAAATCATTCCCGATGAGGATGAGATGGATCGGTATGAATACCTCGACTACGATTACGACGACGAACGCTAATCACAATATAAACGGTTATATAAATGACATACAATATCGGTGAGTACGTTCAAATCGTCAATCACGCTGAGTCCGAATGTAATGGGCAGTATGGGTATATCAAAGAGATTCAAATCGGTTATGATGGCATGACCCGATTCTATACGGTCGAACTTGAAGATACCTACACCAAATGTACTTGTATCGACGATGAAATGATGGAAGGATAAAATGCAAGCAGCAGGTACATTACTACTCATTGTTCTCGCCCTCGCGTATATCGCTTCGGCAGACGAATGATACAAGGAAAGGGGGCCCGAAATCAAACGGGCTCCCTTTTCATTTTGTACCGATAATCTTTTGAAAGTTATCGATGGTGGTTTAGTATTTATTATTAGATAGATATGACTTTTCAAACCTAATAAGTCGATATGAAACGAATAGCAATATGCCTAGCAGGTAATCTTCGTAAATACGAACAGTTTCAAATAGAATGGATGAAGATCTCCTCGAATACAAATACTGATATTTTTTTGAGTACATGGGACTTTACCGGAAAAAAATTAGGGGTCACCGATCCTTCGCACAAATCCTACCACGATTACAACTATAACGACACCATCCCATATAGTATAGATTTTTTAAAGACTAGAGGATTCATTGACGTAGAAATAGAACCGTTTTACCCAACATTTTATGAAAGGTTTGCAGAACAAATTCAACCGTTATGGTCCTATTATCGATTATCGACTCCATACGATCCATATGTCGAAAGTATGAAGGGGATGCATCGTGAACATATGATTGCTTTTCTTTCGATGTGGTATAAACGATGGAAGGTATTTGACTTGTGTAATCTATATGCACGAACCCATAATATTACTTATGATATAGTGATGATGGGTAGACCTGATATTGTTCCACGACATATTGAGTATGAATCAATAGTCGAAGACGCGATAAATGTTCGAGCTGGATATGACCAAGAGCAAGACTTTGATGACCATCTCGCTGTCGGTTCGTTTGACTTGATACGAGAATATTCACTACTATATCCACGATTTGAATACGCTTGTCGTTACTGGCCGGTGCGTGTTGCTGAAAACCTTCACCAACCAACGGGGTACCTTCGAATCTATCTTGAACAACTCAACATCCCGATACATCTACATTCACCCTCAACTCTCAACTATTAGATCGTATTTTGTCGGGCAACCTTAATACATATATAAACAAGTATACACCAATATTCACCAGGCGTTTTTAAAAAATTTTTGACCCCACGAATTTCAAGCGTGTTGCTCATATACCGCTTGATCGTACCCTATGGAAAGAACCAGTTATGACGATTAAGAATCCCAATGCCCCAACCGGTGGACGCCCACCTGCGAAACCGATTCTCCGTGCCGAAATCGAAGAAGCACAACGGCACACGAAGAGTAATAGCCAAGCCGCCAAGTATCTCAATGTCCCGTATAAACGCTATAAACAATATGCGGAGTTATACGGGTTGTTCGCCGGGCACTTGAACGTGCGGGGCGTCGGGATTGATAAAGGGTTTGGCAAGAAGCCAACCAGTATCCCGCTCCGTGATATCTTGTCGGGCAAACATCCTACCTATAGTCTCAGCAAACTGAAGAATAGACTCATCGCCAGACAGAAACTATCAGAACACTGCGCACTCTGTGGATTCCACGAACGCCGCATTACGGATGGAAAAGTCCCCCTGATGTTATCATTCAAGGATGGCAACCGTAGTCATATGCAACTGGACAACCTGGAACTCCGCTGTTATAACTGTATGTTCCTCACTACTGGAGCACCAAGTGTCGTGTACAGGGGATATATGGAACGTTCACTCCGTGCGGATCTCCCACCATATACTCGACACTATGATACCGACCCCATCCCGGCCGATGCGATTGACCCCTCCGACGATCTCCCGACTTCCGATGTCACCCTCACGCCCGAGGAATTGGAAGCCCTCTATAATCCCGATTGACCCCTTACCCTAATGGACCCCACGAATGGATGAACACACACTACTCCGATATCAAGAAGCGCAAGGCATGGATCTCTATGACTTTTTCCATGATGAACCTACGGATACCCCATCACATACAATCTCATTAGACTATGTGACGGAGCAGGTTCAACAGCTGACGGAACGCTTGCTTACCCATAGTCAAAACCTCGATGGCACTAGCCTCCCCATCGCGGAGTAAGCACTTTTTCCTAGAGAGACGCCTAGCCCTATAGGCGCTCGACTGCGCCCCCTTCTACGAGCGGTTCCCAACGTTCCACACGCTGGGAGCCGTTGTTCGTGCCGGCCCACCACACGCCACACCACGTTACACGGCGTCCCACACGCTACACAACGTGGGGCGTGTGGGGAACGTGGGGGCGGAGAGGGCTATGTTTTATCATCGTTGTGGTATGGTGTGGCGTGGTACATATGGGGTGCGTGATGTATACGTGCTGGTGTAATGGCTGAAGGATGATTATATACATGTGTGGTAGTAAGGGTGCCCGCAAACGATGACGATATACATACGAAAGGCTATACACATATGACTATATAGGAATATGTTTTATCATCGTTCGAGGGTAGCGTTTTATCACGCCGCCGGCAGGCAAGAAAAAACCCCACCTGGCGGAAGTGCCAGATGGGGTTGATTGATTACCGGCCGTATGTGGTGCGGTATCGTTGGGTGAGGAGACGCACCAGCGTGACGAGCGGGTGCGTGAACCCCCTGCGGGGATTATATCGGATATACATGGTCATATTAAAAGGGAAGATCTTCACCCGGATCGTTGTCCACGGCGTTACGGGCCTCGACCAGCCCGAGATTGAATGCGGCACGGACAATCTTGATCTTGTCCAATCGGGAGAGATTGGTATTGCGGAGGGTGCCAATCAACGTCTGGAGATTGGAAACGTCCGACTTCGGGGCCGGCGTGTGGAGGAGTGTAGCACGGAGTGACAGCACTTCCTGTTCGAGGAGCTCCATATATCGCTCGTTGATGAGCTGATCCATCTTGATGCGGATGTCGTCGGAGGCCTGATTGCGCAACTGCCAAAGGAGATCGTAATTCATGTTGGGTACCGTATTAGGAGTGACTTGAACCATCGGGGAGAACAGCGATTACCATACTGCCAACGTCAATGAGAAACTCATCGGGAAAGCCCAGCGGGGAGCTGACGGTAATGGTATGAGGAAGATTAAAACGATGAGCGATATCGCAGGCTTTCTCGAACTGCGGGACGGTCATATGTGCGGGGTATCCCGTGCGATACTGAAAGCGATGAACAGGCATCATATTAGGGCTCCATGTTGGAGATGAGAGTAATAAAGGCTGCCACATCACCAGTAGTGCAGTAGCCCTTCACGGTGTCACCATCTTCGAACTTGTACCAGTTCCGTGCCGCGTCCCAGGCGGCAATCTCAGCGGAATTGGCCTTCTCACACTTCGTTCCAATCAGTTGACCGTAGTTGGACGAATACGTGCAGGCACCCCACTGGACACTGACCGTCCAACCATTGCCGAACGTCATCTGAAACCCCGAACCACGGGTAATCTTAAACATCTTCTAGCTCCTCCAGGAGTTGATTGTCATTTTATCGTACCGCCCACTTGCTCGGACGGGAACCGAACGCGAAGGTCGGATCGTCCTCTGATGGGGTAATGGTGACCGTCATCGTGATGGTGTTGCCCTTCTGAGCGTTGGACCCATTCGGGAGACTCACCCAGAGCTTCATCCCTTCGGGCGTCTGACCCAGAATCTTGGGACCGAACATCCGCTCCTTGATGGCGAGAATCTCGAGCGTGACCTGCCGGCGTTCCTTGGTCCAGATGTAGTTATTCTGGATCAGGTGCTGCTTCTGACTCTCTCGAGCCTCCCACCGCTGACGACCGGAGATCGTGGCTTCGGTGAACTTCCGACGAGCGAACTCATACTGCTTCGGCGTCAGCCCACCCCACTGGCGGAGACTGTCCGTGATGAACCGCGGTGGGGTGCCGTACCACTTGAAGAAGTTAGTACGTTCCGTCTCGTCCTGAATAGACTCGACGAAATCGACCCCCAGCCACACACGGAACAGAAGGTCACCCTTGGTCTGGGCGTCAAACTCGTTACGGCGACGAAGAAAAGCCTTGGTCATATATCCTTTTGGAAGAAGTGATGTAAAGTGAAGTGCACCGCCTGGGACTCGAACCCAGAACCTAGAGGTTAAAAGCCACTTGCTCTACCATTGAGCTAACGGTGCATGTACCCCTAATATTTAGCGAGGTCTAGGGATAATCCTCGTCGTACCATTATCCTAACATTAGATCTACATCGTCAATACCCCATCCATCGCCGGCCGGGTCATACTCTCGAGCGGGTTCTGGGGTTGGGTTCCGTACATCATTCATTACATTTGCCGATTCATTCAACCAACTGTCATACACTTCCTCACATTGCACCTGCGTGTCGAAATCATCGATGTCCATTACTTGCCTCGGGACTTAAGGGTGGCTTTCCGAATCTTGAGTGCTGCCTTCTTCACACGAGCCCGCTCCTTCTTGTTCTCTTTCAGCCAATCGTTGAACTCTTTCTTGGCTTCCTTCATAATCTGCTTGTATTCAGCGTTGGTCATCGGATGGTAATCTTGTAGAGGTAAGAACCATAGGGGTCAATCCGATTCTGGAGCTCGTCCATATCAGAGAGAAGGTTAAATCGAACGCCCTTAGCGGGAGCCTTCCAACTGGCGGCCTTCAAGAGATTGCCCGTCTTATTCTCAATGAAGGAGTGAACCGACCGGTTACTGTCACCAGCGACAACGACCTTCGTGTACTTCGAACCACGTTGGAGCTCTACACGCTCATCGAAGTTGTGATTCATCTGTCGGTCACGCTCTCGAAGAGTGTTCTGGAGAAGCGTGGCGTAGTTCGTGATGGCGGTTTCGATGGTGTTCATATTATCGGCCCAGAACACCGTCGATAAGGGACCGCTTCTCCTCGTAGGAGAGATCCTCACGGCGGAGGATGTCGTTGATGCGCTCTTCGATAGTCTTGGTCATGCTGTTCTCCGTGTTGGTTTGGTTAGACTTGAGCGGTCGGGTGGAGCACCATCAGGAGCTCCTCAGCCCCGTACACTTTGGGAAGGTCACACTCTTCACACTCGTAGCGTCGAGCGTCCGGCTCAATCCCGTAGTGCTCAGCACCACAGGCGATACAGAACCCCATGTCCTCGCCGGACTCTACAGCCTCGATGAGCTGGTCGAACGTGATAGTCGAATGAATACGAGCCATTGTGTTGTTTCCTCTTACTTGGTGATGGTGTAGGGCGTCTGCCAGTTACCAACGTTAACGTGGTAGTAGTAGGCGGTGTCGAAGTAGTCAATCTGAGCGTCACTATTGTCGTACCAATCGCCCGACTTGAGAGCGGTGATGACTTCCTTTAGGAAGTGATAACTCTCACCATTGTAGTGCTCTTGGAACCAGTAGGGATTGACATCAAGCGAATAGTGCTTTCGGAGTTCATCCTTGGAGAGAGCCATACGATTAGGACGGTCAGTATTCAAATCACCGATGAAGTCAATCGGACCAGACTTGATGGTTAGCGTGATGCTGAGTCGGTCAGTCTTGAGCGACCCCTTGACGCCGTACTTCTTGAGAATCGGCTTCACCTTCTCAGCGATCTTCTTCTTTCGGTCCTGATTCATATACGCCATCTTACTTGGTTTCCTTTGAGAGAATGTCCACTGCGTTCATCATCGCATCAGCGAGATGTTTGTCGTACTGTCCTATCTCCTTGATTGCCTTGCGGAGTTCACGGAGATTTTTCATTTGAGCCGTCTTACTCATCGGCTTCGGTTTACGTTTGATTGTCGGATTGTAGAAGAGTGCCATTAGTAGAGATTGACATTAGAAGGATTTTCATTCACCCAAGCCATCCAACCCATTAAGATTGCCTTGGCCTCTTTTCTACCGATATCGAAATCCTCTTCGAGATAGGGAGTCGCACCGAACATATTGGTGACGCCAGACTCACGAAGGTTATTGAGATAGATGTACTCTAGACGATGTTTCTGAAAGTTACTCATTAGACTCGCTCGATGAGGAAGTGATTACGGAACTTCTTGAACTCCGAACGGGAGAGCTTGAACCCGTGCTTTCGAAGGTTCCGAAGGTTCTCTACGGAACCGAAGGCCCGAAGAGCGGACTCCTTGTTCTTTCGATTGTAAACAAACGAGGTGAAGGTGTCCACCGTGATGTCGGTGGAGTTGCGAGTGCGAATCTCGCGGGGAATTTCGACGACGATCTTGTAGTTGTACTTCATACGTTGTTGTCCTTGTGTTGTGGTGTGGTATTTGGTGAGTAGCCCTAACGGGAATCGAACCCGTCTCTCGACCTTGAAAGGGTCGCGTCCTAACCGATAGACGATAGGGCCGTGGTCCTACATCGTGTCACACGGGTCCGGAATGGACATCGGACCCGTCACACGTTCAACCTTCGGTTTTCAATCAGCCATCGGTTTTGGCGTTCCGATGGGGTCAGGAACCGTCGTTCCCGAACCACTCCCTAATATTAACCAATTAAAACCCCCATGTCAAGGGGGCGTAAGGCATTGAAAATCATAGCCTTATGCGCACCCCCTCGGGACGGATCCCCAGTTTTCGGGGTTTATTCGGGTTTTTTCTTCGGTTTTCGTTCGGGTTTGTGGTACCTTATAAAGAGATCCCCGCAGGGGAGTACCGTGCGGGGATCTATTTAGTTACTTATTGTTACTATTGAACGACACGCTCTTGAACAGAATCGTGGACAAGAAGTTGATAGCGACAGCCTGCCAGAGATCGATCGTGGGAAGATTGAAGAGGTCCGGCATCAGAAAGTTCCAGGTCCACATCGTCGGGAAGGCCAGTAGTAGAACCAACCCGAACATCATTGCCACCAGTGCCAGTATACCAGCGATAACATCAGACATAGTTACTCCGTGAGTGCGGTAAGGAGACGTTCGAGCTTCTTTCGTTCCGCCAACATCTTATCAATACGAGCCTGGAGATCGGTCACGGTGCTGTCAATCTCGTGAATACGCCGTGGAGCGTTCTCTTCCACCATACGAATTAGGTTCACATCAGATCCCCCGAGCAGATGCTGTGGGGGCGTTGGAATGAGTGGAGCGTGATCAATGATATCATTCGGAAGCGGTGGAGGTGTCGTCTTACGCTTGAAGATAAGTCCCATATTATGCCTTCTTGCTCGACTTCTTCGTGGTTACGGCGTCCGTGATCTGTGAGTCTACCTTAGCCTTCGGAGCCGGAGCGGGGTTCTTACGGGGACGACCACGGGGCTTATAGTTCTTGGTAATCTCCGCCTCACGGTCATTGAAGATTCGCTCAGCGGACGTACCGGCCAACGGTGTCGGGGCTACCTGCGTCCAATCGTACTGACCCACGCTATCGAGCGTCCCATACCACCGGCGGGGATTAAACTGAAAGCTCGACTTCGCACCGTAAATCTCCCAGCTGTTGCGGTCCACGAAGAAGCGGACGGTATCGTTGCACTTGATGCGGTCAAACCGGCGCCCCTCAATACGTTCCACAGACTTGCTACCCTTGAGCAGAGCGGAGACGAAGGCGTTGGTGAGTTCGACAAACTTGATTGCGTGTTCCATGTTGGTTTCCTTGTTTAGTTGTGTTTAGTGTTTAAACTCGATGTATTCAATATACCCTTATATCCGGCGAAAGTCAACCGGGATATTAAACGGTATTTAAGATGATAGATGCGTGATAGACTTGATGAGGTGATATCGTTCGTGGACATCTTGAATCTGATAGGCGGCAAATAGTTCCGTCTCCACCAGATACAGATACGATTCCAGATCCATAAACTTCAGCGGGCTAGCCTGACCCTCGAAGGCTACCGATTCCCCAGCTGTCAGCTTGGTATGGAGCTGTTCGAGCTGGGGAATATGATTCACTGCGGACTGCACTACCCGCTCGAAATCGTCAGCGTAGAAGGGATCGCTATCAAGCTTGTCCCAATTGATCTCGATCTCTTCTTGACGAGCGAACGCCTTGAGTTCAGAAAGTTCCATTACTTAGCTCCTGTGTGTTTACAAAACCGTCGAAACTGGTATCCGGGACACTCACACGACCACTTCCCATTGGGTTGCATCGTGAGCGTGTACATCTTGCCCGTCGATCCCTTCACCTTCTTGGTGCGAGGTGGGACGGGCTTGGGGACTGCTGGACGCTGCCACTCGAGCCATCCCAAGTCAAACCCTTCGGGAAGATCGCTATCCACCGGCACATCCACACCATCCACCTGGACTCGGGTGACGGTGCCGCCGGCAATCCGTAGGGAACCCGTAGCGGGAACCGTCCAGAGGGCCGGCGGGTAGGTAGACCAAACTTTAATCATAGCTCGATTTTCTTTCCTGTCCGAAGAAATGCCAGTGCCATCTCCATCGCTGATTCCGTATCCTCACAGTAGTAGAGGTCCGGCCACGGGAGAAACTTGGGGTGCACATATCGATTCACAAAGAACTGCCCGAATCGAATCCCCTTCTTATTCGGGCCACTGTAGAACTCCCGAACGATATCCCGCATGATACGCATCTTACTTCCCTCGCTTCTTCGTGGTAACGGGCTGACCGAAGCTGTACTTCGTACCATCGGGTGCCGTGAACTGCTTCTTGAGGTGCCACCCACGACCAAACCCTGTGGTAGCCTTGACCACCTTCGGCTTGGCAACTCGCTTCACCTTCTTGACCTTCGGGACGGCAGACTTCGGAGCCTTCCCAATCTGCTCCGGCGTCCCAGCCAGTCGAGCCGTGCAGGAACCACAGAGAATCGCACGAATCGACTTGTCTGCTGTCTGGGGCGTCTTGCAAAACACACACTTGAGCGTAGCCATCTGATACTTCTCCTATGAAGAGGGATACTTGAAATATACCCCATTTAATAGCCATCGTCAAGTGCCCTCGTAAGGCTTGACGCCCCAACGACTTACCCTCCTAATAATTTCTCGTAACTAGGGGCGAGGGGGCTTGACAATCGGGGCGGGGAGCCTACGCTCGCGTTGCGGCGCAATTTTTTCCCTATAGGAACGCTTCTTATATAAAGATTATGGTATCGGGAAATTATCGACTCGAAGCCACCCCTAACCCGACGATATGGTATAGTCATATGGTGAGAAGTGGACTAATAGGAAATTATGGTCGGCGTCGGGTCATTTCTTGAATCTGGCGGAGACGGACTTGATGTTCTCGTCTGATTCGTTGTTCCTCTCGACGGCATGTATCCAGATGGCGTTGGAGTTCTCGGCGGAACTGTTGCTCTTCCAGTTGGACTTGTCGTTCATAGTGATGGCGGAAATCAGAACTGCGGAGTGGAGCTTGAGTGAGTAGAACGGCAAGGGGGACTAGGAATAGCGTCTTAATCATAGAAATATCCTCATAAAGAAATGCGTGGAAACTATTTATTACTAACACGTACACAGGAGTTATATATGGGTGATTGGTTTATTGGAGAAATTCGGACAGTTGCATTTGAGTATGCCCCAGAGAACTGGATGTTATGTAATGGACAACTCTTATCGATTGGTCAGTATCAAGCATTGTTTGCCCTTTTAGGTACCCGCTATGGTGGCGATGGTCATAATACATTTGCTCTCCCCAACTTGAACGGGCGGGTCATCGTCGGACAAGGTACCACAACATCGATTGATGGATCATCAGTTCATTACGATATGGGTCAATCCTTCGGTCAAGATAAACACACGATTACCGCATTAGACCTTCCGTGGTCCAACACCCCCGTGACCGCCGCAGCAGGTACGGACGTATCGGTATCACACTTGGTCGGAAAAACTCCAGCTCCATCGAACAACTTTCCTCCAGCACTTGTATTAAACTATATTATTGCTGTTCAAGGACTCTGGCCACCCCGTCCATAAGTGTATGATTCGTCTCGTCGATTTACTCGTTGAATTAGGGGACAAAGAGGACCGTTCCGTGTGGCGGACCTATGCCAATCGGTATGGAGCACGCAACACGGTCGGTCAAGTCCGATACTTTGCGGACCGGGAATCTGCGGCGGCCTTTGCTCGGGGAGAGGTCGCAGGTCCGAAATTGGGGCGTCCGAAGAAATCCAAGAGTAAGGAACCGAAGGAACGGAAACAAACCTACGATTATACCCCGTCACGGGAAAAAGATATGGAGAAAATAAGTTAGCCCGCTACGTGTGTAGACGGGCTAAACTTTTTAGGGGTAAAATTTTTTAAAACAGCTCTAGTTGGGTGGCTACGCCAATCGAATAGTCGGGAATCTGATCAGTCTTTTCAATCTCCATTAGAACATCCCACATCTTTTCTCGAGCCATCGTTGCATCTTCTGCATTAATCTGGAACGACACGGGAACCTGATAGACGTTCTGTGCCTTTCGACGAGCCTCGGTGTGATTAAGTTCTTCAGCGCGACTCTTAATCACATTGTCCCAACTACCTTCCATATATCCCAACGATAGTACCAGCTGACGAATAGAATCCATCAGCTCATCTAGTGTGGTGTCGGTGGATACGGTGCAGGTAAAACTTGTCTGACCAAATCCTTCGTGATTAGCTTCTGCCGTAAGCTTAATAGTATTTGCTTCAGTCATAATATCCTCTGTTAGTTTCTGGAACGGTTAATGAATCGCTTGAGTGTTTCGACAGCCTGCTTGTTCTCTGGGCGGATATAGGCCAGACGGGGAGCGGTCTTATGATCGAAAATCATAGCCCCAACATACTTTTGAACCCCGCTACATCCAACGCACGTATGTGTGTCGGGAAGTACCTCGAGCCGATCGCGGGGAATAATCGTCTTACACTTAATACAAGTTCGGGTCATCACTTTAGTAGTCCCTCTCTCACATATCGGTTGCGAGCGTTTTCGACGCGTTTGAGTGTAGCCATATTAGTGTTAATCATACGCTCTTTGTTGCTGGACATCTTGCCACGCGTGGGTAGATTGTCGTATTCGTCATCGTACTGCTCATATCGATCGGTCATACTAGTTCTCGAACGTTGTCTCGTTGTAGGGTAGCGTGATTACCAAAAACTTTCTTTGCTTCGTAATATCCTGCTCGACGGGCTTCTTGAATCGTGCGAGCGACCACAATAGTAGACCAGTTATAGTGCTGGCTGTATGCGGTGTATACCCATTGCCGCCGGCCGGAAAGATGTGGGAGTTGCTTTTTCATTACTCATTCTCCAAAAGGTCGGGATAGATATCCTGAACCTGCTGCGTCAGTCCCTCATCGCTATACTCATCCAACTCCTCCGACAGCTTATCGTATGCGTACTGCACCAACTCCCTAGTGGACAGATTATCCACAATACGAGCGATATACTCATCCTGCAACTTCTGTCGGGGACTACGCCAATCGTTGGTCATTGTTACTCCTAAAAGGTGAAAATGCAATTTACTACGGTGCGGTTGATTTGTCAAGTGACTCTATTATTATCTATTATTTGATTAGTCTATCCAGAATGAACATCACGATCGTGCTGATGAGGAAAATCTTTAGCCCGAAATCCATTAGAATTTCTCCATAATATAAACCATCACCATACCCGCAAGGGCCCCAACAGAAAGAATACCGATAAGAGTCATCACGTTGATAAATCCTTGCATCATCCGTTACCTTCCAAGTTAATGTAATCGTCTTTCTGTACCACTGCCCAGAACATTTCGGTGATGTCCTTGCGGGTATAGAGACGAGCGGGGAGACTACGAGACGGCTGACCATACTCGTCCGCGTCCATCATCAGCTCGTCGTAATATGCCTCAAGCCCTGTGACAATACACTCGAGCGCCACGACATTGTTGATGAGTGGAAGTTCAACAGCACTCCACTGCAATTCGCTCAGCCCGAAATCGCTGATGGCTTCTACTTCCTCCTCACGAAGCTCCATATAGTCGAGGATATCCCAAAGGGAAATTGCGGTGAATCGGGTACGGGGAATACTGTGCCCGTTGGGAGTGAGAATGTGAGTCTGGTACATATTACGCCGCCTTACGAAGAATGGTGAACCCGCTGTTGTCCTTCTTAGCCTTACCCTTAGCGATGAGTCCGACGATAACGTTCTTCTCGTCGAGGAACCGCAGGTCAGTCTCGGTGCCGTCGATGACCTTGTACCCAAGATACGTCTCGGGGAGAACGTCGAACACGACAGCAACATTGTATCCACGATTCAACATCGTCGTAACATACGCATCGTTGCTCTCACTACGCGAGAACGTCAGATGATAGTTCGACGGAATGTTACGACGATTGGTAAGCTTGGTGTAGTCATAGAACCGCACGTTACCAAAAAACTCCATAATGTTTCGAAAGTCGATACCTTCAAAGGTAAACGATACCGTCTCCCAACGGATATCGGACGTACCGTTAAGACGGAACACAGGAATCATACCTTCACGGTTAGCCTTACGGATAGCGGCTCGGATATCCTTCACCAGCTGAATCATAAAGCTCTCGCGGTCCTCGAAGAACCACTTGGTCTTGCGGATACGGGCCTCCTGTGTGGCGGTGAAACGACCACGACCCGCCGTATTGAGACAGGCCGCCGCACACCCATCGGAGGCCATCGGACAGGTGTTATAACCCGAAAGAGTAGAGGGGGCAAGGTGCATGATGAAAGTCATATACCCAAGAGCCTCGCCCTTGACAGTCTTGGTGTTACCGATAGTGAGCAACTTCATACGTTGGTGATGTCCTATTTTGAGGGATACTTGAAATATACCCTATTTAATAGGGTATGTCAAGGGGGACGTAAGGCTATGATTTTCAATGCCTTACGTCCCCCTCCCTATGGGATTTTACCCCATTTTAGCCTATTTTTACCCCATTTTGACCCTATACGAACCACTCCATAATGGGTTTTTCTTCGTGTATCTTATTCATTTCTTCCGCATTGGGAAAGGTTCGTTGGAGTTTATCGCCGGGGAATCTCCAGAAATAACATCCACTTTCGTTTATATTTGGTAGAGTGCGTAATACCGGAAATGAATAGGCACCTCGTCCATCGTGGTTTACTGGTCTATAGTCGGTTTCCGCATCCCACTCTGCACATAAGAAATAGAAATCGTGCGTCCATCCATAGTATCCCATAAGTTGATCATTGTTCCACGTTATCGATAAGAACTTTTCATCAAACATATCATTACCAAGTAGATGGCGAGGATATGAAACACTATGCCAATGATCGGGGAGTCTTACATAAATGTCTTTTTTAGTTGGAAAATGTACGTGCGTATTATACATCTTCGCCCACTTTTTTCCATTCTCATACCAAGTACGTGCTTCAATAATTCCATTACCTCTGTAACATATAACGTGGCGATGTGAATACTGTTTTAGTTTTTTTAGGTGATAGGAAATCATACTTGGATGATATTCTTGATCATCGTCAACTACAATGAATATATCATTTGGATTATTTGGTAGATGCTTCATTGGGTACAATAGATTTGATATAGGACCGTAATCATTATTGTCCCGTAGTATTCTAATCTTATTTGACCGTGTATTTACAAACTCTTGCAACCACTGCGGAATAGTTGCGTCTGGATAATTGTTATACTTGAATGGGATGTTCAAAACAATCTGGTAAGGTTCCGTGGTGTCCTGGTTTAAAAGACTTTCCAAACAAACCTTAAACCACTCTTCAGATGCCATTCTGTCTGGCACAGTACATAGTGTAACGTAAATCATATGTTAGATGTCCAATCAAGATAAGTGTTTCGAAGTTCTCTCATAGCTAGTTCATACCCTAACTTAACATCGGAATTTAAATTGAGGGTATCTTCTAATTCCCCAAGACGTTCGAACACAGCATCGGTGAAATCTTCGACAACTGCCCCCTCGACTGCTCGAGCGGCACGCCATACCAAATCTGATTTGTTTTCTGATTCTGATTCTTTACTGTATTCGTATGCGGTCCACGCGTGTTTTCTACGTCCCATACTCCCTCCGGATTGTACCATTCAAACGCAACTGGTGTCATAACAACCTACCATTAAGTTAATAAATTTATATCAAACGTATTAACGAACAATTCAACTTGCCTATCAAGCTTTCCTGTTCGTAAATACCATTCACGTGCATTTTTTCCAACAAACTCTAATAACTCATAATTATTTTTTACTTCTTCCCACTTTTCAATCAACGCCTGGCTGTGCAGTTTATAGTCACGGTTGTATGGGTAATCGGTTGCTTCTACATAATAATATTCCCGATCATAATCATACGGAATGTAATGTACATTCGGAATTAATGGTTCGTGAAACTGCACATTTTTAAATAACGGACGAATGATAGGAATTCCAATTGCCATAAGTTCCAAGTCACGATTACAAATTTCTGCTACTCCGTTCAATGACAACCCACATCGAAGTGATGCTAGTTCACCGTAATAATCTGGAACGTGGTCTTTGAAGAAACTAATTTCTGGGTGATTGGTGTGTTCCGCCACAAACGGGCGTGAGTAATGCATTGCACCACGAAACACCAATGATTGTTTTCTGTCTTTAGCGGATAGTTTAGTTTCATATAACTTATCGGAAATTTTTAAATCGTACTCGGTTCTAAATACTACTTGATTGAACGGTTTTATAATTCTTTCCAAATCTAGATCTAGTGCAACACTGTCATTTGTTCCGACATATGGCAACAACGTTTCATCTTTCTTTATTTTATATTGTCGTGCAGCATCTTTCATTGGAACAATATCCGACAAACAAAATAATTGCTGTACTGTATAAGGTTGCCAGCCAACAGATTCATCCTTCAATAAAACATATCGAGAATTATCTAGATAAGATAAAATTATTCGTTTGTTATTTTTTGGATTTATTACAACAAACGCACCCGGCGATGGAAATCCCAATCCGTTAAATTGTTCTGGATTGATATGGCTGAACCGTACTTCTGGATACTTTGTTTTAAGCATCGCAAAAGATTGTTCATAGACATAATGGGGACTCCATGCTGGGTGGTTTGTTGCTTGATACACTATGTCAAGTTCCATAACTATACCATTACAGTTTCATTAATATCCACAATACGATAGTTAGGTGCAATAATTGAACGGTGCATGTGACCAGAATAAATTGGAATGTTATCTAGTGAATCCCAGATGTGTTGGATGACATCTTGGTTATGGTCATGCCAATCCAACCCCACACCAAACATTAGTTTTTGGCGTGGATCAAAATGTTTTTCAATCACACTATTCGGCGGACAATGTGTAAGCAGAATATCAATCTGCTTACCTTCCATATTCTCTCGAAGGCGAAGAGTTTCCTCTGGACTAATATTTTCGTATTCGTCCCAATGCCAATTATACATCAGTCGTGTATTCTTATCAATTGATGCTGCTCCACCCATCGCAGCAAACGTTCTACCATCCAATTCGAACACACACCCACGGGGAATATAGAACATATCAAGTCCATCCCACAGACGGGTAATATCACTATACTGATTCCATCGGATACAGTCATCGTGATTACCATCGATGAAATAGATAGGAATGGGTGACTGTTCGGCAATGACATAAAACGATTTCTCGTTATACGAAAACATACCAAAGTCGCCCAGCTGGATAATTGCCGTTGCGTTTGTCTTTACGGCTTTATCAACGGCATCTCGCAGTGCCATCGTTTCACCGTGAATATCTCCAAGTAACATAATCATATGTGTATTCCTTAAGTATGAGTACGGAAGCGGTGAGATTCGAACTCACGGTAGGTATTATCCCACGGCTGTTTAGTAGACAGCTGCCTTAAACCACTCGGCCACACTTCCAACTTCTATTATTTTAGCATTTCCATGTCAATACTCTGACACTTTGAACAAGGCGGTGCACAACACCGTTGAATATTTCCGCACTTTCTACATCTTGATCTGATAAAGGTATCGTTGGTTGCTGGAATAAATCGGTTTGCAATTCTAGGCCAGATAACAAAACAAAATATTAAAGAAACCATTGTCCAAATACCTAATACAATAAAAACCGTTTTCATAAATCTTTCCTATTACGATTGTTATACTCTTCTGTATTTTTTTCATACCCAAGATATATAGCACCGAACGTGGCCACAATAAAGATAAGACCCACAAGCAACATTGCCATTTTGAATAACATAAATTACCTCATTGATTCAATAAAGGAAACAAAGGATTGCAAACTCTTACGATTGATAGGCTTGTAAAAGTTGTTATTCCAGATAGGCTTCTTTGGTGAACGAATGCCATCACACAAAAAGAAAATATGATCGATATGACCTTCATCCATATAGTACTGAAACGCATCTTTTCCAGTAGCTTGTTCGAGTGCCAGAATAAATGTTGCCGGTTTCTGTTTAAGACCACGGGTGATTCGACTAAAATCACTACTTGCACGTTCCATAAAGCATCGGTCAAGATATGCTTTACACTCCCCTAACGCGACAAGAGTGTTAGAAGGAGTGTATAGATGTCGATCAACCTGAAACTTCAGCTTAATTCCGCTCGTGCTTTTCGAAACCACATAGTCATTCTTTTTAGAGGAACCACCAACAACATCCGTCCAAATCAAATCCAACATACCTTCAACCAATTCACCCATCGTCGAACGAACAAATCCCTTTTCATTTTTCTTCGCATAAGAAGCTGCAAGGGAAAGTTTGTTCTCATAATGATCGATATACTTCTGAATCTGATTCACAAAAACCTCTTGGTTTGGGATATATTGAAATTTACCCAAAAACCAATTATTTGTCAAGGGGTCTATTATAAGGTATTTTTAGTGACCGTCTCATAGAGAGATTCAAATTCTTGATGAGTAGCTACCTCGTCTGCGAAATTCTGCTTGTGATAGACCTTCGCTAGCTTACGAAACACTTTCTTATTTAAATCCAACTCTTCGCAGATATCACCAATAACATTCTTTTGCAAATCACGTTCGGCTGATTGCCGTGCCATTGACGCGCTCATATCCTTTAAGGCGTTCTCGAGCTTTTTCTTATCTTGTGGCGTTAAGTTCATAGTAACCTCTACTTGGTAAATTTAATCATATTTGCTGCTACTCTAAATCCACTGGCAGCGCGTTCCAGTTCTGCTATACTTTCTGGACTATCCTTTACTGTTTTATACAGTTGTTCAATTTCGTGAGCCCGATATAACTCGTCAGCATAAGTTTGTAACTTGTCAGTTTCCATATAACCTTCTAATGCATATGGGAACTCTGTGGCGTATCGTCTCATACGTTCACATGCGCCGTGGGGAATCTCATCATTCTTAAACTTCACAACAGCTTCATCAATAGTGTCAGCGATAACATTTAAGAATTGGCTAATTGTATTCTTCTTGTCAGCTTGTAGTCCTTTTACGGTACCGATTCCAGATAAGATTCCTGTAGCAACACTAACAATTATACCAATAGTTTCAATCATACTGACCTCATGTGCTCAAAGAGTGTCGTGTTGGCTTTCCCGTATCATCAACACATACGAATACCATTTCATCAATATTTACAATTATTCTTTGTGTAGTCAAATCTCGTACTTGAACTTCTAATGTAAGTGATGTTCTACCAACTTTTTTTAGAGCTATACCGATTTCTACCACATCACCTTGAAACGCAGGAGCGACAAAATTAATTGCTGAAATACTTTTCGTTACGACTTTCTTGTGTCGTGTTTCGATTGCCGCATAGATTGCTGCTTCTTCGTCAACCCAAGCAAGACAACGACCACCAAACAGAGTACCGTTAGCATTTAAATCTCCTGGTTGTACTAGTTTGCGGGTAAGAAATCGCATTAGAATCCTCGGTATGCCTGTACGGAAAAAATCTTATCATCTTTTATAGTAAGAACATCAAGTACTGAAATTAATTTTTCATCCAGTATAATAGATAATTCGCAGTAGTGTTTATCACCGTCTGTAGCAGACGTTTGTACGAGCACCGTTAAAGTTTCCGACGAGCTGAACAGTTCTTCGTTAGCTTTCAATACTTCTTCCTTTCCTATGAAAACACGTTGACCCCATTCCCAAAGAACAACATCATCGTGGTATAATTCAGATAATGTCGTTAAATTTTTGTTAGAGAGTGCGGCAAAATATTTTTTAACTAAATCGTTCATAAAACCTCCAAAAAACGGACAGGGTGAGATTCGAACTCACGGAACCTTTCAGTTCGGCAGTTTTCAAGACTGCTGCCTTAAACCACTCGGCCACCTGTCCTAGATTTAAATCAACATAGTTCCAAAGTCGAAATCTATGCGTTCTACTTTAATTTTATTAATCACTTCAATCCAACGTTTAAGCATCATTTCGTGATTGAATCTAACATCACCTGCGTCAGATAATATGTTTTCAAAATTTAAAAACATACTAGTATAGATATCCATCAAATTACTATTGCAAGCGCACCATATATCGTTCATTCCAATTTCAGATGGATAACGATCTGATGCGTATATTGTGTCGATCTCTGTAAACTTTTTTAGGTCTAACGGTTCGGCTGGTAAGAAATCAAACCGTATACGAAGTACCATATCATATTTTATCTTATGAAAATTTTCGTATTCGGTTTTAAGAAGATTTGCTTGCCACATAGAGTACATCCAACTTAACATATCTTGTGGATACATTACATCTGATAGATATTCTTCTACAGAAGTATCGTATGAAAATGTTTTTGGCTTTTCAAACTTCCATACTTTTGGATTATATAATTCTAAAATAGTAGAATCTATATTTGATGGAACTACTTTACTGGCAACAGATCGTTCCTCTGCTTCTTCATTTTGTTGTTGCTTTAATAACTTTCTACGCCACTGTGCTACATACTGCTTACCGACCATATCAGGATCAATCCACGAATGAATAAAAATGTCTTTTATGCCGTTAGGTTCTATAACTTTTGTATAGATACCTTCGTATGCTTCTTTAACATTTCGCGGTTGACCAGAGATGAGTAATGCATATTTCATATAATCTTTACACTAAAAGTAGTAAGGACATAGTATTGTGAACATTTAACAGGCGACTGCTAGCACCTACACCGCCCTATATCCTTATGCTCCCGGTGAGACTCGAACTCACAATCCCAATGGGAAGCAGTTTTTGAGACTGCCGTGTATACCATTCCACCACAAGAGCGTGTGTGATATCAGCAACGTTGTGGTTTCCAGCAGACCACTGATATCACTAGCTGGAATGGACAATGACGGATTCGAACCGCCGACCCTCGCTGTGTAAAAGCGATGCTCTAACCAGCTGAGCTAATTGTCCAAGTGGTAGTTATTATCACCCGAAGGTGCCAGTGACGAACTCTACCAAACGTCATATGTATATGTTAGTCGAACCGCGCGGTCTTTTACTTCCACGGTTTAACCACCAGATTCCGTGGCTGACAACTAACATATAATATGTACGCAGAAACGTGACTAGTGTTTCTGTACCAGATGATTGGTATAGGCTGCAGTCAATACCTTTCTTGTGCACCGCACTGGTGGGCGGTTATTAGTCTACGTACATATTTTAAGTCGGAGAAACAGGATTCGAACCTGCGACCCCTCGCTCCCAAAGCGAGTGCTCTAACCGGACTGAGCTACTCTCCGTAACTTCTATTAAGTATAACCAATTGTTTTAATTATGTCAAGTGCCCCAAGCAGGAGTCGAACCCACAACAGCCGGTTCCGAAGACCGGTGCTCTTCCAATTGAGCTATTGAGGCGAAGCTGACAACCAGGATTGAACTGGTGACCTCTACTTTACCAAAGTAGTGCTCTGCCAACTGAGCTATGTCAGCGTCAATAATTTCTATATCTATTCAACCACTCTTCACGTTGCTTTCTAGCAACTTGTCGTTGGCGTTCTTGTTCTTCTTTTATTTTTTTAGATTTATATTCTGCTCGTTTAACTATAAATTCTAATACCAGAATGAATACACCTAAAAATATAATTACCGTTTTCATATTTAACTCATTTACAATAGCACAATCTAGGGTGAATGACGGGACTCGAACCCGCAACCCTCGGAATCACAATCCGATGCTCTAACCAGTTGAGCTACAATCACCATGTAAATTCACTATACAAAAACACCCCCGGCAGGACTCGAACCCGCAACCCAGAGAGTAGAAATCTCTTGCGCTTCCAATTGCGCCACAGGGGTAAGTAGTCCCTGCTGGAATCGAACCAGCGACCTTTGCTTTATCAGAACAACGCTCTAACCAACTGAGCTAAGGGACTGTTGTGTGTCTTTGTAGTACCGATGTCTGTAGAAGTTACCACGGCGCATAGTGCGTATTCTATGACAATTAGCACATACAACTTCACATAATTTTATTTCTTCTTGTAACCTTTTTAACTTACCATTTGATAATAATATTGATACGTCAGTATTCTTTTCCTTGATATGGTCAAATTCCAACACACGAATATCGGAGTTTCCACAATCTACGCATGGATTCTGAAGTAAAAAATCCACCATAAAATCTCTACATTTCTCAATTTTCTTTCGTTCTTTTGTTCGTTCGAAAGGACGCCAGCACGGTTTGCACATATGTCTATAAATTTTTTCACCTTTCTTATTATTTCCTTTCGATGGAAATTCTGTAGGCCAAGATTTATAGGTATTGCAGTTTTTACATAACTTTTTATCTTTACCTACATATTGAGCTTTTAGAAATTTGTTTATATTCATACTTGTGGATTACTTTAATTTGTTATGGGAGTGGATGGATTCGAACCAACTAGGCCGGTTAAGGCGACGGATTTACAGTCCGGTGCAGTCCTCCAACTCTGCAGCACTCCCTTATTCTAATTCACCTTCATACTTCTTGATTTCAATTTTGGTGTGGCCACGTGCTGAAACACTTGGCCAATATGCAACATCGTGTGAATCAATTTCAATCTCACCAAACGTTTTCTTCAATTCTGCAACCGCTTCTTCTCTGGTAAAATACGGGTGTGGTGTGATTACATCGTTGTAAGTAATATAATACATAGATTCTCCACTAAAGTCAATAGCACGGGTGGGACTCGAACCCACATGAACCCGCCTTATGAGAGCGGTGCCTCAACCAGTTCAGACCACCGTGCTATATAAACGGAGCATACGAGAATCGAACTCGTCCTTCCAGCGTGACAGGCTAGCGTCCTAACCGATAGACCAATGCTCCTTGTAAACACGCCGGACAGGACTCGAACCTGTAACAACCGGTTTTGGAGACCGGGACTCTACCAATTGAGCTACCGACGCATATATCAAATCATAGTATGATATGGCATATATTCGTTTACATAAGTATTAAACAGATTGTATTGAAGATAGTCTAGTGCATCTTCTTCTGTCATATCATCTGTTTCGTTTAAAATTTCAATCATCTTTTGTGTAGAGTAGACCAAACGACCGTCGATGGCTACAGCGATAATTGCATCATCAAATTCTTCCCACACAATTGCTTCTGGGTGTGCTAATGTTTTATATTCTTCTGCTGTCATAATTACTACCTCCAGAGGGCGAGACAGGATTCGAACCTGCGGTGGGATTACTCCAAAGGTTTTGCAGACCCATGCCTTCAGCCACTCGGCCACCCGCCCAAATAGCTCCCCGAACAGGACTCGAACCTGTGACCCGCTGATTAACAGTCAGCTGCTCTACCGACTGAGCTATCGGGGAATAACTATATCTTTCTTACACTACCATCTTCGTTCTCTGTGCATTTACGAAACCAAATAACACCCGCTTCATTTCTATGTTTTCCGAAACACAATACTGCGGTGATACCAAAGTTCCACGGGTCATTAGGGTTGACTTTTTTTCCATTCACTCGTAACTGCGTAGGATTCTTCTTGAACTGACCTTTACTCTTGATAAACCCGGCAGATTCAAAGACATCTACGATGGTTTGCTTTTCTGGTAACTCTATGAACCGTAACCCAACTGCGAACACACAATCTGCCACACTATTCCTGTCAAGTTTGGTACACGCCATCACATCGTCTAGCGATGTAATATCATTAAAATCTTCGGGAGTCAACAACGGCTTTTCATCATCCATAATGTATTTTGTGTTAACGTAACAAATATCCTACTTCATCGTGTGGTTCGTCTGGAAGTACATTTTCATGCTTTCCATAATACCACTTTTCGTTTTTATCAATTACTAGATGCACATCGTACACACCGGATACATCGTTGACGCCACCTTCGTATCCCGAAATAGTTACTCTCTTCTCTTGGTCAAGCGTTTGAAGAAAGTTGATTAACTCATAGACTTTCATGTTTTCTCCGATTACTCTACATCGAAACCATTTCCGTTCATTGGATTATCGTATATACGGACATCATCGGAATAGTAATGTTTAACTTTACCACCCTTCAGCCGAACTAGCCATACCGTATTTACATTTAAACCGTAATCGATGAGAAGATACGCTTCACCGTCACCGTGAGGTGTTTTAACTGGAATTGGTGTTTTAAATTCGTGTATCATATATTATTTCCTCCATGCCAAGAGACAGAATCGAACTGCCGACACGCGGTTCTTCAGACCGCTGCTCTACCAACTGAGCTATCTTGGCTCAATTGAAAATCATTTAGTGTTATGGAAAATCTTCCCCTTTATAGTCTGGATGGATTTCATTCATATGCGTGATTCCCGATGTCCACAATAAAGCAAGAGCGGCAACACATACGACTATACCCAACCACAGAATAAGTTTAAGAAAAAACATAGTAATCTCCAATAGTATAGAAAAAGGTTCAGCTATTACTAGTGAACCTTTTAAATGGACCTGATCGGGATCGAACCGATGACCTTTCGCTTGCAAAGCGGATGCTCTCCCAGCTGAGCTACAGGCCCGTACTGATTTAAGTATAACTTATTTTAAGTAAAGTGTCAAGCCTCACTCATCACCCTCTTGCGTAGTAGTTAGCTTTTGTTCCGCCAACAACTGCTTATATTCTTGTTCTGTTAGTTTATGTAGTCCCATACAAAGACCGTCTTCGCGTGTACTTCTTCCACATTTACACATATTATACTCCTTATAGATTTAAGCGGGCGATGGGATTCGAACCCACGACAACGTGCTTGGCAAGCACGGACTCTACCGCTGAGCTACACCCGCGGTCGAACTAGTGTTTGCGCTTTCTGTTTTTCCAACGATTATTACGCTTCTTGGACCCAATCTTTCGACGGCCCTTTCCGCATTTTTTTGGATGTGGCATAGACAACTCCATTCAAGTTAAGAGCCACAAGTCGGGATTGAACCGACGACCGCTCGATTACAAATCGAGAGCTCTACCGCTGAGCTATTGTGGCAATGTGTATAAGTAGATTATATTTTATATTTTTGTATGTTTTCCATACTATTCAGTAACTTTAAAACATATGATGGATATTGATTATCTCTGATGTGAATTAAATCAGAATCGGAATAATCTAATTTCAAATGTCCGTCGTTATCAGCATACAACGTGTATATATCAAAATATAATATACCGTATTTTTCACATAAACTTTTAAGTGTATTATTTAATTTTTGTGTGTATCGAACTCTATCACTATCTGAACCTATGAACGGATACTGCGAATTTTTCATTACATCAGATTGAGTTTCAATACGTGCTGGTGGTACTATACTCATAACTCCTATATCGGAGTCTACTGTTTTAATTTTATTGATGTACGATGTTGCTAGTGTGTTTATAACTTCATCTTCTAATCTATTTTTTTGTATGATTTGATTGTGAATGTGACATCTCACATCAATTTCACCAAAGCAAAATACTATCAACCCATCGGTTGCAACTCCCCACTCTTGAATTAGATCTTTGGGAGTAGAAGCAATGGTATACATAGTATTTGGACCAGTAGGCATGGTATGTGTAATACTATAAAACGTACCAGCGTGTGAATCTCCTACCGCATAAATTTTGTTATATACTGGTGACATAGTATTTGGATCGAACTTGTAAATGTAGTACAGCGGGAAAGGTGTTGTCCTGCAATCGGGTGATAAGTAGTTGCAACTCTTATCTGTGTATCAGACCCGCAATCGGCCGGAATGACCACCCCTATACATCGTCGTTATTCATCCTAACCCCAGGGGGTTTTCATCAGATGCCTTTCCATACGACCACTAACCGTATAAGATACGTCCTGCTGTACTACAAGCACGTGGCGGGAGTCGAACCCGCGTCTCTAGCTTGGAAGGCTAGGATAATAGCCGTTATATGACACGTGCGTACTTAAGTGCCCAGGGCGAGACTCGAACTCGCAAGACCGTAAGGCCGGCAGATTTTAAGTCTGCTGTGTATACCATTCCACCACCAGGGCAAATATATGGGCCCTCTGGGGCTTGAACCCAGGCACTCCCGATTATGAGTCGGGTGCTCTAACCAACTGAGCTAAAGGCCCAACAAAGTCCGCCGAGCAGGACTTGAACCTGCACATCTTCGGTATATAAGACCGCTGCCTTCACCATTTGGCCATCGGCGGATAGTGCCCCCACTAGGACTCGAACCTAGAACTTACTGGTTAAAAGCCAGCTACTCTGACCAATTGAGTTATGGAGGCTAAAAAATCCCGAGACTTGTTGTGCGCTTCGGGACTAGAGCGCCCGTCCCAATATCCATCGTGGATATGGAGACTGTGGTAGATGGTGTATCACGCCATCTATTCGCCTGTGAATTCTGACAGGACGGTGTAGCCACATCTACACCAGCTGATTTAAGATGAACGGCCTTATGCCGTCAACAAGAGGACCACTCTTCCCAATACTTATCGGCTATTGGGTACCGCGTATTCGTCTCGACAATACGACCGCTTAACGTATTACCCGAAGGTTTGTATTTTACATCGTAGGTTAAGACACGATGGATACCACTGCGGTTTATAGAGGACTTTTACCCCGGGCGCCGTGCCCCGTTTACAGTAACCCCAGCGGGATTACTAATCGGATGCGTGACGGTATTAATTAGGATGGATACCATCGTCACGCCGATTGTTGTCAAACAACATATTCAACTTACATCAATTCTATCAAGTTGTCAAGCCTTACTATGCGTTCGGAGGGACTTGAACCCACACGATTTACATCGCCAGAGCCTAAATCTGGTGCGTCTGCCAGTTCCGCCACGAACGCGTTATTTCAAATAGCAGGGGATGGACTCGAACCATCGGCCTCCACATTATGAGCGTGGCGAGCTGCCTCTGCTCTACCCTGCGACAAGAGCGGTTCCACGGAGTTGCACCGGACCTGTTAGCTGGACGCCAACCGTGCTAGCTATTACACTAGAACCGCAGGATGGTTGTTGAAGTGCGCACTTCTGTGGGGACAACCATAACTCCCCTGAAATTTTTATTTTTATTTATATTAGTATCACTCTTAAGTATAAACGTCAGTAAAATACTTGTCAAGTGGGCCAATGAGTCTGGTGCGCTTACCATTTACCATCATTGATTAGACTAATTCTCGTACATACGTTTACGAGGAAGTCTCCTTGCAATAGAGGTAGGGACCGGCGTTCTATGAGTGTGTCCCATTTTAATTTCCCCATGCTCTAGAATCGCCGTGGGAAACCTTTCGGCCATTAAGGCCTCATCAGTATTGCTTACTTAGCGGTTGAATCAACAACAGCACTGTCGGTAGTTACCTTGACCGAATCGATAGCTACAGCAGTAGAATCTGCCGTAGTTTCGGCAACTTCCTTTGTGCTGCAAGCGGTCAACGTAGCAACAGTAAGAACAAGAAGAAACTTGTACATATTGTACTCCATTTAAAAGTTAATTAGGAACTGCTAGGAACAAAAAGAGTAGATGTGACCAGGTCGCTCAACGTGTCGTTCACACACCAATGTTACTAGACAACTATGTTACTCGAACGTAGCCCCCACCACAGGCGTTGCCCTCGTTGCACATCTGTTATTGCCCACCATGGAATCGAACCACGATTCGTTGATCCAAAGTCAACTGTATTGCCATTATACGAGTGGGCATCAGAGGGGTGACAATTGAGGTAGTTTCCAGTTACCCAAGGATGTCGCGCGGTCTAGACCCGCTCCCCTTAACCTTTGCGTTTCTTGTTTGGTAAGAAAGCACTAACCAACCCCACAGCGTATCCCGTGTCGTGGAAACGGAATGATTCATTGTTTAACGTCAGACAACCATTGAAGCTGACGGGAACTTTTGGCTGAAAGATTTTGCACGTTCTTTCATTTCATCACCTCGACTGCGCTTCGGTGCACCAAGTACCGCGTGCGGGAATCGAACCCGCCTTCTAGCCTTGAAAGGGCTATGTCCTAACCGATAGACGAACGCGGCGTAGAGTGGCTCGTGTCGTGAGCCATACGTCGGAGTTATTTCCTCGTTGTCGGAGGCCGGGAACTCGGAAAGTAAACCTTTTATGTGGAAGGAGATTATCTAACCGTCTTTTGGACTGCCCGATTACTCGGGGGTAATTCCGACCACACTTTAATTATACACCAGCGTGTTGAGTTTGTCAAGTCCCAATCTTAAATAAGTATTAAATACTATTAAAATAAGTTTGTATTTCCGACAATTCAATTGGTGTGTAATTAATATGTTCTACACATACCGACTTGTAATGTACATCTGGATTGCTCGAATTGTCAAGCCGTACCACATTACTGTGAAGATGTCCGTGTACATTCCCCCTAAAGCGTTCGATTGAATCTTTATGAATCGGGATGTGACTAATTATGAATTTATCTAGTACATGGTAAGCACGAATGTCTTTAAAATAAGGTACATAATTATCCAAATCAAAGATGTCGTGATTACCTTTGATAAGTACTTTTTTACCATTAAGTGCTTCTAAAATAAATCGAGCTTTTCGATTTATAAAGACATCACCCAAATGGTATACTTTATCCGTAGGTTTTACTACGTTATTCCAATTTTCAATCATCGTTTGGTCACCTTCAGCTGCGTTCGCAAACTGATGGCGTACCCGTGTTCCATCTGCGTTCGTAAATCGGTACATATTGTCATGTCCGAAATGCGTATCAGAAATTAAAAAAACATTTGGCATATCTAACTCCAAATTTTTCGGATTAGTATCTTACACCATATCCAAACTTTTGTCAAGCCGTTATGCGTTTTCCATCTAGAAATCTCTGAAATAGTACGATAACATCCTATACAGATATTATTATCCATCTTACAGATTTTGATGCATGGAGATTTTACGACCCAATCCACCGATACGCTCCAACGGCATCAATCAATAACCATACGGAATTTACGATGACCATTGGAATATCTCGTTTCAAATAGAACGAATGTAGCATACCACCGTGACCAAAGAAAAACAAGACATAAGGAAGAGAAAGTGGAAGCGGTAATCGTCCTGCTAATATAATGCCACCGATAATTAACAACGTGACGGCCCACCACTTACGCTTAACAATAAGATGTTCTTCCGTTTCTGTCAAGGTCACCGGCTTCTGTTGTAAAAATTCTTTAGTTTGACGTACTGGCATATGCTCTCCATCCTACCGGTAATATACAATTAGAAGGCGCTTCGGTGAACATCGGAGCAATATCGTTGTCCTCGTATCCAGCAAGTCCACACCCAACCCGTGTTACTTCAAATTGTAAATCTGGGTTTAGTTTTGCGAATTTGATAAACTGTTGTACATATCTTTCAATTTTATTTAATGGTAACGATTGTATGTTTTCGTCTTTTGTTGGTATGGCGTAACTATTACCTTGTAATCCCACACCTTGACCGTATATCGCACCGTGTTCTTGATAAGCTCGAAGGGCGGCACCTTTTCCGTGTCGCCCCGCAAGATTACTTCCGAATACAAATATTTTCTTTTTCATAAGTAACCTCATTTAGTCATACAACTTTAAATATAGACTAAATTAATTTTTTGTCAAGACCCCGTAGAATTTATTGAATTTCTCAATACGATCAACCAATCCGTGTGTCCCACCATTTACCTTTTTGGTAATAGCGGTTACATCTAATTCACTTGCACCCTTGTCAGCTAACGCATTCAACGCTCTGGAGTTCCAGAACCATGCCGCAGATAATAATGGATATTTTGTTGCTACCAAGTCTGGGTTTGTGGTAATATCTTCATCTACTACTTTATCAAATGATTGGTAGTTGACTTTACCCGTTAGTTGGATATATCCACGGCCTCGATACTTAAATCCATCACCACTACTTTCTGGACCATTACCCATTCTATTTCCGTATACGAGGTTAGCAATCTTTTCTGGTTTACGTGCATATGCTTCTACGTTCTTTTCATTAAAATATTTACCAAATACTTTTAGTAATGATACGGGACTATAATTTAAATTTTCTGTTACTGCCTTAAAGTTACCACTTTCGTGTGCACATTGTGCTAAAAAGTGACACAATCTCAATGGGGTATTAATTTGGAATTTTTCCATTACTTGTGGAATTTGACTTAATACCGCATCGGGAACGTGTCCTTTTAGTTTATCTAATTGCATCGAATATCTCCAGAGGTTAATAACGTATAACTAAAACTATTACCGTGAATAACCTTTGCTTTATTACAAATACTCATAAACAAATCAAAATCTTTGACTCGTTTAAATACTTGACATCCTTCACTCCAATTTTCTACATAAGTGGATTCTGTTTTTGGATTTGAACGATGAATGTTAATACCAAAGATTCCAACGTCAATTACGTTCTCATCAAACGTCATATCTTTGTTTGCATCACGAAATACTTTAACTGGACGATGTTGCCGAAGTGCTTCGTATTTTCCTTGATGCAATCCAATTGTATGCGAACCACGATATTGTCCTGGAACCAACCGTGCCACACCTTTTGGATTACTGAATTCCTTGACGGCTTTTGTGCCGGGATCTGTGGTGCATGGCCAACAATGAAACTTCCACACGCCACCTGCTTTATAGGAGACGGTCATCCAATCATCAAAAAGATTTGTAACTTTTTTATTTATAGTCGGCATAAGATTACGAACACCAACTATATTTAAGTCAAAATCTTTAGGGCCCTCGAACCACACATAACCGTTTTCCTTTACAGCATCTTCTATCTGTTCTCGGGTAAACATAGTATTATCCGTTGTTAAATTCAGTACCGCAACTTGGGCAAGTACAGTTACCCGTTCCTATGTTTACATCTACGTCAACCGAACTAGAAGAATCACCACTAGAAATTTCTGCTTCAGCACGTGCCTTAGCTACAGGTGAAAACTTTTCCAAACCGGCAATACCAAAAGAACCGATTGTAAGGTACACAAACGATTGATAGATATAATCTTTAATTTCTAGATTTACCCCTTCCAATCCTGTGACCAAATCTACAACTGCAATCGCAACCATTACAGCAAATGACATAAACCCAATAATTGTTTTTTCATTCCAATCATTACTGTCTTTGAAAATTTGTGTAAAGCCTTTAAGCATACCTTTCTCCAAAAAGATTATTGACAAAACTCCCTCAATCGACTATCCATATAATATGGCTGAACTTTACATTCATTATCGATGAGTATTTGGACTAATCGCTTGTTGGTAGTTAGTTGTTCGTTGATAACGTTTATACCAGTTGACACTTCTCTGATAGATGTTACGGCATCTGTTATTTGATTATCTACAACTCTATGCTTGTTAGATGTTTTATTTGATATTGAATCTAACGTTGCAGATAAATCCGTAAGTTTTTTATTAGTGTCTTGTGACAACTGAATATATAAAACCGATTCGACGGCAATGACAAGCAACAAAACAGTAATAACCGATAGTATGCTTACTCTTATTGCATGAAAGGTTTTATTTGGTATGAACATTATCTTCCTCTTTTCTTGCCTGTGGTTTTCATTGTGGTGTTGCCTTTTGACACTACTACATTATCACCATCCAATTCTACGTTCATTGGTTCACGAGCTTCATCCAATTGCTTGATAAGGCTCTTGATGATTTCAATTTCCGGCTTCTCTTCTTTTTCTCTAGTCCCCGTGATACCACTCAACATCGTGATAAATGCCATTACCGCAGTAGACACTAATCCGATAACTGCCGGGAGTGATTCAGATGGGAGGAATGCACTTGATACAACGCCGACAATAACTAATAGTACAATCCACGGAATTGCCGTCTTACCAATAAACTTACTGGCGACATCTTTTGCCGTCGAATGAGCTTCCATTTTACGCAATTCATTTTCAGTTTTCTTAAGTTCCAAATCAGCCATCAACTCTTGGCGTTTGAGGTCAATAGATGCTTCGATTTGGGTTTTCTTAAGTGCCATCTTTGGATCTAAATTACTTTGTTCTTTTGCCATAGATTTCGTATCCATTTGTGTATGTTAACATAACGACGATGAACCCAATCTACCACATCAAGAAACCCGCTGGGGTTTAACCCAAACAGTATTAGTACTATAACCATTATAATGTTTAAGTATCCCCAAACATCAATAATAGTGTGTATCATAATATACAATACATTAAAGTGTGTAAAAAACGAAAGGGCTTATATAACATTTCTGTTACATAAACCCTTTCTAAACTTACCTATATAAGTATTATTTATCTTTCGGTAGACACACCGAAATCAGTAAAAGTCAAGTCAACCCCATAATATCCGTGTACCTTAAGTTCAGCGTTGATGGTTTCTTCTAGAAGAGGTAAAAAAATCTTTTCTAGATTGGTGACGGCTGCTTCTTCATATTTTCTACTCAATTCTAATTTAGTCTCGTCCTTTCGGCTAAGTTTATATCCCCATTCTCCCAATTCCCACAAGACACAATGCAACATTTCGTGAATGGCGGTGGATACGATTTCTTCATGAGATAGATTGGGCATTTCGTATGAATTTAATCTAATTTTAGCTACTTTATACTCTGGTGCAGCTTCACACGTTGCCGTCTCTTTCATCCGCTGAGAATGGGAAAAAACCACCATAATCTTCCAGTCACTCAATCGCAGGATGGGTTGGATAATTTCGATAGTTTTTTGAAACAATGCTTTTTTGGTGATTCGCTTTTTGCGTGGTGGCATACAAACTCCATGTTATCGTAAAGGAGGTACGTTATTAAGATATTTTTCTATTTCTTCTTGAATCTGCTCGTCACACCTATCATAAATAGTCATTAAGAACTTTTCGTGCTCCCAACAACGTTCAAATAAACTTTGATTAAATTTATTCATACGTTTCCATAATATAGGTAATATAACCATATAACTAATACAAATAAATAAAGTTATAATACCAATGACGTACAACGTTTCCATATCAACTCCAAGTCAGTGTTTAACGTTCGCGTACATTATATATAACGGTGTGACCCTTCGATGTCAAGTTTAAAATTTAATTTAACAAAGGTTGACATTTATTTGTTTGGGGGGTATACTTATTACATCCAAATTTTTGAGGAAATTAATTATGGACAAATTAAACAATTATAACGCGTATGTTAAACTTATAATTAAAGGAGAAACTGAAGAAGATGCGTTAGACACATTATATTCTGCTGTTGATATGTGTGATTTATTAGACCAAGATGGTATCGTTGGTATCGAAGTTATCGATGATATTGAGTTAAACGACGATGAACTTGAAGAAGAGGAATAAACTATGAGTCCTATTAGTGTAGAATCCCTATCGCGTAGTGCTAGTAAGTTGTTTACTTATATTGTAATTATATCGATCGTGATTCTTGGTTATAAAATTAGTTTAGTTGCGTTTGACAAATTTACTGGTAGACAGATGGCACGTCGGGAAGCAATCTGTCCATCTCTATTGAGTATTTCACGTTCAGCGAGAGATACTCTAATTGTTATGAAGGCAGAAAATTTGTGTAATTCATTTGTTCTTGATAATTTGAAATAATTTCCATCTATATATTGTTGTGACGTTTTTCTTGGAGAATCGTATGAACACACAAGAGTCCAGTAATAACGGGTTTTGTAGTACAATGATATTTTTACTCGGATTACTGATAGGTTCTTTTGTGGTATCGGTGGAAGATTCTCATTGGCATACTCTATTTATTATAGGAGTTTCCACTTTAACTTTTCACTTATCACATCGTTCAAAAGGATGGTTTCGAAAGTAAACATTACGGTTTTATAAAGGTAAATAACTTTATATTACCCTACTGGAGAAATTGAAACTATGGTATCGACCCCACATTTTATACAAGAATTTAATTCTGCAATTTTAGCCACAGTCGCGGGGTTATTTGTCGGGGCAATATTTAAGTTTATAAATAAACCTTCTGACAAACGTAAACAAGATTTTACTGAACACCTTGAATTGCGAAAGGAACTTCGGGAAGAGTTAGACGCAGTAAAAGAAGAATTGCATCAACTTCAAAAAGAACTAGATGAATGGAAAGAAAAATATTATCATCAGTTAGAGTTGACAAATCAATTACGATTGAGTATGTTACAATTAACAGATGAGTTGGACGAGTATAAACGTATAAGTGGTATTTTTCCAGCCGAAGGAGAACGTAAAAATAATGGTTGGCCTTCGCAAGACGAGTACCTTAAATGATTGTATATGCGATAACAGTTCTGGATGTGTTAGGTGATCCAGTTTTAGGTAATCGACGAACTCCAGCAATATTTACATCTCTTGAACGAGCAATACAAACTGTTCGTGAAAACGAATCTGATTTAGCAGATAATAATTTATATCAATATGCTGTTATTGAGGAAACTTTGTTGAACACAGTTCGTCCGTATATACAATCAGGTGAAAAACTTTGGTTTAAGCACAATACAATACTTGATGAGTTTGAACAAATTGATGTATCAAAAGTACCACCACAAATATCAAGATTGTATGGATTTGGTATCGGTTAATTTATAGGAAAAGTATATGAATATAACTTTAATTGTAGGTTTTTTAGTAGTAGTGAACATAGTTTTATTGTTTGCTGTGATTCTTTTAATTCGTGATATCGTCGGTATAAAGTTCTTATCGTCACAGATGCACAATGGATTGGGTAATATTCTTAATAGAATGCAACAACAAGATATGTTCTTAAATAAATTGGGTAACGGGTTTGGACAGTTTACTGCTATGGTAGAAAACTTGGTAGACAAAATGAATGATCAGATGGGCCCGCGTGGTGGTATGTTATACAGAACTATAGATGGTAAGTACGCGGCCACATCGTTAGAAGATTTGATTGATAAAATCAAAGATAATGGTGAAGAAAAATCATATCTTTCAGAAGAAGAGATTGATGGACTTCGTAAGTTATTTGAAGAAGATGACGACGAAGAAGAAAATATACTTTAACAAAGGATGATTAATGTTTCCAACCGATAAAGAGGTAGCCTCACTTATCAAGAAAATTCAAAAAAAGGTAGCTCAAAAACCAGCACCGAAGAAAGTTGAGGTTAAAAAAGAAGATGTGGTAGAAGATACGTCGAGTGAAATCTTCAATGAAATGAAAAAATTACCATTCACCTCTTGACAACAAAAAATTAGTCAGTATATTAAGTAAAACTAGGCGCCGAAATGACAATTATTACGTTTACTACGGGATTTGCTAAACTTCCCGTGCAGGAATCGTTTGCGCTATAGTAAACTCTTATAAAAGAAAAAGTAGCAAAAAGAAAACGCTAAAATAATAAACAACATGATATTACGCAATTTTAAAACAGGATGGGTAGAAGCGTTTGAACAAAAGATACAAACGTTATTAACTCTATTTCCAGAAAGTAAAGTATTATCTATTAAAAGACATTTAGGAATGTTGCGAATAGAAATAGAGGCTATTGACAAAGACCGCCAATATGTTATAAATTGCGTAACATATAAAATAGAACGTGAATCTGCACGTATATGTGAAATTTGTGGGAAATACGGAACACGCAGAGATTCCTATCTTCCTGAAACGATGTGTCTCTGCTGGAGGTGTTACGCTCTAGAGGTAGATGCCCTAGATCAAGCGGACACTGCAACAATCTCAAATTGAGGTTATTATGTTTTGGACAGAAGAAGATGTACAGCCTGCAGTAAATGCAGCAATTGAAGAGTTTGGACCTACTGGACGTATGGTACACAACAGCGGCGTAATGAATATCGGTATTGGTACCCGTGAATTTGGTAAGATTTGGTACGGCGATACAGACCGTGACACGTTGGCCGCCAAGTGTGTTTCTCTAGGTCAGAAAATTCAACAGAAGGTATATATTGTAGATTCTGACTTTAATTTTGTTGAGTGTATTTAATATAGTTTAAATACCCCCTTGACAAGACACAGTAATTTGATTAAGATTCAGTATCTTTGATGAACAAGGCATCAAGATACTATAATATCAACCTTGTATAAATGTTATTTTTAGGAGGAAGTATGGCTAACAAGAACACTACTCGCCGTTTCACCGTCAAGACCTTCACGAACGAAGAGTTCGACCGTACCGCTAACCGGATGCGTTCGTATCTTTATAGTCTCGCTCGTAAGCGTACAGAGGGTACTGTTACGGCTGATGACGCTCATCGTTATCTTGACCGTGAAGGGGTCCGTCCACAGCAGGTTCGTACCCGTCTTTCGTTCATCAACTCGGTTCTCCGTGAACCTAACTTTGAGTACGTTGGTATGACGGCTTCGACTCGACCGGCGGCTCGTGGACGTGCTATTTCAGAGTGGACTATCGCGTAATATAATTACGATAGTTTAAAAAACTCTCGAAATACTTATACAGAATGGAAATGGGTATATAACTCGTTTCCATTCTGTATTACTTTGTATAGGGTGTTTTTATGGATCCATTAAAAAATTTAATAGAAGAAATAGAACAGTTAAAATATGAATTATCTGTTACTATCCCACAAGAGTTTGATTCGGCAGTGTCAATGGGTGACATACGAGAAAACTCCGACTATTCTGCTATAGCAGAACGTCAACATTTCATCGGCGTCAGGCTACACCAGTTATTAGAACGTTTGGAGTCATATCGTAAAATAGATATAAATTTATTACCGAAAGATGCGGTGCATATTGGTTCCATAGTTAAAGCTAGAAATTTAAATACTAGTAAAATTGAATATTTTAAGTTTGTATTAGGTGATATCGACGATGGTGATGAAAAATATAATCATGTCACGATTTCCTCACCAATTGGACAATCGATGAAAGGAAAAAAAGTAAAGGATGTGGTAAAAGTTAAACTACCGTCGAGTACAGTAGAGTACAAAATACTACAAATTACCACGGTGCATAATCAGTAGAAACCACTTGACTTTTATTATAGTTACTATTTATATTAGTAGTATAAACTTTTACTCCAACAGAGAAACGTATATGAAAGTACTATTGATAATAGCTGTTGCAGCAGTGTTAATTTGGAAGTTTGGATTTAAGAAAGATGTTAAGACTGTAGTTTCCGGCGGTGGCGGCGGTGGTGGTACTGATGGTGATAATAACGATAATACAAAATTTCAAATATAAGTTTACGGGCCCGTCTTGGTTTCGACGGGGTGTGGATGATTAAGCTTTGTGTCTCGTTTGGTAAGACGAGTAAAACAGACCAAAAAATCTAACTGGCAACTATAATTTAGCCCTCGCTGCTTAATTGCAGCCTGACGAATTAACCCGATAGACCGTATACGGTTAATTTGTTTATTCATACGGTATAGCCTTGATAGGAACCGTATTCAAGGTGATACTTCGGTTCTATGTTCAGTTTACGTTTGTTAGTTAACGAGAACTGGATGAATTTCAATAACTGACTACACACATAAATCCTTGATAGGAAGCAATTTCGGACGCGGGTTCGATTCCCGCCGGGTCCATAAAAAAGACGGTTAGTGTTTAAATTTTAGTTGGAGAGTACTATGTATGAGAAATTTAAACGCTTTCTGGCTTTTGTATTCGGATACACAACTGTGTCTGAACAACAGATTGTAGAAGAAAAGTATAAGGAATTGTTAAAAACAATATTCTTTGCAACAACGCTTACCGAACTACTATCAGCACGGCAAGACCTTAAGGCGTTTAGAAACCATATTGAACGACTTGGGAATCCACCTTGGGCACGGGGAAAGGTTCAAGTAGTTGTAAGATATTGGAATAAAAAATATCGATTGTGGAAATCAAGAGGTTAATATATGTCATTGCGTAGAAGAACTCGTAAGTTATCAAAAGCACAAGCAGCCAAAATAACGGGTACAAAATGGTTAATGTGTAGTGAGTGTGGTGAAGAAGAATTAGAAGTTAATATGGACATAGGTAAAGTAATATGTGCATATTGTGTACAACGTATGGTAGCTCCGCCAGATAACTATGTTAAAAAGGAAAAGTCCGATAAACCTAAAGGTTGGCACTTCAAAGCTTATTTTGAACACGAAGGAAAGGTTTATGTGAGGGGTGTGGAAATTGTCGAAGAAGATGAAATTGCACGGTTAAGAAAAACCCACACATCATCAAAACCTAAAACGGTTGTTAAAAAAACGAAATCGAAAAAACCGAGGAAGGCTAATGCTAAATCTTCCAGATAAAACTGCAGTAGTTTGGCAACGGTTCTTTAAAGAAAATAAAATTATAGTATACAAATATACAGTAAAACAGATTAAAAAAGCAATTCAGCAAAATTTAGATACAGTAGAGTTATTTAAATTTGGTGATGAATCTGAACCTAGAGTAGTTCAGCAAAGGCACTATCTACCTATGTTAGAAGATGCGTTAAAAGAATTTATCAAGGTAGAAGATTACGAGTACGCAGGAAAAACAAAAAAGATTATCGATGAATATCACATAAATAAATTGATTAAAGAGTCCAACGAGGTTTAGTTTTATGGAATTCGAAAGTTCACGGTGTGTGGTTCTAAATGCTAGTTATGAACCACTTTCTATTGTAACCGCCAAACGTGCGTTACTCCTTATTTTTGAAGGCAAGGCTACTGTGGTTGAAGAACATCCACATCTAGTAGTCCGTTCTGTACGTCAAAGTTTTAAAGTACCAGTTATGGTAGCTTTGAAAGAATTTGTAAAGTGTAGAAAAATCTTTCAAACCAAAGCGACATTGACACAGAAAAATCTTTTTACTAGAGATAATAATACATGTCAATACTGCGGTAGACATAAATCTGAATTTAGAACTAGAGAGTTTTTGACTAGAGATCATATTATTCCAGAATATAGGGGTGGTAAATCTACCTGGGATAATCTTGTTACCGCTTGTTCTACGTGCAACAATAAAAAAGCACATTATATGTTAGATGATACTAATATGACCCTCTTGAAAATTCCAACCACACCGACTATATTTGAACTATGGATGAAGCATTCCAATAAGCGTCATATGTTTGAAAAACATCTTATATCGTAAATCATCACAACAAATTAAAAGGTTACTATGTTTACAATCGAAAATTCAGAAGAAAAAATTCAAGAAAATTATAACAAATTTATGGAGTATCTCCAAGCTGATCCCCGTTGGGAACAGTTGAAGCCACTCTATGATGTACTACAAGATGAACTTTTGATTGCGCCCGCATCTGGAAAGGTTCATTTTCACAATGCTTTTCCCGGCGGATACCTCGACCACATTCTCCGTGTTACCGATACCGCGTTGAAGATTGCTGGTCTATATAAGGGAATGGAAGGTGATATCAATTTCACCAAGCAAGAACTTATCTTTGCCGCCCTTCATCACGACCTTGGTAAACTTGGAAATCCCGAAGAGGGCCCATACTACGTTGAGCAAGATAGTGATTGGCATCGGAAGCGTGGTGAACTTTACCGTCAGAATGAGAATATTCAGTACATGAAGGCCCCAGAACGTGGACTCTTCCTCCTACAGAAGTACGGTGTACAGGTAACACAGAACGAGTGGTTGGCTATCAAGCTCTCCGATGGTATCTACGACGAAGGTAACAAATCTTACCTAATTAACTTCGCACCATATGCGATGAAAACAAATCTCCCATATATCATTCATTGGGCTGATCATATTTCAAGTCGAGTAGAAAACGACAAAACTCGATTTTAGTAACTAACGGACAAAAGGTAACATAACGTTTACTTTTTGTCCGTTTTGTTATATTTATCTTTAGTACGACGCCGCAAGGGTCTTACGCACCATTGTCCGATAGTGGAAATGGTAACACATAATAAGGAGAAATCTTATGACCAGATGGACAGTACAACGTGTACCTAAAAGTGTTATTGAGAAGGAAATCGAATTCAACCGAGACAATTTGTTGAACACATTCGATAGGTTTTTTGATGAAGCTTTTCGTGGACAATTCCCAGAAGTATATAAAACATTTGGAATTGACCCATTTAGTAAAGCAGCATTTCCAAAAGTTAACGTAGTATCATTTGACGATAGAATTGAAATTGAAGCAGAAATTGCTGGATACAATAAAGACGATGTTTCTGTCGAAGTAGAAAAGGATGTTTTACATATTGTTGGAAAGGCGTCCCAGCTGAACGAGCAAACCGATAAATGTGTTTATCTTTTACGAGAACTTAAACGTAGTTCGTTTAGTCGTTCATTTAGGCTCGACGATCAGTTGGACACCGATAGTATCGATGCATCTTTTAGGGACGGTCTGCTTACACTAGTAATTCCGCGGAAAAAGCCGGTCGAACCAGAAAGTAAAGTTAAAAAGGTTTCTATTAAGTAATCAAACCTTAAATTAAATGGAGGTTAGTATGTGTGGATGTGGTAATTGTAGTTGCAAATGCTGTATTTCCACCATCAACAACGTAACTTATTAAGGGAGGTGATCCTAACAGTTACGTCAAAATAGTAACCCTACTTTGGAGAATAATACGCGACTGATGGGTTCTCAACGTCAGTCGCGTTTTTCAATACAACTAATATGAACACACGAAATTCTTTAATAGCTATTACCTCGTTGACCGCAACATTTGTCGCACTCTGTGCCGCAGTGTTTTCGGTGACGGGTATTGCTAAACTCTTTGCTGGAGCTGCATTAAGTGCGGCTATTATGGCATCGGCATTGGAACTGGGTAAAGTCGTAAGTATTTCATTCTTGTATCAATATTGGAAGGAGATACCGAGAGCATTAAAAAGTTATTTATCAATTGCCGCACTGGTTTTAATGATTATTACGTCAGCAGGTATCTATGGATACTTGTCGTCAGCGTATGCAAAAGTTGCTGCTACACCATTACAATTAAGTGCGGATATCCAAGCTACCGATGGTCGTATTGGAAGTATTGAACAAGATATTAAACGTAAAGAAGATAGATTAAATCAATTAATTTCTTTACGAGCACAACAGGAAACTCGACTTGACCAATTAGTATCTCGTTCCACAACGGGTAATAATACGACTATTCGTTCTGCTCAATCAGCATTAACTGCTGCAGATAGAAACGTAACGACATTACAAAACGAAATATCAAAACTGTCGGAACAACGAGACAGTCTCCGTGGTATCACCATTGGAAAGCAAGTAGAAATTGAAACAAACGGTGACATTGGTACGTTCGTATATATTGCAAAGATGTTTGGCGTTCCACTCGATGTTGTAGTAAAGTGGTTTACACTTGTTATTGTATTGGTGTTTGACCCACTTGCCGTAGCGTTGGTTATCGCGGTAAATTTTCTATTAAAAAACAAAACAGAAGAAAAAACATTGATTAATAATATAGAAAATAAAAATATTATTGTAAGTGACGAGGCATTTGATAAAATACAAGAGTTAATAGAAAATCCACCGGAACCAACCGAAGCACTTAAACAATTATTAAAAGACGACGAACCTTATAAAGTATTTATTAAAGAAGAACCCATAGAACCGGAATCCGAACAAGTAATAGTAGAAGAACCTAAACTTCACGGTGCGGTAAACAGAAACGATCCACAGTACTATTTGCGTGGAGATTTCGATTGGAGTAAAAAACATGAATGGGAAAATGACCCTATAGCAGTTAATTATTATAATCAACGTATAGCTCCAAATAGATAAAAGTCTTGACAAACACTCCGCTTACGAGTATATTTAACTTATACTTTTAAGCGGGGTTTTCATGCCACATAACGTTGGTTATTGTTGTATCAATACTACACTACAAAAGAAAAAAATTACTACAGGTCGCGCTATGCGTAAAGCAACCTTTGAAGCTAAGGGGTTGAAGTACGCATCTGAACTCGCACTTGCTAACGCTAATGACCTACTGACTATTCTAAAGTGGAACGCCGATAATGGTGTCAAGGTGTTCCGTATGGGGTCGGGTATTTTCCCGTGGGGTACAGAATACAAAGAAACGCACCTCCCCGACTATTTTGCGATTGTCAGTAAGTTGAAGGAATGTGGTGATTTTGCCAAGGCAACTGGTCAACGTATCACCGCACACCCCGATCACTTTGTAAAGTTGGGTTCGGAGAAAGAGTCGGTTGTATTGAATTCTATAAAGGATTTGGAACTTCATTCTACCGTATTTGACTATATGGGTCTGGAAGCCAGTCCGTACAACGCCATCAATATCCACGTTGGTATGAACTTTTCCGAAGAAACCGCACAACGTTGGATTGACAACTATCGTCGTTTGTCACCGAATCTTCAAGCACGTATGGTCGTCGAAAACGATGACAAGGAATCGGCATTCTCTATTATTCAACTGTTTACATATCTACATACAGAGCTTGGTATTCCACTTACCTTCGACTATTTTCATCACCAGTTTCATTCAGATGGATTAACCACACAAGACGCTGCAGAACTTTCCGCTGGAACTTGGCCAGAAGGTATCACTCCATTGTTTCATTATAGTGAAAGTAAAAATATCAACGAAAACGTCAAAGGTAATCCACGTGCTCATGCCGATTATGTGTTTACTGTGATTGATGATTTTGGACTGACAATTGATGTTGACCTTGAAGCGAAAGCAAAAGAACTGGCATTATTTAAATACAGAGAGTTGGTATGATTTCATTTGCGATAACAACACACAACGAAGGACTATATATCCAAGACCTTCTCGATCAACTCATCCCCCACTGCGAAAATACGGGAGATGAGATTGTCGTCGTTGATGACAACTCCACAGATGAGTTCACATCACAAATTTTATACACACATTTTGACGCCGACAGAATTCGGTTATATAGTCACTCGTTAGACAACGATTTTTCTGAGCACAAAAATTATCTAAACTCTTTGTGTCGAGGTGATTATATTTTTCAAGTAGACGCTGATGAAAAATTTCATTCAAACCTCTTGACATACATGCATGATATTGTGTATAATAATACTAACGTAGATTTATTTTTAATTCCGCGTGTTAATGTCGTCAGTGGATTGACTGAAGAAGATATTCGTCGTTGGGGATGGCAAGTAAATGAATTAGGATGGGTAATGTTCCCAGATTATCAAACTCGACTATATAGAAATTCTAAAGATATCAAATGGGAAGGAAAAGTCCACGAACGAATTGTCGGATGTAAAACTATAGCAAATTTACCACCGGAAGAAGAGTGGTCTTTGTATCATGTGAAAGATATTGAAAGACAACGCAAACAGAACGACTATTATGGAACAATACAGAGGTAATTATGGCTAATGAATCGCTAACTTATGATGATATTCAATTAATTCCGAGGTATTCGGAGATTGAATCTAGACAGAAAATTGATTTATCAACACGATTGACCACTAATTATAAGTTAATGGTCCCTCTTATTGCATCACCAATGGATACTGTCTGTGAAAGCGATATGGCAGTAGCAATGGCACGATTGGGTGGAGTTGGATGTATCCACAGATTTAATACGGTTTCGGAACAAATCGTAGAAGTCTTGCATGTTATTTCTGCAATAAATGACGAAGATTTGCATAAGGAGTGGAATTGTCCTATTCCTGTTATGGCAGCGGTGGGGGCAAACGGTGATTATCTGGAACGTGCTCAGGCACTTGTAGATGCTGGGGTCAATATTATATTGATTGATGTAGCACACGGATATCACAAATTTGTAAAGGACGCTATTGAAAATTTGAAAAAAACGTTACCGTCTAAAGTAGATGTTATTGCTGGAAATGTAGCTACTGGAGAAGCAGCCCACGCATTACAGTCTTGGGGTGCAGATGCAATTCGAGTAGGAATTGGTGGTGGCTCTTTGTGTACGACTAGAGTAAAGACGGGGTTCGGCGTACCAAACGTAACATCACTACAGCACTGTGCTACAGAGGCAAATGTACCCATTATTGCGTGCGGCGGTATTCGTAATAGTGGTGATATTGCAAAAGCTTTGGCTGTTGGAGCTGATTCTGTTATTTTAGGTTCACTTATCGCAGGAACAAAAGAAGCACCTGGAGCAATTATTGAGAAGTCGAATGGATTATATAAGCGGTATCGTGGTGCTGCATCACTTGAAACAAAGAGTGTGCATGGGCAATCAATTAGGAACGTTGAGGGAGAGTCTACGGTTGTACCTTTTAAGGGTGGAGTGAAGTTTATCGTTGAAGGTCTACTAGACGGATTGCGCTCAGCACTTTCTTATGCGGGAGCTAATAACATAGCAGAGTTTTATCCTGATTATGTGCGTGTAACAAACGCTGGGATTAACGAAGCCCGCCCACATCTTCTATGAGGATATAAGTATGGAAAAATTTATTATACTAATTATAGCACTGCTTAGTTCTATATATCTTACAGAAAATTCTACAAAAATTTCAATAAAATCATTACCATTGTCGGAACCAACGCCAGTGGAACAGTTTCTTGAACGGGTCGCCACTATTGAAAGCGGTGGCAACCATCGTATTGTGAATCGATTCGGAATGATGGGTAAGTATCAATTTAGTATGCCGGCAATTCGAGCCGTTGGTATCAGAACCTCTCAGCGAGAGTTTTTAAATAATCCGACATTACAAGATACAGCAATGGTTCGTCTTATGAAGTTACATGAAAACAAACTTTCTCGTTATATTGAAAAATACGAAGGAAAGACTGTTCGTGGAATTAAAATTACTCGAGCGGGAATTCTAGCTGGAGCACACTTTGCTGGCGCCGGCGGCATTCAACAATTTTTTAACGGTCGAGTTACTTCTGATGCAAATGGAACTACTATAACCAAGTATATGTCGTATTTTAGTAGTTTTTATTTACCATCACTAAACAGTAAAACTATATGATTACTATACTGATAATCTCAATAATACTAAACATAATTTTTGTATTTGTTACAACCAATCTGTTTCGTAAAAATGAATTTTATGAACAGACAATAGAAGATTTTTATTCTAGATTGAATATTACATTACATACTATGCGAATGATTGACGAAAAGCAAATGTTTGAATCTGATGACGATGTGGGCACCGTGTTCCAACAAATAACAGATACCGTCAATGATTTGCGTCCACTTTTATATGGGGCATCGGATGACGGAACCAGCAAAAATTGAACAACCAAAGCCAGCCGGAAAAATTTACTTTAGTTCGGATACAGAAGCTGCAATTATTGAATATAATAAATGTACAGATGAATTTGAACGAGAACTAATTTTTAAAAAACGTATTCACCCTGCGTTTAACAAACTAGCAGAAAATATCATTAATAGATTTAAGTTCCCGTATATTGAAGAGAGTTTTGATGATATTAAAAATCAAGTAGTATCATTTTTAGTGTTGAATTTACACAAATTTACGGAAGATAAAGGTAAAGCCTTTTCGTATTTTTCTGTAGTTGCAAAAAACTATCTTATTTTACACAACAACAACGCATATCGGGATGGCATGCGTTCAGCATACCTAACTGATTCAGCTGGCGATGACTCGTTTGTTCTTGAAGAAGTACTAATGGTTGCACCAGAGACAGAAACAGCTCACAGTGATGCCAAAGATTTTATCAATTTATTGGTGCAGTATTGGGATTTCAATCTTACCAAGATTTTTAGAAAGAAAAAGGATGTAGAAATTGCTAACGCTGTCGTAGAACTTCTCCGGCGTTCAAATTCCATAGAAAATTTTAACAAAAAAGCTTTATATTTGTTAATTCGTGAAATGACTAATCATAAAACTGTTCATATTACGAAAGTTATCAACAAAATGAAAGTCCACGTACTCGAACAAATGAAAGAATACCGAAAAACTGGACATTTATCAGATCCGTCCATGCATTTTGTCTATAAGTACGAGAAGTAAATATTTATATTATAGACTGTTTACATAAATGAGTAAAATATGGCATTTGATAACGTTATTTTTGATGGAAAGACCTTAGCGGATTTGTTTTCTGATGTGTATAAGAACACAGAAGCTAAACGTGCCCAAATAAATCAATTTGTAGCAAGTATGGTCAAACTAATTCGTACTCCAGAGGATGCTGCTGTACTTGGACCGGTAGTTAAAGACTTTTTAGAAGTAAACGTAAAGAACGATGAACACATTGTCCGACTAGTACAGATAGCACAACGATTGGTATCAGTTAATAGTAAATCTGCAAGTACGGAACTGCTATCAGAAGAGGAAAAAAACCAGTTATTAAACAATATAAAATCGGACTTCGATGCAGTTTTAGCAGAACAAGACGAATTAGATAATACGATAACACAATTGAGAAAGTAATATGGCATCCGGTGATCGTATTGTTTATAGAGGTAGACCTACTGGAGATATGGCGATCTCCGGCAACACAGAATCAGCTAGAAGTATACAAGAATCTGTATATGAGGGTCTTGTCGTAGACATAATAGTAGATCATACACATCCAGAGTATTCACCTAAAGACGGATATAACGTAGGAGCAGCAAAAGTACGTATTTTCTCTGTATCACATACAGTAGACCAAGAATTATTGCCTTGGGCAGACCCAATAGATTTTGAAGTGCAACAGTTACCCCTAATTGGAGAGTTAGTAATTCTTCAAAAAATTAGAGGTAACTTTTTTTATGGTCGTAGAGTTCCGTTAGCACATAGAGTACCCGAAAACGGTATGTTAAAACTAAACGATGCGTTAAATAAACGATTGACAAATACGTTAGCTGCTGCAGTAGCATCGGGTGATGAATTAAGTGTAGAACGACATCAGTTTGGTAAATACTTTAAACCAGACAGTCGAGTTCGCCCATTAAAACATTTTGAAGGTGATGTAATTTTTCAAGGTAGAATGGGGCATAGTATACGATTTGGTTCAAGTCAAATTGACCCGAGTAGCAAAGGATTGGCGCCAAATATTATCTTGCGCACTGGTCAAGGTAAGGATTTAGAAAAAACTGATGCAACTAAACAAAGTCCTTTTGGATTAATACTTGAAGATGTAAACAAAGATGCATCGTCAATTTGGATGACTTCTGATCAAGTAATACCGTTTGAACCTATTACGATTAATATAGGTGCTTTTTATCGTTCTATACAAAACCCACCACAAAAATTTGACAAAGCAACGATACTACTAAATTCAGATAGAATTGTGTTAGATTCAAAACTAACACATATTATGATGTTCGCTAACGAAGAAATATACCTCAATAGCTTTAAAAATACATCCATAGATACAGATAGTAATATCATACTAACCGCATTTGTTGATATAATACAAAAAGCTACTAACAACATACAAGATATTGCAGATAAAGATCATATCATAAATGCCGGAAACGACATACTATCTATTTCAATTAAAAAGACTTCATTTCTTGCTGATAAAATCTATGTAGGAAGTGTAGAAAATGAAGATGAACCACTTGTGGGTGGTACAAGTATTGCAATATTCTTAGCTAGATTGATAGAGGCGTTGATGGGTGTTCCAACAGGAATACGTGCACAGACACAAGCAAATTCTAGAATAACTTTGTCCGGTGGAAAGCCGGCCATTGCATCAAATTTTCATGTGATTACACCCACTGGTCCTGGTAAACTAAATCCAGCTATAGAAACTGCGTTACTAACGTTATACAACGAGTTAAAAACAGGTACATTTAAGAAAGCTCCGTTCAACAGCGAAGATAATTATGTAATGTTACAGAATGAAGAACCAAAAATTGAACTAAACGAATTTGAACAAGGTCAACAAGTAAAAACAGAAAATAATAAATGGATACTATCAGAATCTTATTACAAGGTAACCTAATATGTTAGACCCAATTCAAGCAGCAGTACAAAAGGCAGGAACCATAACGTCAATTCCAACACCACCAATTCCGCCAGTAACATTAACTGATATTAAAGCAAAAGTTCCTGTAGTTCCTGATCCAAATTTAGTAAAACGGCAATTGGAAGCAGAAGCACAGTTAAAAGTTACCGAAGCAAAAGAAACTGCGTTAAAAGCAAAAGAAGAAGCAGTAAATAAAGCAAAAGCTGCTGCAGGTAATTTACAAGGTGCTGCTACTGCCGCAGCGGGTGCAGCTGTAGCTGGATTATTAGCAAAAATACCAAAACCCCCATTAGTTGATCCTAAAATTTTAGCTACACTATCCGCATTAAAACAAATAAAAGATTTAGCAAAAGAAAAAAGAAATGCAGGAAAACAAAATTTGGCAAAAGGAAAAGAATTATTTAAATTTCCATTAACCCCACCAAGTACAGTAGTACAAGCACCAAAAATACCACCGTTACCAGCGTTACCGTTTCCATCCACATTAACATAAATCGTCTACGTAAGGAGATATATATGGATAAACAATTATTAAAAGCATATATAAGAACTATAGTCGAAGAAGAAGTACAACGTATTTTACCTGAATTGTTAGCGGAAGCCGTTGCAGAAGTAAAAAACGTATCCAAACTAAATGAATCTATAACAGAAAAACCTAAAGCAGTCAAACCTAAAATTGATAGAGGTAGACTTGCAGAATTAATGGGTATTGACTATAATCGTGAATCTGGAACTATTAGTGCGAATACATCTAATATTACTGCGCATAATACGTTTACTACAGTGGATTCTGCAGGAAATAAAATACAAGTCCCAGCCACCTCTGTAGATCCGAACGTTCGAGACGCTTTGACAAAAGATTATTCGCAATTAATGAAAGCGATGAAAATCGTATAATAGGAGATTTTTATGGCTAAAGGTATCGGAATAACACTACCATTACAAATAGGAAATACAGGTTATTTTGAACAATCACTCGATACTCTCACTCAAGTTAAATCAAATTTTATAAATTTGATACTTACTAGAAAGGGGGAGCGTGTTCATCAACCGGAGTTTGGGTGTGGTATTCACGACTATCTTTTTGAGCAGTTGACTCCGGAAAACATAGAAGGAGCTAAACTTTCGGTTTTAGATGCGGTTGAAAAATGGATGCCGTTTTTAGAATTAATTAGGTTTGAGTTAAACGCTGCACCAGAAGATTTAGATCAAAATAGGTTGCGATTGTATGTTGGATATCGATTACGAACTAATCCAAATATACAAGATACAATCGTATTAACGTTTTAGTAGGAGACTTACATGGCGGTAACGCAACCGATAATTAAAAAATTCATACCGAATACAAAAGACGTAAGTTATCTTGCTAAAAACTTTACCGAGTTTCGAAGTAATTTAATTGAGTTTGCTAAAGCATATTATCCAAACACATATACGGATTTTAATGAAACTTCACCGGGTATGATGTTTATGGAAATGGCAGCATACGTCGGTGACGTTTTAACATACTATATTGATACACAATTTAGAGAAAATCTTTTATTATTTGCACAAGAGCGTCAAAATATCATCGCTATCTCACAGGCTATGGGATATAAACCAAGATTGACCGCGGCCGCGACGGTAGAAGCAACGGTACATCAAATTGTTCCAGCTCTTGGTGTCGCAAACAATTACGATCCAGATAAAAGATTCTTCTTAAAGATATTAACTAACTCTAAATTTTCTACCAACACACCGCCTATCAAATCATTTCGGTCTATAGAAGATGTAGACTTCGCAGATGAACGTAATCGTACTATAAGAATTTTAACGAGAGATGCGTCATTAGCACCTACGTCTTATGTCGTGTCTAAAAAAATTAAATTAATATCGGCGGATATAAAAACTGCTACATATACATTTGGATCACCCGAACCGTTCACCAGAATAGAACTTCCAGAAAATGACGTAATTAGTATTGTTAGTATTGTCGATTCTGATGGAAATGATTGGTATGAAGTTGATTATCTAGGTCAAGATATTGTAATTGAAGAACGTGATATTTCACCAAGAGCCTCTTCTGCCTTTTTACAAGCAGAATTAATGACCACCGGTTCGTTACCTCCGGCAAAAATAGCACGCTTTATACGAAAGTCGCGTCGATTTACTACTAGAATAAACAATAATTTAAAATTGGAAGTGTGGTTTGGGTCAGGTGGAGCTACATCTGCTGATCAAGATATTATGACACTTGGACCAATTCAAATTGCAAATACAAAATACAATCAAAATGTAGCAAATACGGCAATAGACCCTTCAGACTTTTTAGCGTCAGATACGTTTGGTGTCGCACCTGCAAATACTACGTTAACAATTACATATACGGTTGGTGGCGGTGTAGAATCAAATGTTGCATCTAATACAATTGTAAATGTCGATTCGGTGCTAATAGCAAATAGAGCAGTTGATTACGCTTCATCAGAACAAAATCTTTTTGCACGTAGTGTAGAAAGTGTAGCAATTACAAATGATGAACCCGCAACTGGTGGAGCCGGAATTGAGACTATAGAAGAACTTCGTCAAAATGCACTAGCCTACTTTAATGCACAAAATAGAGTAGTTACAGACGCAGATTATATTGTTCGTAGTTTAGCAATGCCGTCAAAATTTGGCGCAGTTGCTAAAGTATTTGTTGTACGTGACGAACAAATTAATTCAGTAATGGAACAAGATGCAACAAAATTGGTAGTAAATAATGACCAAAATCCATTTAACAACAGAGCATACGTAAACGATCCAGTTTCTCCAAATGCTGTAAATCTTTATGTATTAGGATACAACGCACAGAAAAAACTTACTACATTAAATTCGTTAGTAAAGAAAAATTTAGCGAATTATTTAGAACAATATCGTGTTTTAACTGATGATGTGAATATTGTCGATGCGTTCGTAGTTAATATTGCTGTAAAATTTGATATTGTAGTTTATCGTAATTACAATATGAATGATGTATTAGCTAGAGCAATTGATGCAGTTAAACAATTTTTTGATATTGACCGTTGGCAAATCAATCAACCAATCATACTTAATGATTTACGATTGACAATTGGTTCGGTGGACGGTGTACAAACCGTGACAAATGTAGAAATAATTAATAAATATAAGTTCCAAGATGGTCGTGATTATCAAGAATACCGTTATCCGATGGACGAAGCAATAGAAGATGATGTTATTTATCCATCGTTAGACCCTTGTATCTTCGAGATACGTTATCCAGAAACGGATATTATCGGAAGTGCTCGACAATAATAGAGAATTACTATGAGAACTTTTGTTAAAACTACACAAGACGCTAGTATCTATCAAAGATTACCATTTGATAATTCTGGATTAGATGAAATATTAGAAGTTGGTAAGTGGGTAAAACCGACAGATGCTGATAAAATGTACGCTACCGGTTCCGTGCGCACACTACTTAATTTTAATTTAGTAAGCGGTTCATATACATCAAGTGCGCAATATTATTTGAATTTACACATTGCTGATGCAAAATTTGTAAATAGATATCAAGCTATAGAAATTTGTCCAATATCTCGTAGTTGGATTGAAGGTAGTGGATATTTTTATCAAGATAATAGAAATGTGGAAGATGGTGTAACGTGGGAAAAAGCAACACGATTAACATCATGGAGTAATGCTGGAAGTGATTTTACCACGACCACAACCGCATCCTATACGTTTTCAGAAGTTCCAATATCATCCAACATAAGAATTAATGTAACAAATTTAATTGGACCGGTAATACAAGGTGTAAATACAACACCGTGGAATGGACTTATAGTTAAGTTACCAAATGTAGACGAAATAGATCAGAGCAACAAAGGTAACATTAAATTTTTTTCTGGAAACACGCATACGGTATATGAACCGTTACTAGAAGTCGTGTGGAACGACCAAGTGTTTATAACAGGAAGTTTAAAGCCTATTCCAAATAGTAATCTTTCAATTGTACCAAAAAATATTAAACAATCATACACTAGTGGTGAGGTTGATAAGATTTATTTGGTAGTTCGAGACTTATATCCTGATAAACGATTTGATGCGGTACAACGTTATCGAAATATGTACTATCTTCCGTCCCAATCGTATTTTAGAATACGGGATGTCGCTGCTGATGTTGAATTATTTAGATTTGATGCATATTCTGCAATAAACTGTGACGCTTCTGGTTCATATATTATTCTAGACACAAACGGATTAAACATCAATAGATACTACAATATAGATTTAAAAATACAATCACAAAATTTAGTATTCTTCCCAGAATTTAATTATACTTTTAAAATAGACAGCAATGAGTAATACGTTTAACACTTACATACCTAAATTTTTAGTAAATGTAAATCGGGAAAATGAAGATATAATATTTGTTTCCTCTAGCAATTTTTCTGCTTTAGGAGACGTTTATACACTAGATAAACGTGCTATTTCGCCAAACGTAATACAAACAACACAGTCATTAAATGAACTGCAACCAGAAGTGTCATCAGTTTATCCATTTAAAGTAGTAACACCTGTTGATATTGATGGGTCAACGATCATACTAACCCCAACAATAGAAAACGTACCAACCGCATCGCAACATTATTACGCACCAGTATATTTTGAAAGATATAGACCATCTGTTATTTTAAGTTTAGACAAGACCTTTACAGAATTAGATAACGCAGAGTTTAATGATTCTGGTGACGGGTTACCACCTTTATAAGTTAAATTATGCCAAATCAAAATAACTTTAGAAGTGACATAACTACAAAAACAGAACCAAGATTTCTAGCATCAAGAATAGTAAAATATCCAGAAGATGGAGTTTTATTGGAAGAACTGCCAGGAAGCTTTGGTTACGATAACGAAGATAATGTAGAATTTCATTTCTATAGTACTATTGTAAACTCAAATGATTTAATATTAAGTGTAGTTACAAAATTGTCCGATGGAATAGTAAAATTACATATTGTAGGATATACGGACGGAACATATAAAAATTACCTACAGATAGATTTTACAAAGCTATTCGAAATAAACAATTTAGTACTAATACCAGGCACATATAAACTTGTTATGAACTTTTTTTCTGACGAAATTGGTTCATACGCAGACCGTAGATTGTCTATGGTGGAAATGGGACCGTCTCGAACTGAAGTTGAATTGATATTCAACAATGAATATAATAGTGAAGTAGCCGTAGTTGAAAACTCGTTGTTATTGCGTGAATTTCTACAAAAATCTTTTAATAGAGCTGATGCTGTGGGTGTTTTGGAAAAAATATTTAAATCTGGAGTTCAATTTTCTGATGACACCGAAGGAGCAACTGCGAATAATGTTATTGGAGCAATAAGTGTAGTACCTGAACAGACATATGACGAAACTATTGGTAAACTTGAACGTGTGTCAATTAATCAAGATTTTTCTAATAAACTAAACGAGTTCATACCAAAACTGTTTGAAATGGCTAGGGAAGAAATAATTATTAAAGGATTGGGTGGTGATGAACGAATTCAGCAAGATGAAATGTTCAGCATCATAGAACGAATAGTAAAAAGTAACATACATCAGTTACAACAAACAATTGATCGTCGTATTGTTGTAACTTAACAGCATAGGAAAATATACATGGCTATACAAACAAGCGTACTAGTAAATGGAGCAGAAGGCGGCCGCGCATATATTAGTGCTGGTCAGGCAACTGGAAATTATGGACGCCAAGTTACCATATCAGCAGAAGCAGAAGCTGGTTGGAGATTTGTCAGATTTCAAACTACTAAAACTCCAGTACAATTTGAAGAAATTGCAGTTGGCGGATATTCTACAACAGTAGATTCTATTTGCTACGGAAATTTACAAACTGAACTTTCTCGTTGGTTGTGGACTGACGGCCGTTCATACTATACAGATGCAAATGGAACACAACCTGCTCCATATGGAATTTATGGCGCAGGTAGTGGTCAATACTATACGCTTGATGCTGGTGGATTAAATGGACCATTTCCGTGTGGAATAACACAACCACCCGCAACACCTGCTCCAGCTGCGTTGTCATACGGATATTGTAACTGTGGTAATGGATGTGTTGATGGATATGCACCAAATAGACCATGTCCATCTGGATGTGTACCGTGTACACCGCCGGCACCAACACCATCACCAATAGCACCAACGCCACCGCCTATTACAATAACACCAGCTCCTATATCAAATAATGACGAGTGTGATATTTTCCTACAAAACTGCCCATCAGGATTTACTTGTCAAATTGTAAATGTAGGATATACCACATTTGGATTCCCAATACCAGCATCACGATGTGTCGCAGCACCACCACCAGCACCGGCACCAACGCCGGCACCAACGCCCGCGCCGGTATTCTCACTTCCACCTGTAGGAAACGGTGGTGGTCCTACGGAAGTATCTTGTGCATCTGATTTTGATTGTCAAGATCCGTTAAGTGGTGAAGCTTTTAATACATTTAGATGTATTAATAATGTTTGTGTTCGTAATGACGGCATTGAATTCGCGGAGTAATTTATGGCACAATTAACTATAACAGTAGATGCTAATTACGAAATAACACCAGTATTTGAACGAGTAACATCTTCGCCGGTAACTCCGTCGCCAATAGCTACAACGCCATCACCTGTAACGCCATCACCTGTAACTCCGTCGCCGGTAACTCCGTCGCCGGTAACACCATCACCGGTAACTCCGTCGCCGGTAACTCCGTCGCCAATAGCTACAACACCATCACCTATAACTCCATCACCTATAACTCCATCACCTGAAGCAGTTGCAACTCCATCACCTATAACTCCATCACCTGAAGCAGTTGCAACTCCATCACCTGAAGCAGTAATTTATTCATTTAGACTTCGAGTAACTCCTGCAAATTCAAATGCTGGTAAATTTACTATAGATGGTCAAGAAATTACCAATGAAATTATTGTAGGTAGACAAATTGGAGAAACAGTTACCGCACTAGCAACTCCTACAGTTGGGTGGAGATTTGTTAGATGGAAAAAAGCAGGAGGTACATTTACATCTGATAATACATTAACATTTACCCCACAAACAGCTAATACGTTATCAAATGGATTAGGATTTATATCTGGGGAAACTTTTGAAGCAGAATTTGAATTAATACCAACGCCTTCACCAATAACTCCATCACCAAATGCACCAAATGTAACGCCTTCACCAACAACCCCGGCTCCAATAACTCCGGCGCCAATAACACCGGCACCAACTCCTGCACCAATTTTTACCTGGAGAAGTTGCATAGATGGGTTAATAAAAGAAGGTAATATTCCAGATGGATACGTACAATCTGCATTTCAAGGTGCGGGTGGTGGAACGTGTTGGGAACCTAGAACTGAAATTGCATTTGAACCAAGTTTGAGTGAGGCATTAAGATTTACCTGGAGAAGAGGATCGTCAATTTATCCAGAGACTAAATTATTTAAGGTTATTAATCCGTCATTTGGAATTACATACGGAATACAAATTAGAACTAACGATAGTGTAAAAATTTCAGTAAATGGTGTAGAACGTAACGGAGTAGCTTCGTTTAACATAGGACCAAGAGCATCACAAACTGTAATCGTATCAGTAACACCCGAGTTACTTGATAAGTTAGCAGATGGTGTGTCTACGTTAAATATGAATATTGAAGCAACGGAACGCTAATATGCCTATTAAAACCACACCAACGGGTACTGTAGATTTTTTACAAAAGTTTGAGGTATATACCGACGTAGAATTAGAAGAAAATATAAATAATATGTTTTCATATAACATCGTCCCAACACCAACCTCAATACAGTATTCTATTGGTACAACCAATAAAACGCCGGTTGTCGGTACTTTAGAATTACTAAATTTAACACAAAATGCAAATCTTATCGTAGATATTCTCTATAATAAATCTATGCTAAATATAAATTCTGGAGCATCATCACAATTAACCGACTCTGGAAAGTATAAATCAACTATTACGTTGCCACCGAAACAAAAAAAACAAATACAAATACTGGTATCAAACGATGTTTCTATGGAATTGATGGAAAACGTAAACACAAATATGGAAGTTATTGTTAAGTTTAATCCAAACAACGAATTAATCAGAAAAGCTAGTGAACTGGGGCCACTGGAAAAAATTACGTTGCCAAATAATATACAGTTTGTTTGAGGAAATTAGATGGCATACAACTATACAGCACAAATAGTAGTTGAAATATCACCAAAAGTAGTAAATACTATCACATTTAATGCAAGTATTGTTGTTCAGATTGCCCCACCGTTACCTGCAATAAACGTAGTAGCGCCGGTGGTGGTTAGTATAACACCGATAGCTACACCAGAGGCTACCACACGATTGGTATATCCGTTTAATATTACAACGTTACCAATTAATATTAATATTTCTGATCCACTCATATCTGTCGCTAGTAGATTCGTCAATGATGCGATTCTTAATTATATTGATGAAGATAGAGAGTTAAAAACTTTATTAAATTACGGTGAAGATAGACAGTCGGTTGTGCTAGCATACAGATCTGGTGCACGAGAAAAGTCTATTCAATTAAAACTACTACAACCTGTACCCGACGATGTAAATCTGAACGATTCCGTATTCTTAAGTCGTGAAGTTGTTAAATCATTAATTGATACGGTTAAGATACGATTTGCTCCACCCATCGACAACACTCCATTTTTACGTCCAAAAAATACAAAAATTCCGTTTAATCCAAATTTAGGAAAACGATTAAAAAATATAACTTTACAACGGTTGTCATTAAACTCCGGCTCAATCGGGACAACGGATAATTACAATAATATATCATTTGAAGATCAGATATTCAGACAATGGTATACTGACGATTTTAATTCCGCTGACATAAACATTGATTTTACCGACTATAATAATTTTATATTTTACAGTTCAGCAGCATTACGATTGGTGGCGTTTAGGGAAAAGCTTAAGCGCATAGAAAAAATAGAAACACAACGAACGCAATTTATCAGCTCATCATTTACAGGTAGTATATCAAGTGCTGGTAGTATCTACGTTCAAGAACAAACTGCGGAATTAGCAAAAGAAAAAGAATCAATTATTAGAGCATTTGATAAATACGAACAATATCTGTATTTTACTTTGTCCGGATCAAATAGTCCGTATACTGCATCGTTTGATTATGTGGACGGTGGTGTTGAATATAACTCTCTGGGATACTGGCCAAAATCTGGAAGTGCATTGTGGCCAGTAACTAGTAGTACTGCATTAACTTGGTTTGACACTCAATTTGAAATTGCACAACGATATGACGAATTCAATCAAAATAATCTAGTCAACACAATACCAACACACATCAGAGAAGATGAAAATTCACAAGCATATATTACGTTTGTGTCTATGATTGGTCACTTCTTTGATACAATTAAACCTTATATTGATAAGTTTGGTGACATCAATAGTAGAGCATTAAATCCTGATGAAGAATTAGCAAAAGATTTAATTAATGAAGTAGCAGAATCATACGGATTTAAATTACCAACATTAGATTCGGTATATGATTTAAGTTCTACTGTACTGGGTACTGGAAATAATGATTCAAGACGACTTTATACTGCACAAACATACAAGAGATTACTACATAATCTTTCTTTGTTTGCAAAATCTAAAGGTACAAGAAGTTCATTAAATACACTACTTCGATCATTTGGACTCCCGCCTGAATTTATATCAGTTAGAGAAGTTGGTACGGCAACAACTAGTTCGTATAAAATATTTGATGAATTTAGTACTGGTTTAGATTTTGATAGCACTACAACTTCGTATGTAAAAATACCGTTTTCCGCATCATTAAGAGAACCAAAAGCAATACAATTTAACATACTGTTGCCCACATCACAAGTTAATACAATCTTAACAGGTGATGATTCTTGGGGATTACACACATTGCCACATCCAACAATAACAGAACAAGGAAGATTAATGTTATTGTCTGGAAGTACAGCCACGATACTAACAGACTACTACCCAATATTTACAAACGATTTAATCAATATCACAGTACAAAATATAGCAGGAGCGGTGTCACTACAGTTAATGTCAACTGAAGGTGATACGATGATATTTAAATCTCCACAAATAACATCTACTGCACCATTGAATTCTGTTTGGAATAATACTCAATATTTGTATTTGGGTGGATCTGGATCAGCAGTACAAGCTCGAATGGACGGAACGGTAGATGAGTTTAGAATGTGGGGTAAAACATTATCACAGGGCACAATAGAAACAAATGCATATGATCCTGGTTCTAACGCTGGAGATGAGTATTCCGATCCATCTGATTACTTATATGCACAGTTATCGTTTAATAGAATTGACAACTCTCTATTAACTGGTTCTGCGCCAAATTATATAATAAATGAAAGTCCATATGCACAACTTACCGATTCACCGTCTATTGAGCAATTTGAAACATATAACATTAATACAGGATCGTTTAACAGATACAGTAGAATAGTTCGACAGATTGCGCCGACTGTCGGATCACAAACTTATGTCACAAATAAAATTAGAATAGCACCAGAACCAGTATTCAATGCAGAAAACTTAACAACTGGTGGTGTGAAAAAATTATCACGATCAACTAGTATTGTTAGTGTTGAGAAAAAACGACTACAAGCTACACGAAACGAGATACTACTTGCGTTATCACCAACAGATTTCGTCAATCAAAATATCATAAGAAATCTTGGCGCAGAAAATATTAATAATATATTAGGATTGCCAGTTGATTTTTATAGAACAGGAAATCCAACAATTTCCACTTTACAAGAGTATTATAGCCAGTTCTACTATGCCCCAATAAACATAAATAAATTTATAAGAATTCTCTCCGGTATCAGTTCTGTACTCGATCAAACTTTGAATTATTTTATTCCATCAAAAGCTACATTATTTAAGGGCATACTAATAGAACCAAATATTCTAGAAAGAACAACAATTCCGTTGACAAAAAATCTTCGTGTTTACGGTGCTGGTACAAGAAAAACATTAAACGCTGCATCGTCATTAACTGGAAGTAAACCTGACTATGCGGCAACATTTAATCTTAGCCAACAAATTGATTTAGAACAAGAAAGAACGGTACTCGGTTCGTCAACATCATATAAAACAGATATTGATATCAGTAACGATTTGTTGTCGATGTCCGGTAAACCAAGTAACTTTAAAACAGAAATTGAATTTTTACAAGAAACAGAAGTTAATGCAAAATACGCAGATTACAGAACATCATTGTCGCAATCAGCGGAAAATAGATTAACAGCACAATACAATTCATATCAATCAGCAATTAGTAAGTCATCGGATATTAGTATAGAATCTTCCATTGCTTCTCAAAACGGAAAATTATTAGCAACGGTACCGTCAACGCCGATACAAGTACTACAGTCTACAGCACTAACAACCGTTACTAGTAGTTTAAAAACTACGTTACCAAACCTTGTAGCAGAGACTTCAGCAGATTTACAAAAAATTAGCGGTAGTTTAGAACAACCACTTACAATTGAATCTAACGCAAACAATACTATTAAAGGATATGTGACTAATAGTATAGTTCAACAAATACCTTATGCTACGGTAAACTATTACACCAGCTCAGTAATAAACAGATATGATGATTTTAGATTTATTGGAGAATCAGCCACATACAGACTGATGAATGAAGTTGACTCGGACGTTACTGGTTCCTATAAGGGTTCGCCGGGATATGCGTGGAATCGTCCAAAACCACAAACTATAATTAATTTAGAAAATGATATAGGAAATAAAATCAAGTACAACGATATTAATTATGGTAGTGAGGGAGCTGAGCCTTATAGAAGAGTATACACAAGAAAATTATTTAAACAAGAAATTGAAATTAATAGAACTGGTGGAGTAACAAGTCTGTATATCCCTGCATTGCGTGAAATCAAACCAATAGCGGATTTGACAGATGTTGGTACCAGAACATATTTCAATAACCCAGAAGGTGTATATCTCTTTGCTAAGACAGAAAAACTACCAGTATATCCTAAACCAATTAATTTTGAAGCAGCAACTACTTGGTCTTACGGGCAAACATACAATATTTATGATGTAGTATATCAAGACGTATCATTATATGATCAAAATTTAGAGAGTGTGGCATCAACCGCACAAGGTGGTAATGGTAGATACTATGTATTTAACACAAGAGCTGCGTATGCCGCTCCTTCTGATGGAACTTCCTATTATTTAGGTGGAACTCCAAGTTATTTGCCACCATCGTTGGATAGAAATAATTGGCAGTTATTAAAGTTTAAGCCAACCGAAGTACGAGAACCTAGAAAAATTGTATACGATATATTTACAGTATCGCAGCCGGAATTAAATAACTACAGAACAACAACGGTTTCTGTAGACAGAATAGTAGACATTCCAGATCGTTATGTTGATACTATTAGAGTAGCAAGTATTGGTTCTGGATCTTACGCAATAGGTGAAGCGGTTCTTCAAAATACATTAGTTTTATTTGCACTTCAATCTAACACATCGGACATAAGAGTACGATTCTATAGTACAGACGAAGCACGGACTAATGATATTAATCGTTCAATTACAACACTTCCAACAGGGTCACACGGTGTACTACTTGATACAGTATTACCGAACGTTAGTCAGTTGACATTAACAAATCCAATACCTCTTGTTGTTGCTGGAGAGTTCCCACCAAATGCCACAATATACTACACAATTAACAATCTAACAGGAACAGATAAACTTGGTACAACAATATATGCATTTTATTTCGCACTTGAAATTGAACCAAGAATTCCATTTGGATATCTACCAAAACATTATCGGTTCTACAGAGACACATCTACAGCAACTAAACGTAGAAACTATGAAGGATGTAAAAATACCGTAGATACAACAATTGATGGTTTACCGCCGGTACAAGTATTTATTGGTGAAGGAAACGAACTTGTCGTATCACCGACACAAACAAACACAGAGATTCAAACCGGTGGTGGTGGAACGTTGCAAGTACAATAACCAACGGAATAAATCTTTGCAAACTATATATTTATATTAGACCTCTTAACACTCGGAGTTTAACAGTATGGGATATTTAAACAATTCAAGCGTCACGGTTGATGCAATTTTGACGAAAAAGGGACGGGAGCTCCTTGCAAGAGGCCGTTCGGCATTTAACGTTACGCAATTTGCTGTAGCGGATGATGAAATTGATTATGGATTATATGATCCGGCACATCCGCTTGGCACAGAATACTATGGTTCATCAATTGAAAATTTACCACTAGTAGAAGCATCACCGGATGAAACACAATCACTACGTTATAAGTTAGTAACTTTGGCACGAGGTGCAAACGCTATTCCTCAAATTCAGGTCAATCCAAAGTCAATTGAACTTACATATAGTGCAACATCAACCCCGTCACAAATTATTACGGTTACCACTACAGACGGACTTAACTCAGCACCATTTGGATATACCGCAATTCTTTACGACGGTGAAGCTGCGTTATTAACCGGAACAGGATTAACCGGTGCGCCAACTGTACCAACATTTATAGGTGACGCTGTTACAAGTAATGCTATTGTTGTTCGTGGAACTAGCTTTACATTAATTCCAAGAGATGTCACTACCGTAACAGAAACACAATTAGTAATTGTTGGTAACCAAACTGGTGCAACTATAAGTGTTCCTGTTACTATTAACCCACGACTCACCGTATAACATTAGGAATAATATATGAGTATTTATACACGTTTTAGTCCTGACGACATAGTTGAAGCAAACCCGACAGTAGTAACTACTGGGCTTTGGTCAGGTGATACGGGTTCATTGGTTAGTACTTCAATGTATTTAAAAGATTCACAAGTTAACGGTGATTCCGGATTATATTATTTTGATGTATATAACAAAGACACCACGGATAGTTTAGCAGAAGTACAATTTGCTGTAGCATACGGACACGTTAACGGAGGTGGTTCGCCAACGTTAACGGACAATGAGCAAGCAACTTTAGCAACTAAAGCAATATACAGTCAATATCGTAATTTATTATTAGATCCAGGCGATACCAAATTTACTTTCTCACAAGGTGATTCGTCTGATCATTTTTATGTAATTAACATACAACGTGCACGTATTCGTGAACAACTAGATCCAGGTAATTGGGTATTACCATTATCAGGTGCAAATGGTGTTCATTTATTTATTGACGATAGTGGTCAAACTCGCGGCGCACTTACCTCAAACACAAAAGCAGGAAGAGTTTATAACGTAGTTTCTGGTTCATTAACAGGTGTATCTGGTTCTACCCTAGCAACGGGTACAGTCAGTAGTTCATTTAATGGGTCGGGATACGGACTTGTCTATCCAGATTTAGGTATTATCATACTTAATCCAAATGCAATTGGACCAATGGTTGGATTCTTCACATCGGGTTCAGGAATAACTACAGGATCTGCTGCTACGAGTTCAATAACAAGCCCAACAGCTTTGTACACAAAAGCTACTATTGCTTCTGCAACCAAACCATATGCTCCGGTAACACATTCATTAACTTGGGGTACAACAGAATCAACGTATAATCACGCATCATTGTTTGTTTCTATGAAACAAGCATTGTTACGAGATGAAGATTATCAATTTAAAGCACGTTCAGCAGAAACAATTTCTTCAACACATTACTTTGTAAGACTTCGTAACAAAGAATATAATTACTCTAACAATCCTACCTTCTATAACGCAGATACTGGAACACTAGTATTCTCTGAATTTAGAAAAGATCCTAGAGTATACATTACTACTGTCGGTTTGTATAATGATTCTAGTGAATTATTGGCAGTGGCTAAGTTAAGTAAGCCGGTTCAAAAATCGTTTGACGAAGAATTATTGTTAAGAGTTAGATTAGACTTCTAATAAAATAAGGACAATCTGAAACGTATTGTGACCACGACTCTAGTTATAGGGGAGTGGTCATAATACTATAAGACATATTTATCAATGAAAACATTTAGCACGATAGATAAAAAAGATATAACAGAAAGAACGTATACTACATATGCTAATTTAACTTGGCAGTTTTTGTCATCTTCAAATGGCATGGAAATAACGTATCCAACTGAATCTATTAATGGATTGGATGGCACTATAACGATTAACAGAGCCACAGCAAATGAATATGAGGATTTTGTAAACGTAGATACGGGTACCCGTGGGTATGTTTTACATCGATCGTTGAAACATTTGTTTTATAATTCTAAACACAATGCGTTCGTTAGCGGTACCAGACTAGTTACAGAAAGTGTAGTGGCACTTCCTAATGATGCTTTTGTAATAAGCATTGCGCAAAATTTATATGGTGACAAAATAAAACCTGGATCATTTGAATTAATCGTAAGTTCTTCGTCTTTACCAAAAATTGTAGATGACTCAATAGGAAATCTGTATTATACACAGTCTGGAGCAACAAACTACGTTGGTCGTATTATTTATTCACGGGGAATTGCAATAATAAAACAAAACACCGCGTCACTATCCCCAACTGTGTCAACTGATGGTATACAAATTGTCAGCGGTTCTTCAGTAGAACTAACATACAATAGTAATGTAGAGTTTCAACAATATCAGATAAACGTAAGATTGGGAGCAAATGATTTTAATTTTTCAGCCTTCAATCCAACAATAAAATCAATATATAGTAGTACTGGTAGTGTAACCGCATCCTTTATAGAAAATAATATCGATCCAAAGACAGAAAATAGTTGGTCGTTATACAATCTAATGGGTGCAGAAATAATTAAGCCGTATATAACAACAATTGGGTTATACAACGACCAGTATGAATTACTGGCGGTTGCAAAATTAAGTGGTCCAATTCAACGTACTTTTGATGCGGAACAGATATTTATAGTTAGGTTTGATACCGAATAACCTTTGGAGATTCGTATGACGTTAGAAGAAAGATATAACGCAGCTGGTAATGAAACATATGTTGGTCGAGTAAAATCATTTCAGGCTGGTGGTGAAGCTGGTGCAGGTGTAAATTTCTTGGACGGTGATGGTCGTGGTGCCTGGTCGCCCGACGCAACCGCAGCACCAGATGAAGTACAAACTGAATTTACTAAAAACGCCGCGGGAGATTTCCGTTACGGTGGTGGTGGTAAAGTAGCAGGTACATACTCACTCAGCCGTTGGTTGCAAAAAGGTGTAGATAAAGGTGATACCTATTTAACCAACAACCGATTTACTACAATTAATGATGTTCGTAACGCTAACACAATCGTACAAAAATATAATGGATTGTCTGGTAAAGATTTTATCACAAAGTTAGGTGAACTTTCAAAAGGTAAAGTAAACGGTGGTGCAGTAGGACCATCGCCGGCTGGTTTGGGCGGTTAATACAATTTAAACAAAGGGTTATTTTATGAAAGCAAGATCGGCAAAAAATAAGGGTAAACGTGCCCAAAATATGATTAGGGAAATGATACTCTCTCATTTCCCTAATTTGCATGAAGATGACGTTGTATCGACATTGATGGGTGATAGTGGTACAGATATTAAATTGTCCCACGCCGCTCGTCAACAATTTCCATATTCCGTTGAATGTAAGAATCAAGAAAAATTGAATGTATGGTCGTCACTTGAACAAGCGGAAAAAAATACGAAGGAAGAAACACATCCTATATTATTTTTTAAGAGAAACCGCAGTAAGATGTACGTGGCGTTAGATGCCGAACATTTTTTCGAACTAATTAAGCGACCAAAACCTATTGACAAAACCGAATAAAGATATTAGGTTTCGAGTATGACTATATTAACTTTACTCGACGAATATCTTGGACAACACACACAACAACGGGACGAATATTTGTTCCGTTGTCCGTTCTGCCACCATCACAAGAAAAAACTATCTATCAATATAGTAAGTAATAAGTGGAAGTGTTGGATATGTGATGCAAAGGGTGCTCGACTTATATCGCTATTAAAGCGGATGAATCTCCCCAAACAAGTTATTACTAAATTTAAAGAATTGTTGGGAGAAGAAAGTCGTAGTAAATACATTAGTACAGATGAACCACAACATCTTACATTACCCGCCGAATATAAACCGTTGTGGAAGTCAGAGAAAAGTTACCCGTATCTTCACGCATTGACCTATCTGAAGAATAGAGGAATCACAGCGGAAGATATTCTTCGGTATAGAATGGGATATTGTGAAACGGGGACTTACGCTGGTCGAATCATTGTTCCCTCGTATGACAGTAATAACCAATTAAATTATTTTACCGCACGGTCGTTCTATGACGGCGGAATGAAATATAAGAATCCTCCGGTCAGCAAGAATACTATTATATTTGAAAATATGATTGATTGGGAAGAACCAATTATTCTGTGCGAAGGAATGTTCGATGCAATTGCTCTTCGACAGAACGCTATCCCGTTGATGGGAAAAACAATTTCCAAGAATTTAGAGTACGCACTTCTCCGTCATAGTGTAGAGAACATCGTCATCTTTCTTGACGCTGATGCTCGGATGGATGCATTGAAACTTGAACACCGATTGAAGCAGTATGAGATTGACACAAAACTCGTCTTGACCGATGGAAAAGATGCGAGTGAGATGGGATTCACAACTTCGTGGGATGCAATTGATTCCGCAAAAACAACGAATTTCAAGCAGTTTATTGAACAGAGGTTATCTATCGCATGAAAATAAAAGTTCCGTTTAAGAAATTACAGCACGTTATACATTTAGCCGATATCCATATTCGTTTGTTCCGTAGACACGATGAATATGAGCAGGCATTTAGTCGTTTATATCAAGACATTCGTGATAAGCAGTTGAAGAACTTTGTCATCGTATTAGCCGGTGACATCGTTCACGCTAAAACCGATATGAGTCCAGAAATGGTTGAGGTGACTTCTCGTTTCTTAAAGACTATTTCGGATATTGCACCGACCATTATGATTGCAGGTAACCACGATTGTAATCTTGCAAATACAAATCGTATGGATGCACTTACACCCATCGTAAACAACCTCCAACATCCCAATCTCTATTATGTAAGAGAAAGTGCATTGGTCGAGGTTGCTGATACCACGTTTGCGGTGTGTTCTATCTTTGACGAACAAGAGAACTGGCCAACCGCTGATGAGATTGACGAAGGAACAAAAATTGCTCTCTATCACGGGCCGGTGCACGGTTCTACTACCGACGCAAACTTTACCATTACTAATCGCCACGTACACGTTGATTCATTCAATGGGTATGATATCGTTATGCTCGGAGACATTCACAAGCATCAAGTTCTTAAGGAAGCTGACCCAATTATTGTCTATGCTTCAAGTCTTATTCAACAGAACCACGGAGAGACGCTCGAGAATCACGGTTGGTGTCTCTGGGATATTCCGTCAAAGAGTTTTGAATTTATCCCACTTGAAAATGACTACGGATATGTAACACTTGAAGTACATGATACAAAGATTACATACCCTGCGAATATGCCCAAGAACGCCAGAATGCGTCTGTTTACAGGTGATTTGGAAAACACACAAGTCAAGAAAATTATTACCACACTGCGAAACAACTACAACATCATCGAATTGAGTGTCAGTAAGAATCGATTTAACAAGACAGTTACTCGTCTCGCAAATGCGACACACGATGCGTTAGATTTAACAGACGTGCCGACACAGAATACACTCATCAATCAATGGTTAGGACGTAATTATTCTACATTGGATCCCGATGTGTTACGGGCAATTGAAAAGATTAACAAGGATTTGAACGGGAAGATTGCACACGATGATCATTCTCGTAATATCCATTGGCGTCCGCTGAAGTTTACCTTCTCCAATATGTTCTCGTATGGGGAAGATAACGAAATTGACTTCACCGACATGAAGGGTGTGTATGGTGTATTCGCACCAAACGCTTCTGGAAAAAGTTCTATTATGGATGCGTTGATGTTCTGTCTCTATGACAAGACTCCACGTGCGTTTAAGGGTGACCACATCATCAATAACCGAAAAGATAGCTTTGAATGTGAACTCACATTTGAAATTAACAACGAAGTGTTTGGTATTAAGCGGGTTGGTACCAGAAAGAAGAATGGTGATGTCAAGGTTGATGCCTCATTTTGGAAGGTGCAAGACAACGGAGACAAACTCAATCTCAACGGTGAGGACCGACGAGATACGAACGCTAGCATTCGTTCGTATGTGGGAACCTATGAAGATTTCGTGATGACAGCATTGAGTAGTCAAAACAGTAATGCCCTCTTCATCGACAAATCACACTCGGAACGAAAAGACTTACTTATTCAGTTTATGGGATTGAATGTATTTGATAAACTGTTTGATGCGGCTCACGGAGAGAGTAAAGAAATCTCCGGCGTCCTCAAGCGATTTAAAAAGTCTGATGTCACCGACCAGATTGCTGAAACGCAGAATAAATTAACTACCGAGTCAGTTGTAATGACAGAGGTGGAAGAAGAAAAAGAATACTATGAAAACTTTATACTTGGACTGAATGAAGAGTATAAAGTACAACATACATTAAAACGCCCCGTACCCGAAACATCGGGAGATATTGACGAACTAGAATCAACACTTAAAAAGCATCAGACCAAGTTGAAGAAGATTCAAGAAGATATGTCATACACCGATATGAAGGTACAATCGGAACGTAATGAATTAAAGATGGTAGAGGATGACTTTGAACAATATGATATTGCTAAACTAGAAGAGTCTATTGCAAACTGGAACAAGTTAAATGATTTGTTAAGTAAGGGAAATAGCGCCCTTCGTGTTGTTAACACCAAGATAGAAGAGAAGGACAAGTTTAAGACTAAACTATCGGGGTATAAGTACAATCCGAAGTGTGATGTTTGTGTTGCGAACAACGCTTCAGTTATCGAAGATTTAACGGCAGTAAACGCTGAGTTGGATGAGTTGAACGCCAAACGGTTAATTCAAGAAGATTCTATCACCAGAATTATTGAACAGATGGAACCGTTGGAAAATGACAAAAAGGAATATGAAGAAGCACAAGAGTTAAAGGATACAATCAATACGTGGAAGCAAAAATTGAACGAATCCGAGACAGCTCTTGCCACCCTAACACTTGCACAAGAAAAGACACAGAATGTAATTTCAGCCGTCGAATCGGATATCGTAACATATAAGACCAACGAAGAAAATATCTTATATAATGCAGATATTGATAGTAAGTTAGAAGAGATTCAACAGAAGATTGCGGAAAACAAAAAGGCTTTACAAAAAGTTGATAATAGACTTCGTGAAATCCACGGCACAATCTCTGTATTAAAGGCAAAAAAGGAAGAACTATTAGCAAAACTAAAGGAAGCCGAAGAATTGGAAACAACCTACGAAGCCTATAACCATTATATGATGGCAGTTGGTCGTGACGGGGTGCCGTATGAATTGATGAGTAAGGCTATTCCAAATATTGAAGCAGAGATTAATACGATTTTATCACAGATTGTAGACTTTACTGTGTCGCTAGAGGTGGATGGTAAGAACATCAGCGGAAAGCTAACGTATGATAATGACCGTATCTGGCCGCTGGAAAACTCGTCGGGGATGGAACGATTTGTCAGTAGCTTGGCAATCCGTGTCGCATTAATGAACGCTTCGAATCTCCCCAAGTCCAACTTTATGATTATTGACGAAGGATTCGGAGTATTGGACGCAGATAATCTTCATTCCATGCAAACATTGTTTAATATCCTCAAAACTCATTTTGATTTTATACTTATAGTAAGTCACTTGGAGAGTGCACGAGACATGGTAGATAACTTAATCGAAATTCGCAAGGAGGATGGGTACTCGCAAATTTCGGTGTAATTGGGGATATGAATGGCGCGTACACGAAAATCGATACAACCCCTTAATCTTATTAAATATAATGTATTAATTGAAGATAAAGGGACTCGATCAGAATACTTTAAAATATCACAATTTGATGGATATTTCTACGGCGGCCGCAATGCGTTTCTCATTGCGGGCGCCGGTGTTCTGCGACCAAATTCTAAAATTTTAGTAGAAATATTAAATTCAGATGGAGATACAGTATACAGCGTACCGGTTCAATCGTTTGTTGAAGGTAATTCACGATTAATTCAAGTAGAAATTTATTCAGATACGCCTATTGGACCTGGGAAGATTGTTATATTAGGATGTGCCGATACCTATATCGATGGAAAACCTATTCCATCTGAATGGTCTGATAAATTTAATGTTCGATGGATTTCTGATGTAGTAATTTCACCTTTAGTAGAAAATAGAACACCTATAAGATTTTTACGTTCGCCTGAACTTATAGTAGAGGAAAAATTTTATCTTGCACCAAGTTCTTCTGCTTTTACTCAATCCGCACAAGAACAAGTTGATTTACAAATCTCACCTAAATATTTTAGTGTGTTTCCAAACGGATATTTGTTAAAAATAAATGGACCGGATACTAGTACTAGATTTTTTTCTGATTATTTAGGCGGAGTTGTTACTGGGTCAATAAAATACGATGGACCTAATGGTGCAGAAACTGCTAGTATAAATCTACCAATAACTCGAATATATAATAGAAGTTTCGCTGAGTCAGAAGGTTCGTTGATATACACGGATAAAAATAATTTAATATTAAGTGGATTTATTAGTAGTAGTGGTCAATATTCCACTGCAATTAATAAATCAAATAATGTAAACTTGACAAGTAGTTTAAATATTGAATACAATCAATTACAAACTTTCTTAACAAAAGAAGCAATATCCTTCGCTAAAATACGACTAGTAAACTTAAATACTATATCAGGTGAAATTAACAAAATACGACTGTCGTATAAGCCAGCAACAGAACCAGGTGAGTTTGTCGTATTAGGTGATGTACGTTCAAATGTTAGTGAATTATTAGCAGTTGATAGTGGCAGTAAAATAGCAGAAGTTGGAAAATTTAGAGAAATTGATATAGACACATACTGGTATAGTGCTACTATGTCACTACAAAAATTTCCAGAAACCGATCACCCGGATTCTGTTCCAGATTATTATTTATCTTCTTCGTTAATAACAACGTCAAATTTTTTAAATCAATGTTGTATAAACTTACTAGATTCTGTAAACGCCAATCCACCAATTTCTAGTAGTAATACTACATTTGAAAATGATGTTTCGTACTTTATTGGAACTCGTGCTTCATCCTCTCTACAACTATTCCCACAAACAGAATATACTTTATCGTTTGAAGCGTTTGTATCCAGAACTTCCGGTTCAATTACACTAAATCAATCAGATTATTCTATGGAAGTTTATTTAATTCCATTGTCTGGTTCTAAAGTACTAGGTACAGATCCAAGAGGTCAAAGATTAGCGACAATAACACCATCGCAGACTTTTCAAAGACAAAATTTTGAAACATTAGAATATAATTTTATTCCAAAAACCAAGGAAGTTGGAACGTTTGCTTTACGATTTATAGTTTATGGGGGATTTTGGGATATAGCAAATGTATCCATCAAACCAGCAACAGAACCATTCTTTAGTCCAGATGAATTTGATACATTAATCCCTAACGTAAATTATAGAAATAAGTTTGTAACGTTTAAAGCAGAATATCTGGATATCAATAACAACTCTATAGGAATATCTACAGTATCATTGCCAACATACTTTGTAGGTTCAGACGCTGTATCTGGAAGTGGTGGCAGTTATCCATTTACAATTGAAACGGATACATTTGTTGGTGATGCTATTACAAATAATTTTGCTTTGTCAAAGCCATATGACTCTACATCAATTATAGTGTCAGTTGATGGCTTAACATATACAGAAACAATAGACTATAGTATATCTGGTACAACATTATCTTTCATTTCCGCACCACCAAGTCAATCTAATATTTTAGTACGAGCATTTCTAAACGTCACAGAAAATTTAACTGGTTCGTTTAGTGGATCATTTTTAGGAAACATAAGTAATGCTGTTACCGCAAGCTATGCAGAATTTGCTGAAAACGCATTTCCATACAGTGGATCTGCGTTGATAACGGGTTCTCTTACGGTGTCTGGAAGTGGATTAGATGTTACTGGAACAACAGCAATGCAGGCTATTTTAGAAAAAGCACAAATTCAAAATACTGCAGCCACGGGTACAATAAATTACGACATTGCTAAACAGGTGGTGTTATATTATACTTTAAATTCTACCAATAATTGGACCTTGAATTTTAGAGGAGATTCTACAACTTCATTAAATACTTTGATGGCAGTTGGACAAACGTTGACACTGGCGTTTTTAGTAACAAACGGTAGTACTGGATATTATCCAACATCTCACACTATAGATGGAAACGTTATAACACCAAAATGGCAAGGTGGTGCAGTTCCTTCGTCGGGAAACACTAATGCTGTAGACATTTACACCTACACCATCATAAAAACAGCAAATGCAACGTTTACAGTGTTTGCATCACAAGTAATGTTTTTGTAATTATGACTCCTATTGTAAACAATATCGGTGCTGCAGCAGCCCGTGGTTTTGGATTTATGATGGTAGTAACGCCTACGCCAACTCCATCAATAACACCTAGTGTAACAATAACTCCATCACTTACAAAAACTCCATCAATAACACCAACTGTAACACAAACAACTACTCCATCAAGATCAGTTACACCAACTATTACACCAACACCATCAATAACATCTACCCCTAGTGTTACCACAACACCATCAATTACACCTACTCCATCTATTACCACAACGCCAAGTATTACCAGAACACCATCTATTACCACAACACCAAGTATTACCCCTTCTATTACTACTACACCATCTGTTACTAAAACGCCGTCTATTACTACAACGCCATCAATTACTAGAACTCCATCTATTAGTATTACTCCAAGTATTACTATAACTCCAAGTATAACCCCATCCATTACAACAACTCCAAGTATTACCAGAACACCATCTATTACTACAACGCCATCAATTACTAGAACTCCATCTATTAGTATTACTCCAAGTATTACCACAACACCGTCTATTACCACAACACCGTCTATTACCACTACGCCATCAATTACTACCACCCCAAGTATTACCCCATCTATCACAACTACACCGTCTATCACAACTACACCAAGTATTACACCATCTATTACCACAACACCTAGTATTACTACAACGCCATCAATTACCACAACACCTAGTATTACTACAACGCCATCAATTACCACAACACCTAGTATTACGCCTTCTATAACTACAACGCCTTCCATTACTAAAACACCGAGTATTACTACTACGCCTTCTATTACTAGAACACCAAGTATCACTACTACACCATCAGTAACTACTACACCATCAATTACAATTACTCCAAGTATTACCACTACCCCAAGTATTACTATAACTCCAAGTATAACCCCATCCATTACAACAACTCCAAGTATTACCAGAACACCATCTATTACTACAACACCATCTATTACCAGAACTGCAAGTATTACACCATCTATTACGACTACACCAAGTATTACTACAACACCGTCTATTACTACAACGCCAAGTATTACACCTTCTGTTACCACAACGCCGTCTATTACTAGAACGCCAAGTATTACACCTTCTGTTACCACAACGCCGTCTATTACTAGAACGCCAAGTATTACACCTTCTGTTACCACAACACCGTCTATTACTAGAACGCCAAGTATTACTAAAACAGCAAGTATTACGCCATCAATAACTGTAACACCGTCTATTACTAGAACGCCAAGTATTACTAGAACAGTAACACCATCTGTAACAAAAACACCATCGCCAGTAACGCCGTCACCAACTCCATCACCAACGCCTTCGCCAGTGACGCCTTCGCCAACGCCATCACCAACACCTTCGCCGGTGACGCCTTCGCCGGTAACGCCTTCGCCGGTAACGCCTTCGCCGGTAACGCCTTCGCCGGTAACGCCTTCGCCGGTAACGCCTTCGCCGGTAACGCCTTCGCCGGTAACGCCTTCGCCGGTAACGCCTTCGCCAGTAGCATGTTCAGTTGGGTGTATAGGTTCACTTTATTGTAAAGATTTATATTTAGTAGGATGTACCACTTATCAATTTGCTAACTGTTCTACGGTAGCAAATTACACAGTACAAAATTGCGATTTAACTGATCAAATTTGTAGTGGAGGTTCTTGTGTAAATACGCCATCGCCAATAACTCCTTCGCCAATAACTCCTTCACCAATAACTCCATCACCAGAAACGCCATCACCAATAACTCCATCACCAGAAACGCCATCACCAATAACTCCATCACCAGAAACGCCATCACCTGAAACACCATCACCAATAACTCCATCACCAGAAACGCCATCACCAGAAGCACCTGCGCCTACACCTGCTCCGACATCTTCGTGTCAACACGACACATATGCCTGTTTTGGGGTAGATTTATATTATTGTTCGTTTGGAACCTATGTATTAGCATGCGTGGATTATGTAGACTGTGGTGGAAGTCAGTTTTTATGTACATAAAATTGTTATAACTACACAACAACTTTTAGTAGAATATTATGGAAGAAAACGTACTAGATTATACAATTCCTAAATTTACAGGTAAACACAAACATCCTGTAGATACTTTAAAAAAATCACTTACATTAAAATATGTGGACGATGAATCTGGTGTAGAACAGCGCAATGATGATGATTTAATTGAAGCTGATTCTAGTACAACCCGTATGCGTCGATATAATAAAAAAAATAGAGAAAAAGTACGTCAATATCTAAAAAAGACACAAGATGATCGTGTTGCTCGTAACAGAGACAGACGTAAAGCTGTCGCAAAACATGGAAAAACTAAAATGAAAAATCACGATGTCCATCATCCAAACGGTCCACATAACGGTAACGCACGTTTAACTAAAAAAGATCACGGTAGAGATAAAGTTAATGAAGTATTTCGTATGATTGTGGAAGGTGGTGCCGCTGGTCATATGGCACATCCATACGAAGATGACTCGTTGACGTTTGCCCAAGTAAAAGAAATGATTCATCGTGGATTGGTGGGGGCATTAGACGCAGAAGCTCCCGTTACCGAAAAATTAGATGGTCAAAATATTGCATTTACTATTCGTGACGGGGAAATTCGGTTTGCTCGTAACAAAGGACAAGTTAAGAACCGTGGTCAAAATGCATTAGATGTAGCTGGTATCCGAAATATGTTTGCGGGTAGAGGCAATATTGAACGAGCTTTTACTGGAGCCGCAGAAGATTTACGAGATGCAGTTGCTAAAATGCCACCTGAACAACGTGACGCTATTTTTGGTAACGGTAGTAAGTTTATGAATGTGGAAATCATTTTTCCAGATACAAAAAACGTTATACCATACGATAAATCAGTATTGGTATTTCACGGAACTATTGAATATGACGAATCGGGGGAAGAGATTGGTCGTTCACAAGATGATGCAAAGGCCGTACACGATGCATTAGTGAAGGCAAATGCGAGTAAGCAAAAAACATTCGGTATCTCTGGTCCAAAAACCATTACATTTAGTGATACAGATACCTCTCGCAACAAGAAAAAGATGCAAGAGTATATTCGTCGTATTCAGCGATTGCAAAATGAGTATAGATTAGATGACGATTCTACTGTTGAAGAGTACAAGCGTGAATGGTGGGGTCGTGAAATTGATGCAATGGGGTGGGATTTAACCGATGAACAGCGAGAAGGATTAATTGGTCGTTGGGCAATGGGTATCAAGAAGTTTGGCCCAAAAGATATTGAAGATAAAGAACTGAAAAAGAAAGTCAAAGAATTTGAAAGTGAACACGTTCCAAGTCTCCAACGTAAGGCAGCACAACCATTAGAACGTACCTTCTTGCAAGTAGGTACGGATGCAATGCGTCGAGTCACGGACTTCTTGGGTTCTAATAATCCACAACTAGCTGCTCAATTAAAGAAAGAAGTGTTAGATACTATCCGAGAACTTCAAAACACCGATGACCAGAACAAATTAGCTAAACTTCAACAGCAAGTAGAACGACTACAGGCGTTAGGGGTAGATAACATCGTTCCATCAGAAGGTATGGTGTTCGTCTATAACGGTAAACCTTATAAGTTTACAGGCACATTTGCCCCAGTTAACCAAATTTTAGGCACCTTGAAGTTTGCTGCTGGAAAAGCCGAAATAGTCGAACCAGCAGAATCACCAGAAAAGGCAGCAGAACGTAAAGCATCTCCTGCGGCACAACCAACTGTAGCAAATAAAACACAAGCACGAGGACCAAAACGTACTGTAGCTATCTTTGCTGGACGATTCCAACCATTTCACGCTGGACATTATAGTGTTTATGAGGCATTGGTAAAGAAATTTGGTAAGGACAACGTATATATTGCCTCATCAGATGTTACAGACCCAGTTCGTTCTCCGTTTGGGTTTGACGAAAAACACAAAATTATCACAACAATGTTTGATGTTCCAGAAGATCACGTAGTTCAAGTAGCAAATCCATATGCTCCAACGGAAGTATTAGAAAAATTACCACCGAACACAACTTACGTTACCGCTGTCAGTCAGAAGGATGCAGAACGATTGGGTTCAAAAGGTAAATACTTTAGACCATATGAAGATGGAAAATCAACAGAAGGGTTTGCTGACCGTGGGTACTTTATTGTAGCACCAGAATTTCAATTGTCAGTAGATGGTAAGAACATTAGTGGTACTCAACTTCGCCAAGTAATGGGCGACCCGAGAATTACTGAACGGGCTAAAAAGGAAATCTTTACAAAAGTATATGGTAGATTTAATCCTGAAATATTTAAGAAAATTGT